>Ga0209525_1000117_pt1 | contig 24375 bp, 24 predicted proteins | sample JacPin_JW_Ref_O1_FD_187958 | JGI IMG/M metagenome (GOLD analysis project Ga0209525, IMG submission 187958) | Forest soil microbial communities from Algoma, Ontario, Canada - Jack Pine, Ontario site 1_JW_Ref_O1 (SPAdes) (version 2) | ecosystem: Environmental > Terrestrial > Soil > Boreal... | reverse complement strand
GGTAGTGTGTGGTGAGAACAATAGACGTGGCTACGTACGTAGATCTTGTAGCGTAGGACTTATGGACGGGGGTTCGATTCCCCCCGGCTCCACCATTATTACTGCCTCGACGCGCGCCGATATTTCATGACAAGGATTGAAGTTCCGAATAATACCGGTCGGCGCCGTTCCGGACGCGCCGGCCGTTGGTTCATGATTTTGCTGTTGCTGATCGTCGTCGGCTGCGGCCTGTGGACGTGGCTGACGCTGGCGTGGGCCTATGCCGACGGTGAGCGCGCGGGGGTGCTGCAGAAATTCGTACGCCGCGGCTGGGTTTGCAAGACGCAGGAAGGGGAAATTGCGCTGTTCTACGGCGGCGGCCAGTACTTAGGTCCCGGCTCCTCGCCGCAGCTCTGGGACTTCAGCGTGCGCGACAAGGCGGTGGCAGAGCAGCTGAGCAAGGCGGTCGGCCGGCGGGTGCAATTGCACTACACCGAGCATCCGGGCATTCCAACCAACTGTTTTGCAGATACGCGCTACTTTGTCGACCGGGTGACCATCACCGACAACGAGTCGGGCACCGGCCCCGCGCTCCCATCGCCCGTGTTGCCCCCGGTCGTTCCGGTTCCGTCCCCGGCGCCGGGCGCGGCGGCCTCAGCACCGCCTCCGCCCGCACACTAGCGCACACTAGGAAAACTTTCGCATCGAGCTCGCGACTTGCTCGCCGATGCTCACCGCTGTGCGCAGGGCCAATAGTCCATCCTCGCCGGTCACCGGCGGGGGCCGCCCGTTGGCAACCGCGGCTAAGAAGGCCTCGATCTCGGCTTTGAGGGCATCGCCCTGTTCATAGGTTTTCTCATCGATCGCGACCTGTGGCATGCCGTCCGGACCCACGCCCTCGCCCTTGCGGATCACCGTCAGGATCTTTTGCTGCAAATCGAGCGACAGGTAGGCATCGTCCTGGAACAGCCGCAGCTTGCGCTCGGTTTTCAAACTTACGCGGCTCGCCGTTGCATTGGCGACGCAACCATTGGCGAAGCGCAAGCGCGCGTTGGCGATATCGATCTCTTTGGAAAAAACGCTGCTGCCGATGGCATCGACCGACACGACCGGCGAGCGCACGATGCTCAAGATGAGATCAATGTCGTGAATCATGAGGTCCAGCACCACGTCCACATCCGTGCCGCGATGCTTGAAGGGCGCGAGCCGCGCCGATTCGATGAAGCGCGGAACCGTCAAGGTCGGCTGCACCGCCAGGACCGCGGCATTGAAGCGCTCCAAATGGCCCACCTGCAAAATGCGCTGGTGCCGCGCCGCGATTTCGATGAGGCTTTCGCCTTCCGCGATAGTGACGGTCATGGGCTTTTCGACCAGCACATTCGCGCCGGCTTCGAGAAATGCCTTCGCGACTTCAAAATGCGATGCGGTGGGCGTGACGATGCTCACGGCATCGACCTTGCCTAAGAGCTCTCGGTAATCCTCGTGCGCAGCGACGTTGAGTTCGGCGGCCACCGCCGCGCGCGCCGCCGCGGAAGGATCGGCAATGCCGACCAAGTGAGAATTCGGCAGGCTGGCATATTTTTGCGCGTGAAATCGGCCCAGGTAGCCGACGCCGATCACTGCAGTGCGCGTCAAGGCGGAGCGTCTCGTCGCCACTTGCTGTTGGCGCGATACTCCTGACGCTGTTGCAAGGTGGCGCCGCCCACGATGGCCAGTGCCACGCCGCCTAAGCACAAAAGTCCCCGCCACAAGGCCCATTGCCCCGCCGACAGTGACCAGAGCATCATGCCGACGCCCAAGATCGCCCCCACCACGATAAATGCCCATGGCTTGATGTCGTACAGAGTCTGGGGTGTCCAGGAGCGCATCGTGCGTGATTCTACAGCGGCGGGCGGCGTGGCGGGATTCGTTTACAATTGGGCATGGCTTTGAACCTTGCGCAGCTCGCCGAAGAGCGCCCCTGGGCGGCGGAATTGGTCGTGGCCGGGATCGGCTTGCTGGCGGGGGTTACCTTGTTGCCGGTATTGATTTTCTACGCCGGTGTGGCGGCGCTGGGCCGGTTTGACGGGGCGAGCCTAGGGCGCCTGTATTCCAGCCTGTTTGAAGGCCTGAGAGAGGCCTCCATCGCCTCCTGGGTGGTCTTTCTCGGCCCCTATGGACTGTATCTCTTGTTTCGCGCCCTGCGCGCCTGGTGGCGCGCCAGCGCCCGACTGAACTAGATCTCAAGTTTCGCCCGGCGCGGACGCTAACTTGCCATAAGCGGGGTCCTTTCCGCTTTTGTGGAGTCGCGTTTTGAATCCCGAGATCGAAGCCCATCTTCGCCGATCAGTGAATTTCCCGTCGCCGCCGGGCGTGGCGACGCACATCATCGAGCTGGCGCAAGATCCTGAAATTGAAATGGGCAAAGTCGCCAAGGCTTTGAGCATGGACTCGGCGCTGTCCAGCAAAGTCCTGCGCATCGCCAATTCGCCGCTGTATGCGCAGCGCCGCAAGAGCGAAAACTTACGCCAGGCCCTGGTCGTGTTGGGACTGAACGCCACCCTGACCCTCGCCTTGAGTTTCTCCTTGGTCAAATCGTTGCGTGGCGCAAAACCCAACGGTCTGAACTACAAATTTTATTGGCGCCGTGCATTGCTTGCCGCCACGGCGGCGCGCGCGCTCGGCGATGCCATGCACCAAACCCTTGCGGAAGAGATTTTCCTGGCGGCACTGCTGCAAGACGTCGGTATGCTGGCGCTCGATCAGGCCGTTCCGGATTTGTATCGCGACGGCGAAAAACTGCAGCGCGATCACGTCGCGCTCGCCGAGCACGAAAAAAAGCGCGTGCAGGCCGATCATGCCGCCGTCGGCGGTTGGCTCATGCGCACTTGGAACTTGCCCGAACGGCTGTATCGCGCCATCGAACACAGCCATCGATTGGAACTGAGTTACAGCGCTCACCCGGCAGGCGTCTTTGACCGCTGCGTCGCGCTCTCAGGTCCGGTCGCCGATCTTTTCCTGCTGGATCCTGAACAGCGCCAATTCGCCGAGACCGCGCTGTGCGCCGAACGCAGTCTAGGGCTCGATCGCATGGCCTTCGGCCAGGTACTGGGGACCATCGGTTCGATGATTCCCGAGACCGAAGCGATCTTCGAGTCCGAGTTGCTCTCCAAGCAGCATCCGGACCTGATCCTCGAGCAGGCGCGCGAGGTGCTGATGCTGCGCAGCCTGCATGCGCTGCGCGAAATAAATACGCTGCGCGCCTCCGTGGAGGGCGCACCGGCACAATCGATCGAACTCGAGGAAGAGACGCGGCGCGATGCCCTGACCGGGGTGTATAACCGCAACTATCTGGAACAGTACCTCGCGCGTGAATTCGAGAACTCGACCCGCCACAAGTGGCCCTTGAGCATCGCCTTCGTCGATCTCGACAACTTCAAGCTGCTGAACGATAACTTCGGACACCAGGCCGGCGATCGAGTCCTGCAGGCGACCGCCCGCATTCTGCGCGGCAATACCCGCGAGACCGACATGATCGCCCGCTACGGCGGCGAAGAGTTCGTGGTGGTCTTGCCGGCAACCGATGCCGACACGGCGCACAACATTTGCGAGCGCATCGTGATGGCGTTTCGCAATACCGGTCACGTGGTCGGTTCGCATCATGCCAAAGTCACGGTTTCAATCGGCTGTGCAACCCACGGCGCGCAAATTCAATTTTCCAACTATTCCGAGTTCATCAAGGCGGGCGACCAGGCGCTCTACACGGCCAAGCTGCGCGGCCGCAACCGCTCGGTGCCGTTCGATCGGCAACTCGCCGCGCCCCTCGCAGTTAGCGGCTAGCGGTTAGCGGTTAGCGCGTGCCGCGCGGCGCCCATACCAAAATTAAGTTGCGTTGCGCCGACGTTATGTCTCGATCGACTTGAACCGCGTCACAGTTTCGCAATCCAGTCATTTCTTACCTGTCGCAATTTGGGAACATTCGCCCTGCGGAACAAGAAGAACATTGACAAGGCATTGGGTTTTTTTGGAGAGGCGTTGATTTAGAGAGGCGTTGACGATGGCGAGCGATGATACAAACCGGGCCGACAACGATTCCACCTTCAGCTTCGCCGTGCGCGAATTGCGGCAGGCCAGGGCCAAGCAAGCTTTGGCGTTGGATCCTGGTCCCAAGAAGCCCTCATACAAAGAACAAGGCTCGGACCCTTACAACACGTCGGGCAGCTTCGATCGCACCAAGAATTGGACTCGCGTCGGCAAACGCTAGGAGCGAGTCCTATTCGTCGGCAGACGAGTTCGCGCGGTGGTGGGACGCGCGAAACTCGCTGTCCGGATACCAGCGCGGAAAGCGCCGGCTGCTGGCGATACGAATTCCAAGCTGGTAGTCCAAGTTCAAGTCGGTGACCGCCCCGCCCACATCCCAGTCGGCGGCATATTGATCGCTGGGCTGGCGAAAGCGGCGCGCGAAAAAGTCTTCGATTTGAGCCTTGCCCCAGACCGGGCCGCGCGACGCGCTGTCGATGCCCGCCTGTGTGTAGATCACGGGCACGCCGCGGTGAGCAAAGCTGTAGCTGTCGGATCTAAAATACAACCCAAATTGAGGATTCGGATCAGGATGCGCCTCGCGTCCCTGCAACAGCGCTTCGGTACGCACCGACTCTTCTAAGTCGGTATTGCCGAACCCCAGGATGCTGACGTCGCGGGTGCGTCCACCGTTGATCAACATGTCCACATTGATGACCGCGAGGGTTTCGCGCAGCGCCAGGACGGGATTCTCCACATAGTACTGCGAGCCCAAGAGATCGGGCTGCGCCGCCGTCGTGGCCAGAAAAGCGATCGATCGGTCGGGCTTGGGATCGATGGTGCGCTTGAAGGACTGCGCGAGCGAGAGCAAACCGGCGATGCCCGTTGCGTCGTCGACGGCGCCATTGAATATATTGTGGCCCTGCCGGGCCGCGTCGATGCCCAATGAATCCCAATGCGCGGTATAGAGAACGTATTCGTGCGATTTGCGCCCCGGCCAGATCGCCAGCACATTTTGGGAATTGAAGGCGCGGATCGCATTGTGAATCGTCGCATCGACGCGCAAATTCAGCGGCACGGCTTTGAAACCCGGATGGGCGGCCGCCACGGCGGTGCGCGCGAACTCGATTCCCGCGGCACTGAACAGCGCCCGCGCGGCGTCGTTTTGCAGCCAGCCCTCGATCGCGGCACGGCCGGCGTTGCCATCCGCCGCCTGCAGTTCGAATTGCGCGCCGCTCCAGGTAGACTGCACGGCATTCCAGCCGTAGCCCATGGCGGCCGCGTCGTGGATCAGCAGCACCCCTTGCGCCCCCTGCCGCGCGGCCTCCTCGACCTTATAGGCATCACGGCCGTATTCGGTCATGGCGCCGCCTTTGAACACCGTCGGGTCTTTCGAGGCATAACCCGGATCGTTCGCCAACACCACCACGGTCTTGCCATGAACATCGAGATTCGCGTAATCATTCCAGGAATATTCGGGCGCGACGATGCCGTAGCCGACGAACACCATTTCGCTGTGCGCAACACTGATTTCAGGCACCGCGCGCTTGGTCCAAATCACCATATCCTTGCCGAACACCAGATTGCGGGTGCCGCCTGCGCCGGTTACGGTCAAGGTCGCATCGGCACTGGCGGTGATCTGCACCAGCGGCACTTGCTGCACGTAGCTCGTGCCATTGCCGGGCTTCAAACCCAGCTTGCGAAAATTCTCGATCAGATAGCCGACCGTCTTGTCTTCTCCGGGCGTTCCCGGTTTGCGGCCCTGAAAATCATCGGATGCCAACACGCGGACGTGATCGCCATAGGCCGTATCGTCGATGTCGGTGCTGGGGGGCGGCTCCTTGGGATGGAGGCTGCAGCCCGCCAGGAGGCCCGCGACGCTCAAAACCACTAAAAGACGGCTAACTCTCATAAGAACTCACTCTGATGGCTTAGCTGCGGCGCGGCCAATACAGCAAAATCACCCCGCATAGGCAAATCCCGGTGGCCAGGTGCGCCCAGCCGCGCCACGGTCTCACCTTTGCCTCCCCGAGGAAACTCCCCGCGCTGGCGGCGGTCAAAATAGCAAAGGCAGCCAGGCTGCCGGCCACCCGGGGCAGTTCGCGCGGCAATTCTGGGTGTTGGGGGCCTAACACCAGGAACACGATCAGCACCGTCCCCAGGCCGAAAGTGAACGAGGCGGCCGATCCAAGGATGATGCCGATCAAAACCGTGAACGGACGCATATCCTTCGGCTCATATACACTTGCTAGCGGGCAGGAGCTTCTCTAGCCTTGAAGGGAGTGGGGACGGAAAGTTTACAGGAGAACGGCGACGGTGATACTCAATCGGCTTAAGGCCACTCGTTCGCGATGGATTACCGGCATAGCCATCTGCGCGAGTGCAGTCGGTCTGGCCGCCCTATTAGGTGGAGCCATGACGCCGCCGGCCGCGGCGCCCGCTGCGCCCGCGACATCCGCGACGCCTACGGTGCTCGCCCCGACAGAACAGGAAAACTATGTTGCGCGGCGCGTGGCCGACATCATTTCCCACGAGCATTACCGCCGGGCACCGCTCGATGATCATCTTTCGAGCTTGATCCTCGACCGCTATCTCGATGCCATCGACGGCTCGCGCAGCTACTTCTACGCCAGCGACATTGCCGAGTTCGAGAAGTATCGCTATGAGCTCGACGATGCCATCAAGACCGGCGACGTCGAACCGGCCTTCGTGATTTTCCGCCGCTACCAGCAGCGCAGCCGCGAGCGCATGGCCTACGCGAGCGAATTGCTCAACAAGAAGCCCGATTTCGATATCGACGAGTCGTTTAATTTCGACCGCGAAAAGGAACCCTGGCCCGCGAATGCCACGGAGATGAATGAACTGTGGCGCAAGCGCGTCAAAAACGATGCGCTCTCGTTGGTGACCGCGGGCAAGCAATGGCCCGAGGTGGTCGACGTGCTGCGCAAGCGCTACGAGCACGTGGCGAAGCGTATGGATCAGAGCAAGCCTGACGATGTGTTCGAAGCATTCATGAATGCCTTCGTGCTGTCGCTCGATCCGCATTCCAATTATTTCTCGGCGCGCAATTCCGAGGAATACAACATTCAAATGAGCTTGAGCTACGAGGGCATCGGCGCCTCGCTGCAACTGACCGATGACTACGTCACCGTGATCGATGTCATCCCCGGCGGTCCGGCGGCGACCAGTGGACCGCCCGCCAAGATCGCGGCCAATGATCGCATCACGGCCGTCGGTGAAGGTAAGAGCGGCGAGCTGACCGATGTCATCGGCTGGCGTCTGGACGATGTGGTGCAGAAGATCCGCGGACCCGGCGGCACGACGGTGCGGCTGCAGATTCTGCCCGCGGGCGCGGCGCCGGGATCGGTGCCCAAGGTGGTGGAGTTCACCCGCAACAAGGTGTCGCTCGAAGCGCAGGCATCGCACAAGGCAATGCGCACCGTGGTGCGCAACGGCAAGGAAGTCAAAGTCGGCATCATTACGGTGCCGAGCTTCTATCAGGATTACGATGCCAGCCGGGCCGGCGCGAAGGACTATCGCAGCACCACGCGCGACGTGCAGCGCCTGATCAGTGAGCTGCGCAAAGACGGCGCCGAAGTGTTGATCATGGATTTGCGCGCCAATGGCGGCGGCTATTTGCCTGAAGCGGAGTCCCTCACCGGCCTGTTCATCGATCGTGGACCGGTTGTGCAATTGCGCGACACCACCGGTCATATCGAAGTCGACGATGATCCGAACCCCGCGATTTTCTACAGCGGACCCATGCTCGTGCTGGTCGATCGATTCAGCGCCTCGGCTTCGGAGATTTTCGCCGGCGCCATCCAGGACTACGGACGCGGCCTCATCGTCGGTCAGCAAACCTATGGCAAGGGCACCGTGCAAAACGCACATCCGTTGAACTACACCATCTTCGGACGCAAGCCCGAATTGGGCCAGCTCAACGTGACCATCGGCAAGTATTACCGGATCACCGGCGAGAGCACGCAGGACCGGGGCGTCACGCCGGATATCGCGTTACCCTCGCTGATTGATGCCAATGAGGTCGGCGAGAGCACCCGCGATCGCGCCCTGCCCTGGGATCACATCGAACCGGCCAGCTTTCACGTCGAAGGCGACTTGAAATCCCTCACCGCATCGCTGGAAAAGCTGCATACGGATCGCACCGCGGGAAGTGCCGACTTCAAATACCTGCGAGAGGATATCGCGGCATTGGACGCCATGCGCAGCCAGAAGACGCTGTCATTGAATCTCAATACACGCGAGGCGGAGCGTAAACGCTTGGAATCCGAGCGGCTCGCGCGCGAGAACGCCTGGCGCGCCGCGCATGACGTCAAGCCGGCCGCCTCGCTGGAAGAGATCAAGGACGATGCCACTGCAGGCATCCTGCTGGATGAGGCCTCGCAAATCGCCGCCGATCTGGTCGTGGTCTCGGCCAAGCGGGCGGCGCCGACCCAAGCGCGCCGCGCCGATGCGGACGCCAGTCCGGCACGCCGGCAGCCGCTAGCGCAACAGTAACGTGTACAGATCCCAATAGTCCTCGGCCAACACATTCCAGGTGTTGGCCGGGGCGGGCTTGGGCTTGTCGAAATCCAATTCGGTCACCGGCGGCGAGAGCGAATCCGCCGTCGGCACCGTATCGGCGGCGTTGCGGTACTCGCAATTGGCGCGCAGCCGGTCCAATTTTACTTTGATCAGACTGCCGATCTGCTTCTGATTGGCTACCGCGGCTTGCGCCTTCTGCACGCGCTGCATGTAGCTCTCGCACTCGGCGCGCGTGCCGAAGCTCATCTCGTGAACCCGCCGTGCCACGGCCTCCTTGGCGCGCGCCGCGAGCCCGAACGTATCCGCATTCTCGCACAGCAATTCCGCGTAGCTGATGATGGCCAGATTGATGTTGCGCCGGGCGGCCAGCGAGAGCCCGGGAAATTCCGGCGACGCCTCGTTCTCGATCGCGCTGCGCTCCGAATGCAGATCGCCGACGGCCGCATCGGCCATGACGACGTGATTGCGCAACAGTTCCAAAGCCTTCAGACGCCGGCGGCGCTTGAAGTAATGCCAGAAGGCGGTCAGTCTCCCGATCTCCTGCTGCTCCTCGGCAAGATGCCGGCGCTGCGCATCGGCTTCGGCGCCGGCGGCACGCAGCCGCTGATCCGCATCGGCGAGGCGCGCGTTTTTTTCCGCGTCGACATCGGCCTTGTGCTTCGCGACTTCGCGCGCTTCCTGCTGGCGGGTCAGATCGGTGGAAAAGGTCGACAACTGTTGATGGCAGGCCTTCCACAGCGCGCGCAGCTGAAAGAACACCAATGCGCCAAAGCCGGTTTTCGGATCGCCCAGCAAATCGCCCAGCGCATCCATCTGCTCCTGAATGCGGATGGTCGCGCCCTCCTGCTGCTTGAGCCGATCGCGCAGCAGGTGAAATTCGTCCTTGAGGTCGGCGTAGGCTTTCTTCAGGCCCGCACGATTCTGGAACAGCTGCATGAGCCGCTCTTCGTCGGCACTTGCTGAGCTCCCCTCCGCGCCACCTTTTAGAAACGTCAGCTTATCGATCAAAGTCCCGCCTCATCCCATGACAACCGCAGGTCACCCGATACGAAGCCAATCTTCGCGGCTAGAAGTGATGTCCCCGCTCGGCGCAATATTCCAGCCATTTATTTAGCATCATGTTCCGCGCCCAGCGCTGATCCAGTTCACGCTTGAGTCCCGACTGCAGTTTGGCCAGTTGCGGGTGGCGTTGAAAGCCCCGAAAGCTGCGCACTTCGGCCAGTCGCGCATCGTGATATACGCAAACCTCCAAATCCGGGTCGCGGAGCCGCGATGCCTCGAAATCGAACTCATAGGTGAGGCGAAACACGCTGGTATAGCGGCACAGTTCCAGGGGGGTGAGATACAGATCACAGTCCGCGGTGACCTTCGATACACGCTGCTCGGTGACATTGCGAAGTTCGTCCACAAGCCAGCCTAGACGCACGAAGTTGCTTTCGTACAGCGTCATGAGACTGACAAAGCTGCCGGGCCGCGCCCGCCATGATGTCTCACACCATTGATCCGCTATCATGTTTGAACTATACCACGCAGCTTCGAGATTTCAGGGGCGCAGTCGACGCTCGAGGCCCATGCGATCGAGAATTCTGGTGGAAATTTCTTCAATCGAGACTTCGGTGGCATCGAGTACGGGCACACCGTGGCGCTCGAACAATGACTCCGCGGCGCGCACTTCGAACGCCACTTGCGCGGCGGAGGAGTAGCGGCTGTCGGGCTTGCGCTCGTTGCGAATTTGTTGCAATCGATCCGGCTTGATGGTCAGGCCGAACAGCTTTTGCGGGTAGCCGTCCAGCGCTCGCGGCATTTTACGGGACTCCAGATCATCGTCGGTGAGCGGATAATTCGCGGCGAACACTCCATATTGCATGGCCAAATACAAACAGGTGGGCGTCTTGCCGGAGCGCGACACACCCACCAAGATCACATCGGCGCGTTCGTAATCGCGCACCACCGAGCCGTCATCGTTTGCCAGCGCGAAATTCGTGGCGTCGATGCGCGTGGCATAGGCGTGCGTGTCCGCCATGCGATGCGTCCTACCTGCGGTATGGCTCGATTGCGTCTTGAGTTCCCCCGCCAGCGGTGCTAGGAAAGGATCGAAGAAATCCAAGAAAAATCCGGTGCTGCCGCGGACCACGTTGCGCACATCTTCCTGCACCAATGTGCTGAAGACAACCGGCCGCATGCCCTCTTGCGCCGCCACCAGATCGATCTTGCGGACCGCTTCAATTGCCTTGTCAACGGTGGAGATAAATGGCACAGTCACTTGGCGAAATTCGATGCCGTCGAACTGCGTCATGAGACTGTGACCCATAGTTTCTGCGGTAATCCCCGTTTGGTCGGAAACGAAGAATACGGTTCGTTTAATCACGGTAACCTCGCCCTAGCCGGCACTTTCGCCGTAAAGTGTTTCATTTAAACTAGCGTCGGACAAGCAGTGCATCATGAAGCCCTACATCATTCCGTTTGAAAAGCTGAAAAATAAAGACGTCGAGCTGGTCGGCGGCAAAAACGCGTCCATCGGAGAAATGATCTCCGGCTTGGCGAACCTGGGGGTTTCGGTGCCGGGCGGCTTTGCCACCACGGCGCACGCCTACCGCGATTTTCTGGCGCAAGGCGGACTCGACGAACGCATTCGCGCGGTGCTCGCGACGCTCGACGTGGATGATGTGCAAAGATTGGCCGTGGTTGGCGCGGAGATTCGCGGCTGGATGCTGGCCACGCCCTTTCCCGAACGCCTGCAAACCGAGGTACTGGAAGCATGGCGCAAGATGAAAGGCAGCAGCGATGCCGCCGAGTTCGCGGTCGCGGTGCGCTCCTCGGCGACGGCGGAAGACCTTCCCGAAGCCTCATTCGCCGGCCAGCAGGAGACATTCCTCAACGTGCGCGGCGAGGAGCATTTGCTCAAGTCCATGCACGAAGTGTACGCCTCGTTGTTCAACGATCGCGCGATATCCTACCGCGTGCACAACAAATTCGATCACAGCGCCGTGGCGCTCTCGGTCGGCGTGCAATACATGGTGCGCAGCGACTTGGGCTCGGCCGGCGTCATGTTCACGCTGGATACGGATTCGGGCTTCCGCGATGTGGTCTTTATCACGGCCGCTTATGGCTTGGGCGAGACCGTGGTGCAAGGCGCCGTCAATCCGGATGAGTTCTACGTTTACAAGCCGGCGCTGCGCGCGGGCCGCCGCTCGATCATCAGAAAGAATCTCGGCGGCAAATCGATCAAGATGATCTACGCCGATCCCAACTCCAAACAACGCGTGCGCACCGTCGACGTGCCGCCCGCAGACCGGCACCGTTTCTCGCTCAGCGACGCAGACATCACGGAACTGGCGAAGCAAGCGCTCATCATCGAGGAACATTACGGCGCGCCCATGGACATCGAGTGGGGCAAGGATGGCAGCGACGGCAAAATTTACATTCTGCAAGCCCGACCGGAAACCGTGCAGAGCCGTGCCGGGCGCACGATATTGCGATTTACGCTGAAGGCACGTTCCAAGGTACTGACCTGCGGACGCAGCATCGGACAGCGGATCGGCGCGGGCCACGCGCGAATCATCAAGGACGCGAAAGAAATGTCGCGGGTCAGGGCCGGCGACGTGCTGGTCGCTGACATGACCGACCCGGATTGGGAGCCGGTCATGAAGCGCGCCTCGGCGATCGTCACGAATCGCGGCGGCCGCACCTGCCATGCGGCCATCATCGCCCGCGAGCTGGGCATTCCGGCGGTGGTCGGCTGCGGCACCGCCACCACCGACATCAAGGAAGACCAGCCGATTACGGTTTCCTGCGCCGAAGGCGATACCGGCTACGTTTATGAGGGCATGCTGGAATTCGATCAACGCAGCATCGAAATGGATGCCATGCCCGAGATTCCCGTCAAGATCACCATGAATGTCGGCAATCCGGACCGGGCGTTCGATTTTGCGGGCATACCGCATCGCGGCGTGGGCCTCGCGCGTCTCGAGTTCATCATCAATCGCATGATCGGCGTGCATCCTCGAGCGCTGCTGGAATACGACAAGCAGAGCGCCGAGCTCAAGGATGCCATTACCAAGCAGATCGCGGGCTACGACGGGCCTGTGAATTTCTATGTCGACAAGCTGAGCGAAGGCATCGCACAGATCGCGGCCGCGTTTGCGCCCGAGCCCGTCATCGTGCGCCTGTCGGATTTCAAATCCAATGAGTATGCGAACTTGATCGGCGGCAAGAACTACGAGCCACACGAAGAGAATCCGATGTTGGGGTTCCGCGGCGCGTCGCGCTATATCGACAAGGTGTTTCGGCCCTGTTTCGAGCTCGAATGCCGCGCGCTGAAGCGCGTGCGCGATGAAATGGGGCTCACCAACGTTCAAGTCATGGTGCCATTCGTGCGCACCGTGAGCGAAGCCAAGGAAGTGACGCAGTTGCTGGCAGCGAACGGCCTGAAGCGCGGCGACAACGACTTAAAGCACATCATGATGTGCGAACTGCCGACCAACGCGCTGCTCGCCGACCAGTACCTCGAGTACTTCGACGGCTTCTCGATCGGCTCCAACGACATGACGCAGCTGGCACTGGGTTTGGACCGCGACTCCAGCGTCGTGGCCAAATCCTTCGACGAGCGCGACGAGGCGGTGAAAGCGCTCATGGCCATGGCCATCAAAGCCTGCAAGAAACAAGGCAAGTATGTCGGTATCTGCGGCCAGGGCCCCTCGGATCACCCGGAACTGGCCCGCTGGCTGGTTGAACAAGGCATCGACAGCCTGTCCCTGAATCCGGATACCGTGGTTGAGACTTGGATGTTCCTGGCTAAGGATGTGCCGAAGTAACGACTCGGCACTGTGAGATTGAGCGGCCCGCATGGCTGGGGGGATAGAGAAGCGTCGAGGCCCGCAAGAACAGGCCCTCGACGCTTCTCTATCCCCCTCGGCCTTGCATGCGGGACGCTCAATCTCACAGTGCCGGAGGACGAGTCTCGAATGGCTCGGTCCTGTCGCCTCATGAACACTCGTAGGCCGGAAACTCAGATGTCGCCGCCAACACCCGCCGGCCGCGGCATGTGATGTTGATCGGCCGCAGTTCCCGCCAGGGAGGGTAAGGAGAATCGAGGCCCTGGAGCCTCCGGGCCTCGATTCTCCTTACCCTCCCTGCCGGGCGCTCGAACCGATCAAAATCACTAGAACGCCCGCAACAACCGCTCGCGGTAATACTGCAGTTCACGGATCGAGTCGCGTACATCATCGAGCGCCAGGTGCGTCGAGGTCTTGCGAAAGCCCTCGGCGACGCTCGGGGCCCAACGCAGGGCCAGCTCTTTGAGCGTGCTCACATCGAGATTACGGTAATGGAAAAACGCCTCCAATGACGGCATGTAGCGCGCCAGAAAGCGCCGGTCCTGGCAAATGCTGTTGCCGCACATCGGCGAGCGTTTGGGCTCGGCCCACGCCGCGAGAAAGTCCAGGGTCCGCCGCTCAGCGGTCGACGCATCGACGTCGCTCGCGAGCACTCGGGCGGACAAACCCGATCGCCCATGCTGATTTCTGTTCCAATCGTCCATGGCCTTTAGAACCGATTCGCTCTGGTGCACGGCAATGACCGGCCCTTCGGCGAGCACAGTGAGGTGTTTGTCGGTTACGATCGTCGCGATCTCGATGATGAGATCCGAATCGGGCTTCAAGCCCGTCATTTCCAAATCGATCCAAATAAGATTGTCGGGAGATTTCATGGCGTTTCTAAAGATCTGATGGCCATGGTAGCAGGCGGCACCGGCATCGTCCTCGCGAGTTTCGGTCGCAGCGTTTTGGTCCAGGCGAGCGAGGGCCTCGTGCGCTGCGGTCTGAAGGGCCGCAAATTGCGCGTGGTGTGCGGAGATCGGGTCGTTTGGGGATACCCGCCGTCGGCCGACGGTCCCTCGGTCGAATCCGTCGAGCCGCGCCGCAATTTGATCGAGCGAATCGATGCACGCGGACGCCCGGAGCCGGTGGCCGCCAATGTCGACAGATTGGCCATCGTCGCGGCTCCGCAACCTGAACCAGACTGGTTTCTCGTGGACCGTTATTGGGCAGGCGCGGCGCTCAAGGATTTGGAGGCGCTGGTCATCGTCAACAAGAAAGACCTCGGCACCGGCTCGATCGAGCCGCAACTCGACGAATATAGACGTTTGAACCTGAACTGCATCGAGGTGAGCTGTCAATCCGGCGAGGGCATAGCGGAGCTCGCTCAAGCTTTGAGCGGCCAGGTGAACTTGTTAGTGGGACAGTCTGGGGTCGGAAAATCGTCGCTGGTGAACGCGATTGCGCCCTCAGCCGAAGCGCTGACCGCCGAGCTGACGCGCGACGCCGAGGGACGCCATACCACCACCACGGCGCGCTGGTACCAGCTCGACGCGACTTCCGCCATCATCGATGCGCCGGGCGTGCGCGACTTCGCGCCGCCCGCACACTTGGTGCGCGCCGCGGAACGCGGCTTCGTCGAAATCCATGCGCGCAGCGCGCAATGCCGCTTCAAGGATTGCCGGCATATGGAGGAGCCGGGCTGTGCGGTGCGCACCGCGGTGATCAATCAACAAATTTCGGCGCGCCGTTACGAAAGTTATCGGCGCTTGTTTCGGCTATACCAAAAACTGGCGGTTTGACGCGAGCAATCGTTCACGAAACAGTCGTGCGTCCGGCGAGCGCATGCGCCAGGGTGCCGCCATCGACGTACTCCAGTTCCCCGCCCACCGGAACGCCATGCGCGATTCGCGACGCTTTTAGTCCCAAGCGCAGCGCCAGCTCGCCGAGATAGTGGGCGGTCGCCTCACCTTCGGCGGTCGGATTGGTTGCCAGAATCACTTCGCGAACCTCGCCCGCCTTCAGCAACTGCTCGAATTCATCCAGACCCAGCTCGCCCGGTCCGACGCCGTCGAGCGGCGACAAATGCCCCATCAGCACGAAGTAGCGTCCGCGAAAACCGCCGGACTGTTCGATGGCGACCACATCGGCCGGGGATTCGACCACGCAGAGCTGGGCGGAGTCCCGTTGCGTGGAGGCGCAAATGGAGCACAGCTCGCTCTCGGTGAGCATGCGGCAACGCTTGCAGTGACCCACCTGCTGCAGCGCTTCGGCCAAAGCGTGGCTCAACGCCCTGCCACCATCGCGGTCGCGCTCCAGAAGATAGAACGCCATGCGTTGCGCGGATTTCGGACCGACGCCCGGCAAGCAGCGCAGAGAATCAATCAGACGCGCGAGCGTCGGTGTGTACTTCATCGAGCGCGTCGCCTCAAAATGGAAGCTTCATTCCGGGCGGCAAATTCATGCCCGACATGAGACCGGAGTACTTCTCCTGGGTGCGCGCGGCAACTTTTCGAACCGCATCATTGATGGCGGCCGTCATCAGGTCCTCGAGCATGTCCTTGTCCTCACCCAGCAATTTTGGCTCTATCAAGACCTTTTTTACTTCGTGCCGTCCATTCATCGTCACCTTGACCATGCCCGCGCCCGATTCACCGGCGACCTCGATCTCAGCCAATTCGGCCTGAGCCTTCTGCATGTTCTCCTGCATTTGCTGCGCCTGGCGCATCAAATTTCCCAATCCACCTTTCATCATAGAGGCCTCTCCTGCTAGTTCGATGGTTTTACCGATGCGCTGTCCACATCGGCACCGAAGCGTTCGCGCAGCCCTTTCACGGCCGGGTCCGATTCGAACGCGCTCGCCGCGCGGGCAATTCTCTCCTGCTCCGCCTGAACCCGCTGCCGCGCCGGCGAGTTCAGATCCGAGTCAGCGGTCTCAAACGCGAGGCGGATATCGCTTCCCAAGTATTTTGACAAGCCCTGCACGAGCTTCTCTTCAATGGGACGAGTACGCCGATCCGACGCCGCTTGATCGAGCTTCAAGGTCAGCAGGTTATGCTCGAAACTGGCGGGCACACAATTCAGCGCCAGCTGACGCACCATGCCGCTCAATCCCGCCGCCTCGACCACGGCCGGCCAATTTGCGGCATCGATGCTCGTGAGCCGCGCTGCTTCGAGGAGCGGACTTGCGCCAGCAACTGGACTTGTGGCGGCAACCGGGGTTGTGCCTCCAGGCGGGCTGGTACGGGCAACTGGGCCGGTGCGGGAGACTGAGGTTGTGCCGGCGACCGACGGGGTGCTTGCGATGTTTACGGTTTTCGACGGTTGCGCGGCGGCATCCGGCCGAAATGCCAACATGCGCAGCAAGGTCATTTCGAAACCGATACGCGGCTCTGGCGCCATGTTCAAGTCGCGGCGCCCCGCGAGCGCGATCTGATAGTAAAGCTGCGCGTCTTCGGGCGAAATTGCCTGCGCAAGCTGCGTCAACAATGCGGCATCGAACTCCTCATCCTGCGGAGCCGCCTCAGGAACAATCTGCACGATGGCTATGCGCTGCAGCAGCGTTGCCAAATCGATGAGCGCGCGATCATAGTCCGGCGCGTCGCGATCCAGATCGCGCACCTCGGCCAGCATCGCGGCGCCGTCGCCGCGCGAGACCGCTTCGACAAGCCGGCCGACATGGCCGCGATCAATGGTGCCGAGCATCGAGCGGGCGTTGGCTTCGGTGATGGCGCCGCCGCCAAAGGCGATGAGTTGATCCATCAGGCTCAAGGCATCGCGCATGCTGCCTTCGGCAGCACGGGACAGCAGCGCAATTGCCGCAGGCTCGAACGGCAGGTTCTCGGCGGCGGCGATAAATTTCAAGCGCTCGCCGATCAAGGCCGCGGGCAGCCGCTTGAGGCTGAACTGCAGGCAGCGCGACAGCACGGTCACCGGCAGCTTCTGCGGATCGGTCGTCGCCAGCAGGAATTTCACGTGCGGCGGGGGTTCCTCCAGCGTCTTGAGCAGCGCATTGAAGGAGTGATTCGACAGCATGTGGACTTCATCGATGAGGTACACCTTGTAGCGCCCCCGGGTCGGCGCGTACTGCACATTGTCGAGCATATCGCGCGTGTCATCGACCTTGGTGCGTGAGGCTGCGTCCACCTCGATCAGATCCACAAATCGGCCCTCGTCAATCTCCATGCAGGCGGCACAGACGCCGCAGGGATTGGAACTCACGCCATTGGTTTCGCAATTCAGCGATTTCGCCAAAATACGCGCGACCGTCGTTTTGCCGACGCCGCGAGTCCCGGTAAACAGGAAGGCATGGTGGACTTTGCCGCTGTCGAGGGCATTGCTGAGCGCGCGCAGCACGTGCTCCTGCCCGACCATTTCGGGAAAGCGTTTGGGGCGCCATTTGCGCGCTAGGACGACGTAGCTCATAAGGTATTGTCGCACGCCTTTTAGGAGGCGGCCCGCGCCAGCAGGACTTCGGCGCCCGACTTAAGTCTCTACCGCTGCTCCCTTCCGGGCCTGACGGGGTTCGTGACCAGTCGTCGCGAAGATGCAAACGCGAGCCACCATAAACGTAGCTTGGCGGAGAGGGTGGGATTGACTCGGGCCTTCGGCCCTCGCCCTGCGGGCGCCGTCGCCAAGCCTCCGGCGTCCAGCGCCGCTGCGGCGCTGTCGAACCTAAAGGTTCGAACCCCACCTCCACCATCTCCATTCAAATACAGTTTAGTCGCTAAAATCCGACCCACTGCACAAACATTTTGGCGGAGAGGGTGGGATTCGAACCCACGAACACGGTTAGGTGTTACACACTTTCCAGGCGTGCGCCTTCGACCGCTCGGCCACCTCTCCTCGCGGCCGCAAGGGTACCGGAGCGGACTCAGCCGATCAAATCCTCAAGCCTACGCGCCGGCGGCTTTGTTTGGGGGAGCGGCCTTGTAGCGCGGCGGAATATCGTAGCAAGTGTCGTGAGGACCCGGCGGCGGCGGTGCATCGGTTACCGTCGGAATCACCAGCGCGCCTGTCGTATTCGGCGTATCGAGACCGGAGGGTACCTTCAAGGGCGGAGCGGACAGCGCGTGCTGATACTCCTGCGGCGTGTGGCAGTCGGGAGTCAGTTTGCCGAATAAATGACAGCCGCTCAGCAAAGCGCCGGTCGCAACCAACAGTAAAATTCGATCAAGACTCATGCAGCTTGGTCCTCAAGGGTAATTCCGGCGGCCCGCATCGCACGCAACACCGTCTCATGGTGCGCGGACGCCAGTTCGACCAGCGGAAGGCGGATCGCGTTCCCGATAATCCCCATTCTCGCGACCGCCCACTTCACGGGTATCGGGTTCGCTTCTACAAAAAGATCCTTATGTAAAGGCTGCAAACTCGCGTCCATCGTCCGCGCGGCGGCCAAATCGCCCGCCAGGGCAGCCTTGCAAACCTCATGCATCCGGCGCGGTGCGACATTCGCCGTCACCGAAATCACCCCGCGCGCACCGACGCCCATCAATTCCACCGCCGTCGCGTCGTCGCCCGAAAGCAGTACAAACTCCGGTGGACAGGTGCTCGCAATCTCGCGCGCGCGGCTCGACGAGCCTGTCGCCTCTTTAATCGCCACAATGCGAGGGTGCCGCGCTAGTCGCGCGATGGTGCTCGGCAAGAGATCCACCGCCGTTCGGCTCGGCACATTATACAGAATAACGGGCGCCGCGGACGCGTCGGCCGCAGCTGTGAAATGCCTGAAAAGGCCTTCCTGCGGAGGTTTGTTGTAGTACGGCGTCACCAGCATCACCGCGTCCACGCCGAGCCGCGACAAGCTGCGGGTGGCTGCCACGGTTGATTCTGTCGAGTTAAAGCCGGCGCCGACGATGACCTTGAGCTTATCGCGGCAGCGCGCCACCGCCCGCCGCGTCAGCTCTTCGACTTCCGCGGCGGAAAGTACCGGCGATTCTCCCGTGGTGCCGGCCACGACGATTCCATCGCTGCCCTCGCGCAGGTGAAAATCCAGCAGCCGATCCCACGCCGGCCAATCCAATGCCCCATCGGCCGTCATAGGGGTGACGATTGCTACCAAGCTTCCGGCAAACATCAAGGAGCTCCGCGGGAAATATCGCTACCTTAAGTGCCAGACATACACCCTGGCAAGCGCCCATCCGGTAGAATTTGCCCCGATGAAACAACATATCGTCATTTCCGCGGTCGGCAGCGACCGCGTCGGCATGGTCCATGAGCTGTCCAAGGCAATCGCCGATTGCGGCGGAAGCATCAGCGAAAGCCGCATGACTTCGCTCGGCAACGAGTTTGCCATGCTGCTGCTGGTCAATGGCAATTGGCACACCCTTGCCAAACTTGAAGGGGAATTCAAGAAACTCGCCGATGCCACCGGCATGAATATCCAGCTGCGCCGCACCGAGGAGCGCTCGGCGCGCAACGACATGCTGCCCTATTCGATCGACGTGGTCTGTCTCGATCAGACCGGGATCGTCGCCGGCCTCTCCGGATTCTTTGCCCAACGCGGCGTCGACATCGCGGAGCTGTCGACGCGCTCGTACGCCGCCGCGCACACCGGCGCTCCGATGTTCTCGGTGCAGATGATCGTGAATGTCCCCAGCCGTCTGCACATCGGTGTACTGCGGGAAGAATTCATGGACTTCTGCGATCACCTGAATTTGGATGCCATTTTTGAACCCGTGAAGAGTTAGTCAAGCCATGAGCAAGATTGAAATCGGCAAGAAGGCGCCGCCGTTCACCCTCGAAGGCACGGGTGGAGCCTGGTCGCTCGAGGACGGCAAGGGTGCGGCGGTGGTTATTTATTTTTATCCGCGCGACAACACCTCGGGCTGCACCCAGGAAGGTCTGGACTTTGCGGCGCTGAATGCCCAGTTCAAAAAATCCAAGGCGGTGGTCTTGGGCATCTCGCCGGACAGCGTGGCTTCGCATGAAAAATTCAAGGAAAAAATGTCCTTCCCATTTGAATTGTTGAGCGATCCCGACCAGAAGGTGTGCAACCTCTACGGGGTCTTCAAGGAAAAGAGCATGTATGGCAGGAAGTACATGGGCGTCGAGCGCAGCACCTTTCTCATCGACGGCAAAGGTGTGTTGCGGCACGAATGGCGCAAGGTGAAGGTCAAGGATCATGCCGAGGCTGTATTGGCCGCGGTGAAGGCACTGTGACCGGCAACGTGCGGCCTTTGGGGGCCGCGGTGTTGAAAAGCCGCCAGGGCAAGGCAGAGCGCCGCATATTCGTGCTCGACACGAATGTCTTGATGCACGATCCGACCGCTATCTTTCGCTTCGAAGAGCACGACATTTATATCCCGATGACCGTGCTCGAGGAGCTCGATGCGGGCAAAAAAGGCTTATCGGAGCCGGCCCGCAACGTGCGTCAGGTCAGCCGCTTTTTGGATGAACTGATGCAAGGCGCGACCAAGAAACAAATCGACCGCGGCCTTGCCCTGCCGACGACGGTACCGATCAATCATGGCAAGCGGCCTCCCGGCGGGCGGCTGTTTTTCCAGACTCAGTTGATGGAATCGGTACTGCCGGACAGCCTGCCAGGTCACGGTGCCGACAATGCCATTCTGGCCAATACGCTGGCTTTGCAGCAGAAATTTCGCACCGCGCGCGTCACATTGGTGTCCAAAGACATCAATTTGCGCATCAAAGCGGCGATCCTCGGCGTGCACGCCGAAGACTATTCCAGCGACAAAACGATCGAAGATGCGGACTTGTTGGTCAGCGGCGTCCAGCAGCTGCCGCAGAATTTCTGGGAAAAGCACGGCAAGGGCATGGAGTCCTGGCAGCAGCAGAGCCGAACCTACTACCGGGTGCGCGGCCCGCTGGTGCGCGAATGGAAGACCAATCAATTCGTTTATGATCCCGGCGCAAATGGCGTGGAGGCCATTGTGCGCAAGCTCGAGTCCGATTCGGCGATTCTCGAGCTGACCACCGACTACCGAACCGAACGCAATAATGTGTGGGGCGTAACAGCACGCAACCGCGAGCAGAATCTGGCGTTGAATCTGCTGATGGATCCGGAAATCGACTTCGTGACGGTGTTGGGTCCGGCCGGCACGGGCAAAACGCTGCTGACCCTCGCGGCCGGCCTGGCGCAAACGCTGGATCACAATCGTTTCAGCGAAATCATCATGACCCGCGTCACCATACCTCTGGGTGAGGACATCGGCTTTCTGCCCGGGACCGAAGAAGAGAAAATGGAGCCCTGGATGGGCGCGCTGATGGATAATCTGGAGGTCCTGACGCAGAGCCAGCCCGGCGGCACGTGGGGTCGGGGCGCCACGAACGATTTACTACGGCACCGCATCAAGATCCGCTCGTTGAACTTCATGCGCGGCCGGACGTTTTTGAACCGCTTCATCATTCTCGATGAAGCGCAAAATCTGACCCCGAAGCAAATGAAGGCCCTGGTCACCCGGGCAGGACCTGGCACCAAAATGGTGTGTTTGGGCAATATTGCCCAAATTGATACCCCCTACCTCACGGAAACCACGACCGGCCTGACCTATGTGGTAAACCGATTTCACGGCTGGGCGTTTTCCGGACATATCACGCTGGTGCGGGGCGAGCGCTCGCGTTTGGCGGACTACGCCTCCGAAGTTCTCTGATTTCGCTTCTTTTTTTGAGCGAACTTTGGTATGCGCCTACACTCCAAGGTCCTAACTATGTCAGCGTTAAAGTCCATAAGCGCATTTCTGGCGGCGGCCGCGGTCGGCCTGAGCGTCAGCGTGGCTTATGCGCAAGGCGTCGCCCAATCCAATAAACTCACCAACCAAGATCTGCCCGAATTGGGCAGCCCCGCAAATGCGGCGATTTCCATCGACGATGAATATCACGCCGGCTTGGGCTACGTTAACGAGATACGCAAGGAAGGCGTCATCCTCACTGACCCCGAAGTCCAACAATATGCCCAGGAAATTGGCCATAGCCTCTCTAGCCAGGCGGAGGAAGGCCAACACCAATTCTATTACTTCATCATCCGCGAGCCATCGGTCAACGCCTTCGCGATCCCCGGCGGTTTCGTGGCCATTCACAGCGGACTGTTCGCGGCCGTCCGCAACGAGAATGAATTGGCGGGTGTGCTGGGACACGAAACCGCGCACGTCACGCAGCGCCACCTCGTCCGGCAGCTCATCGACCAAAGCCACGAGGGACTCATGGCGACCGCCGCCATGTTGGCGGCTGTGTTGCTGGGAGCAACGGCGGGCCGCGGCAACCCCGATGCGATCGAGGGCGCCGTGCTGGCGGGCCAGAGCGCCATGATTCAGCACCAGATCAACTACACCCGCAGCAGCGAGTTCGAGGCGGACCGAATCGGCATCACGACCATGGCGAACGCGGGTTACGATCCGTTGGGAATGGCCAGCTTCTTCGATTACATGAGCCACAACGGCCCCGAACCGAGCCGCGTCAATGCCGTGCAGTTCCTCATCGATCACCCGATTTTTTCCGATCGCGTCGCCGAGGCGCAGGATCGCGCCAACCAGATCGGCCGGATCCATCACGAAGATTCACTGGGATTTTTGCTCACCCGCGAGCGCTTGCGATCGGTTGCCGCGGACCCGCGCGTGGCGCGCCAATATTACGCGAACCTGCTCAAGAACGGCGGCGGCAAAACCATTCAAGAGCGCTATGGCAGGGATGTCGCGGACATCGAATTGAAAAACCCCGCGCCCGCCATCGCCGACTTGCAAGATCTGGTGCGCGAATATCCCAAAGTCACGCAGTTCTACGGCGCGCTCGGGCAGGCATACCTGGTGAATAATCAGTTCAAAGAATCGACGGCTATTCTCGAGCAAGCGATGACTTTATTCCCGCGCAACGTTCCGATTACGATTCGGCTGGCGGAATCCTTGATGCATTCCGGCGACAACAAGCGCGCCCACCTCGTGCTCCTGGATTTGTTCAATACGGTTGAGCCGACGCCGGATCAGACCCGGCTCATCGCGAAAGCGGCCAGTACCGCCGGTGACTACGCCGACTCCTATAGCTACATGGCGGAGTTCTATTTGATGACCGGCAATCTCCAGATGGCGTCCAATCAATTGCAGATCGCCTTGACCCTGCCGGGACTGGACGCCGTCCAACGTGCGCGCTACAGCGCACGCCTTGAGGAAGTGCGCGCGGCGATGCCGAAGAAGAACAAAAATACCATGGCCGATGAACGCGGGGTCAATAGCGGTCAATAGTGGTCAATTGCGGCCAAGAGTAGCCTCGTCGCCGCTGACTCTCCCAATAGTGTATCTTTGGCTCAAGACCTAAGAAACGTGGGAGCGATTCAATATGTGGAGAGTAACGCGCACGCGGGCACTGCTTTGCGCCGCAGTGGCCGCAGCCCTGACCGGTTGCGTCACGCTGCCGCCCAACCACAAGCCTCCTCCGCAAGATCCGTGGGAATCCTGGAATCGCGGCGTTTACAAGGTGAACGACAAGCTTGATCGCGCGATCGCCAAGCCCATTGCACGCACCTACGTGAAGGCAGTACCGGCGCCGGCCCGCACCGGCGTCAGCAATTTCTTTGCGAATCTGCACACCACCACGGTCATGGTCAACGATGCTTTGCAGGGGAAATTCGGCGCGGCCGCCAATGACCTGGCGCGCCTGATCGTGAATACCACGGTGGGCGTCGGCGGCCTGCTGGACCCGGCAAGCCAGATGGGCTTGGACAAGAACGACGAAGATTTTGGGCAGACACTGGGCCATTGGGGTGTGCCGCCCGGACCGTTTGTGGAAGTGCCATTTTTTGGACCTTCCGATACGCGTGACGGGCCCGGCCGCATCGTGGATATATTCACCGGGCCCACGCATTACATCAGCAACAATTGGGTCTCATACGGTCTTTATGGCGTGAGTTTCGTCAATGCAAGAGCCGAACTCTTGTCGCTCGATGAGACGCTGCAAAAAGTCTTCGACCCCTATGCTTTCGTTCGCGACGCCTATTTGCAGCGGCGCGCTTACCTGGTGTCGGACGGCAAAGTGACCGATGAAGTGTTGGTCGACCCGGGCGATGATGACACGGATTCGAAGGCGCCCACACCGC
>Ga0209525_1000116_pt1 | contig 24576 bp, 20 predicted proteins | sample JacPin_JW_Ref_O1_FD_187958 | JGI IMG/M metagenome (GOLD analysis project Ga0209525, IMG submission 187958) | Forest soil microbial communities from Algoma, Ontario, Canada - Jack Pine, Ontario site 1_JW_Ref_O1 (SPAdes) (version 2) | ecosystem: Environmental > Terrestrial > Soil > Boreal... | reverse complement strand
TTCCCCGCTTCGCCTCGATGCTTACGCAAAACGCCGTTTCGAACCGCGAACTATTCTGCGACACCATGAGCGGAATCTCGAGTTCATCGAGCCGCTCGGGCGTCATCGCTAGGCATATCAATCCACGACCGTGCCTTGCCATGAAGTTGATAGCGTCGGGTGTGATTTTTTCGGCGGCGATGGTCAGATCGCCCTCATTTTCGCGGTCTTCATCGTCCACTACGATTACCATTTTGCCCGCGCGTATGGCTGCAATGGCATCTTCGATCGCGGCGAATGTCCCATTGCGGTTCTTGGGTTCCCTAACAATCTGAAGCTGCTGCTTCATGGCGCGCCTCTAATGTCTTTGTCCAAGCATTCCAAGGCCCGATGCGACTCCGCATCGACTTCATTGAAAAGAATCGTCTTACGATTCCGGCGGTATTATTCGTTCAAGCAGAAGTGTCAACATGTCATCATCTGCGAAGATGTTTAACTGGCGTCGGACACAGTTGTCGCTGTTACGGTACCGCGACTTGGTGGTGATCCTTCCGTTTTGAACGACCAGACTTTGCACCGTGTGATTTCTCTGGGTGTATGATTCCCGCCATGGCCTCGGCAGAACAGCAAGGCGAGTCATTGAATATTCAGCTTCTCGTCGATTCGATCCCGGCGATGATTCACACAGCCAGGCCCGACGGTTACCTCGATTACTTCAATAAACGCTGGCTGGAATACCTGGGCGTCAGTTTGGACAAAATGGCCGGCTGGAATTGGATCGGTGTTATTCACCCTGAAGACGTTGATGGAATTGTGGCCAGATGGCGAGCCTGCCTCGCGACTGGGGAAATCTTCGAATACGAAACTCGCGTCCGCACAGCAGATGGAGAATATCGCTGGATGTTCCATCGGAAGGTGCCACTTCGCGATGCAAACGGCAACATCGTCAAGTGGTATGGGTCGAGCATGGATATCGACGAGCGCAAAAGGGCGGAAGAAGCCGTCCGGCGAAGCGAAGCTTATCTTGCCGAAGCTCAAAGACTAAGTCATACAGGTAGCTTCGGCTGGAAGGTTCCCAGTGGGGAGATCTTCTGGTCCGACGAGACCTTCCGTATCTTCGAGTACGACCGCTCGGTTAAGCCAACAATAGATTCAGTGGTGCAGCGCGTCCATCCGCAGGACCGGGCTGACTTTCAGAAGGTCAGCGATGGCGCCTCTCGGGGGGCGACAGATTTCGAGCATACCTATCGTTTGCTGCTACCGGATGGGCGAGTGAAGCATGTCCACGCGAAAGCTCACGCTTTACAAGATGCATCTCGCAATCGCGAGTTTGTCGGGGCTGTGACGGACATCACCCAGCGCAAGACCAGCGAGGGTAAGCTCCAGCGCCTGGTCGACGCCGGCATTCTGGGGATCTTCATCGCGAACCTCGGGGGCGAGATCGTCGAGGCCAACCAGGCGTTTCTGCAAATGTTTCAATACGACCGTCAGGATCTCGTCGCGGGCCGATTGCGCTGGGAGGATATGACGCCGCCCGAACTGCGCGGACGCGACCAACGTGCCGTGACGGAGGCGCTGGCAACCGGTTTTTTTCGGCCCTACGAGAAGCAGTTTTTCCGGAAAGATGGCAGCCGCGTGCCCGTGCTGCTGGGAGGCGGGCTGTTTCAAGATTCGAACGAGGGCGTCTCCTTCGTCCTCGACTTGAGCGAACAAAAGCGCGCCGAGGAGAAGATTCGAGGGCAGGAAATAGAGTTCCGGCAGATGTTGGACCTTGCGCCACAACATGTCGCTGTATTCGGGCCGGATGGCGAACGTCTTTATGCCAATCGCTTTGCGCTCGATTACCTCGGCCTTAGTCTTGAAGAGTGGCGGCAAATATCCGGACATTCTTTTCGCTCCAGTTTGTTCGTTCATCCTGATGACCAGGAGCGAGTGGCGCGCGATTTCGATGCTAGTAGCTCCAGGGGCTCCGCTAGCGAATTGGAGATGCGTGTTCGCAAGGGCGATGGAACCTATCGCTGGCTCTTGGTTCGTTTTAGCCCATTGCGCGACGACCAGGGACAGATTACGCGTTGGTATGTTTCCTCGACGGATATTGAAGACCGCAAGCAGGCGGAAGACAGGCTGCGGAGCGAAAACGTCGCTCTCCGTGAAGAAATCGACGAAGCCTCGATGTTTGAAGAGATTGTCGGAACATCTCCCGCTTTGAAAGGGGTACTCTCGCTTATCTCCAAAGTTGCGCCGAGCGATTCTACGGTCCTTATCACGGGCGAAACGGGAACGGGAAAAGAACTGGTTGCACGCGCGATCCACCGACGGTCAGATCGCAGCTCGCGCGCGTTCGTGAGCGTGAACTGCGCTGTTACCCCGCGTGAACTGATCGCCTCGGAGTTGTTCGGACACGAGAAGGGTGCCTTCACGGGTGCCACTCACCAGCGCTTGGGTCGGTTTGAGTTAGCAAATGGAGGCACGATCTTCCTCGACGAAGTCGGAGATCTTCCAGCCGAGACTCAGGTTGCTCTGCTTCGTGTTTTACAGGAGCACGAGTTTGAGCGGGTTGGCGGTGCTAGTCGCATCCGTGCTGACGTTAGGGTGATTGCAGCCACCAACCGTGACTTGCAGGTGGCCATCAGCGCTGGATCGTTCCGCAGCGATCTGTTTTACCGCCTGAATGTCTTCCCGATTGAAATTCCCCCTCTGCGAAGACGAAAAGGGGACATCCCTCTGCTGGTCGAATACTTCATCGATCGCTATGCGCGGAAAGCTGGCAAGAACATAAAGCGTGTCAGCAAGAAGACGCTCGAATTGCTTCAGTCATATCCTTGGCCCGGAAATATCCGCGAATTGCAGAACGTCATCGAGCGTTGCGTAATCCTTTGCGAAGCAGAGATATTCTCGATCGACGAAAGCTGGTTACCTCAACAGCCGCTGCTGGCAGCAGAACTGAAATCGCAGGTCGAGCTCCCTCGCAGACTCCTAGTGCAAGAGAAGGACATGATTGAGACCGCGCTGAAAGAGTCCCGTGGGCGTGTGTCGGGACCGGCGGGGGCTGCCGTCAAGTTGGGTATACCGCGTTCCACGCTGGAATCGAAGATCCGATCGCTGAAAATCGACAAGAATCGTTTCAGGCCTATCCCGGGAACTTGAGGACGTTCCCGTCTCCAACGAATTACCTCTAAATATACCAACATATCTCAGGTCGGGAAGTTGAGTTTCTTCAGGAACGCGGCATATCGCGGGTCGCTGTGCAAGCTCTTCAGTAGGGGATCCACCTTCGTCGCAATTAGACCGCCATCACGCTGAGCGTAAGCCCGCTCCAGCCACTCGAACGCCTTGTCGGACTGGTTCCGGAAAGCATAAACCTCGGAGATCCCATACGCTTCACCTGCATGGTATTTCTCAATTAGCTCCCCCAATGCGGCGTCCGACTCCTTTTTCCGGTCAAGCGCGTAGTACGCAATCGCATTCAGAACCCCACGTAGGGAATCAGAACGAACTCGCTCCACTTCAGGCAAGGCATCCTGAGGCCGCCCTTGCATGACATGAATTTGGATCAAGTAGAAAGGGCCGGGCGGCACATCGGGGTTCAGTTCGAGGGCCTTCCTGCAATCCGCTGCGGCTTCGTCGAGCTGCCCGTTGTAAAGCTCAATCTCCCCAAGGTTCTCCCAACTGTTTGCATTGAGCGGATCCAAGCCAAGGGCTCGATGGCCCAATTGGAGAGCTTGCTCAAAGCGGCCGAGGTAGGCTGCTGAGGCAGCCGCCAATCTTACATTGTCGGGATTTCCAGGTTCGAGGGCGATCGCCCGCTCGATAGAAGCATCCGCTCCAAACCAATCGAAGTCGACCTGTCGCTTAAGCCGGCCCATTTGAGCATGAGCCGCCGCCAGGTTTGGATCCAGCACTAAGGCTCGCTCAACCGCTTCCTGCGCAAGCCGCTGACCCTCTCCATTGGGAACATCACCCACGTTAGCCTGCCTGTAGCGTGCCCGAGACAACCCGACCCAAGCCAAAGCATAGGAGGGATCAAGCTGAGTCGCGCGTTCATAAAACCTCGCAGCCATGTCCGTATCTTTGCTCGTGTTGCGCCCAAAGAAGTAGTACCCCTGTAAGTAGGCATCGAAGGCGTCCGGATTGACTGGGCGCGGTCGTGTCAAGTCTTCTTGTTGTTGCGAAGTCAAGCGGAGTTGGATTTGACGCGCAACAGACTTGGCTACCTCGTCTTCGACAGTAATAACGTCTTTCAGCGGATAGTCGTAATCCTGGGACCACAGGTGAGTTTGGTCCTTCACCTGAATCAGCTGAGCGGTAAGGCGTATCTGATTTCCGCTCATGCGAAGGCTGTTTTCCAGCACATACTGCACGGAAAGATCGCGTCCAATCTGGTCGAGGCGTTCGTCCTTGTGCTTGTATCCCATGACGGACGTTCGCGCGATCACCCCCAGCTGTTCCGGATTAAGCCGACCTAACTGTGAAATCGTTTCCTCGGTCAGGCCGTCCGCAAGATATTCCTTATTGGGATCGCCAGTGAGATTCTCAAACGGTAGTACCGCGAGCATGATTTTTTGAGATCGCGGCGGCGTCATTGTCCGAAAATGCCGCAAGGCTATATATCCGACGACCGCCAAAATGACAGTCAACGCAGCTACAGCCATCGCGTTCCGCCAGCGTTTGGGCGGTTTTGGAACCGCCTCATCAGCGGGACTTTCCGGGACGGTTTGCGTATCGGCCAACGAATCGGCGATCGGGACTTCGACCGCGTCTTGTTTCGCGGTGTCTGCTGCTTCAACAACCGTGACGTTTGCCGTGAACTGGTAGCCCTTTCGAGCGATGGTCACGATCAAGCGGGTGTCTTCGGTGTTGTCTCCAAGGGCCTTGCGTAAATGCGAGATGTATTGCGTCAGATTCCCTTCTTCTACGAACGTGTCGCCCCACACCGCTTGCAGCAATTCCTCTTTGGTGACCAGTTGGTTGGGGTTCTGAACTAGAAAGAACAGCACGTCGAAAGCCTTTGGGGTCAGAGAAACAGCTGAATCCGCGCGAGAAAGCGTGCGCCTACCTGGATCCAGCACGAACTGCCCGAAATGGTACAAGTTGCTCATTGAAAACTGGTTATCTTACATGCTTTCAGAGTTTTTCACCTTTTTTCAGAGGTCCCTAAAGGACTTCGCAAAGCCTAAGCTTGAGAATATGCCCGTCGGGAATTTAGATTCTCGCAGAGCTTTCAGCCACGAAATGCAACGAGCTAGAACACAAGAACAAATGTCAAATGGCTCCGTCAACCACGTCCGAGTAGCTGCACCACCCATCCGGGGCAGCGATCTGGAGTCCTGTGTAGCAGTTACCGAGCCAGAGCTAAACTCCCTGACAGCAAGCAAGTTCCCAAACGAGTTTTGCGCGATATTTCGCCAATTGGCGAAATATCGCCAGTTAAAACTGAGCCAACTTACGAAGAATCATCTGCTCAGAATCGGGCCACCAACTGCTAGTCACGGATTAGCATGGTATTTCAAATGGAGTTTGTTCGGATGCTCAAGATTCAGAGGAAGGCTAACGGAAGAGTCCTTTTCACTCTAAGCGGTCGAATCGGGTCAGAGGATCTTGACGAACTGCGTAAGCTCCTTGAGTTGGAAGGGGCTGGCAGCCACATCGCACTGGATTTGAAAGACGTAACACTCGTAGACCGCGATGCGATCAAGTATCTAGCTGATTGCGAGGCGGACGGCACCAAGCTCGAGAATTGTCCGCCTTACGTTCGTAAATGGATTGGGCAAGAGCGTGGGCGGCCGAGGCGGAAAAAACGGAACGGTCACATAGATACACGGCAAAAAAGGAGCAAGGCAAATGAGCTTGAATAGTCTCACCTATCCTCTGCAGTACGAGGACCTGACCCTTAAGACTGATCCGGAGATCACGCTTGATATCGACCCGATCAACGAACCAGCGAACTCGGAGACGGGTTTCGAAGAAATCATTGGAAGAAGTTCGGGGCTTCGCCGCGTGCTGCAGATGGTCGAAACCGTCGCTAGGGGAGATTCGACTGTTCTCTTGCTGGGCGAGACCGGCACGGGCAAAGAGATCATCGCGCGCGCCATTCACAGTCACAGTCCTCGCAGGGGTCGGCCATTTGTAAAACTCAACTGTGCCGCTATCCCTACCGGGCTGCTGGAAAGCGAACTGTTTGGGCATGAGCGGGGATCGTTCACCGGCGCGATCGCGGAGAAGATCGGCCGGATCGAGCTTGCACATCAGGGTTCACTGTTCCTGGATGAAATTGGCGACATCACTCTCGAGCTTCAGCCGAAGCTTCTTCGTGTGTTGCAGGAGCGGGAATTCGAGCGCCTAGGAAGCACGCGGACGCAGAAAGTCGACGTGCGTTTCGTGGCAGCGACTCATCGCGACCTGGAAGGAATGATCTTGGAGAAGCTGTTTCGCAGCGACCTCTACTATCGACTGAATGTCTTTCCCATCCACGTCCCGCCTTTGCGGGAACGTCCGGAGGACATCCCGCTTCTCGCACACCATTTTGTGCGACAGGCCACACGACGAATGCACAAGACGATTCATACGATCCCTTCGGAAACAATGGAGGCTCTGATTCGGCATCCGTGGCCTGGGAACATCCGGGAGTTGGAGAACGTAACCGAACGCGCAGTGATTTTAAGCCCAGGTCCAGTGTTGCGGCTTTCGCCCCGGGACTTGAATTCACGAGTCCGGCCAGATCAAAGGGCAGACTGCCAGCAAACTCTCGAAGAGGTCGAGCGCAACCATATTCTCGCGACCCTGAAAGAGACCCGGTGGGTCGTCTCCGGACCACGCGGTGCTGCATCTCGCTTGGGTTTGAACCGCTCGACCTTGTACTTTCGGATGAAGAAGCTTGGTATTACCCGGAGCGTGGATCCATGCTCTGACTCACAAAAATCCTGGCGATGTGATGAAACATCAGTGGACTCGTGGGGGGCGAACACGTAATGCCATGTAAGGTCTCGTGCTGATCCGCGTGCCCGTGGACTACCGTGACGATCACCGCTTGATGGAGATTGTGCATCCCGATGCACTGAACTGAATGCGTCAGTCCTAGAACTTACTGCAAACATTCCAGGGTTTTAAGTCCGAGGATCTGTAGGTTCCACTGAGAGTGAGCGACTTACGTCGCCGCGAATACGGGTAGCGAACCGGTATCGAAATAAATCCGCGAGTGCCACTGGGTTAACAGATGTTATCCGGCCGACAGCACCGAAGCTGCACTGACCGACTAGCCGACCCCTCGTAATCCGTCGTAAATCTTTTGAGCTCGACTACTTAAGGAGTGATCCAGACACAGTTTTGATTCGGCATGGGGAATGCACTGCATTCAACTGAGGTAGTTCTGGAGAGCGCTATGATGGGTGCACTGCAAACCTCCCGAGAGAGCCTAACGACGGCGACGGCCGTACAGCTGGTGCGTGTAACCCCCCGCAGAAGTGAGTTGACTAGATCAGTTTCGCAGGCCGTTAAGTCGCAGGCATTTGGCGGGAGGCTCGCATCTCCTTCCGCGCGTAAAGAGTGGGATCTCGTCCAGCAAGCTATCGCAGGCAATGCAGACGCGCAGGAGCAGCTTTTCAAAACGTACACACCCAGGCTCTTTCGGACGGCGTTTGCCGTGTTGCGGAACAAAGAGGACGCGGAAGATGCCGTGCAGGACAGTTGGTGCAGGGCTTACAGGAATCTACGTTTTTTTCAGGGCCGCTCAGCTTTCTCGACTTGGCTGACTCGGATTGCCATAAATTCGGCACTCATGCGGCGCCGAACTAAGAAAGTGCGTACAGAAGCATCTCTGGACGAGATTCTGGACAATCATTCTGAATCGATCGTGGTTGGAGCAGTCGACGAGCGGCCGAATCCGGAACACGCCTGCCTAGCAATTGAACTGAAAGCTTTGATCGAAGAGAAAATCCATGAACTTCCTCCAGGAATGCGAAGGGCATTTCGACTTCGTGAGGTTGAAGGATTTTCAGCCACGGAAACACTGGAAGCATTGGGGATTCACAAAAGCGCATTGAAGTCTAGAATCTCGCGGGCCCGACAGAGGCTGACACATGCGTTGGAGAAATCCATTCTGAGGCCTGCTCGAATACAGGCGGCAGTCAGAGGGTGATGCTGAAGCAATTTGCCCCATTCCAGAGGCTCATGAAAAACGTACGGATAGATTTGAAGCAGCGAGCCCAAACTTAGGCAAACCAGCTACCACGAAACGCAAAATGCTTAGACGAGCCGACGAGATAGAGAGTTCTGAACAATGGATACTGGCGTTGCTGAGTCACGACTGCAAGAAAAGGACGCGATCGCACGCGCAAGCGGCCAACCAAAAGGTCGCGGTCGGGCGCGATTAGCGAGAGAGCTCCTTGCTGGACTCTATCGCCCTGGGCAAGTCCTAGAGCTACGCGAGGTCGGAGAAAGGTATGAAATGGACGAACCCTCGCTCTTGAATGCCTTCGGTGACTTGGAATCACTCGGGGTGGTGAAGCTCTCAGGAAATCATTCCGCCACCGTGCTTTCACCGAGCCTGAAAGAAATGATGGAGGTGTATGAAATTCGTGCTGGTCTGGAGGAAATTGCAGGACGAACCGCCGCCACTTTCCTCCAAGGCGGCGCGGCAGAGCTTCAGGGGGAAGTAGACGCGATGCTTGCAGCCGTCCACAGTGACGACCCGGACGCCTACGCCGAGCATGACATCAAATTTCACAGGATCATTCTGGAAGCGTCTCAGAACAGAGTTCTCCGTCGGGTCTGGGACAATCTGGCTATTGAGCTCCGCATGCGCGCCGCGATACCCAAGGCCTCGAGGGACCTGTATGACAGCGCGGATTCGCACCGGCCCATCGCCAACGCTCTCGAAGAAGGCAAAGGACGTGAAGCGGGTCTCCTACTGCGAAATCACGTCGAAACCCAGCTGGAGTATCTCAAGAGATCTGAATCGGACTCCGGGACGCAAGGGGGATTCCGCAAGGATCTAGAAGACGCGAAGAGAGTCCAACAAGCCTTTTTCCCCCCGCAGACCATCTCGATTCCCTGCATCTCTTCCGAAACCTTCTACCAACCGGCCAGAGGGATCGGAGGGGACTATTACGATTTACTTGCTTTGCAGAAAGGGCGCTGGGGGATTGCCATCGGCGACGTATCCGGAAAAGGAATTGGTGCCGCTCTGATTATGGCCAGTGTCCAGGCCTCGCTTAAATTCCAGGCCTTGCAACCGCATTTGAAACTTTCGACGCTGATTGGCGACGTCAACCGGCTGGTTTATGGGTCCTCGCCGACCAACATTTTCGCGACGCTATTCTATGCCGAATACGAGCCGGCCACACGCATGTTGAATTACGTTAATGCAGGCCATGATCCGCCGCTTGTCCTCCGTCCGAAAGATGGATCATGCGAGATCTTCCGACTGCCCTCCACTGGCATCCCGGTCGGGATTTCGGCAGACCCTCAGTTTGCTTCCGCAACTTTCCAATTCGAAATTGATGATGTCCTCGTTGCTTACACCGATGGAATCACAGAGGCGGAAAACCGCCAACACGAGCTCTGGGGCCAGCAAAGACTCGAAGCCCTCTTAAAGTCTTGCGGCCGCAAGAGTCCGCGGGAGATCATCGATAAAATCTTGGACCAAGTCTCCAAATTCGCGAACGGGCAGCCGCAACGCGACGATGTAACCCTGCTGGTGATGCGGGTGCTGGGGGGCTGCGACGATTGAGCCTCAATCAGCTTGCCCCGATGGCTAATTTCCATCGCCTATTGTGTCCGGACAACAGGCAGTGAGTAACCAAACCTCGCGAGCTGAATACGGAAGGAATGAATTTCTGCAAGCGTAGTGCACTCCCTTGACGCCACATCGGGCCCTTGCTAATATCCGCGCCCATCACGGTAATTTTACATTCGATAAAGTCTCTGGTGCAGAACGGGGATGATGCACTGGCGCGATCGCACACACGAATTTACGATTCACCTTTGCGCAACTTCATTCATTCCGGGTGTGCCCGAATCCATCGAGAGTTATCCCGCAGCGCTCCCACGCTGGCAAGGCAGGTGTCCCAGTGGATGAAGTCCCTCTCTGTATCGGGTGACGCGCCTGATTATTTCATGCAGCCCCGCATGTTCCCGATGCTGCTGCTGCCCTGGTGGATGGCCGGGAGCGGGGAACGGAAGCTCGACCGCGAATTTCAATCCGACGTCGTGTATTCGACGCTGAATGGCTACTACTACATCCGCCTGCTCGATAACCTGATGGACGGCCACGGCAGCGTCGAACTTGCGCTGCTGCCGGCAGCCGCCTTCTTCCACAGCGAATTTCTCCTGACGTACCAGAAATACTTTGACGCCAATCATCCGTTTTGGCCGGTGCTCAGGTCCGCGTGGTTTTCCTCGAGCGAAGCGATTGCAAGCGAAGAAAGCGTTGTCTGTTTTGACGAAGACGCCTTCCGGCAGATTTCCGTGCAGAAGCTGTGCGCAGCCCGGATTCCACTCGCCGCGACCGGTTATTTTTATCGTGACGTGGAAAGCATCAAACCATGGCTGGAATTCACCGCGGCTTTGGCCAGTTGGTCACAGATGCTCGACGATGTGTTCGATTGGCATCGCGACTTGCGTGACAAGAAGGATTCTTACGTTCTGTCCCAGGCCCGGCGGCACAAACGGGAAGGGGAAACTGTCGAGGCCTGGATGGCGCGAACGGGGTTCGATTGGGGCATGAGTGTGCTTAGCGGGTGGCTTCCCGAGTTGCGCCGTCTCGCCCAGCCGCTAAGGAGTGCCGCGCTGAATCGCTATCTCGATCTGCGCGAGGAGATGCTGGAAGAGGACAAAGCCAAGCTTGGCGCGGGCCTAAAGACCCTCGTGGAAATTTCCGCTGTTTTAAGCAGCGAGAAGAACTATTCTGCTCGTCCGAACTGAAAGGAGAGTCCATGACGCTCCAGCAATTGATCAACAAGGTCCTCAACGACCCAGCTTTTTTCAGCGCGCTTAAGAAAGACCCGGCCAAAGCTTTGCAAGGGACCGACGAGAAGCTCACGCCGGAGCAGATCAAGGCCCTGAAAGAGCTGAACTATAAGGCCCTGGAGGATGTTGGTTCCGCATTCGCTGGGCCGAGTGCTATTACCTAGGGTTCGTGTACAGCAGTGCAGTGCCAGATGGCGTAGTCGCAGTAAATATGCCGTACCTACGAGGAGATCGCACCATGACATTGCAACAGTTGATCAACAAGGTTCTCAGCGATCCTAAATTCTGGAACGAGCTGAGAAAAGATCCAGGAAAGGCGTTGCGTGACGCAGGAGAGACACCGACTCCGGAACAAATCAAGTCTCTCAAGGAAGTCAATTACAAGGCTCTACAAGACGTAGGAGCGGCGTTCGCTGGGGGCGGAACCATCACATAGGCCGCAGTACGCCGATAATGAAGTGTTGCCCGGTGACGAGTGAGCGGACCTCACTGCGCCAGGCCGACTTCGCTGCAAATCTCGACGAATGCTGGCTCGTGGCGCAGACCGTCGAACCCGGGCCGGACATTCAGCCAGATGAGATCGGATGCACGAATCTCGCGCGCCTGCTTCAGGTAACGCAGAGCCTGATCCCTGTCGCCCAGCGCGAGCAGCAGGTGCGTGAATAACAACGGCGAGACATAGCCGGTGCGAGACCGCTCTTCGAGTTCCTTGAGCCGCCGCTCTGTTTCTTCTTTCTTGCCGGCGCCAGCATAGGCTACTCCGAGAGCAGCGACGGATTCGGAGCTGTAGCCCGCCAAAGTTGCTGCCATCTTCAGCTCAGCAATCGCCTCAGTGAACATTTGCTTTTCGACGTAAACCTGACCGAGGAAGTAGTGCGCCATCCCGAAATTCTCATCCAGCGCTACAACCTTTCGGAGGACTTCGGTCGCTTCATCGTGGCGCCTTTCGAGGAGGAGCTGCAAGCCGACCGTCGTGCGGATAACGAGGGAGAGCGGCTCGAGATCGCATGCCGTCTGCAACTCGGCGCGGGCTTGCTTGAACCGCCTCAGGGGTAACAAACAATTAGTAGCGTACCAATGATGCGCGGTGGCATAGCGAGGGCTAATTTCGGCGGCACGCTGAAATTCCTTCTCCGCGCCTTGCCAGTCCCAATCGTAAGCCGCGCGAATGGACCCCAAAGATGCATGCGCTTCCGCCAGGCGGTCGTTGATGGCCAGTGCTTTCTGAGCTGCCTCGCGTGCGAGAGGAACAACGTCTGCCGGAGCCTCCACTCCGTAGATCGCCTGGGTCGCATAGCAATCAGCCAGTCCCGCCAGAGCAGCTGAAAACTGGGGGTCCATGTCCGTCGCCTGCTTGAAACAAGCAATGCCTTTCTGCAGATCCTGCGCGGTTCGCTTGTTCCAGAAAAAGCGGCCCTGGAGATAAAGGTTGTATGCGTCGGGATTCCTGGTGGGGCGGGGCAGCATGGATGCGTCGGCAGAGCCCCTCAGTGTGATTCTCAGGCCGGCCACAATTGCATGCGAGATCTCGTCCTGGATGGCAAAGATGTCAGACATTTCGCGGTCGTACTTTGCCGACCACAGGCAAAATCCATCGGCCACATTCACGAGACTCACCGTGATTCGCAGCTTGTTCCCCGACTTGCGAACACTTCCCTCGAGAATCGAACTGACCTTCAACTGCCGGCCCACGTCGCGCACATCGATTTCGGTGCCACGAAACCGGAACGAAGATGTTCGGGCTGCTACTCTCAATCCATCCACTCCCATCAGCATGCTGATCAATTCTTCCGCCAGCCCATCGCCGAAGTAATCTGTGTCCGGACTGCCGCTGAGATTTACCAGGGGCAGCACGGCGATCGAGGAATCGGGTCTGGCAATCGCGATGCTGTTGCCGGAAGAAGAAATTGCCGCGCCGCTGAAATTGCCAAAATCGTCCAGGAGTTCCTGTGCGGTTGCGTAGCGCGCGCTCGGGTGTTTCGCCAGCATCTTGGAGAGAATTGCATTCCACGGCACTGGCAGTTGCATCACGGGTTGAGGCAAGAAAGGCAAAGCGTCGTTCAAAATGGCGCTAGCAATCTCAACCGGACTATTTCTGAGAAAAGGGTGGGCTCCAGTTAACATTTCCCAGATCACGATGCCGAAAGAAAAGATGTCTGAGGTACTACCGATGGGTTCGCAGCGGAGTTGTTCGGGCGACATATAGAGCAAGGTGCCTACCAGCGCGCCGGGGCTCGTCTGCACAAAGCCATCGGAGGTGAGAGGGGAGGCGAGGATTGGGTTTTGCTCGGTTAGTTTCACCAGTCCGAAGTCGAGCAGTTTCACCAGGCCATTCTCGGTGACAAAGATGTTCTCTGGTTTAATGTCGCGGTGGGTGATTCCCGTCGCATGAGCGGCAGCCATGCCGCGTGCGATCTGCAAAGCGACATCTTGCGCCCAATTCGACGGCATAGGCCCTGCGTACAGCACATGTTTCAGGGTTCTTCCGACGAGAAGCTCCGTAACAAGAAAACGCCGGTCTCCGTGTTCGCCTATTTCGTGAACGGTGCAAATGTTGGGGTGGTTGAGGGCGGACGCGGCGCGAGCTTCGCGCAGGAAGCGGTCCACAGCCTCCGGGTCGCGGCTTCGCTCAGGCAGCAAGAATTTCAACGCTACATGGCGACCGAGAAGTAGATCCTCTGCTTCGTAGACCTCGCCAATGCCGCCGCTGCCAATCTTCCGCAGCACGCGGTAGTGAGTAACCGTTGTTCCAATCACTTAGTGCGACCCAAGGCGGCATAGTAGGCCGGGCATTGAAGCTAAGTCAACGGAGGGGAGAATCACGTGTGCGTGACCGCCAGCGCGAGGCACTTCTCAGCGGCGAGTACTTGTGTGATCATACTCCGCCATGTTGATAGCGAACTGCGTGCACTTCGATGGCGCTGTCGTGGAAACCAGCCCGTTTCGTCACTTCACGATTGAGAATTTCGTTGACGAGGATGTTGCCTCGGCGTTGCTTCGATGGTTCGAGCAAGACGCTGATTGGAACGCCAAGTCCATTGCCGGATTGGGGACGCTGTCGAGTGTGGATCTGCACACAAGCGAACTTGGCCGACAACTTGATTTTCTGACGGGCGAGCCGTTCCTCTCGCACGTCCGACAGCAGATGAGCGAGCTCTTTGGGACGAAACTCGAAGGTTTTGTGGATTTGACGGCGAACCGCATGACGCAAAGCCAAAAAATTGGATTGCACAACGATATCAGCACTTTGCCTCCAGCTTTTCGATTTACACACCGCCTCGTCCTCTACCTGAACCATCAATATTCGGAGGAACATGGCGGCGTGCTGAGACTCACGGATGCTCCTTCTCCGTCACGGTCGGCTAGGCCTCAAAAACGCATTCTTCCCGTACATCGCTGCGCATTTGGATTTGAGATTTCCGAGTCGTCCTACCATGCAATCGAACCCGTACGTAAGGGCACGCGCTACAATTTGAGCTTCACTTTCTATCCCGGTGCAGGCGCGACGACCATTGTCTGACACGCGCCAAATCGAGGCGGCGCAAAGCGCTCTCGCCAATGGTGGTATGGACGATTCCCCGACTAAAACCTTGACCGCCCGGCGACCTAAATGGGGAGCGTATCTGTTTCCGTTTCTCTATCTGCTTCTCGCCCTTCTGTGTCTCCGGCAGTGGGGAACCGATCGGCCATGGGCGAGGCTGGATGTGTTTTCGGGAAGTTTCCTTGCATTGAATGCGTTTTTGGCGCTGAGACAGATTCAATTTAAGAAAAGCATTTTGCAGTCACGCGAAATTCTGCGCGAGGCCTCGGGCGCCAGCTACGATCCAGCCACGATAAAGTGGGGAAGCCTGCAGGCGTTCGCCGAACTTGGCGTTTTTCTCGACTACGCCCACTGGCATCTTGTCCCGAGCCTTGAGAAGCCGCTATTGCAGGAGGTCGGCTTGGGGCTATCTGTTCTTTCGGTTGCCTGGCTGCTGTGGGCTGACGCAATCCTGGTGAAGCACTTTGATCGCGGATTGGATAATCGCGAGCTAGTCACGCGCGGCCCCTTTCATGTTGTTCGGCATCCTCGCTACGCCGGGCTCCTTGGCCTCAAGGCCGGGTTCGCTCTCACATTCGCCAGCGTGCTCGGGTGGATATCACTGGCGGTAGCAGTGGCGCTGGTGAGACGAAGGATTAAACTCGAGGAGAATCATCTGCACGGCGTCTTTGGCCAGACGTACGAATCCTACGTGCGACGCACCGCTCGGATGTTTCCCGGGTTTTACTGAACGTCATTCGACCTGTAGAATTCGTCGCACTCCAGCGCACGATTTTCTTTCCTGCAAGCTGCCCATTAACATATTATTCGACAGCCTCGATGCGTCTGCGCAACACAGGCGCATTCAGCCAAACACCAGCCCATGCCTCTTAACTTGCCACCTTCGGGAGAAGCAAGTCTCGGCAGTTTTTTGCCTCGAGTCCAACATCGTCTGATTGCTGCGGGAAGGACTCTGGCGAATGCGCCGTTTGAAGAGGACCGTTTAGGGGCGATCCTTCTGGTGGATGTCTCCGGATTCACCGAGCTGGCCGAGCGATTCACCGCCGGCGGAGAGGGGGGCGCCGAAGAACTCTCGAGGGTTCTGAATGCGTACTTCGGAGGTGTCTCCCGCATCGTCACCGGCTACTCTGGCGACGTCGTCGCGTTTGCAGGTGATGCGGTCCTTGCTTTGTGGCTAGCCAACACACCGGAAGAGATGGAAGCTTCGGCCTATCAAGCGATTCAATCCGCTAAGACGATACAAAGCGAAATGGCTGCATTCCGATTGCCAGGAAATGTGATTCTGCGTCAGCGGGCTTCGGTCGCGGCAGGAGATCTCACTGTGATGGAGCTTGGCGGCACCAGCGGATGCTGGCAACTCCTGGTGGCGGGCAAACCCATTGTCGTAGCGGGACAGACTAACAGCCACGTTACTCCGGGAGAAGTGCTCGTCCCGTCGCCAACCTGGGAACTTGTGAAATCGAGATGTCGAGGAACGGCGCTGCCGTCCGGCGATGTCCGAATTGAGGAAACACTCGATCCCGCGCCACCACCGGAGCGGATTGCAACTGACCCTGCATCGGCAACCGCAGGCGTGTCAGATCGCGTGCCCGCTATCGTCGTGGATCGCATTCATGCCGGCCAGGGAGCATGGCTCGCCGAGTTTCGTAATATCAGCGTGCTCTTTGTTCACCTTGAAGACGTTGACGCGGCCCGGTTCGACACTTGCGAAAGCCTGCATGCAGCCGTCCAAGCGATGCAGCGAACTTTGTTTCGCTATGAAGGCAGCGTCTATCAGTTCCTTATGGACGACAAGGGCATCGTGCTGATCGGCATTTTTGGCTTGCCACCGCTGGCTCACGAAGACGATGCGGCTCGCGCGGTGCAGTCGGGGCTCGCCATCCACGAAGAGCTGAACCGCAGCGGTGTACGCACTTCCATTGGGATCACCACGGGCCGCGCATTCTGCGGCGTGTTGGGAAGTGAAGAGCGCCGGCAATATACGGCCGTAGGCACGGTGATGAACCTGTCTGCTCGGCTTATGCAAATGGCAGATGGACGCGTCGTTTGCGATCAAGCCACGTTCCGGTCCGCTCGAGCGCGCCCAGAGCTGAGTTTTGAGCCTCTGGGAGACATTCGAGTCAAAGGCAAGAGCGATCCTGTCGCCGCTTATCTGCCACGCAAGGTCGCCAGCAGGCAAGAGTCCGGAGTGATCGATCGAGTGGCGGGGCGCTCGATGCTTTCACAAGCGCTTGCCGCCCTCGTGCATCAGAGGCAGGGATCATGCATTGTTCTTGAGGGCGAACCGGGTATCGGCAAGTCCAGGCTGATTGAGTACCTGGTGGAAAAGGCGCGAGCTCTGAACGTGCCGTGTTTGTTGGGAACCGGAGATCCCGTCGAGAACTCTGCATCCTACTACGTCTGGCGCGGCATCCTCCGCACGCTCTTCCGGTTGGACCTGGAATTCGGGGAAGCGGCGGCTCAGCGCGAACGCATTGCCGCGCAGCTTCAAGGTAAGCCCGAGCTACAAGAATTGATACCGCTGCTCGGTGCCGTTCTGGCAGTGGATATTCCCGACAATCACACCACTGCACAGATGAGCGGCGAGGCCCGATCGCACGCCACCCAAAATCTTCTAGTCCAGTTGCTGCAATCAGCAGCCGCTTCAGGCCCATATCTTCTCGTCCTCGAAGATGTTCACTGGTTCGATTCAGCTTCTCTCGCGGTGGCAGATCTGGTGGCACGACAGGTGCCGTCGATGCTATTCGTGGTTACCTCGCGCCCGATTCCCGATCCGGCGCCGCCGCAATTCCAGGATTTATTGACGGCCGCAGGAGAGGGCCGCTTGCGATTAGAGGTGATGGCCGCTGAAGACAGTCTCGAGCTTGCCCGGCTTCGCCTCGGTGTCGAATCGCTGCCGCCCGTGGTGGCAGGATTTCTGGAACGCCGTGCAGGCGGACAACCGCTTTTTGTCCAGGAGCTTGCCTACTCATTGCGTGACACCGGCCTGATCGAGATTGAGCAGGGTAGATGCACTTTGGCAGCCCGATGCGGCGGTTCGCTAGCCGGTTTGGAGACCGCCTTCGGCAAGCTGAACATTCCGAACACGATTCAGGGTGTCATCACCAGCCGCGTTGACCGTCTCCTGCCACCCCAACAACTCACGCTCAAGGTTGCAAGCGTAATCGGCCAGAGCTTCCCGCTCTCCATTCTGCAGGATGTATTCCCCGTGGCTGATGACAAGAAAAATATTCAGGATCACCTAGAGCATCTCGAAAAGCTGGGGCTCACGCGGCGGGTATCCCCCACGATGTATGAGTTCAAACATTCGCTCACGCAAACCGTGGTGTACAGTTTGGTCTCCTTCGCCCATCGGTCCGAACTCCACCGCGTCATAGCACAGTGGCACGAGAAACATTTTGCTGACGACCTGTCGCCCTATTACCCGTTGCTGGCACATCACTGGAATCATGCAGAAGACACGGGGAAGGCAATCGAATACTCCACTCGAGCGGGAGAGCAGGCGCTCAGCCGATTTGCCAACCAGGAGGCAGTGCAGTTTCTTCAGCAGGTTCTCGAGTTGGACGCCACACAGGCGGCGCCACCCTCGGCGAACCAAGCTCCGGTTTCCGATCTTCATCGGGCGCAATGGCGCCTTGGGCTGGGCAAAGCTTTTGTAAATCTGTCGAACTACGGAGAAGCCCGCACCAATCTCGAACGTGGTCTCAAAGCATTGGGTCAACCGGTTCCCGGAAGTGTGCTCGGGGCTGCAGGTATTGTCGCAAGCCAACTGGCCCGGCAGGTATTGCACCGGTTGTGGCCGGCGCGCTACCTCGGCCTTCGCTCGCCGCAGCGCGAGATTCTGCTGCAAGAGGCGAGTGCGTATGAGGCGCTGACAGAAAGCTACTACCTAGCAAGTCTTCCGTTGCACACCGTAGCTGCCGGAGTGAAGTCACTGAATCTCGCTGAGCTCGCAGGTCCCTCCCCGGAACTGGCTCGTGGTTATGCGTCGTTCGGAGCTCTGCTGGGTTTTGTCCCCTTGCACGAGCTGGCCGAGAGCTATTCGCAACGCGCCATGCAGACCGCGGAGGCGTCGGACAACGTGGCAGCTCTCGCTTGGGTATCCATGATCAGGGGAATTTACGAAACGGGTATCGGGAAATGGGATAGCGCGTCCGCACTCTTCGATAACGTTGTGCGGATCAATACTCGCTTGGGCGATGAAAGGCACGCCGGGGATGGAACGCAGTTGTTGGCATCGGTGGCGTACTTTCGAGGCAATTTCGCGGAAAGTCTGCAACTGGTCGAGGGCCTCTATGGTTCGGCAGTACGTCGTAACGACCGGCGAGTTCAAGCGGAAGCGCTGCGCTGGAAGGGGCACTGTCTCCTGGTGTTGGGAAAGCTGCAAGAGCTCCAAACCTGCGTGAACGAATTGGAGAAACTGCGTAGTGCCGGAACCAGCGGAGATGTGTTCAATCAAACAGACGTTTATGCTCTGCTCGCCGCCCTGCATACGCGGCGCGGAGAAAAGCAAAAGGCGCTCGACGCAATCGAGGAGGCCACCAGGCGCGCGGTCAAAATGCCCAACTCCAGCAGCGAGATGATTCTGGAACGCTCGACCATCGCGGAGACCTATCTGTGCCTATGGGAAATGAAGGGTGCTGAATCCAAGTCGTCCGCTGGGGTGCCCGACAATACTAGTGTGGTCCTTCAGTGCCGGCAGGGAGCAAGCAAAGCTTGCAAGGCGCTCGGCAGCCTCTCGCGCGTTTTCCCAATCGGTCAGCCGTTCACCTGGCTGTCGTCGGGTCGGTGCTCCTACTTGGAAGGTAACTCCGCCAAAGCGAATGCGGCTTGGACAAAAAGTTTGGCAGCCGCAAAACAATTGCAGATGTCGTATGCCGAGGGCCTCGCCGAGTACGAGCTCGGGCGGCATTTGCAAAGTCATGATCAGAATCGAAAAGCACGCTTGCAAAGAGCCTCCGATATTTTTTGCCGCGTGGGAGCGGCCGGTGAAGTAAGCCAGGCGGAACAAGCGTTGCACACCGACTGACGGGCTTTCCTGCTCGATGCAACAGTGTTACGATGCGCGCGCCCTACAACCGCTCGGAGCTAGGCGCTGCAAGACTCTGAGCCGTTCGACGGGCCACCACCCAAAATACGATGCCTTACAACTACGTAGTTTTATTTCCTTCCCAGCTCACGCTCCCTGAAATTCTTGCGCTTGCCGGCAGCGTCTTCTGGCTCATCGCCTACGTGCTGATGATCCGCAAGGGGTTTCAAGACTCCACATATGGAATCCCCTTGCTGGCAATCATGCTTAATTTCACATGGGAGATCGTCTACACTGCGATTTATCCTCCGAGTGCCCGGGGTGAAATGTGGTGTCGGCTGATTTGGCTGGTAGCCGACGTTCCCAACGTTTGGCTGCTCGTCCGCTTTGGCAAAGCCAGCCAGAAGATTCCGTATATCCGGGCCCATTATTACGTTGCCCTCGGTGCGACGTTCGTTCTCTGCTTCGTCGGGCATTTGTGCTACTACGACATGAGGGCATATATGGGAGGCACTCAGTCCGCATACATCATTAATTACGTCATGAGTGTCTTGTTCGTTTTCCTCTATTTCGACCGGCCGGACGCGAAGGGACTTTCCTACGGAGGCGCATGGACGAAGATGCTTGGAACCACATGCATCTCGCTCGCAAATATTCCGCTGTGGCCCCAGGACCCGCACGCTCCCCGCTTCTTTCTCTATTACCTCTTCGCCGCGTGTTTTCTTTTCGATGTGTTTTACATTTTCCTCTTGAGGCAAGCGCGGCAATCGGCTGCCGCAAGCGCCTAATTCCTGGATTCCACGGGCTGGGAACGGCGTAATATTATTTGTTCGACCGGAGGTTAGCCTTGCCTTCTGCTCAAAAACTCGACACTCATCACAAAGCGCTCACCCTGAATCTCGACGCATCCGTCTTCGGCTCCTTCGCCGAAATCGGCGCCGGCCAGGAAGTAGCGCGCTGGTTCTTTGTAGTTGGTGGCGCGTCTGCCACGGTTGCCAAAACCATTTCTGCGTACGACAAAGAAGTGAGCGACGATCTCTACGGTTCCGGAACGCGCTACGTATCAAAGCAGCGGCTTGAAGCGATGTTGGACGCGGAATGGACCCAGCTTCTCGCGGAGTTAAACAAAACGCGTGGCCCGCAAACGCGCTTCTTCTCCTTTGTTGACACCGTCTCCGCCCGAAACTACGCCGGGACAAACGATCCGCACGGCTGGATCGGGCTTCGCTTTCAGTTGCAGCCCGGCGGCCCTCCCAACGACATCGTGCTGCACGTCAATATGCTCGACCCTTCGAATCTACTTCAGCAGGAAGCCATCGGCATCCTGGGCGTGAATCTCATCCACACCGCGTTTTACGAACTGCAGACGAAGGAATCGTTTCTAGCGGGCCTGGCGCAAGATGTGGTCAAAGAGCGAATCGAGATTGACTACGTGGATCTTCGCGGGCCGGCATTCGAGAGCTGGGATCGCCGCACCCTGCCTGTCGACCTGGTGCATGGTGGATTTGCTGAAGCTGTATTTTTCCCCGCGAAGGGCCCTGCCGTTCCGCCTACCGAAGCGCTCTACAAGAAAGCCGTTGTACTTGCGCCTGGAATCTTTGGCCACGTGGACTCAGATCACTCGCGGGTTCACATACGATTGCTGGCTTCGGGAATCGAGGAACTTCGGAAAGAGCTGGGCGAAACCAAGGGAGCTCCCGCCGGCTTTTTTTGCCTCACGGCGGCTTCGATCGTGTCCGGCGAACCGGTGCCGGACATTCCCGATTTGCTTCGTCGTATCGACGCTCTTGTCGCTGCCGGAGGCGACGTGCTGCTTTTTCGCCAGGGCGAGCTTTACCATATGACAACTCTCTTGCACCGCTACACGCAGGAGCCTGTGCGTTTCGTCGCCGGCCTTTCCCTAATGATTCGAGCGTTTGAAGACATTTATGGCAATCTCGAAGGAAGACTTCTCGAAGCTCTCGCGCGGCTCTTTGCGCAGAACGTCCGCATCTACGCGTATCCGATGGCCGCTGCAGAACTGCGCGAAAGGCTGAAGGGTGTTTCCGCCGCCGGTTGGGAATGGAGCGAGACGAATGGGATGGTTTCTGCCGCCCAGTTGCGTCGCGCGCCACCTCTCGGACACTTGTTTGACTATCTTCTCGCCAGCAACTTTCTTGTCCCTATGCAGGTTCCTGCGAGCTTAAAAGCCGACGCTTGAGTCGCCAGGCAGAGCTTTTTCCGCTAGCTTCCCGCCGCCCTCCCGCTGGCATCCGCGGATAGTCGCGGACCATTGCGTTGTCCTCGAACTGCACAGCCTCTCCGAATGATTGGCTACCCTGCGCCATTCACGCCGCTCAAAAATCCGCCAAGATGGGCCGTCAGCACAACGATTAGTATGGCCAACGCCTCAATCACCAGACGGTACTTCGGCAAGGATTCCTGATCACGCCGCCGCGCGCGCCAGTGAATCAGAAACACCACCCAGATCAAGACACTCGATGTGCACCCCAGAACCAGATGCATCAGGAGAATGCCCTTGAGCTTTTGTCCCTCGAGCGCCCATTGCCACGCTGCGAGTCCGGTGGCCACTACCGGCACCGTCGAGATCGCTGCGAAGAGCAAATTGAAATATGCGGCCGCAGCCAGCGACCGGTTCTTCGTCCGCTGCGCCACGTAGTCGAAAGCCACCGCCACGATGAACAGCGCAATCGGGAAGTGAATCAACACCACGTGTTGTGCGTGCCGGGCCAGCAGCAGCGTCTTGATGTCGAACGGATTTACTCTCATCGCCGTCTCACTGCACCACGATCGTGCCGGTCATCTTCGGATGAATCGAGCAGAAGTAGGGATAGGTGCCCGCCTTCGTAAACGTGTAAGAGAACTTCTCGTCCGTATCCATCACCTTGGACTTAAACACCCCGTCCGTGCTGACAGCCGTGTGTGGAATATCATCATGGTTGATCCAGGTAACCGTCGTTCCCGCTGCGACCGTAAACGTCCCCGGCGCAAAACTGAAGTTGTCGATTTTTATCTCTACGTTCTTTGCTGGTGCCTGCTGCGCGTTCGCTTTCACGGCTCCCGAGCCCGCTGACAGCAGCGCAACAACAATCATTACCGGTACCGCGAGGCCTGCAATCCACACTCTCTTGCTTTTCATATCGCCTCCTTTTCTGAATTTGATTCACATGTCCTTGCCCTTAGTAGAACCGCCGCGAGGACCGATTTATTCCAGATTCGTTCGAAATGGATCTGCGGAAGCATTGGGAATAAAGCGAACAGCGAGCCGGTCTGATGAGAATGAAAGGTTCACATCAAAAAAAAGGAGCTGTTATGAAGAAAGCCGCTGTCGTTAAAAGTTTTCCCGCTGTTGCACTGTTGCTTGCCTTCTTGATCGTCCTGCCCAACGTACGGGCCGACGAATGGAACCAAGCCACCTTGTTTACGTTCAACGAGTCGGTTCAGATTCCCGGCCAGGTATTACCCCCCGGCGCTTACGTGTTCGAGCTCCTCAACAATTTCAATCACGAAATTGTGCGGATCTCCAACGCGGACCGCACCAAGGTGATCGCCGTGGTTCAGGCACGGCCCACCACAGAGAAGGGCTTCACTGGTAAGGCTGCAATCGTCCTGGCTGAGCGAGGATCGTCACAGCCACCGGCCGTTGTCGCATGGTCCTATCCAGGCCGCCTGGAGGGTCATCAGTTCCTGTATCCGAAGCAGATGCAGACAGAAGTCGCCAACGACAAGCACGACACATTCGTCTTTGGAGATTAATCCGGCTTAGCAAGTATCAACCGGTCGGTGGCGAGACTCAGATCCCGCCGGCCGTGTGATACCCCGACGTCGCTCGATCTATAGGGTTGTGCCGATTTCTTACAAGTCTCAGAGAAAGGTGGTTACACACGTGCGGCTCTTCGAGATTCACGAACAAGAATGGTTTCCGCAATTCCTCCGCGACGAATTTGTCGACGAGTTGCAGATGATTTTGGATGTTACGAATACCTATCAGCCAATCGCGAACCTACTTAGAAGACGTTTGCAGCAGTGCGGCGCCAACCGCGTGCTGGACTTGTGCTCGGGAGCGGGCGGCCCCTGGCCATCGCTCGTGCGCGATTTTGAGAACAGCGGTGCAGAACCACCCGAAGTGTTACTGACGGACAAATATCCGTGCAAAAAAATGCTGGACGGTCGTCAGTCTGCATCGGCGAGGCGGATTCGTTTCCTATCGAATTCAGTAGACGCTACGCAGATCCCTGAGCACCTCGACGGTTTCAGAACCCTCTTTTCCTCCTTCCATCATCTGACGCCCGACGAAGCGCGCAGTCTTCTCGAAGACAGCGTTATCAGGCGGCAGGGCATCGCTATCTTTGAAGCGCCGGCGCGACGCGCGTTCACGTTGCTATCCCTTTTCTTCATTCCCATTGCCGCCTGGCTTTTCGTCCCCTTTCGCAGGCCCTTCCGTTGGTCGCGGCTCCTTTGGACGTATTTGATTCCAGTGATTCCCTTCGTCCTCTTCTTCGACGGGCTGGTTTCATGCCTGAGGGCCTACTCACCAGCGGAACTTCGAGAAATGACAAGAGGTCTTGCGAACCGCGAATACCGATGGGAGATCGGTGAAAAGTCCGGAGGGCTGTTGCCACTGCGGATCACTTACTTGGTGGGCTGTCCCGGCAGTGTTTTTGCTGAATCAGGCGACTGAGTTCCGCAATCATCCGAGCTGAACGCCAATGCGGAAGCAATGCGGGAATAAATCGGCTACCAAAGCGATTAGCAACAGTATGAGGAGCTCATCCACCAACGAGTGGGGAAGTGCTGTGACGTTACCGCCGAGCGAAGCCGAAATTTCCTTGATAGTTGAGGCTGGAGGCGGGAAGTACGTCGGCGTTCTGATGGCTATTCCCAACAAAATGGAATCGATCATCCTGTTTATGTCACCGCAAACCCGGACCACACTCGGTATTCCCATCTCCAGGTTAACTGTCCAAGCTGTGCGCGAGCAGTTGGCTGAGTCCAATGCGGCATTTCTCGGACTCAATTCAAAATCGAGAAATCACAAGGACGTTCAATGAAGACAGTTGTC
>Ga0209525_1000115_pt1 | contig 24748 bp, 19 predicted proteins | sample JacPin_JW_Ref_O1_FD_187958 | JGI IMG/M metagenome (GOLD analysis project Ga0209525, IMG submission 187958) | Forest soil microbial communities from Algoma, Ontario, Canada - Jack Pine, Ontario site 1_JW_Ref_O1 (SPAdes) (version 2) | ecosystem: Environmental > Terrestrial > Soil > Boreal... | reverse complement strand
GACCAATCCGTACATCACGAACAGGCTCGCAAGTTGCGCGGCTTGGAAATTCAATTCCGGATTGCGGAAGAAGAATGCCGCCTGGCGCGGCGACTTGCCGCGGTGGCGCGTGACCTCACGCGCCTCGCCGTTCAAGACATAGCTGCGATACAGCTTGCGGATCCGGTCATCGCTCAAGCCGGTCCATTGGCGAATCGTAAAAGTGCGCGCCTCGTGGCGGATCAGCCGCAGTGCAAGATCAAATTTTTGCCGGTCTCTGGTGTAACGATCGTCTGACACCCTCATGGCCGCCTCCCAAGTGCAAATCATGTGTTTCAGGGACAAAAAGAATTTGACAGAAATTTGTCACAAAGTTAGCTTGATTGCCAAGGAGTTTTTCAATACGAAAAGGGGCGATTTGTGCACGACGCATACATCGGCAATTGGACCCAGCAGTCGCATGTCTCCATCGAACATCTGACTTCGATGCGCGGTTTGAACAGCCGCTTCCTCGATCTGGCCGGCAACGGCTTGCTCTCGCCGGGGCTGGCGCGGCAGGTCGCGGGTCTTTCGCCGGCGCAGCGCGCCGCGGCGGCAAATTGCCCTTATGCCCTGTTCGATCTGCGCTTCGCGGACGATGCCTACTGGCGAGGCCGTCTACAAGCGATTGGGAGCTGGCGGATCGCCGATGATTTCAAGGCCGATGCGGAAATCGTCGACTTCGTGCGGCTCGCGCTCTTCTATACCTGGCATGTGGCCTCGAGCGCCGGGCTGGCCGCGCACCTGCTCCTCGGTATGCATGGCAACACGGTCGAGGCTTTTCGCGGCATTTCCGTCGACGCATTGCCGGCTTTGGCGCTCGCCGAGGCGGCAAATCTCACCGCCCGCTGGAGCGGCTGCCGCGCCTACTGGTCCGCCTTAATCAGCGCAGCGGCGCGCCCTGATCCTGTCGCGCTGCGCCGGGTCCAGCTCTCGGGATTACAGCTTGCGGCCGCGGCTCAATTGCCAAGCGAGCCTCGCGAGGTTTAGTCTACGCGGCTCCTATGCATGCCTTAGTCCTCCGACAGCTCACCAAAGTTTACAAAAACGGTATCAAAGCGCTCAAGGCCATCGACCTGGAAGTCGAGGAAGGCGACTTTTTTGCGCTTCTGGGACCCAATGGCGCGGGCAAAACCACGGCGATCGGCATTACGACCTCGCTGGTCAACAAAACCAGCGGCGTGGTCGAGGTATTCGGCCATGACATCGACAAGGAGCTGGAAGCGGCCAAGTCCTGCATCGGTCTGGTGCCGCAGGAAATCAACTTCAACATGTTCGAGACCCCTTTCACCATCGTGGTGAATCAGGCTGGGTTCTACGGCATACCGCGGCCGCTGGCGAAGCAGCGCGCCGAGAAATATCTCAAGCAGCTGCAGCTTTGGGACCGGCGCAATTCGGTGGCGCGCTCGCTTTCGGGCGGGATGAAACGGCGCCTGATGATCGCGCGGGCGCTCATGCACGAGCCGCGCTTGCTGATCCTGGATGAGCCGACCGCCGGCGTAGATATCGAGATCCGCCGCTCCATGTGGGAGTTCTTGCGCGACATCAACGTGCAAGGAACCACCATCATTCTGACGACGCACTACCTGGAAGAGGCCGAGAGTCTGTGCCGCAACATCGCCATCATCGAGGGCGGCAACATCATCGAGCGCGACAGCATGGCAAATGTGCTGCGCAAGCTGCAAACCGAAGTGTTCGTGTTCAATTTGCGCGAGCCGCGCGGCGTCGCCCCGCAACTCTCAGGTTTCACGGCGGTACTTTCGGATGATCACACCCTGGAAATCGAGATGTCGAAGACGCAGAGCTTGAACGATATTTTCGCGCAGCTGTCGGCGCAGGGCATTGCCGTCAACAGCATGCGCAACAAGGTCAATCGGCTCGAGGAATTGTTCGTCCGCTTGGTCGACGGCAGCGTCAGGACCGCGGCGGCGGCGAAGGTCTCGTGATGCCTGAATCGCGCGCGCTCACCGATTGGATCGGGTTCAAAACCATCATCATCCGCGAATTCAGCCGCATCGTGCGGATATGGGGGCAGACCCTCGTGCCGCCCGCGGTCACCGCCACGCTATACTTCGTGATCTTCGGCAGCTTGATCGGCCGGCGCGTCGGCCAGATCGGCGGCTACGATTACATGCAGTTCATGGCGCCCGGCATCATCATGATGAACGTGATCACCACCTCCTACGGCAATGTCGTGTCCTCATTCTTCGGCGCGAAGTTCGGCAAGCACATCGAGGAACTGTTGGTGTCTCCGTTGCCGAATTGGCTGATCGTCGCGGGCTATACCATGGGCGGCGTGCTGCGCGGCGTGCTGGTGGGCGCGGTGGTGACGATCATCTCACTGTTCTTTACCCGTCTGTCGATCACGCATGTGCTCGCGATCGTCACGGCGGCGTTCCTCACGAGTTTCATCTTCGCGCTCGGCGGCTTCATCAACGCCTTGTTCGCCAAGAACTTCGATCAGATTTCCTGGTTCCCCACCTTCGTGCTGCAGCCGCTGACCTATTTGGGCGGCGTATTTTATTCGGTGACCATGCTGCCGGGCTGGGCGCACATGGCCTCGAACGCCAATCCCATTTTGTACATGGTGAGCGCATTCCGCTTCGGGTTCCTCGGCACCTCGGATGTCGATTTACGCCTGGCCTATGCCATCATGATTTGCGCCGCCACCGTGATGTTCACGCTGGCGGTAACCCTGATGAACCGCGGCACCGGTATCCGCGAATAGAGGAGAGATAAGTGGTACTGACGATTCCTCGCGCCATGAGCGCGCTCATCGCTGCGCTTGCCGGTCTCGGCATGGCGGCCGTGGTTGCCGCGGACGCACCGCCGGGCGCGGCCGATCTCGAAGGATTTTCAAGCGCCGCAGCGGCCGCGGAAATGCAGCTTGAACAGCGTTTCGATTCGGACCTGTCGGCGGCGGACTTGCGCTCCTGGCTGGAGCAGATGAGCTCGGCGCCGAACCACGTGGGCTCACCGCACGACAAGGCCAACGCCGAATTTGAGCTCGCGAAGTTCAAGGAGTGGGGCTGGGATGCCTCCATAGAAACATTCTCCGTGCTGTATCCGACGCCCAAAGAGGTGTCGGTCGAACTCGTTGCCCCCACGCACTTCAAGGCGTTGTTGACCGAGCCGCCGATCGAAGGAGACCGCACTTCGACGCAAACCAAGGACGAGCTGCCGGCGTACAATGTGTACGGCGCCGATGGCGATGTCACCGCGGAGCTGGTGTACGTCAATCAAGGCATGCCGGACGATTACAAGGAACTCGAACGCGAGGGCATCAGCGTCAAGGGACGCATCGTGCTCACCCGTTATGGCGGCGGCTGGCGCGGACTGAAACCGAAGCTCGCTTATGAGCACGGTGCCGTCGGCTGCTTGATCTATTCTGATCCGCGCGACGATGGCTACGGCGCCGGCGACACCTATCCGAAAGGCGGCTATCGGCCGCCCAATGCCGTGCAGCGCGGTTCGGTCCAGGACATGACCTTGTACAGCGGCGATCCGCTGACGCCCGGTGTGGGAGCGGTGCCGGGAGCCAAACGCCTCGCACTCAAGGATGCCAAGACCATCCTTAAAATCCCGGTGTTGCCGATTTCCTACGCGGCCGCGGAGCCGCTGCTCGCGGCGCTCGGCGGCCGCGTCGCGCAGCCTTCGTGGCGCGGCGGCCTGCCGCTGACCTATCACGTCGGTCCCGGTCCGGCTCAGGTGCACATGAAGGTGTTGTCCGAGTGGACTCAAAAGCCGATCTACGATGTGGTCGCGAAAATTCGCGGCAGCGATGCACCTGACCAGTGGATCATTCGCGGCAATCATCATGATGGCTGGGTGTTCGGCGCCTTGGATCCGCTCGGCGGCCAGATAGCGTTGATGGCCGAAGCCAAGGCCATCGGCAAATTGGTGCAGCAAGGCTGGCGGCCGCGCCGCACCTTGGTTTACGACAGCTGGGACGGGGAGGAGCCCGGGTTGCTGGGCTCCACGGAGTGGGCCGAACAGCATGCCGCGGAACTGAAAGTGAAAGCCGTTCTGTACGTCAACTCGGACACGAATGGACGCGGCTTTCTGCAAGCCGAGGGCAGTCATGCCGTGCAGCACTTCTTGAGCGAAGTGGCGCGCGATGTAAAGGATCCTGAAACCGGTGCGACTGTATTGGCGCGAGCGCTCGCCGAAAGACGCGTCTCGAGCCTTGAACCGCGTCGCCCCGATTCCGCCGCGCCCGCCGGCGCCAACGGCGACTTGCACCTGGGGGCGCTGGGATCGGGCTCGGACTACACGCCCTTCCTGCAGCACGTGGGCGTCAACTCCGTGAACCTCGGATTCGAAGGCGAAACTCAATACGGGGTATATCACTCGGCCTACGATTCATTCGATCACTTTCGCAAGTTCGTCGATCCCACGTTTGAGTACGGCGTGGCGCTGGCAAAGGTGGCCGGCCGCATCATGCTGCGGGCTGCGCAGGCGGACCTGATCCCGGTGCGAGAAAGCGATTTCGCCGCCCAGGTCGCTGCCTACGATGACGAATTGCACAAGCTTGCCGACAGCATGCGCACGAAGACGGCGGAGCTGACCAAGCTGCTGGATGACGACTCCTACAAGTTGAGCACGAATCCCGACTACCCGCGCGCTCCGCCGGAGCGCGTCGCCGAGGTACCGTATTTGAACTTTGCCGAGCTCGACAACGCAGTCGCCAGGTTGGAACAAAGCGCCAAGGCGTTCGACAAGGAATATGCGCGACTGGGATCGGCCGGCGATTCGGCCAACAAAGCTGAACGCGATCGCGTGAATGCGACCCTCACCGTATTGGAGCAAAGCCTCATGGATCGGCGTGGTCTGCCGGGTCGGGACTGGTACCAGCATATGATTTATGCGCCCGGAATGCATACGGGGTATGGCGTCAAGACCCTGCCCGGAATTCGCGAGGCGATCGAAGAGCGCCGCTGGGAGGAGGCCAACCAGTACGTGGGGGTGGTCTCGCACGCGCTCAACGCCTACAGTGAGCGGATGGACCGCGCCATCGCGGCACCGTAGACTGCACAGATAATTTTAAGGAGTGGGTAATGAGCGAAGAGAAGCAGCAAAAATTCACCGCCAAAGTGCGCCGCGGTTTGGTCTGGGTACATTCCGTCGCAGCCGCGGAACTTGCCAAGAAAAAGGCCGAGGCCACGGGTGTCCGGATCGAAGGATTTACCGCCAGTGAGCTCGCCGATGTTGAATCCGCGTTGACCTGGATTTCCCAGAACAAGGAATCGCCGAACGCCGAGCCGGCCTGAGTTCGGCGCGGCCAAGCGGAACACTCGTCAGGCTTCCAGCTTCGGGCCGGCCGAGGAACCGCTGCTTGCCCGTCGCGGTTTCGCGACGGGCTTGATGGCGATGGCGCGGTGACCTTGGCTTTCGGGACTGCGCGACGGCCAGCTTGAGATGATACGGGCTTGCGCCGCTCTCGTTCCGGCGTTTCTTGATTGTAAAACGAGATTTGATCATTGATCGCAATCTATAACTCCAAGTAAAATTGGGCAATTGAATCATGGCGATCAAGATCCAGCACTGCGTACGCACGCTGCGCCTGAAGGTGAAGCGCGAAGGCTACGCGTGGCTCAATGCTGCCGCGATCGAAGTGAACCAAGTCTGGAACTACGCCAACGCGACGAGCTACAAGGCTGCGCGTCCCTTTGCGGGGACAGGCAAGTGGCTCAGCGCTTTTGATCTCGACAAGCTAACCGCAGGGGCGACGGAATACTTTGACCATATTGGGTCGGAGACCATTCAGCGAGTCAATGCCGAGTTTGCAACCCGGCGCAACCAGTTCAAGAAAGCGAAACTGCGCTGGCGCGTAAGCCAAGGAGCGAAGCGGTCTCTGGGCTGGGTTCCATTCAAAGCGGTGCAGCTGAAGCGAAAAGGCAACTCCTTGCGCTTCTCGGGCAAGGCCTTTCGGGTCTTTGAGAGAGATCTTCTCGAGGCAGAGAAGTGGAAATCGGGCTGCTTTGCCCAAGATGCGGCCGGTGACTGGTGGCTTTGCGTGCCGGTGGAACGAGAAATGTCGCGGTCGGTTGCTCCGAAGGAGACGGTGGGGATCGACTTGGGGCTCAAGGACATAGCAGCAACAAGTGATGGGGATAAGCTTCAGGCCGGTCATTTCTATCGAAACATCGAGCAAAAAATTGCCAGCGCGCAGCGCCGTGGCCACAAACGTCAGGCCAAGCGCCTGCACCGAACAGCCGCGAGGCGTCGAAAGGATGCCTTGCACAAATTCTCAAGAAAAATCGTAAACGACTATCAGACCATCAAAATCGGCGATGTGAGCAGCCTGAAACTGGCGAAGACTCGGATGGCCAAATCCGTGTTGGATGCCGGGTGGGGCATGCTCAAGACGCAATTGCAGTACAAGGGCCAGCAGGCCGGCAGGAGCGTTATTATCGTCAATGAGAGAGACTCAACGCGAACATGCAGCAGCTGCAAGGCCCTCATGGGCCCTACAGGTCTGGACATGCTCGTTATAAGGACTTGGGTGTGCGGTGCATGTGGAGACATACACGATCGGGACGTCAATGCGGCCCGAAACATCCTGTCCGCGGGGAGGTCGCCCCCGTCCGTTAGTGGGAACGAGCCATCGCTTGCAGTCGCTGAGCCGAGCTTGACCTACGGTCGATGCGAGGCAATGACCGGCGCGCTGAAAGCGGCGGCGTGAGCACCGGACTAATCTCATGGCTCGAAAAAGCGCTTTAGTCGTCGACGATTCCAAGTCAGCCCGCGTCATTTTGAGCCGGATGCTCGAAAAGTACGACATCGAAGTCGACATGGCCGAGTCGGCCGAACAAGCCATCGAATATTTGAAAAGCAACCGCCCTGATGCGATCTTCATGGACCACCTCATGCCCGGCATGGATGGACTGCAGGCGGTGAAGGCAATCAAGGGCAATCCGCAGACCGCGATGATCCCCATCATGATGTACACCTCCCAAGAGGGAGAGCTGTATGTCGGTCAAGCCCGCGCCTTGGGCGCCATGGGCGTTCTGCCCAAGCAGGTGCGGCCGGTGGATGTGTCGAAAGTATTGTACGAGCTGCATTTGCTGCCGGACCGGCGCGACATGGCAGAGCCTGCGCTGCACCCCGTCGAGATCGACTCAGGCGTCCCGGTCGAACGGCCGCCGCCCAAGGGCCCCGGCGGCGCGCCGGCCGATTGGGGACGCCGCATCGAAACCGCGGTGAAGGATCAGGCGGTGGATATCCGCCGCTTCATCGTTGCCAGTCTGGACAGTTTTTCGACGCGCATCATCAACGATGTGCGCAACTCCATGCCGATCCAAGGCGCCGACCCCATCGCACCCCCGCCGCCGCCGCCGAAATCGGCATGGCCCTGGGTTGCCGGCATTCTGGCGGCGTGTCTGGTGGCGGTGGCATTCGCCGCGAGCTGGGTGAACACGCGCAACGATCTGGCGAGTGCGCGCGCGGAACTTGCGGGCTTGAAATCCAACAATGCGGAATTGCAGCGCTCCAAGCTCGATCTGACCGCGACGGTCAAAGATCTCACCGGTGCGCTGAGTGCGGCGAACAGCGCTGCGCAATCGCCCGCGCCCGCCGGGTCCGGACCTGGCGCGGGCGCCTCGCGAGCGGAGCCGGTGCCCTATGGCGAAATCGCTTTTGATCGCAGCCGCCTGGATGTGCTGCGCGATCTTTTGCTGAAGCTCGAGACCCAGAATTTTCACGGTGTGGTCAAGATCACGAGTTCGGCCGGATTATTTTGCCTGTCCGGAAACGCCACGGACGGTTACCAGCCCGCGCCGCCGACGCTGCCCATCAGCCGCTGCGATCTGGTCGGCAATCCGCTCGATGAAGCGCTCTCGGGTCAGCAACGCCAGTCGTTGGCATTTGCGAATTTAGTGGCGGGTGTGCGTCAACGGACGGCGGGCGCCATCACGGTGGCCTTGGAAAGCACGGGCACCACGCACCCGAGCACGCCGTATCCGGCGCGCACCGACGGCCTGACAGCGGGGGATTGGAACAAGGCCGCGGCGGCCAACAATCGGGTCGACTTCACGGTCGAATCGAGCACGCCGCAATAATCTAAAAGGCGACCCTGACCAAGAATTCGGGACCTTTGGAATCGAAATTGAAAAATCCCGCCTGCTTGACCTGCGCCGACACCAGGCTCGCGCGCAGCATGCTGTAGCCTAAGGCGAAGGAAATGTTCGGACGCAGCCGGTAGAGCGCATCCAGCTCGTATAACCCCAACGATCCGTCGAGATCATCGACGCGAACTTTGATGTACTGCGCGCGGCCGTCGAGATAAAACCGCTTGCTCACCACATAGGTGGCGGCCAATCCCACGGTCGGCAAAGGGCCGGCCTGATCCTCGGTCTGATCCACATGGCGCGTCTGAGTCTGCACGCGGGCCCGCGCCGAGATGTCGGTATCGTTGACGCCGATGATCGCGGCGACTTCGTACTTGTCGCTGTGCAGAAATGAATAGGCGTAGCTGATACCGAAAGTGCGAATCGAGAGGTCGGATTGCAAAGGATCGCCGGGCTGCAGCACGACATCGCGGAACACGATGGGTTCGGTCACGGTGGTCGAATCCGAGCGATCCAACGAGAAATAATTGAATATGAAGCGGTGGCGCTCGCCCGCCCGCACTGTGGCTTCGATCTTGGCCTCGAAGTCGGTCTTGTCGAGTCCGAAGGCATCCTCGGCGTTGACCGGCGTGCCGGGGACACCCGCGCTGCTGTCGAGTTGAAGATTGGTGTCGTTGGAGAGGTGAACCACGCCGAGCGTCAAGCGAACCCGCTCGTCGGTGGGGCTGAAATAGTCCTCCGCATGTGCCAGCGTCGCGAACAACCCCAGCGCCGCCAGGACCGCACCAATCTTGTTCATGTCGGTCTCCTCAATATCAACAGATCCGTTTCGGCGCGCTTTGCGGCGGCCGGCAAGGAGGGGCTGATACGCTGCATTACATGGGCCGCAGCGGCCCGCCATCCCGTCAGTTTGCCGCCATAGATGCATAGGACGCGCGGGCGTACGTCTCGATCCGTGGTGAATATGGTCTCGCGCGACCGGTCGAAGGCCGCCTGCGAAGCCGCGGGCAGCACCCGTAGGCCCGCAAAGCGCTCGCTGATGTCCTCGCGGGTCAGGCTGCTCAAAGCGGGAAAGTAGTGCCGAACCACCGCCAGCAGGTATTCCTCCTCGGCGGGTAACGGATGTACTTGGTCAGGGTCGCCGCGATACGGTGTTTCGGTGGTGCCGATCAGGGTCGCGCCGGCCCAAGGCATGACGAACACCGCGCGTCCGTCCGTGGGGCTCTCGACGTAATAAATGCCGGCGGTCAAGGGATGCGGGATGACGATATGCGTGCCTTGCACCAAGTCCACGTCCGGTATCGGAATCGCCGGTTCGACCGCACGCGCCGCTTGCATCGCCCAAGGCCCGGCTGCGTTGATCAACACCCGAGCCTTGCACTCCACGGTGGCGCCGGCTGCGGTGTAAGTCACGGTCACGCCGTCCTCGCCCAAAAGCGCACGAGAATATCGCGCGGGCATCGCCAGTTCAGCGCCTAAACTTACAGCCGACTTGACCACGGCGCGGGTCAAGAGAGCATCGTTGGTCTGCGCATCGTGATAGCGAATGACGGCATCGAGATCCCGCGTCTTCAAGCCGTCGAGCTGCGGCCATTCGGATTTGGGCACGCTGCCGAAACGCGTCGCCGCATCGAAGCCGCCGAGCAGCGCGTAAATCCATAGCCCGATTTTTAATTGCCAGGGCCGGCGTCGGGTGTCGCGATACACCGGGATATAGAATGGCTTGAGCGCCACCAATTCCGAGGCAATGCGCAGATGAATGGCGCGCTCTCGCAGGCTCTCGCGGACCAGCGCGAATTGCCCCGATTCCAAGTAGCGCAGTCCGCCATGAATGAGTTTGCTGGAGCGGCTCGAGGTGCCGGCGGCGAGCCCTTGGCGTTCGATGAGCAATGCACTGTGTCCGGCCGCCACGGCGGCTTGGAGCACGCCGGCGCCATGAATGCCGCCGCCGATGATGACCACATCGTATTCTTTCATTTGCACAAAGGATTGATCGATGGCGCTTAGAATGCGTGATTACGCGCGAACACACCAACTTTGAATCTCTGTCGCCATTCGCGAACAGTAATCGACGGTTCAGTCGCTGACTTTGACGTCGCGTTTCTCTTCGAATTGCATGACCGGGGCGTCCGAGGTGACTTCGATTTCTCCGTCGACGATCGCGCCCTTGGCGATGGCGACAGTGCGTGCGCTGACCTTGCCGCGAATGACCGCCGTATAGCCGATCTCCAGCTTATCCTTGACGATCAGGCCGCCCAAGATCGTGCCCGCGACGATCGCTTGGTGCGCCCGGACCTGGCCGTGCCAGCTGCCGGATGCCGACAGGTTCAGCGCTCCTTCCAGCTCGCCGTCGCCATGCACTTCGCCGGACACGACGAATTGGCCGCTGCCGCGAATGTCGCCGACGAACACCGAATTTGCTCCGATGAAGGTGGGTGTGGCTGAACTGCTGTCCAAAAACCGGCGTTTTTCCTGGCTCATGACGCTTTCTTATCCTATCGGGGCAGGCCGTGATGTGACGAGCTTGGCGTCGCCGCCAGGCGGCGAATCGAAGTAGAATGCGCAATCCTCTTAAACCCCCCGCAGAGCGTGAAAATGGTCATCAAACAAGCGTTTTTGGTCCTCTCCCTAACTTTCGCACTGGCCCTGTCAGGATGCAGCCGCCAGCAGAGCGACTGGGAGAAAACCCGGGCCGCGAACACCACAGACGCGTATGAGCTCTTCTTGAAGAAATATCCGACCGGGGAGTTCACCACGCAGGCTCAGGCTCGGGTCAAGGAACTCTACGAGGAACGGGATTGGAAAAAAGCGCGCGATACCGACACGCTCGAGGCCTACCAGGCATTCTTGAAGCAATATCCGGAAGGCAAGTGGACCGAAGAGGCGCGAATTCGCGTCGAGAATTTCACGCTGGCCGCGGCGCCCTCGAATGCCACACCGGCTGGCGCTGAGGCGCCGCCATCCGAAACCACGCCGCCGCCCGCGGCGCCAAAATCCGCTCCGAACTCAGCGCCATCGAAGCCGGCGCCATCGAAGCCGGCGGCGGCGAAAGCGGCGGCAGGTTCGAGCGCCCACGCTGCGACGAAGCCGCAGGGTTCGTATGGCGTACAGCTCGGCGCCTTCAAATCCGGTTCTGACGCCGCCAACAAACGCTGGGCGAAACTCGAGAAGGAATACCCCAAAGTTTTGTCGGGACTGTCGCCGAAAGTCTCCCCGAAGAAGGGCGCGTCCGGCATGTTGTATCGCTTGCAGGTCGCGGGATTGACCGAAAAGCGCGCGCATGCAATCTGCAAAACGTTGAAAACGCACTCGCAAGCCTGTGTGCTGATCCATACCTAGGGTCGCGCCGCGGCCACGGGATGCACTAACCGCCCGTGTCAGCACCCGACAATTAGCGTCACCCAAAGCGCACCCCGCGCCGGCGTAACTCACTGATTTTTCTCGTAGGCTGAGCCTGGCACGCTGCTTGCTTCGCTTGACGTATGCAATCGAAAGTCATTGCGTTATTGGCGGCCGAGGGCAGCCGTGAAGCCACGTTGCTGGTCCGCCGTGGCGACGGCCAGTTTGCCCTCGCCAGAATTGATGCGCGTGTGGCGGCTGCCGCGCGGCTCGCTGGACGTTTCGCGCCCTCCCCGGCATATGCCGCGCGGGAGAGCCTCGCCAAGAGATAGGTTTCAAGATTTTGGGTCACCCCCGAGGCGCCGCGGTTTAAGCTTCCCCCCTCCCGCTCGCGGCGCCTTTTTTTTACCCCGCCAATTCATTCAGCAGGAACGCGTACTCCATGGCGATCTCCCGATAGCGTTGGAATCGGCCGGATTTTCCGCCGTGACCCGCCGCCATTTCCACGTGCAGCAGCAAGCGATTGTGATCGGTTTTCGCGGCGCGAAGCTTGGCCACCCATTTGGCCGGCTCGTAATATTGAACTTGGCTGTCCCAAAGACCGGTGGTGACCAGCATCGCGGGATAGGCCTTGCGGCTGACATTGTCATAGGGTGAGTACGACAGCATGTAGTCGTAGTACTCCCGTTCATTGGGATCACCCCACTCATCGTATTCATTGCTGGTGAGCGGGATGGTCTCATCGAGCATGGTGGTCACCACGTCCACGAACGGCACCTGCGCGACGATCGCGCGGTAGTCTTGCGCGCTCATGTTGGCGATGGCCCCCATCAGCAAACCGCCGGCGCTGCCGCCCATCGCAAACACCTTGTCCTTGGCGGCGTAGCCGCGCTCCACCAGCGCGCGCGTGACATCCAGAAAATCGTTGAAGGAATTTTTCTTGTGCAGCTTCCTCCCCGAGTCGTACCAGGCGCGGCCCATTTCCTGGCCGCCGCGCACGTGGGCGATGGCGTAGACAAAGCCGCGGTCCAGCAAGGTTAAGCGAGGCGAGGAAAAGCTCGGGTCCATGGAAATGCCATAGGCCCCGTAGCCGTATTGCAGCAGCGGATTTGCGCCATTGCGCGCGAACCCCAGTCGATACACGAGCGATACCGGAATCCGCGCGCCATCGCGCGCCGGCACCAGTAAAAATTCCGTGGCGTAGTCCTTGGGATCAAAACTGCCCAGCACCGGATCGCGTTTCAGCAGCACTTGTTCGCCCGTGCGAGTGTCGTAGTCGTACAGCGTCGTCGGTGTGGTCAGCGACGAATACGCGTAGCGCACGATGCTCGTGTTCAATTCTGGATTGATGGAGATCGACGTCGCATACGCCGCTTCATCGCTGGCGATGAAGAATTCGCCGGCGCCGTTGAGCGGATGAATGCAGATTTTGAGGAGGCCGCCGCTGCGCACCGACACGGCGAGAAACTCATTGAACACGTCGAAGTCCTCGATGTAGGCATCGTCCCGATGCCTCATCAGATCGAGCCATTCGGCGCGGTTGCTGCATGCGCCGATGGGCGCTCGCGCCAGCCGGAAATTGCGCGCCTGCCAGTTGGAGCGGACGATGAACTCCTGCCCGAGATGCTCGATGTCATATTCATGATCGGCTTCTGCGGGCAGGAAAATCTCGAAACGCAGCTCAGGATCGTCGGCGCGCGCGTAGCGCCATTCGGACGACAAGGTGCTTTCCATATGCAGGAAAATGAACGCGTCGGATTTGGACTTGGAAACGCCGGTGTAAAACTGCCGGTCGGTTTGCTCGAAAATCAACGCATCGAGCTTAGGATCTTGCCCCAGCACGTGCTTTTTGACATACACACCGAGCAGCGTCTCGGGATCCTTCTCGACATACAACAGAGTGCGATTGTCGTTGGCCCACGCCAGGTCCGGCTCGACGTCCGGAATCGCCACGGGCGCAATCGCCTGAGTGCGCAGATCCTTGAATTTCAGCGTGAATTGGCGCCTGCCGGTGGTGTCTTCGCAGAAGGCGAGCCAGTGCGAGTCCGGCGAGATCTCCATGGCCCCGATGCGGTAATAGCCAAGTCCTTGGGCGTGCACGTTGGCGTCCAGCAAGATCTCCTCAGGTGCACAGGCATCGTCCTTGCGGCGCACAAAAATAGGGTGTTCCTTGCCGGGTTCGAAGCGCGTGCCATACCAATAGCCGTTCTTGCGATACGGCACCGTCGAGTCGTCCTGCTTCAGGCGGCCGTAGATTTCAGCGTATAAGGCATCTTCGAGCGGCTTTGCCGCCGCCATGCTGCGCTCGCGAAACGCATTTTCCGCGTTGAGATAGGCCAAAACGTCCGGATTTTTGCGCTCGTCGTCGCGCAGCCAGTAATACGGGTCAATTCGCACGCCGAAGGGCGAATTCACCGGGTGAGGCCTCTGCTGCGCAATGGGAGGCGTGAACTCGGATTCAGTCATTTTTTTTGGGTTGTCCTGGTATGAGGCGCGAGTATAGTCAAGAGGCGATCAAAGCGTCGGATGGCGGCGATAAGGAGGGGGTTATGCAGACCGTGAATCAATTGCTTCAGGCCAAGGGAAACCAGATTTTCTCGGTCGCTCCGCAGGATTCCGTGCTGCACGCGATCGAAATCATGGCGACGCGGCACGTCGGCGCGCTGCTGGTGATGCAGGAGGGCACATTGCTCGGAATCATTTCGGAACGCGACTACGCGCGCAAAGTGATCCTGAAAAATCGCTCATCTCACGACACGCCGGTGAGCGACATCATGAGTTCGCCCGCCGTGAGCGTGACCCCGGACGATACCGTGCACCACTGCATGCAGCTGATGACGGATGGGCGCTTCAGGCACTTGCCCGTGGTGAAGGCGGCGCGCGTCGTGGGCATGCTGTCCATTGGCGATCTGGTCAAAGCCGTCATCCAAGAGCAAAGCCAGCAGATCGAGCAGCTGGAGCGCTACATCGCCGGTTGAAGTTTATAACCGCGGACTCGCCTTATAGCTGAGGATTCGCGAGCAAATAATATAAGCCGCCGGCAATCGAGATTGTCACCGGCAAGGTGATCAACCAGGCAATCGCAATACGCGAGATCATGCCGTACTTGAGACCGGCGCCGGAAGCGACCATCGTGCCCGCAATGCCCGAGGTCACGATGTGCGTAGTGCTGACCGGTAAACCGGTAAAGCCCGCGGTGCCAATGAGAAGCGCGGAAACGACCTCGGCCGAAGCGCCTTGCGCGGGCGTCAGATGGACGTTGCCGAGCCGTTCGCCCAACGTTTTGACGATACGCTTGTATCCGATCATGGTCCCGATGCCTAGGCACAGCGCGCTCAGCATGCGCACCCAGAAAGGCGCGTATTCGACCGACTTTCCAAGCTCCTTGGCAAGCTTCTGAGCGGCCTTTTTATCGTCGGCCGTGACTTGCTTCGATTCCTCGGCGTGCTTCAATTGAGAAATGACCTGGTATACATCGTCGCGGATCGTGGCGCGGATCTTGGCCGCGGTTGAGTTGGGGCCCGCCTGCAGGTGCGGCTGCGGGGCATTCGGCTGGCCGGCACTTCCCGCTGCGGAATTTGCCTGCTGTTCGATCGATTTTGCGGCGGCGAGCCCGGCGGCTTTTTGATCATCGCCGTAACGCTCGATGAGCGGCGCGGCTTGCTGCATCAGGGATGACATGTCATTCAAGGACTCGTGCGAGGTCGGATTCAAGGCATAGGTCGCCGGAAATATGCCGATGATCGTCAGCATGATGAGCCCGATGCTCTTTTGACCATCGTTGGTACCATGAGAAAAACTCACGCCGCTGCAGGTCAGTATCAGAATGCCCCGCATCCACCAAATTGGCGGCTTGTCGGTCACCGGCTCGTATAGATGTGGATCATGCAAGGTCTTGCGGCAGGTGAAATAGAGCGCACCGGCCAATACGAATCCCAACATCGGCGATACCGCGAGCGCCTCCAGTACCTTCCATAGCTGACCCCAATGCACTCCATCGCTAAGCTCGCGCGAGTGCAGCAACGAGTCTCCGAGCGCCACGCCGATGAGCGCGCCGATGAGACAGTGTGAGCTGGAGTTGGGCAGGGCAAACCACCACGTCGCAAGATTCCAGCTCAATGCCGCCAGAAACAGCGACACGAGCATGGCTATCGCGGGGCCGCCATCCGGAGGCGACAGCACCTCCGCCGGCAACAATTCGACCAACGCATAGGCGACCGCGATTCCCCCGACCATCACGCCGATGAAGTTCATCAGCCCGGACAAAACGACGGCCTGTCCCGGCTGCAGCGATTTCGTGTAGATCACCGTGGCAACGGCGTTGGCCGCATCGTGGAAGCCGTTGGTCGCCTCGAACATGATCACCATGACCAACGCGAAGATCAAAAGACCGGCAGCGAGCGCGGAGGCAGGATCGAGATGACTTAGCACTGGCGGATCATCATCTTGCCCCTCGCAAAGAGCGAGAGGCCGCCTGCGCGCTTTGCAGTCAGCGTCCGCCGACGCAAACATTGCAAGCAGATGACATTGACGATTGACGCTAAACGTGTCGCAGGTATTATGAGTTACATACACAGGCGCGCTTCGCGGCGTTTGCCCCAACCGGTGCTTCGAATTGAGCGCCACGAACCGAGTTTAAGTTCTTGTTTTGAAAGCCCCCTGCGTTCTTTTCGCAGGGCTTGGGTTCAGGGGCGCGCGGCGTATGACAATTGACGATACAGGCTCTTTCAATACCAGCCTCAACGGCGCCGATCCGCGCCGGGAGGATTGGGGCCTGTGCCGTGCGGCGTACGAAAGGGATTCCTGCGGCTTCGGATTGATCGCCAGCCTCGATGACCGTGCCAGTCACTGGGTCTTGCAGACCGCGATCAGCTCGTTGAACCGGCTCACCCACCGGGGCGCGATCGCGGCGGACGGCAAGACCGGGGATGGCTGCGGTTTGCTGATCAAACAGCCGACCGCATTCCTACGCGCTGTCGCCGCGGAGGCAGGCTTGGGTTTGGCGCCCCGGTTCGCGGCCGGTCTGGTGTTCTTGAATCGCGATGCCGCCAAGGCCGCCGCGGCGCGCCAGACGCTGACTGATCAGTTGCGGCTCGAAATGCTGCAAGTCGCCGGGTTCCGCGCCTTGCCCACGGACCCTGCGGCGTGCGGTTCCGAGGCGCTGAAGAGCCTGCCCGTCATCGAGCAGGTATTCGTGAATGCCCCGGCCGACATAGATGAGTCGACCTTCAATCGCAAATTGTTCATGGCGCGGCGTCGCTGCGAAAAAATACTCGATGCACAGGATCCGGCTTTCTATGTGCCCTCGCTGTCGGCCAGCACCCTTGTCTACAAGGGCATGGTCATGCCGAAATATCTCGCCCAGTTCTACCCCGACTTGAAGGATCCGCGCCTCGAATCTTCGGTGGCGGTGTTCCACCAGCGCTTTTCCACCAATACTTTGCCGCAGTGGCGGCTTGCGCATCCCTATCGATATCTCGCGCATAACGGTGAGATCAACACCGTCCAGGGCAACCGCAGCTGGGCGGTCGCGCGAGGCCCGCTGTTTCGCTCGCCGCTCTTGCCGGACTTGAGCGACATTCTGCCGCTGGTGTCGCTGACCGGCTCGGATTCGCAATCGCTCGACAACATGCTGGAAGTGCTGCTCGTCGGCGGTCTCGATCCCATGCATGCCATGCGCATGCTGATTCCCCCGGCGTGGCAGTCGGTGGACATGATCGATCCGGACTTGAAAGCATTTTACGAGTACTACGCGACTCATATGGAACCCTGGGATGGACCCGCCGGCATTGTGCTGACCGACGGACGCTACGCCTGCTGCACGCTCGATCGCAATGGCTTGCGGCCGGCGCGCTGGGTGATCACCCAGAATCGGCACATCACCATTGCTTCGGAAGCGGGTGTCTGGGATTACCGGCCGGAAGATGTGGTGGACAAAGGCAAGCTGGGACCCGGCGAAATGTTGGCGCTCGATCTGAAGACCGCCGAGCTCATGAAAACGCGGCAGATCGATGATTTGCTCAAGAGCCGCCACCCGTACAAAGTTTGGCTGAAGAAAGGCGTGCGCTATCTGCAAACTGATTTGATCGACCCGCGTCTCGCGGCCGAGCCCTTCGACCGCGAGATCCTGGCTCAGTATCAGAAGATGTTCAATGTCTCGGCCGAAGAGCGCGACGAGATCATTCGGGTTCTGGCCGAGGATGAGAGCGAAGCGGTCGGCTCCATGGGCGATGACACGCCCATGCCGGTGCTGTCGAAGAAAGTGCGATCCTTGTACGACTATTTTCGCCAGCAGTTCGCGCAGGTGACCAATCCGCCCATCGACAGCTTGCGCGAAAGCATCGTGATGTCGCTGCAGACGCAGATTGGCGCGGAAGCGAATATCTTCGTGCCCTCAGCGCAGCATGCCGAACAAATCGTGCTGAGCTCGCCGATTCTTTCGCAGCGCAAGCTGAGGCAGATCGTGGCGCTCGCTGAAGCAGGCGTGCCCAATGAATTCATCGATCTGCAATACGACGAGCATCTCGATCTGAAGACTGCGCTGCTTTCCGTGTGCGATCACGCGGAGACCGCGGTGCGCTTGGGTAAACTCGTGCTGCTGCTGTCCGATCGATACTTGGTGAAAGGCAAGCTGCCGATCCATGCGCTGCTCGCCACGGGCGCGGTGCATCATCGACTGGTGGCCACCGGATTGCGCTGCAAATGCAACATCCTGGTCGAAACCGGCACGGCGCGCGATGCGCATCATTTCGCCTGCCTGATCGGCTACGGCGCGACCGCCGTGTATCCCTATCTGGCCTATCAGACCTTGTTCGACATGATGCGCAAGGGTGTGCTCAAGATGGAGGCGATCGCGCGCCAGGAGTTGGGCAGAAGCTATCGGCGCGGCATCCGCAAGGGCCTGTTCAAAATCATGTCCAAGATGGGCATCTGTACCGTTGCCAGTTATCGCAGTGCGCAGCTGTTCGAGATCGTCGGCTTGAGCGATGAGGTCGTTGGCCTGTGTTTCGAGGGGACCGAGAGCCGCATTCAAGGCGCGGATTTCACGGATTTGCAAGCCGATGCCGAATATCTGGCGAAGCGCGCCTGGGATAAAACCGAACCGGTCGAGCAAGGCGGCTTGCTCAAGTACATGCACAACGGCGAATACCACATGTACAACCCGGACGTGGTGGCCACGCTGCAATCGGCCGTCATGACCGGGAGCTACGAGCAATACCGGCAATTCGCCCTGTTGGTCAATGAGCGGCCGGTGTCCTGTCTGCGCGATCTGCTGAAATTGAAGGCCCGCGCGGCGCCGATTGCCATTGAGGAGGTCGAACCGATTTCCGCCATTCTCGCGCGCTTCGACAGTGCCGGGATGTCTTTGGGCGCCCTGTCGCCGGAAGCGCACGAGGCGCTTGGCATCGCGATGAATCGGTTGGGAGCGCGTTCGAATTCCGGCGAGGGCGGCGAGGATCCGGTGCGTTTCGGCACCGAAAAGAATTCCAAGATCAAGCAGGTTGCTTCGGGCCGCTTTGGCGTCACGCCGGAGTATCTGATCAATGCCGAGGTCCTGCAGATCAAGATCGCTCAGGGCGCCAAGCCCGGCGAGGGCGGCCAGCTTCCGGGCCACAAGGTCAACGACATGATCGCGCGCTTGAGGTTTGCCCGGCCCGGGGTGGGCCTGATCTCGCCGCCGCCGCATCATGATATTTACTCCATCGAGGATTTGGCGCAGCTGATCTTCGATTTGAAGCAGATCAATCCCAAGGCCTTGGTGTCGGTCAAATTGGTGGCGGAGCCGGGGGTCGGCACGGTGGCGGCGGGCGTCGCCAAGGCCTATGCGGATCTCATCACCATCAGCGGCTATGACGGCGGCACGGGGGCCAGCCCCTTATCGTCGATCAAGTACGCCGGCACACCCTGGGAATTGGGCCTTGCCGAGACGCATCAGACGCTGCGCGCCAACGAGCTGCGCCATCGCGTGCGCCTGCAGACCGACGGCGGATTGAAGAGCGGCTTGGATGTCATCAAGGCGGCCTTGATCGGCGCGGAGAGTTTCGGTTTCGGCACCGCCCCCATGGTGGCCTTGGGCTGCAAGTATTTGCGCATCTGCCATTTGAACAATTGCGCCACGGGCGTCGCCACCCAGCACAAAGTATTACGCAGCAAATATTTCATCGGACTGCCGGAGATGGTGATCAACTATTTCAAATTCGTGGCGCAAGAATGCCGTGAAATCATGGCGGCCTTGGGCGTGCGCAGCCTGGCTGAGCTGATCGGGCACACCGAGCTCTTGGAAATCCTGCCCGGCGAAACCTCGAAGCAACGTAAGCTGGATTTGTCGCCCCTACTGGCGAATGCGGCGCTCGTATCTGACAAGCCGCAATACTGTGTTGATCCGCACAATGAGCCTTTCGACAAGGGCATGCTTGCCGAGCAAATGCTTGGCGATATGCGCGCCGCGATTGATACGGCGTCGGGTGGAAATTTTCTCTATGTGGTCAATAACTTCAACCGCTCGATCGGCGCACGAATTTCCGGCGAGATTGCCCGCCGCTGGGGAAATTCCGGCTTGAGCTCTGCACCTTTGATCGTGGACCTGAAAGGCTCGGCCGGCCAAAGTTTCGGTGTCTGGAATGTCGGAGGGCTGCACCTCAATCTCGAGGGTGAGGCCAACGACTACGTCGGCAAGGGCATGGCCGGCGGCAAGATCGTCTTGAGGCCCCACGCTCATTCGAATTTCGTCGCGCGCGACACCATTATCATGGGCAACACCTGCCTGTATGGCGCCACCGGCGGCGAACTCTATGCGGCGGGCCGGGCGGGGGAAAGATTTGCGGTTCGCAACTCCGGCGCGCTCGCCGTCGTCGAAGGCACCGGCGATCATTGTTGCGAATACATGACGGGGGGAGTGGTCTGCGTTCTGGGCACCACGGGCGTAAATTTCGGCGCCGGCTTCACCGGCGGTTTTGCTTACGTGCTCGACATGGAACGGGATTTCGTCGATCGCTACAATCATGACCTGATCGATATTCATCGCGTCTCGCCCGAAGGCATGGGGACGCATGTGCAGCATCTACGCGGCCTCATCGAGCGGCATGTCGATGCCACCGGCAGCGACTGGGGCGCGCAGCTGCTCAATGATTTTCGCACCTATATCGGCAGATTTTGGGTGGTCAAGCCGAAGGCCTCGGCGATCGATTCGTTGCTGGAAAATCTGCGCCGCGCCGCTTAAAGCGCGCCGCATATCGCCATGGCCGACAAGCATCTGCAATTCCTCGATATTCCGCGCAAGGATCCGGACAAGCTCGGCATCGAGGTGCGCACCAAGCAGTTTCGCGAGATCTATTCGCAATACAGCGCCGAATCGGCCGCTCAGCAGGCCGGCCGCTGCATCTCCTGCGGCAATCCCTTTTGCGAATGGAAATGCCCGGTGCACAACTACATTCCGAATTGGCTGGCGCTGGTCAACGACGGAAAATTGTTCGAAGCCGCGGAACTGTCGCATCAAACCAATTCGCTGCCCGAAATGTGCGGCCGCATTTGTCCGCAAGACCGGCTGTGCGAGGGCGCCTGCACGCTGAACGACGGTCTCGGGGCGGTGAGCATCGGCGCCATCGAGAAATACATTACCGACGAGGCCTTTCGACTGGGCTGGAAACCGGATATGTCGAATGTGGTGCGCACAGGTCAGCGCGTGGCGGTGGTGGGTGCGGGGCCCGCGGGTCTCGCCTGCGCCGACATCCTGGTGCGCAACGGCGTCAAACCGGTGGTCTTCGATCGCTATTCCAAGATCGGCGGCTTGCTGACCTTCGGCATCCCGCCGTTCAAGCTGGAAAAGGACGTGGTGGAGAAGCGCCGCGAAATCATGGAAGGCATGGGCGTCGAATTTCGATTGAATGTCGAGGTCGGCCGCGATATTGCCTTCGAGCAAATCGCCGACGAGTTCGATGCGGTGTTTCTCGGCATGGGGACCTACACCTACGTCAAAGGCGGCTTCGACGGTGAGGATCTTCCCGGCGTGCATGAGGCATTGCCGTATCTCATTTCCAATATCAACCGGGAACTTGGGCTGGACAGCGGCGCCGATTTTCTCGACATGAAGGGCAAGCATGTCGTGGTGCTCGGCGGCGGCGATACGGGCATGGACTGCAATCGAACCGCCATACGCCAGGGCGCCGCCAGCGTGACGTGCACCTACCGGCGCGATGAAGACAATATGCCGGGTTCGCGCCGCGACTATAAGAACAGCAAGGAAGAGGGCGTCAATTTTCTATTCAATCGTCAGCCGATCGAAATCGTCGGGGTCGACTGTGTGCAGGGCGTGAAGCTGGTGGAAACCCGATTGGGACCTCCCGGGCCGCGCGGCCGGCGGGTGCCGGAAGTCGTGCCCGGAACGGAACAGACCATTGCCGCCGATGCCGTGATCATCGCATTCGGTTTTTTACCGAGCCCGCCCGATTGGTTCCAAGCGCAACACATCGAATTGCACGGCAATGGCCGGGTGCGCGTGTCCGGCATGCCGCGTTCCCGTTTTCAAACCACCAATCCGAAGATCTTCGCGGGCGGCGACATGGTGCGCGGCTCCGATCTGGTGGTGACCGCGGTGTTCGAAGGACGCGAGGCCGCGCAGGGGATATTGCAGCATCTGGGATTGCGCCAAGCTTGACAGCCGGCGCATGCCGCTAAGACCATATCAGCCCACGTAAAACGCGCTGGAACGAACGGAGAATATCACGATGTGCGAAAAAGACGATCTTGACGAAATGTATGAAATCTCACGCTCGCGTGATTTATCGAGAAGGCAGTTCGGCGCCCTGAGCTTAGGCGTCGGGCTGACCGCCCTGTTGCCGCGCCTGGCCGATGCGGCCGACACCACCGAATCGGAAGTCGAGATCAAAACACCCGACGGTACCTGCGACGCCTATCTCGTGCATCCTGTGAAAGGCAAATATCCAGCGGTGCTCATCTGGCCGGATATCTTCGGCTTGCGTCCGGCATTCAGACAGATGGGAAAACGCCTGGCCGAATCCGGCTACACCGTGCTCGTGATCAATCCTTTCTATCGAACCCAGAAAGCCCCGACCGCCCCCGAACATCCGGATTTCAACGATCCGGCGACGCGTCAGGGGCTGATGAGTCTCGCCGGTACCTTGTCGCCGGCAACTGCGCTCACCGATGCGACAGCCTTTGTCGCTTATCTTGACGGCCAGCCTAGCGTGGATAAGAAACGCAAGATGGGGACCACCGGCTATTGCATGGGCGGACCTTTTGTCTTTAGAACCGCGGCGGCTGCTCCGGATCGAGTGGGTGCCGGCGCGACCTTCCATGGCGGCGGCCTCGCGACCGACAAGCCCGAAAGTCCGCATTTGCTGATTCCCAAAATGAAAGCGCATTTTTTGATCGCGATTGCAGAAAATGACGATCAGCGCGAACCTGAAGTCAAAAATATTCTGCGCGATTCATTCGCGAAGGCGCATCTGCCCGCGGAAATCGAGGTGTATGCCGGCACCAAGCACGGTTGGTGCCCGCCGGATTCGGCCGTTTACAATGCCGAGCAAGCCGAAAAAGCCTGGGGCCGCATGATGGTGTTGTTCAAGACGGCGCTGGCTTAAGACAGGGCTGGCTTAAGGGCATCGGCTTTACGGCTACAAGTTTGTGCCGGCAATTGCGCTGGCGCATTGCCAAGATTCGCATGGATGAGTAGTAAAGTGATATTATATATTCACTTTACTCGTGGAGGAAGCCATGGCGAATACCGTCACTTTGAGCAGCAAGTACCAGATCGTGATTCCGCAGGCGGCCCGAGAAGCGCTCTCGCTGTCGGCCGGGGACGAACTTCTTGTCCTGTGCAAATCGGACCGCGTCGTGATCATTCCGAAACCTAAGAAATTCGCGAAACGTACCCGTGGCCTGCACCGTGAAGTGTGGCAAGGAGCGGAGGCGTACTTGAAATCGGAGCGCGAGGCTTGGTAAGCAGCCCCATTGCGCGGCGCCACCAGCGAGTTCTCATCGACACCTCGGTGTGGATTTACCACTTTGAGGAGCATTCCATCTTCGGGGAGGCTGCGGGTCGTGTCATCGAGGAGTTGGAGGGCGGCCGGTTTCGAGGCATCGCCTCGGAGCTCACACTGCTCGAGATCATCGTCAAGCCGCTTCAGCTAGGCCGACAGGACGCGGCCGATGACTACGAAACCCTGCTCACCTATTTTCCCAATCTCGACTTGATCCCCATCAGCCGCGCCATCTTGCTCGACGCGGCGGGATTGCGCGCCCGCCACCGACTGCGTACTCCTGATGCGATTCAGCTCGCCACAGCCTTCTCATCGGGGGCCACCTTGGCGATTACCAACGATGAAGCTTGGGCTCACATTGCCGGAATCGAGACGCTGCTGCTCTCGGATCTGGCGGATTGAAGTCAAAACCACAGCCCATATCGAGGTCCGAAAACGGCGAGTATTTGTCTTCGGTTAGGGCTAGTCTAGCCCCATGGAACTCGATTCAAATGCTTGTTATCGCGCGGTCAGAGCGCGCGATCGCCGTTTTGATGGCCGTTTTTACGTGGGCATCACTTCGACGCACATTTATTGCCGGCCGATTTGCACGGCGCGTCCGGCCAATCGAAAAAATATGCGCTTTTATTCGCATGCGGCGGCCGCTGAAGGCGCTGGATTCAGACCTTGTCTGCGTTGCCGTCCGGAAAGGGCGCCTGGATTGGCGCCGGTCGATGCCGTCAGCCGATTGGTCGGCGCCGCCATGGCCGGCATCGAAGAGCACGCGCTTTCCAGTGCGCGGGTCGGCGATCTTGCGGCTTCGTTGGGCGTCAGCGACCGGCATCTGCGCCGGGTGACCGAAGCCGAACTCGGCGTGTCGCCGATCGAATTGGCGCAGACACAGCGTCTGTTGCTGGCCAAGCGGCTATTGCGCGAAACAGCACTGGATTTGACCGACATTGCTTTCGCCAGCGGTTTCGGCAGCGTGCGGCGCTTCAACGCGCTGTTTAAATCTCGATACGGCTTGAGTCCCCGGGCAATTCGCGGCAAATCCATCGATACCGACACCTTGAGTGTGCAGCTGGAATTCAGACCCCCGCTGGCCTGGAAGAGTCTCCTGGCCTATTTGCGCTTGCGCGCCATTCCGGGCGTCGAGTCGGCGGATGACACGCATTATCGGCGCACGGTCGCCATCGGCGACGCCAAGGGCTGGATTGCGGTGTCCATGCACTCGGGCAGTAGCGCGCTCAATCTGGAAATCTCGCCGAGCTTGACTCCGGTGATCGGCGCGGTCATCGGTCGGGTGAAACAATTGTTCGATTTGGGTGCCGCGCCGGATTCGGT
>Ga0209525_1000114_pt1 | contig 24761 bp, 22 predicted proteins | sample JacPin_JW_Ref_O1_FD_187958 | JGI IMG/M metagenome (GOLD analysis project Ga0209525, IMG submission 187958) | Forest soil microbial communities from Algoma, Ontario, Canada - Jack Pine, Ontario site 1_JW_Ref_O1 (SPAdes) (version 2) | ecosystem: Environmental > Terrestrial > Soil > Boreal... | reverse complement strand
CGACTTCGGACTCCCCGCCGGCACTCGCGCAAGCGTTGCAATGAGGCAGCGAACTGGAGTAACCTCACGATGTTTCCAACCCGTCCACTAGCCAGTACGGGTTCGTGCGGTTTCCCTGTTTGGGAGGCCGCCCTTACACGACAACGCACCCGCGATCCAGTCAGACTCGCCGCTAACAATCATTCCCAGCGCAGCGCTACAAATGCCATTGCCGGACAAGAGATTCGGGTAGCCCCAGTACTTTCTTATGAGGAGAGATTCCATGAGCTCACTGCTTGATTCATTGAAAGAGCAAATTACGCCGGACGTGATTCGCGGACTCGCATCGAGTCTGGGTGAATCCGGCGACGCAGTCCAAAAAGGACTTCTTGGCGGTGCGACGACAATTCTGGCAACACTTGCGAGTAAGGCTCAAGAACCCGGCTTTCTCAGTCAAATCATGAATCTGATTTCGGGTTTCACGACACGCAGTGCGAGCGCGATGGGAGCTGCGGCGGGTGGCGGATCATCCACCGTTGCGGGCGCGTCGCAAGCCGGCACCAGTCTCTTGAATATGCTTTTTGGCAACAACACTTCGAGCATCCAAAGCAAGATCGCGGAGTTTTCCGGCATACGCGCCTCGTCGGCTGGAAGCATCTTGGCATCGGCTGCACCGATGGTGCTGGGTACACTTGCGTCGAAGATGAGTGGCCAGGGGCTGACGGCAAGCGGGCTTGGCAATCTGTTGACCTCCGAACTCCCGAGCTTGCGTAGCTTCCTGCCCTCCGGCCTTTCGATTCCAGGACTTTCAAGCGTCACTTCACGTGCGTCGCAGGTGGCCGACGAAGCCCGCAGTGTGGCGACGCCGAAATGGCTCTGGCCGGTAGTTCTGGCCGTGCTGTTGATCGGGGCGCTGCTGTGGTTCGCCAACCGCAAGACCTCGACCGTAGATAACGCCGTAAACACGGCGGCCAACTCGGCATCGAACGCCGCCTCGCAAGCCAGCAATGCTGCGTCGAATGCCGCATCATCGTTGGGCGCCTTCGTCAAGGCGTCAATTCCGGGCGGAGTTGATCTGAACATTCCCGAGAACGGCATGGAGAGCAAGCTGCTCGTATTCATTCGGGATCCCAACGCGCAGCCGAGTCGAGAAACCTGGTTCGAGTTTGACCGGCTGAATTTTGACACCGGCGGAGATCATCTGCAGCTTTCCTCGCAAGAGCAGCTGGAAAACATCGCCAAAATTCTGAGGGCCTATCCGAATGTCCACGCGCGAGTCGGCGGCTATACGGATAGTCAAGGCGACCCGGCGACGAACCTGAAGCTGTCTCAAGATCGCGCGAACGTCGTGACGGCCCAGCTCGTCAGCCTCGGCGTTGATTTCACGCGCTTGGATTCAAAGGGCTACGGTGCCGATCATCCGGTGGGGGACAACAGCACGATCGAAGGGCGCCAGGCCAATCGCAGGATTGCTTTGCGCGTTACTCAGAAATAGAGCGGAGTGTTGATTACTCTCGATCAGTGGTCAGCACGGTAGAGTCGGTAGACGATTGCTCAAACCGTTATGCTGCGGGCGGTGCGTCTCATGGCGCAGCGTATGCTTGCGCTTACCTAAAAATGATCCGCATATTGGTGAAATCAAAAGTCACGGCGTAGTGTTTCAGGAAATCGCTGCCGAACATCCCTGCCAGGTGAAAGCCAAATTCGTTTTCCCAAGGAAACGGGCCGTCATACAGGCCTGGCACGTTTTGCTGCGTAATTTCGCCGACCGTAAATTGCGTCACCGTGTAGGGAATTATTTTCAACATGCCCCCGCCGCCTTGTCCTTCGGTGGCTTTTGATTCATCAAGATGGATGCCGGCTTGCTGAATTGCGGATTCGGCGAGTTTCACGCCAGCGCCAGCTAATCCGCTGTCAACGAAGAACAGCGACATGGGTTGCGTGTTGACTCGCCCCCACGCGACCATGAAGTGATCTCCGGCCATCCACATAGGCACAACAATTCCGTTAGTAACGGCTGTGCCAGCCGCGCCGGGTGGATTCTTCGGCTGTGTGTTGCGCCCGCCCGATCGCCGGCTTACGCCTGGAGGACTTGGCGGGGAGCCTGTCGCATCGAAGCGCTTCAAGTTCGCAGCGTTTTTCTTGCGGAGAATCAGCTCACCATTGCGGTAATCGATGGTTGAAAGAAATTGATAAAGCACGTTGGTACCGATGCAACCGTTGATCTGCTTCACTCCGAAGCCGCTGGACATAGACCGCAGCGGCATCATTCCCACAGGAATATTCCTCAGCGTCCATGAGCCAAGCGTAAGCGAATCGACACGTCCACTTTCAACTTGCGCGTGCTGGCCGCCGCTGAAGGTGCCCTCCACCGAGCTCATAGGTTTCACATTGAGTTCGCGCGAGAATTCAGAATCGAGGAGGAGCTCAGAGCCGCCTGTGTCGATGAAAAAGGCGACGTCCCGCCCGCCATTCACCCGTACGTTCACCACTGGCAAGGGGTCGGATTTGATGAACGGCAGGCGCGTGCTCTCGCCCGCATCGCGCTCGAATTTGTATGGATCCTCATCTCGAAAGCTTTCCAGCTTGGCCTCATTGAGCGTCAAATAGTTTTTCAGCTTTGCATCATCCGGGCCAAGTCCCTGCAGTGCGCGGGCAGCGTGGAAGAAGTCGTTTTTGCGGTACAGCGTTTCTGCGAGCATAATCTTTGCGTCGGCGTCGCCATGCTTCAAATCCAGCGCCTTGCGCAGCCACGGCTCGGCATCGTCGAGCTTGTTTGAGAGCAGAGCGATGTGCCCGAGTTGGGATGCGGCGTGGAAATCTTTCGGATCTTGCGCGGCGATGTCCGCATAGGCTCTCTGAGCTTCGCCGAAACTACCGGATTGGAAGAGGCGATCGGCCTGCGCGATTTCTTCGGGGGTCGGCTTCGGTTTTTTGCTGTGCCTTGCGGGTTGCGCGGCGGAATGAACTCCGCCTAGTACTGCAAACGTTAGAATCATAAGCGCGCATGCGCGCTTCGAAAAATGCATTCAGTACTCCTAGATGTGGTGTAGGGAGTTTAGCAAAAGGCCGGTGAGGATTGCGCGGCAAAACGCGCAGTCACAAAAGCGGTGAGACGGTCCGGCTACGTGCAGGCGCGCGGTAGAGGTCTATTGGTCTAGCACTTTCTCGATACGGCGATCGGGGACAAACCAAATCACCGCAACCAGCATATACATCGCGACCGAGAACCAGGGATTCGAGCGCGCACACATAATCGCCAGTACATAAATTGCGATAGACGTCTTGCCTTTGCGGTCGCCGCCTATCGCCACCGCAATCGGCGAATCGGCGCCGTTACATGCAATCAGCGCCTTCGCGAGAATTGTAAAAGCTATCGCCGCCAGCAATAGCACGAAGCCGTAGGCCGCAACCGGCACCGCAGCGAAATGGTTCTGGCCCATCCAACCGGTCGCAAACGGAACCAGCGACAGCCAGAAAAGAAGGTGCAGGTTCGCCCACAGGGTTGCGCCATTCACTCTCTGAGTGGCGTGGAGCAGATGATGGTGGTTGTTCCAGTAGATGCCGACGAAAACGAAACTCAGTGCGTAACTAAAGAACGTCGGTATGACAGGTCGCAGGGCCGCGAGCGATGTATCGCGCGGGGCGTGCAGGTCGAGCACCATGATCGTGATGATGATGGCGATAACGCCGTCGCTAAAAGCTTCCAGCCGCCCTTTGCTCATGTTTGGTTTTGAGCCACCACACTCGCGGGCATCATACCAAGCCGCGTTAGATTGGAACACGGGCGGATGCGCAGGCGTCGCCCGCATCTGTGAGCTAGAGGCCTCACGCTACTTATACTTGCCCGAAACGAGCGGGCGAGAGAGAATGGCGCGGCGAGCATGCTCAGTGCTTGCAGCAGTTCAACTGAGGGGGACAACCGTGGCCGACAACTATTCCGAGCAGAAGAGCACGCTGGTGATTCGCGTGCCACTCTCCGAGGAAAGCTACGCATCGATCTATTTTTCGAATCACGAAGGCAGGCCAATGAACGCGCGCGAATGGTGGCACTTGAAGCAGGTGGTGGAACTGGCTAGCCACGCGTTCAGTACGCCGGAGGACAAGCCGCAGAGTGCGACGCAGGCGATGGTCGCCGGCGCGTAGTGTAAGACTGAAAATCTTGGCGGAGCCGAATTCTCAGGTTGTGCGGCGAGGGTTCGTGCGACGGTAGATGCGATTCGAGCTTTTCGAGATTCACGACCAGCCATGGTTTCCGGATTTTTTGCGACGCGAGGTAGTCGACGCCCTGCAGATGGTCTTGGAACGCACGGAGGCCTATAGGCCGATCGCTGGACGGCTGCGTCAGGCGCTGAATTGCTCCGGCACTCGCGAAGTACTCGATCTCTTTTCGGGTGCGGGAGGGCCTTGGCCCTCGATGGTCCGACTCTTTGAAAGCGAGGGAGCACCCCCCATCGAGGTTTTCCTTACTGACAAGTTTCCTAGTGTTTCGAATGGAAGGAACGGCGAAACGGCTTCTGCGAGCGGAATACACTTTCTAGGCGATCCTGTCGATGCGACAGCGATTCCGGAACGGCTTCAAGGCTTTCGCACTATTTTTTCCTCTTTCCACCATCTCAATCCCGAGCAAGCAAGGCGCTTTTTGCAAGATAGCGTAGCGAAGGGAGAAGGTGTCGGCGTTTTTGAGGTGGCGTCGCGCCACTCCTTCACGTTGGTATCAATTTTGGCAATGCCTTTGGTCGATTGGCTGTTTACGCCATTTCGCCGACCGTTCCGTTGGTCGCGCATCCTCTGGACGTATGTGATCCCCGTCGTGCCGACCGTGCTTCTCATCGATGGCCTGATTTCCTGCCTGCGGACTTACTCATTGGCGGACCTTCGGGCGATGACTGCGCGTGTGAGTAATGCCGACTACGAGTGGCAAATCGGCGAGGAATCTAGTGCGCGCCTGCCGTTGCGTGTTACTTATTTGACGGGCTTCCCGAAGAAATTGCTCGCCGCTGATTGAAATTTCCGTTTTGGCCCACACATGGCTTCCCGCAAAGTCTCCCGGCAACTACCGATTTTCGGGTTCCCGCGATGATTCGCGAGCGCTCGTGCGCGTAATAGACTACGATTTAGTGAGCTGTGTCGGCTTCTGAACGCCAATTCGATTCCGTGATAGTTGGTTCGGGACCCAACGGGCTTGCGGCGGCGATAACGCTCGCGCAAGCCGGGCAATCGGTGCTGGTCCTCGAAGCCGAGCCAACTATCGGCGGAGGTATGCGTTCGGCGGAACTCACGCTGCCCGGATTTACCCACGATGTTTGCGCTGCAGTGGTGCCGCTCGCGCTTGCGTCTCCTTTTTTCCGCACGCTACCACTTGCCCAGAACGGCCTCGCCTTCATTCAGCCCGATGCGCCCCTTGCGCATCCTCTCGACGATGGCACGGCCGTAATTGTCGAACGCTCGGTGGAGCAAACGGCTGCTGGTCTTGGGCCCGACGGTGCCAGCTATGCGCGGCTTTTCGGTCCGCTAGCGCGTGATTGGGCGAAGCTCGAGCCGCTGCTGCTGGGTGCCTTGAGATTTCCCAAGCACCCAGTGATCGCCGCGCGATTCGGCCTGGACGCTTTACGCTCAGCCGCATCAGTCGCGAAATCAAAATTTCGCAGCGTGCGCGCTCGCGCGCTTTTCGCAGGCCTTGCAGCTCACTCGATTCTGCCGCTAGAGGATTCGCCGAGCGCGGCGTTCGGCCTAATACTCGGAATTCTGGCGCATGCCGTCGGTTGGCCAATCGTTCGTGGCGGCACGCAGAATCTTGCTGATGGGTTGGCCGCGCACTTGCGTTCGCTCGGCGGCGAAATTCGCACTGACGCCAGGGTGGCAAGCATCGACGAACTCCCGCCCAATTCCACCGTTTTTTGTGACGTCTCGCCGCGCGCACTCGCCACGATCGCTGGCTCGCGATTCAGCCCTGGTTTTCGTGCCGCTCTTGAACGCTACCGCTACGCACCAGGCGTCTGCAAAGTTGATTGGGCGCTCGATGCTCCGATTCCATGGAGAGCGCCGGAATGCGCCCGTGCGGGAACAGTTCATGTAGGCGGGACGCTCGAAGAAATTGCCAAATCGGAGCGCGATGCGTGGAACGGCGTCGATTCTCCGGCGCCGTTCGTATTGCTCGTACAACCGACGCTCTTCGATCCCTCGCGCGCGCCGGCAGGGAAGCACACGGCATGGGGGTATTGTCATGTGCCGAACGGATCGACCAAGGATATGTCGGGCGCGATCGAGGCCCAGATCGAGCGCTTCGCGCCGGGTTTTCGCGAGCGTATTCTGCAGCGGAGCGTGATGCTGCCTAGCGATTTGGAACAGCACAATGCGAATTTAGTGGGCGGGGATGTGGAAGGGGGGGCGGTCACGCTCTCTCAGCTCTTCACGCGGCCCACGTGGCGGCTCTACGCGACGACGGATCGGCGGATCTACATCTGCTCTGCATCCACACCACCCGGCGGCGGCGTCCACGGCTTGTGCGGCCACTTAGCTGCGAAACGGGCGTTGCGCAAGTAGCCTGTATGTAACAAGAATTCTGCCCGCTCTGCTGACTCTACTTGGCCTGCAATTCCGCAAGGGCGGCGAGCACTTCTTCGCTGTGCTTGCTGGGATTCACGTCCATGTATTCCTTCACAATCACTCCATCAGGATTGATCAGGAACGTGTGCCGCGCGGAAAGCTTTGCAACTCCGAAATTCATCACCGAGCCGTATGCTTCGCTCACCTTCTTGTCCGTATCAGCGAGCAGCTTGAAGTTGAGCCCTTCTTTAGCGCAGAACTGCTTGTGCGAATCAGCATCCTGTACACTTACTCCCAGGATCACTGCATTTTTCGCCTGATACTGCGCCAGGTCGCGCTGAAAGTTGTGCGCCTCAGTGGTGCAGCCGCTCGTGAAGTCCTTCGGATAGAAGTAGAGCACCACCCACTTGCCTTTGAAGTCGTGCAGGCTCACGGGCGTGCCATCCTGAGAAGTAAGGGTGAAATCGGGAGCTGCAGCGCCGACGGCGGGAGTTTTCGAATCGGCCCCGCGCGTCAAAGTATAGCCGGCAAGTACAACCACTAATCCTATGACAGCGAGCAAAGCCTTGCGATTTGTCTTCGTGGGAGAGGGTTGAAGCATTTATTACTCCTGGGGTAATTTGGGCAGCCGATATTATGCATGGTTTGGTGCGTCGGTGAAATAAAAGTTGCAGCGCGTTAGACGATCGCAGCTGCCTCGGCGCGAATCCGTTGCCAGGCGCGTTCAACATGACGCAGTTCTGTTTGCGATTGGCCGATCGACATACGTAAAGTGAGACGGTCATTGAGGCGCGTGTGCGTCAGGTATAGGTCGCCGCTCGCATTCAGGCGGTCCATGATGCGCTGGTTTGTTTCGTCGCCCGCGCGATGGCGGAAGCAAACCAGATTCAGCGGCGCCGGAGCGGCGAGTTCGAAGCTCGTGTCGGCTCGCACCCATTGCGCAAACTGCTGCGCGAGCTCCACGTGCCGGCGCACATGATGCCGCAGGCCCTCCACACCGTAGTGGCGAATCACGAACCACAACTTGAGAGCGCGAAAGCGCCGCCCGAGCGGGACTTGCCAGTCGCGGTAGTCAATTACCGCACCCGATTCTGTAGCGCGATTGCGCAGGTACTCTGGCAGCACGCTCAGTGCACGAATAAGAGCGCCACGGTCGCGAACGTAGAAGCAGTCACAATCGAAATTCGTGAACATCCATTTATGCGCATTGAAGCAGTAGCTGTCGGCCAGTTCGACGCCGTCGTGCGTCCAGCGAAATTCGGGGCAGAGCGCGGCTGTGCCAGACATAGCCGCATCAACGTGTAGCCAGAGCCCTTGTTCCCGCGCAATCGAGGCGATGTCGCGGACGGGATCGATCGCGTTCGACGAGGTAGTACCAATTGTCGCGCACACAAAAAAGGGGATTTTCCCCTCGGCACGATCGCGAGCGATCTGAACTGCCAGTGCGTCCGGGCGCATCGCAAAGTTTTCGTCTACAGCAATCGCGCGCAGATTCGCGCTGCCCAAACCAGCAATCTTCGCTGCCTTTTCGAGCGACGAGTGTGCTTGCGTCGAAGTGTACGCGATGAGCCTCCCATCGCAGCCCCGCTCGTTCGTAGCGAGGTTCGTCGCACGTTCGCGCGCCGCAATTAGCGCGCACAGTGACGAACTCGACGCCGTATCCTGAATCACGCCGCCTCCCGGTCCGCCCGACGCGAATTCTGCGGGCAGTGCGAGCATGTCGACAAGCCAGTCGAACACATGCGTCTCAAGTTCCGTGCATGCGGGACTCGTGGCCCACAGCATTCCTTGAACGCCGAGCCCGGCCGAGAGCATTTCGCCCAGAATTGATGGAAACGAGTTGTTGGAAGGGAAGTAGGCGAAAAAATTCGGCGACTGCCAGTGCGTGATGCCGGGTAGGATCAGCCGCTCGACATCGACCATTATGGCATCGAACGATTCTCCGCGCTCAGGCGCCTGTGCGGGAAGCGCGGAACGCAATTGGCCCGGCTTCACCTGCGACAGCACCGGGAAAGATTCAACTCGCTCGTAGTAGTCGGCAATCCAGTCGACCATCTCTTTGCCACGCCGTCGAAACTCGTTTGGGGTCATGTGGAATGATTGCTTCAGTTCTGCCGCTGCCATATCGTCACCCTTCGACTTCGCGTGCAAACATATCATGCAGCAGCCGTCTACGTGTGCTGGGTCCATCGCGGTCGCGCGCTGCACTTGACCCAATCGTGCGTTAAACTTGATTGGCGATAGGGCGCCAAACGGATGACAGCAGAAAGCTTTAGCGCCAAGCTGTCCGCAATTGTTCTCCCCGATGCCGACGAGCGTCCTGTGCGCCTCGGCTCGTTGTGGGAGTCCCAACCAGCGGTCATCATTTTTCTGCGCCATTACGGTTGAGTATTTTGCCGCGAGCACGTCGCGCAGTTGCGCGAGCATCAGACTGAAATCAAGACGCGTGGAGCGAATCTCGCGGCGATCGGCATGGGCGACTTCCGCTACGCGCGGCTGTTCCGCGGAGAGACTGGCATCACATTTCCGCTTCTGGTTGACGCGAACCGCGCTGCCTACCGCGCCGCCGAATTGAAGAGCGCGAACCTGCTTCATCTTTTGCGTCGGGATAGCGCTGTCGCACGCAAGCGCGCCAACGCCGCGGGTCACCGCCAGCATAAACTTGGCGAAAATCCTTTTCAGCTCGGCGCAAGCTTCGTTTTCGGTCCAGGCAACGTGGATCGCTTCAGCCACATCAGCGAGACATTCGGCGACAATGCTAGCGTTGCGGACGTGTTATCCGCGCTCTCGGGTTGAAGCGCCGCGAATCATTTCCAGTCCAGTCTCATCCAATTTGGAATAGCCTAGCAAATGCGCGGGAGTTAGGTCGGTCGTTATGGAGGCGGGAAGTGGCTGAAAAAAGTTATGCGCTCTCGGTGCTGGATCTCTCGCCCGTCTCAACCGGTTCGACGAGCGCACAGGCACTCCGCAACACGGTCGATCTTGCGCAGCTTGCCGATGAACTCGGTTACACGCGCTACTGGCTGGCTGAACATCACAACACTCGCCTGATCGCCAGCTCCGTCCCCGAATTGATGATCGGTCACGTCGCGAACGCGACGAAACGCATCCGCGTAGGTTCGGGCGGCGTGATGCTGCCAAATCATTCGCCGTTGCACGTAGCCGAAGCGTTCCGCGTGCTTGAAGCTTTGCATCCAGGTCGCATTGATCTCGGCCTCGGCCGCGCGCCAGGTACCGACACCGTCACCGCACTTGCGCTGCGGCGCTCCCGCCAGGCCGTGTTCTCTGACGAATTTCCTCAACAACTCGACGAGCTTCTCGGCTTTCTCTCCGACGATTTCGCGGAGGAGCATCCGTTTCGCCATGTGAAGGCAATGCCCATGGATGTAGGCAATCCCGAAATCTGGCTGCTCGGCTCGAGCGACTTCAGCGCACAGCTAGCGGCCAAACTTGGTCTCGGCTTTGCATTCGCGCACCATATTCAGCCGTCTCCCGCTATTGCTGCCCTGCGCATGTATCGCGACTATTTCCGCCCCTCCAAATATTTCGCCGAACCGAAGGCACTCGTGGCCGTATCGGTGGTGTGTGCGGAGACTGAAGAACGCGCCGCGGAAATCGCGCGGCCTGTGGAGTTGGGACTCCTAAAGTTGCGACAGGGAAGACTCGGGCAGCTCCCCAGCATCGCTGAAGCGACCGATTACCCATATACGGCAGAAGAGCGTCAGCTTATCGCCCTCAATCGCGATCGAGTTTTTATCGGTTCTCCCGGCACGGTACGCAACCGGCTGATCGAGCTAGCCGAGCGTGCCGGCGTGGACGAAATTATGGTGACGTCGTTGATTTATGATCATGCCGACCGCCGTCGCAGCTACGAGTTGTTGGCTAGCACCTTCGCCCTGGCTTCGCCGACCGCAGTTGCCGTGCATTCAACTCGCGTCTAAGCGCCAGTCCGCTGCCGCCACTGTGATGGCAGGGCGATTGCCGCCGATGTCGGTCTTATGGTAGAATTAATCTGCGTTTGTTGCTCTTGAGACTCCTTTTGACGCGTTCGAGAAGGCTGCTGGGCAACCGCCCTGCGGCCTTTTTTTGTGACGGGCAAGGGAACCAAAGCACCAAATAGCTTTCCGGAAGCCCCTGCTAAGGGTCTTCCTATGAATGAATTAGGAGCAGGGAAAGTGGCTAGAGAGCAAGGTACAGTCAAATGGTTTAACGCAGCCAAGGGCTACGGGTTCATCCAGCGCCAATCGGGCGAGGACGTTTTTGTGCACTTTTCGGCGATCCAAGCCGATGGGTACAAGTCCTTGAACGAAGGGCAGGCGGTTGAATTCGAAGTCAAGCAGGGCCCTAAGGGACTGCAGGCAGAGAGCGTTACCGCCCTCTAATCCCGTCACAACGCGAAGTAGTCTTCAGATTCAAGCTTTAATGCAGGCTTCGAGGGGGCGGCAAGCCCCGCCCCATTCGAATGATTCAAGGGCAAATACACAGCAATTTATTAGTCTTTGCCGTCTTATTAATTTAATTGCGGTAGCGTGGTCTAATTCACGAGGAGGCAAAGTGCAGACATTGGTTGAAGGGCAGGCGATTAAGCACGAGCAGTACGGGACAGGGGTGGTCACCGAATCGAATAACGAGCGGACGACGATCGATTTCGACAATCATGGAGTGAAGAAGTTTGTTACATCCATTTGGACCGCAGAATTGATTGGCGAGCCCCCCGCTCAGCCGCCTGCTCGCCGCCGCGGCCGCCGCAAGTCCAAGAAAGTCGCAGCCTAGGGCACCCCCGCATTTTACCTGACGAATAATGAATGCCACTGCCTCGGGCCAAAAATTCGGCCCCGAGGCGCTGGTGTGGTGCCACCATTTGGTGAATGCAGGAGCCGAAATCGCTTCCCGTTGCTACGGTTCAACGAGATTTTTACGAATCGCAAAGCGGACCATATCGCTAAAGCTCTCAAATTCCATCTTGTGCATGATGTGATTGCGATGGCTCTCGACCGTCCGTGTTGAAACCCCTAACACCCCCGCTGCTTCCTTATTGCTTTTCCCTTGTGCGAGCAACTGAATGATCTCCGCTTCACGCGGCGTGAGTGAGGTGCCGGCAATCACGGAATCATCCGAGCCGTCGGCTTTCGTTTGCGCAAAGCTTTCCGCCATCGTGGACGCAAGGCATCCGGTGAAATACTGCTCGCCGCGACGCACCCGGTTAATAGCCGTCACCAACTCGGTGTTTGCGTCCGACTTAAGCATGTAGCCCCGCGCACCCGACCGCAGCACCTCGCGCGCAATTTCCTCCGTGTAATGCATGGAAAGGATGAGGATATCGGTGTTCGGCGAGGCCTCGCGTATTTGGCGCGCGGCGTCGAGGCCGTTCATATCCGGCATGGTCAAATCCAGCAAGATCATGTCCGGCTTTGTTTTCTTCACATTTTCGACCGCTTCCACTCCGGTCGTCGCTTCGCAGCACACCTCGACGCCGGGTTGCTCCTCGAGCAGATGCTTTAGGCCACTGCGGACTACGGCGTGATCATCCGCCACAAGCACTCGATATGATTTCTGCGTTACGCTCATTCAAACCTCCTAGTTGTTGCTCCGATCCGTTTCCGGTCTGTCCCCCACCGGGAGGATTGCGCTCACGACTGTGCCCTTCGCCGGCGCCCCCTTGATTTCAAACGTCCCGCGTAGTTGTGCTACTCGCTCGCGCATCCCGGCGGTTCCGACCCCGAGCTGCACATCTTTCCCTCCAGCAGGTCCGGAAAGCACTGGCATCCCTTTGCCATGGTCTTCTATTTCAACGCGGACACCTGCATCGCTGCGCGTCACGCGAATGATCGCGTCGTGGCTACCGGAATGCCGGTGCACGTTCGTCAAAGCCTCTTGCACGATTCGAAAAATGGCGATTTCTGTATCTCTCGGCAGCCGGCCAAATCCCTCGTCCATCTGCAAATTCGCCGAGATTCCACTTCGCTCCGAAAATCCCCGTGCATACCAGTGAAGAGCGGGATAAAGCCCACCTTCGTCGAGCAGGGGAGGATGCATCAAATGCGATATTGTGCGCACCTCACGGATGATTTCGTCGGCAATCTCAGTGGTAGACCGCGCGAGATCGCGCGCTTGTTTGTTCGATTTGGGAAGCAAGTTTGCGATGCGGCCCAGCATCATTTTAAGCGCCGCCATGCTCTGCACGGCCGTCTCGTGAAGATCCCGAGCGATACGGCGCTGTTCCGCGTCGCGCGCGTGAAGCAATTGCTGGGAAAGCCGGCGCAATTCGCTCTCCCTTTCCGTGCGCTCGGTGACGTCTTCGGTCGTCCCAATCATCCGTAGGGGTTCTCCTGACCCGCTGTGCGAAGGCCACGCCCGCGTGTGGAGAATTCGCGCACTCCCGTCCAGCAGCTCCCAGCGAACCACCGACTCGATCGGGTACCGATGGCTCGAAGACGAAGGCGAATCGCGGCGCATTTCGTCATTAAGATCGAGCTGGATGAGTCGGGCAAATTCTGCGAACGTCGGCATGGTCTGGGCTGGGTCATATCCCAATATCCGGTAGAGCTGCAGAGACCAGGTCATCTCGCCCGTTCTCAGATCCAGCTCCCAGCTGCCCAGGTTCCCCAAACTCTCGGCCTCCGTCAGCAAGGACTCGCGAGTGGCAAGCTCCTCTTCCGTTTTCTTTCGTTCGCTGATGTCGCGCGTGATGACGGCGAAGCCCAGCGATTGGCCCGCATCATCGCGCAACGGAGCGATCACCACTTCCGCCCAGAAACGCGAACCATCCTTCCGCACCCGCCAGCCTTCACCCTCAAAGCGGCCCTCGCGCAGCACTTGATTGATCTCGCGAATTGGTTTTTCGCTCGAAATATCCTCGGCGGCATAGAATCGTGAGAAGTGCATCCCAAGCGCTTCTTTTCCCGAAAATCCCAGCATCCGCTCGGCGGCGTTGTGCCAGTTCGTGACGTAGCCGTGGGGGTTTAAGGTCAGGACCGCGTGATCTTTTAGGCTGTTCAGAAGTACGTGGTAGTGCCTCTCGCTCTCCCGCCGCGCGCGTTGCGCTTCCCGGTTTTCGGTCACGTCGCGCGCAACCCCAATCATCCGTGTGACGCTCTTGCTTGCGTCCAAGACAGGGACACAACGGATATGAAACCGGCGAACGCAGGCATCGGGGCGCCGGTAGCGGATCTCCTGTTCAAACGGGACACCTTCGCTCGCCGCGCGAGCCAAATTCTGCCGTACTACCGCAGCATCAGCTGGTTCGATTCGATCGAGAGCCTCTTCTACGGTGATTGGTCCTTGCTTCGGATCCTGGCCGATCAGGTGGTAAAGGTTTTCCGAAAGCATCCGCGTTACGCCTTGCGCATCCAGCTCCCAACTACCGAAATGCGCAATTTCCTCGGCCTGCGCCATGAGTTCCTGACTCTTTTGCAGCTTGATTGCGGAAGTTCTTTGTTCGGTTACGTCCTGGGAAATTCCGCGGATCAGGCGGACAGATCCGCTTTCGTCCTTGATCGGAATCGCACGCGAGAAAAAGATGCGTGTTTCGCCGGAAGCGGATTGGAAGTGCAGTTCGTTTTCTAGTGGGTTGCCCGTTTCGATCAAAGTCATCACGTCCTGCCAAACGCGCGCCCTGTCGTCCGGGTGAAACATCTGGCAGGCTGCATCCAAGGCGACTGCGTCGTTCCCCGGTGCAAGTCCTAACATGCGATACATCTGCTCCGACCAAAGAAACGTCCGGCGCTCGACGTCGTATTCCCAGCTGGCGACATTCGCGATCTCCTGCGTTTGTTCCAGCAGGGATTCCATTTTGCGGGAGTGCTCTTCAATCTTTTGCAGTCCTGTGACATCTTGCACCAGGACCCTGATCGTGCGCTCGCCGGTAGGCGCGTCCACGGGCACGGCGCGAGCCATGAACGAATGATGCCCATCTGCCAAATTCAGTGAATATTCGAAATCCTCGGCGATTCCGCTCTTGTGAATCCGCTCGAAAAGTGTGCTGAAGGGCCCGTATGCATCTTCGCCGATAATACTGACTAGCAGTTGGCCCAGCATTTCCTCCACAGGACGAACGAGCAGAGACTTATCTCCCGTCCAGATATCGAGCAGCACACCCGTTCCGTCGAATTCCGCGATTAGGTCTACAAGTGAGCCCAGCACATGGCCAAGCCGCTGCGTTGCGGAGGTGGTCCCTCCTGCAGCGGGTACGATGGGAGAGTGAGAATTAATTTCCATGATTGATGCGAGAGGGCGGTGGGCTTGCAAATCCGTGGCTGGTTGCGAGGCTGGTGTCATCAAATCGCCTTCTTGTGGGGGCGACTTGATGCGTTTAATTTGAGTTATGCCCCTCGACATTTTCTGCTCCGAATCAACTTGGCGAGTTTCAATCGGCCCTGGTCTCGGAGTCAGGATTTAAATGACAGAGAATTCGAAGGTCTTACATACGAGCGCCCCGCATAGTCGTATGTCCCTAATGCGGAGATTACTTCCGCGACAATAGCAAGTCAATAGAATTATTAAAATTACCAGAACGGTAACTCCGTAGATGCCGCATACGCAAATTGGGTATTGTTGCGAATTGTTTTGTGTGCGCAATCGGTTTAGGTTGGCACCTAGCTGGAAGGGGAGTATCTCTCATGTTTCTGGCGCAATGCTCAGTGCAGGATTGGGCAGCGACCTGAAACAGCTGTCTTGCCGGAGTCGCGCGCAGCACTCGTGCCTCCGCACGCCCAGATAACCTGCGGCGCGTGGCCCGGCAGGATGGCGAGAGCTGCACTAGTACTACCTTCTGTCTAGGTGGCCTCGGTTGCTTCTCCTTCGCACACCGAACCAAAGCAAGCTCCCGGCTGCAATCGATGCAAGGCTCGCCGCTTGGGCATTCGTCATCCCCAAGAATGATCTTGGATTAATGCGAATAAACTCCACGAGAAATCGCGCAATACCCGTCAGCATCAAGTAGGACGCAAATACGATTCCGGCGAACACCTTTCTTGCAGCCGCGATCTGTTTCGCGCCTATGCGCCATAGGATCCAGGCGATCACGCAGGCCACAATCAATTCATACATTGGCGTCGGATGTACGCGCTCCGTGGTCGGTACTAAACCATTGGGAAAACTCATGCCCCACGGAAGCGAAGTCGGCACGCCATAGTCACCGTCGCCCGATAGAAAACAGCCTATGCGACCGATGCCGTAGCCGAGTGTCGCTGCGGGCGAACCCGCATCCATCATGGTCAGCAACGGAATCTTCTCGCGGCGCGCCAACCAGACAAATGCGCCCACTCCTGCCAGCAGGCCGCCAAACCATGCAAATCCAAACTGGCTGAACAGTTCACTCCATGGATTTGCGAAAAACTCCGAGGGCGATTCGAGAACGTGATACAGCTTTGCCCCCGCAATGCCCGCGAGGCAAGGAATCGCGATAAACAGCTCCGCGTCCGTTGCGATCCCGCGTCGCCGCAGGTCCGCACGCAACACGTAAAACGACACCAGCATCGCGAGCGCGACCATCAGGCCGAACGTGGGAATCGTAAGCCAGCCGATATGCAGAAACGGAATCACGGCTAGCCAGTGTACAGTTCAGCCCACGCCGTGAATAGTGCGATGCAAGTGTTGCTGCGCCGACACTTCTTTCTGCTTTGAAGTGAATGCGGATTTTCTTCTTACGTGGGCATTTTCAAGAAGAAGTAGACCGCAAGAAAACCAAAAATTGCATCGGGTGCCCACGCTGCTAGCACCGGCGGCAATTGTCCAGCAGACCCGAGCGCCTCAAACAAAGCGGCGGTAGCCCAGTAGACGATGCCCACTCCCACGGCAAGCGCGAGTCCCCCGATCGCTCCACGCGTCCCCACCAGAAACGCAAACGGCGCGCCGAGAAAAACAATAATCGCCGCGATAAGAGGAAACGCAAATTTCTTCTGCCATTGAACCGACAGCCGCGCTGTATCAAACCCTGCCTTCTGCAAACTCTCGATGTAACTCCCCAGTTGCCGCCAATTCATCTGGTACGACTGCCGCACCTCGCGCCGGAAATAACTGGGCGGTTCTGTCAATTCGGCGAGCGATGAAACTTTAAACGGTGCGTAGCGCGTAACCCGGCCGTCGTTGAAATCGCGCACCCAACCGCCGGCAAGCGCCCAGGTACTTTCACTCGGCTCCCAAGTGGCGCGCGCCGCGAAAACCCTGCGACGAATTTGAAATGTAGCGGGATCGATCTCGAACACGTTCAAGCCGCCAAAGAGCTGGTTGTCCGGATCAAATAACTCATAGTTATAAATCTTATTGCCTTCGCCCATGATCCATTGCCGCGCAGGCTGGAAATAGGTCTGTGCCGGACGGCCTTTAATTTGGTTGCGAAGCGCATCCTGGCGTTGGTTGGCGTAAGGAAGAATTGTGTCGTCGAGAAGGAACATGCCTCCGGCAATCAGGCCTCCAGCGAGCGTCAGCGGCAGGATGAGACGGTAAAGACTGATCCCGCTCGCCTTGAAAGCAATCACCTCATTATTTTTCGCGAGAATAGCCAGTGTCACCAGTGTTGCGACAAGGGTCGCCAGCGGCGCGAGCTGATATAAGAAATAGGGAACAAGATAACGGAAGAATTCAAGCACCATCGAGATCGGAATATGATTTCGCGAAATGTCGCTTAGCATGTCGAACAAAGTGAAGGCATCAAAAATCAACACGAACCCGGCAAGCAGCACGCCAAAATAGTAGAAAAATCCCTGGAGCAAATAAAAATCGATCATCATCGGGAATCCAGCGGCGGTGCCAGCCCCCGCCAGGCGACGAATCCCCGCCACCTTTTGCATGCGTGCAATCGGGCCTTCGGCGGTCACCATAGCCTTCTTAATCGGGCCATTGGGAATTGATCCGTCAAGGAGGCGTCCGTTTGACGGCGGCATCGGCGCTGCCTCCGATTCGAGCCGCTGCTTCTTGCGGAATCGCGACCAGCGAGCTTCAAACCACGCAATTAGCGGATTGGGTTTACGGACGGTTTCAATCAACCGAAGAAGGTACAGGCCGATGACAAGGGCGACGATATTCGCGATCCAGATTCCCAGCCAGGGCGAAATCGAACCCTGCTGTGCCATATGCGCGCCCGTCACAAAAAGGAAATAGTAGCCGCCAATCAGGATGAGCGTGAGAATCAGCCCGGTCGCCCGTCCGCCTCGCCGAGGACGTACCCCTACAGGTATGCCCAGAAGAGCGAACACCAGGCAAGCTGCTGGAAACGCGATCCGCCTGTGAAGTTCCACTCGCGCGTCCCGCCACGCGGCTCCACGCGCTCGCAACAACGCCAGCACCGGCAATTCGGCGTTCGAGATCGCGGCTCTTTTCGGTCCCGCCGTGGCCCCAGGGGAACCAGTGACATCAATGGGAATCGCGCTCTCTCCAAACGTGGTGACGTTGTAGCGTGCAGGCTCGCGCGGATCGAATTCGTGCGTGCTCCCGGGCCCGAGATGGAGTTCCACCTCAGCATTGCCAGGCGAACTGTCGCCTTGAACGATCGTCGCATCTTCAGCGATAGTGATCGTCGATCCGGTCTGCCCGCCTGACGCCGCCAGGAAAACTCCTCGCCAGTGAGTCGCTGCAGCTTCCACATCCTGAACGTATAATACGAAATGCGGAAAGCGTTCATCGAACACGCGCGGCTGTACGGCAAAGGGCGCTTGCGATGAACGCAGTTGGTCCTCCAGGCTCCGCAAGGTGCGGATGGCCACTGGACTGAGCCAGAATGTCATCACCAGAGTGATTAACGCAGAAGCAGCGGCTACGAAACCGACAGGCAACAAGAGCCGCCGCAAACTGATTCCGCAAGCGTGCAGCGCGACGATTTCGCTATCGGCAGAAAGGCGTCCGAGCCCAATTAGCACTCCGACCAGCACTGCCATCGGCAGCGTGAAGGTAAGCACAGGCGGCAGCGAACATAGAAAAAGCTTGGCCACCGTCCACGTGCCGCCCGAATGGCGCACAATCAAATCCATTAGCCGGACAAGTTGTGGCACGAAAAAAACGAAAGTAAATACAGCGAGGCCAAGGATGGCGTGGGACGCGACTTCGCGAGTAATGTATCGATCGAGCAGGCGCATATTCGCGCGCCGTCATTCTAGCACGGGCTTTCATTGCGAGTGGACAAGGGCCGAGGGATTGTCTGGATGAGCCGCGTCAACCTCGTCATTCTTTGGCACATGCACCAGCCGCAGTACCGCGATCCTTCCACCGGTCAATACTTGCTTCCCTGGACGCGCCTGCACGCCCTCAAAGATTACTGGGGCATGGTGAAAGTCCTTGGCGAATTTCCCGGCGTCCACGCAACGTTCAATTTCGTCCCCTCCCTTGCCGCGCAGATTGAGGAGTACGCGAGCGGCGAGTTTCGGGAATCGTGGTTTGAGATTGCATTTGCGCACGCCGGTTCGCTCTCCTCAGAACAAAAGCGTGAGGCCCTCCTGCGCGCGTTCCAGCTTAACGACAACTTCCTTCACCGCTGGCCCAGGTTTCAGGAATTGCGTTCGCAGGTTCTTTCGGCTGGCTCGGAAGCCTGCATCGCGCAATTCGTTTTGCAGGACTGGCGCGATTTGCAAGTGCTCTCGCAGCTCGCTTGGATGGACGAGGAATATCTCGCGAAAGATCCCATCATCTCCGAGCTCGCGCGGAAGGGAAGGGGATTCACCGAGGACGACAAAGAAGCTCTTCGCGCCAAGCAACTCGAATTACTCGCCGCCGTGCTTCCCGAATATCGTCTCGCCTCCGAACGCGGCCAAATCGAAGTCTCGACGACGCCTTTCTACCATCCAATCCTTCCTCTCGTGTGCGATACAGACATTGCGCGGGTTTCAAATCCTCACACGCCGCTTCCACATCCGGCGTTTCGCTATCCAGAAGACGCCCGCGAGCAATTGGTCCGCGCGCGAAATTATCACGAGAAGATTTTTGGCAAGCCGCCCAGCGGTCTGTGGCCGTCGGAGGGCTCGGTCTCAGACCAGTCGCTCGAGATCGCCATGGACCTCGGTTTCAAATGGTTTGCCACTGACGAAGGCGTGCTGGGTCGGACCCGTAACATCGGTTTCTGGCGCGATGCCTCCGGTTATCCCGAGAACGGCGGCGATCTCTATTCGCCGTGGAAGCTGGAACGGCCCGGCGGCTCGATGATCGGCTTCTTTCGAGACCATTATCTGTCGGACCTGGTCGGGTTCGTCTATAGCCGCATGAGCGCAGATACCGCTGCAGAAGATTTGCACCGCCGCATTCGACTTATCGCTGAGCGCCAGCCCGCGGGAAAGCCGGCAACGGTCAGCTTGATCCTCGACGGCGAAAACGCCTGGGAATATTACGCAGGCAACGGCCGCGATTTTCTGCGTAAGGTGTATGCCCTGATTGATAAAGATCCCGAAATTTGCGCGCTGACGATGAGCGAGGCGATTCAAGCCGCATCCGATATACCAAAACTCGAAGGAATCTTCCCGGCTTCGTGGATCAGTGCGAATTTTGACGTCTGGATCGGTCACGGCGAGGATGTCCGCGCATGGGATCTGCTGCGCGACGCGCGAGAAACCTATGAAAGGGCGCTCCAACGTGCCGAGAGAACCAATGCAATTCCGCGTGAGCGCCTCGCCAGCGCCTACGAAGCTTTGCTCGTTGCCGAAGGCAGCGACTGGTGCTGGTGGTTCGGCCCGGAGCACGGCTCTTCAAACGACGCCGAGTTCGATCAGCTATACCGTAAACATCTCACCGAAGTTTATACCGAGCTCGGCGAATCGGTCCCCGACGCGCTGGCATTACCCATCAAGCGCGCCGCCGAACGAGGTCAACGCGAGCCGGCCACTTCCTATCTCGATGTTACCGTCGACGGGCGCGAGACTAGCTATTTCGAGTGGATGGGCGCCGGAATGTATTCCACCGACCAGCGAAGCGGAACCATGCACGGACGAAGCTACGTCCTCGGCAACCTGTATTACGGATTCGGACCGCAGCGTTTCTATATTCGCGTCGACCCTGTAGCCGCCGCGATGTCCGACATTCACGATTTTCAAATGCGCCTCACACTGTGGGACTCGCGCGAGACGCGCATCACTCTTCGAGTGATCGATCGCGAAGTAACTCAGTGCGTCGTCGAGCAAGAGGGCGCCTGCTTGTTGCATCCCGCTCCGGTCGTATCGGCGGCCTACGGAAAGATCCTCGAGGTAAGCCTCGCCCGCGAACTGTTCGATCTAAAGAACCGCCGCGAATTACTGCTCAGCGTCGCGCTGTGGGAAGGCGGCCTGCCGCTCGATGTGCTTCCAGTCGAGGGTATGCTGCAGGTACCGCTCGGGGAAGAGAACTACGCCTGGCCCACCGGGTAGATTCCTTCGAAAATCAGGACACTCCGCGATAAGCGATCATAAACAGCCGGCGAAACGGAAACAGGACACGCCCGTCCGACTGCGGCCGATACAATGGTCGAATCGCTTCCAAATATTCAGCAATGAAACGCAGCCGCTCGGACTCCGAATCGATCGTTTCGAGATACGGCCGCATTCCCGAGCCTTTGTACCACTCCACGATATCTTCCGCGGCCGAAAAAATGTGCAGATAGGTCGTCTCCCAAATATCGAGTCGAGCTGCGTGCGGCGCAAGTACATCGTAGTAATGCGCTAGATTGCTGCTGTGCCACTCGCGCACTTTCCCGTTAGGAAACCAGCGCCTCCACGAAGCCGACGCCGCAATATCGCGCATCAATTGATGCGTCGGCCCCTCGTGATTGCCCGGAAGCTGCGCGGCCAAAGCCCCCGCCGGCGCCACACGAGCCAATAGACGTGGAAAATTTGCTGCGTGGTCGGGAATCCATTGCAGGGAAGCATTTGCAAACACCACGTCGTACCGCGGGCCGCCGTCATCGCCCGCCCATTCGACGATGTCGCCTCTCAACCATTCACGCTCGGGCTGCGATTTGCGCGCAGTCTCGAGCATGGCCTCCGAGCTGTCGAGGCCCGTGATCTCCGCGTCAGGCCATCGCGCTGCCAGCACCTCCGTGCTGTTTCCGGGGCCGCAACCGAGGTCGATCACCCGCCGCGCATCCGGCACCGCTATCCGTGCGGCGAGGTCGCGACAGGGCCGCGTCCGCTCATCTCCAAATTTCAGGTACTGCTCTGAATTCCACGTCGGCATTTGAAAGTAACAGCCTAACCATCTCCCGCCGCCAGTCAAGCGTCTCCACGTTCCTCGCCGTGCCAATACACACAGCCGCTCGCAACATTGAACGCAAGAAGCGGATAGTGCGCGCCGAGTCTGTCCACCTAAGCTGGAATTGCCAATCCAATCAGGGGGCCGACATGAAAGAACCAAAGTTCAGCATCCACGCAATTCCAGACGAAATTTCAACCGCCGCGCGCAATACTCGCAAATCCCCGCAATACGGTCATCCGGCTCACGTCGAAGTTGCAGGCGGCACCGGCCCATGCCGTCAATGCCTGCGAAGATTCGAAGTCGGCAAGGAAGGCCGGATATTGTTCACCTACAATCCGTTCGAAGGCCTCGATCCGTACCCCTCACCCGGCCCGATCTTCGTCCACGAAACCCCGTGCCCGACATATTCTCCGCAAAATAGATTCCCAGACACGCTTCGTTCGCTGCCGCTCATGTTCGAAGGTTACGGCAGCGATAGATGGGTGACCGCCCGCAAGAAAGTAAATGATGGAGCGGCCGAGTCTGCAATCGCGAGAATCTTCGATCAGCCCGAGGTCGAGTACATCCACGTTCGTCACGGAGAAGCAGGCTGTTTCATCGCGCATATTAGCCGCGTGTAAACGGCTAAGCCGGGATACCGGCGGCAGCGCCTCGCGCACAACGTCCCCTAATATTCGTCTGGAATCGTGTGTTACACTCCCGCTGACGTCCGATCCAACACCCGACCCGATCGAAGGGCGCCCCCGAGGAGCACGCAGCGATGTTCTTTGTCTTAACCGTCGTTCTTATCATTGCCCTCGTCGGCAGCATCCCCAAATGGCCTCACAGCAGGGGTTGGGGTTACTTTCCTAGCGTCGGCCTGGGTCTGGTGCTGCTCGTACTGCTGATCCTGGCGATAATGCACCGGCTTTAGTCCAGTTTCTACTGTATGGCGTCTGGAATCATCCGCTATAGACTAGTTGCACTGAAGGCGGGCGGACGTCGAGCATCACAAGCATCTCAATCGAGGAGAAAACAATATGGCAACCGAGAAATGTAAACACCCAATCTGTAGCTGCCAGGTAACCGAGGGCAGTTATTGCAGCACCGAGTGCGAAGCCATGGAAAAAACTCCGGATGTCGATTGCCTCTGTCCGCATGCAAGCTGCACCGGCCATACCGAAGCGCGCTCTGCCTCAGCCTAACTAGCCTTCGTGGGCAGAATCCGGCCGTTCGCCGGATGGAGGTACAATGCTGCGTTGGGCGGTAATTTTCCTCGTAATCGCGATCGTCGCAGGCATTCTGGGCTTTGCCGGATTGATGGTTGCGGCGGCAGGAATTGCGAAGCTGTTATTCTATCTGTTCTTGATTCTCTTCCTGATCACACTCATCTCCGGCCTCGTGAATAGAAACAAGGTCTGAGGTGGTTGCCGTAGAGAGGGAGAGAAGCCAGCTTTCCCGCCGCTATTTTCGAAGTCAGGCGTTTTTGACAAACACCAGCGACGCCGAATTAATGCAGTATCGCAAGCCGGTCGGCTGCGGCCCATCATCGAACACGTGTCCAAGGTGAGCGTCGCAGCGCCGGCACGCCACCGCATCTCGAGTGATCCCGAAGCTATGATCCTCGATCGTTTCGATATTTTCTTTCGCGATCGGAGCCCAGAAACTCGGCCAGCCCGTCCCTGAATCAAACTTCGTTTCAGAACTGAATACGGCCGTCTCGCAGCACACGCACCGGAACAAACCCTCGTCATGAAGATTCCAATATTCGCCCGAGAACGCGATTTCCGTGTCCGCTTTCCTTGTGATTTCGTAGACGCTTCGATTTTTTAGCTGCGCCCGCCATTCGTCGTCCGACTTGATGACCTTCGGAACCTGCACCGTCCCCGTTCGCGCGCCATTCCTCGAAAACTCCACGATTGGAACCTTCGCTGGTGGACCTGCCGCAGCCACCTGCGCGGCCATCGCGCTATGTCGGCGAAAGCGCAAGATCGCCAGCCCCATCAGCGCGCTCACCGACAGCGTCAGAAACACCCGTCGCGTAACCGGCCCGGACGGATTGCTATTCAATCTGTTAGCCTCGAATGCCATCACCCCATTTTCGCACGATTCAGCACAGAAACCCGCCTGGCGACAGTAGTTTTACGCAGGCCCACCGCAGTATTGCGTACTAACTCGAATTGACGCTCCGGCCCACGCACCCCATAGTTGCCCGCACTCTAGCAGAGCGCAATTTGAAACAAACGCGCGACGACTGGCGCAGCGCCTCCGGCCTGTCCCAGCCTGCGAAAAAAACATCACCGGGCAAAGAGCTCAAATGACCAGAACCAAATATTCTTTCTGCCTTTCTCTCCTCGCAGCCAGCGCATCGCTACTGATTGCGTCCAATTGCCCAATTGCGCCCATGAAGCCAGCCGCCATTTCTCGGCCCACTCCAACCCGCCAATCCAAGCCGCTGTCCATCCCGCTCACCTTCGAAGCAAATGTTGGACAAGCGCCAACCGAAGTGGCATTCCTGGCTCGCGGGCCTCACCTAACAACACTCTTGACCCGCACCGGGATCGAAGTTGAACCCCCCGGCAGCCGCAATAATCCGCCGATGCATCACCGGATTCAAATCACCTTCGCGCGAGCTTCCCGAAGCTCCGACGAAATCTCTGATCACATGAATGCTTTGGTCACATGGAAGGGAATTGCCCCGCTTCGAGCCCAAACCAACTACTTCATCGGGCGTGACCCTTCGAAGTGGCGCACAGCCATTGCCAATTACGTCCGCGCAGAAGCTCGCCGCATTCTGCCCGGAGTTGACCTAGTCGCCTACAGCAACGGAGCCGCCGATCGCCGCGAAAATCAGCTCGAATTCGACCTCCGAATCGCTCCGGAGGCGAACGCCGACGACCTACGCATCAAGATTTCGGGCGCCGAAGAACTGCGCCTAAACGCTGAAGGCGATCTGCTGATGCAAGTTGAGAACGCCCAGCTCATCCTGCACAAGCCGGCGCTGTACGAAGAAGTCCGCTGCAGGGAACTGGCGCGCAAAAGCGCAGTGGCCGCAAGTCCCGTGCAGCATTACCCAATCGAAGGCACCTATCTCTTCAAACCCGATGGCT
>Ga0209525_1000112_pt1 | contig 25065 bp, 23 predicted proteins | sample JacPin_JW_Ref_O1_FD_187958 | JGI IMG/M metagenome (GOLD analysis project Ga0209525, IMG submission 187958) | Forest soil microbial communities from Algoma, Ontario, Canada - Jack Pine, Ontario site 1_JW_Ref_O1 (SPAdes) (version 2) | ecosystem: Environmental > Terrestrial > Soil > Boreal... | reverse complement strand
GTGCTATGGGGTCCACGAGGTACGCGGACGGCAAACGGTCGAGGAGTTCGTCCGCTTGGAAGCGGCACACGACTTGAACCATCTTCGGCAGATCGACCGGATCTTGGGTGAGCGTATGTAGTGGTAGCCGTTTGGCTGCCAACCGCGAATCGAGCGTTTGTTATTTACGGGGAAGCTTGCACTCGCTCACTTCTACAGGACTGTACGGCGAATCCTCGGTCGCGTCCGAGCCGTAAATCCTGACCAACATGGCGTAGTTAATTACGGACCCGAATGCATCTTCGACGGCGTTCAAACTGAGACACTACCGAAATCCGCCCTGCCTTCATCGAAACCGAAGCTGCATCTCAAGCGTCTGATTAATCATTCGACAAGTAAACTGATTGGCGAATATCGCGGATCGCTCGATGCCCTATACTGGATCGCCCGATGAGAATCCTTGGAGGGTTCACCCACGTGAAAGTCCGCTACCTAGCCCTGTTCTTCGTGCTGATGCTTCTTTCCGCGTACATCTCCCCCGTCGGCGCTCAAACGCGAAAGTCTCTGACGAATCAAGACGTCATCGACATGACCAAGCAAGCGCTCGCTCCGTCCATCATCGTCAAAGCCATTGAAGCCAATCAAACCGATTTCGACGTTTCCGCGCAGGCGCTGCTTGATCTAAAGAACGCGGGAGTCGACTCGTCTGTAATGGAAGCGATGCTTTCCGTACGGGGAAACAATCCATCTGGTTCGGTCGAGGCGCTTCACGGCGCTGCCGCCCCGCCTGACGAGACCACGAGTCCGGATCCGTCGAGACGAGTGTGCAGCGCCACGAGGGGCTGCCTGATTCGCGAGGGAACTGAGGTGCAGTTGAAATTTGCCGCCGACCTGAGTTCAAAAACAGGCGTTGAAAACGATCCCGTCGAATTCGTCCTCGATGACGACGTCAAAGTCGGTCAAAGCGTTGTTGTGGCAAAGGGCGCGCATGCCACGGCCATCGTTTCTCACGCTCACCGCGCCGGAATGATGGGGAAAGGCGGCGAGCTTAATATTCAACTGCAATACTTGGCGGTGGCCGATAACCACGTCCGGCTTCGAGGCACGAAGGGCCGCGAAGGCGACAGTAAAGTCGGCGCAACAGTTGCCCTCACTGTGCTTTTCGGTCCCATCGGATTGATTAAGCACGGAAAGGAAGTCCAAATTCCCGCCGGAACACCTCTAACTGCCTATGTTGAGCAGGACATCTGGCTGCCACCCGCGCAGTAGAAACTTACATCCCGAAGAAGCTCGAAACCTCGCATTTTGCGCCGGTTCTATGTTAGTTCTTAGACGGGGCCGCGATGACATCCGGAAGTCCGAGGTTTGACCGCGTTATCTGGATCGTGCTGGACAGTGTTGGCATCGGCGAATTGCCGGACGCCAAGGACTACGGAGACGTTGGCCGCGACACGCTCGGCCACATCGCACGCTCCCGCCCGCTTCGAATTCCAAATCTTCAGCGACTCGGCATCAGCAATATTGCTCCGCTTGAATCCGTAACTCCGGCGGAACATCCGGCCGCAAGCTATGGAAAGGGCGCTACAAAATCTCCTGGAAAAGACACCACGACGGGGCATTGGGAAATGGCGGGTGTCTGGCTCGACCAGGCCTTTCCGGTTTATCCGAACGGATTTCCCAAGTACATCATCTCGGAGTTCGAACGCCAGATCGGCCGCCGCACGCTGGGCAACAAACCGGCCTCAGGGACCGAAATCATCAAGGAGCTGGGTCTCGAGCACGTCACCACCGGCTTCCCGATTGTTTACACCTCCGGGGACAGCGTTTTTCAAGTTGCCGCACACGAAGATGTGATCCCGATCGAAGAGCTTTACCGCATGTGCGAGATCGCGAGGAAGATTCTCGACGGGCCTAATCGCGTGGGTCGTGTGATCGCGCGCCCGTTTGCCGGCCCGCCGAGTAATTTTCAGCGCACCGAGCGTCGTCACGACTACGCCGTCGAACCGCCCAAGCCAATGCTTCTCGATGTGCTCGCCGAGCGTGGAACTCCGGTATTCGGCGTGGGCAAGATTCACGACATCTACAACGGACGCGGCGTGGATGACTATGTCGCGACGAAGAATAATTCCGATGGCATGTCAAAGCTCACCGAAGCAATCGCCCAGCGCCCCAAAGGATTGGTCTTCGCTAATCTGGTTGATTTCGACATGCTCTACGGCCATCGCAAAGATGTAGAGGGATTCGCGCGTTCACTCGAGGAATTTGACGAACAGCTCGGGCCGTTCCTCGAACTTCTGGCACCTTCGGATTTGCTAATCATCACGGCGGATCACGGTTGCGATCCCGATCCCGTCAATCCCACCACCGATCATTCCCGCGAATACGTTCCAATCCTTGCATTCAGTCCGCGATCCGCATATGGACGGAAACTAGGCACGCGCTCGACGCTCGCGGATATGGGACAGACGGTCGCTGAGAATTTCGGCGGAGAAATCCCGCACGGCACGAGTTTTTTGGAATTGCTTTCGAGGTAGTTCGCGACGAAGAAACGCTGCGCCCGTGTTTTCTGCGGAGCTTTACTGGCCTTGCGAAGCCTTCTGCGCGTAATAGCCGGCCCGCGTCCTGACTGCCAATTTTCCGTGGCCTTTGGAGCCGAGAACTTGGACCTGCACGGTGCGGAACGTGCCGTCCTTCGCGCTGTTGCTCGGATAGTAGCCCAGTTCATACTGGTTTCGAATGTCGCGCGCCACTTGCGCGCAGATCGCCTGCACCTGTTCGAGGTTGTCAGGGAAATACGCCAGCCCGCCGGTCGCCGCCGCGATCTCCGACAAAGTTTTTTTCGAGTGCCGCACCATACCCTTGCTGTGCTTGCGATCGTCTTCGCTGAACACGCCAATAGCATAGATAGCAGCATCCGATTGCTGAGCTACCTTGATCGTGTACTCAAAGGTTTTCCGGCTCGCATCATCGTCGCCGTCGGTGATCACGAGCAGCACGCGTTTGTCCTTGTGCCCCTTTTTCAGGTGGTCGAGCGATCCGATAATCGCGTCGTAAAGTGCTGTGCTTCCTCGCGAGTCGATGCGCGAGAGTGCTTCGTTCAATTCCTTTTGGTCGCTGGTGAAATCTTCGTTCAGGTCGAGGTAATACTCGTCGTTAAAATTCACCACGAAGGCTTCATCGCGCGGGTTGCTCGTCTTGACGAAGGTAATCGCCGCTTCATTCACCTGCGCGCGTTTCTCTCGCATGCTGCCGCTGTTGTCGATCACCAGGCCCATGGTCACTGGGATGTCGTCGCGGGAGAAAAGCGAAATCTTCTGTTCCACCTTGTCTTCGAAGACGCGAAAATTGTCCTGCTTCAGATCCCCGACGAATTGGCCCTTCTCGTCGTCCACGGTCGCGTGCAGCACCACCAGGTCGACGTTTGCTTTGATGACGCCCTTCTGCTGTCCCGGGTTTTGGGGAGGCGGAGGACCGGGAATCGCACCCTGCGCGCGAACGCGCGGCGCCGTCAGGCAAAAACTCGCGAGCGCTAGAAAGAAAATTGCGAAGCGATGACTTCTAGTGGCCGGGCGCAAAATAGCCCGTCTTCGAATATACGGTGAGGGGAGGGAGCCCCTTCGGCGGGTGCAGCTTGACCTTGATCTTGCGCCATCGGCCGTCATGCGCATGATCGCTCGGTCTGTATCCCACGACATATTGGTTACGCAACTCCATGCTGATTTTTGAAGCAATGTCCGGCAAATCCGCAATCTGGTTCACCACGAATGTCCGCCCACCCGTCATCGCCGTCAAATCGCTTAACAGGGAAGGCCCGCCGGCTTCTTCCGGCGTGCGGCCACCGTTGGGGTCATAAAGTCCGATGGCGAAAATCTGCACATCCGCTTCTTTTATAAAGTTGCGAACGTCGTTCAGCGTGTACCTGCTGTGATTATCGCCCCCGTCGGATATGATGAGCAACGCCTTCTTTGTGTTGTGTGCTCCCTTCATCTGGCTGAGGCCCAGGTAAATTCCGTCGAAAAGCGCCGTCTCGCCTTTTGCCGCCGTGAACATCAGGCGGTTTTGCAATTCCTCGACGCTTGCGGTGAATGAACTCACCAGTTCCGCGCGGTCGTTAAAGTCCACCAGGAAAAATTCGTCCTGCGGATTCGCAGTTCGGAAGAATTGCACTGCTGCCAGCCGCGACTTATCGATCTTGTCGGTCATGCTGCCGCTCATATCGAAAATCACGCCGATTGAGATCGGCACATCCTCGCTCGAGAATCGGACGATCTCTTGTTCGGTATTGTCCTCGAAGATGCGGAAGGCGTCCTGCTCGAGTCCGGTGACCAGGCGGCCATACGGATCCGTGATGGTCACGTTGACCAGGGTCATCTCGGTTTCAGTTTTGAGTTTTTTGCCGAGCTTTTCGGAAGTGTTGGGCTTAACGGGACCGGGCGCTTCGTTCTGAGCCCAAGTGGGCGTGACGAAGAAAAGAGTCGCGAAGAGAATTCCTACCGCACAAACTGCCGCGAGCCCCCATCTTGCTCCGGGCTGCGTCGCGCGGTATTTCAAGGATGCCCCCGATGGCCTGTGCTGCTGGCAAATTGTATCACCATGTTTTCCGAAAACAAGTAGTGAAATATGTATTTCCAGCCGCCCGTGCCCCGGACCGGTCGTCGCTTTCTGACTTCCGCTTCTGGCTGCCGCGCACTCCATCGCATGGTGTTAGACTTGGTTTCGGGAGAAAGGGTTGGCGGCTACTATGGCCACACAAAATACCGGCTCAAACGTGAAGGTCTTTGCCGTAATTCCGGCCCGATACGCCTCTATCCGCCTGCCCGGGAAGCCTTTGGCTTCCATCGCGGGCCGCCCGATGATCCAGCATGTGGTAGAGCGGACACGGCAAGCCGCTCGCGTGGCGCGCGTAGTCGTTGCCACTGATGACGACCGCATCAAGAAGGCGGTCGAGGAGTTTGGCGGCGAAGCGGTCCTAACCCGGCGGGACCATCGTACCGGTACAGACCGCGTCGCCGAGATTGCCGCCCACCTGGAAGCCGACATCTACGTGAATATCCAGGGAGACGAGCCGCTCATCGACCCCGTCACCATTGACGCAGTTGTTGCCGAAATGCTCGACGACGACTCGATCCAAATCGCCACCCCCTGCACGGCGATCACGCAGGGGAATGATGTGATGGATCCGAACATCGTGAAAGTTGTGCGCGATTTCGACGGGAACTGCCTTTATTTTTCGCGGGCGCCGATTCCGTGGGTGCGCGATACAAAGGCTGCGGCTGCGCCGCATCATTGGAAGCATGTGGGTCTTTACGCTTTCCGTCGCGAGGCTTTGCTCGAATTTCCTACGCTTCCTCCGGGCGAGCTCGAGGCTGTGGAACAGCTTGAACAGCTTCGGTGGCTCGAAAATGGTTTCCGGATTCGCGGAGTGGAAACGGATTACGACGCGATCAGCGTTGACGTGCCAGCGGACATCCAGCGCGTGGAAAAAATTCTGCAGGAGCGCGCTGCTTCCTGAAGCTGTGCTATTCGCGCGCCGAGAAAATAATTTCCGAACGCGATTTGACACGCGGCGCGTTTCCGAACATAATGCCGAGTACGCCGATTCCAGCGGAGGAATTCGAGCGCTTTGCGGGCCGCCCCGAAATACATCTTTGTAACCGGCGGAGTAGTATCTTCCCTAGGCAAAGGCGTCGCCGCTGCCTCCATCGGTTGTCTCCTCGAAAGCCGCGGTCTTAAAGTCACCCTCCAGAAGTGCGATCCATACCTGAACGTTGATCCCGGCACGATGTCGCCCTATCAGCACGGCGAAGTGTTTGTGACGGACGACGGCGCGGAGACCGATCTGGACCTGGGGCACTACGAGCGCTTCACCAATTCGCATCTGACGCGCGACCACAATTGGACGACTGGCCGCCTCTACGAATCGATTATCGCGAAAGAGCGGCGCGGCGATTACCTCGGAAAGACTGTGCAGGTGATTCCGCACGTCACCGACGAAATTAAAGCTGCATTCCGCAAGGTTGCGGATGCGGTTGACGTGGTGATCGTTGAAATCGGCGGCACGGTGGGCGACATCGAGTCGCTTCCATTCCTGGAAGCGATTCGGCAGATGCGCCTGGAGATGGGATCGGAGAATGTTCTGTTCGTTCATCTCACGCTGGTGCCATTTATCCCCACGGCCGGCGAACTAAAAACCAAACCAACGCAGCACAGCGTCAAGGAGCTGCTCAGCATCGGGATTCAGCCCGATGTTCTGATTTGCCGCAGCGACCGGCAGCTGGGCAACGATTTGAAGAGCAAAATCGCTCTGTTTTGCAACGTGCACGAGTCGTGCGTGATATCCGCGCCGGACGTTGGAAATATTTATGAGGTGCCGATGTCGCTCGCAGCCGAGCGGCTCGATGAGCAGATTCTCCGATTGCTGCGTCTGGAGGCGCCTCCGCGCGATTTGAGCCGCTGGCTGGCGATGCTCGAGACGCTGGAGCATCCGCAGGGTGAAGTGCACATCTGCGTGGTGGGGAAGTACGTGCAGCTCGAGGACGCGTATAAGAGTTTGCGCGAGGCGCTGGTTCACGGCGGTCTTGCGAATCGGCAACGCGTGGTCTTCGAATGGATCGAAGCGGAAGACCTTGATTCGCCCGCCTCGGCTGACAGGCTGCTTCGCCACGCCGACGGGATTTTGGTGCCGGGCGGATTCGGCAAACGCGGCATTGCCGGAATGGTTCAGGCGATTACTTATGCGCGCGAGAAGAAAATTCCGTTCTTTGGGATTTGTCTTGGGATGCAGTGCGCGACGATCGAATATGCGCGGCAGGTTTCGCGAATTGAAAATGCGGATAGCACCGAATTTGATCCCTCGACTACGAATCGCGTGATTTATAAGTTGCGCGAACTTCTGGGCGTGGACGAGATGGGCGGCACGATGCGGCTTGGGGCGTGGCCGTGCAAACTCGAGCCCGGCTCGTTTGCGCATAAGGCTTACGGCGCGCTCGAAATCTCCGAGCGGCACCGCCATCGCTACGAATTTAATTGCGAGTACGAGCAGACGCTTACGCGCGCCGGTTTCCGAATCACCGGCCGGACGCCCGACGGCGTGTACGTCGAAATTGTCGAAGTGCCAGATCATCCGTGGTTCGTTGGCTGCCAGTTTCATCCTGAATTCAAGTCGAAGCCGCTTGCACCGCATCCGCTTTTTGCCGCGTTCGTGCGCGCCAGCCTTGAGAATCGCCGGGCGCGACTTGGCGTAGCTGCGGATAAGCGCGATCACTCCGAAGTTTAGCCTTAGCTCTTGCGGGTGCCCGCTCCCTGGTGGATTTTGCGAAGGGTGGGAGGCGTTGGCTTGCTCCCAGGTAGCGGAATCTTGCCTCCTCGCTCCAAGCTCTCGTCCTTTCCATGCCCGCCGGTCCATTTCCAAGTCGAACCGGCGAAAAACACCGATTAGCAGCCATCAAACCGCTTTTTGCGGCAACCTAGTGGCTGCAGTTGCGACACCATTTTGTTCGCTATTTCTTCGCTGCGGGTCAATTTCGGTCAAATTCAGAGCCGGATTCGAGATCTGCCACATAACTCCGGAGTCGTCGGCATTGTGCGGGTAGAACTGCGCCGACTTCTTGCCTGGAGGCAGAAGCACGATGTCCACACGGCAGTTGTAGGCATAACAATCGGCCATCACGTTCCTCCTCGAATCCAGTAGCCCTAACCAGCTTCCCAAGGCTCGGCGGCCGTTCCGAGTTGCATGGTATAAGATGAGGCACTTTGCTTTCGCCTACCCTTATCAGCATCGTTGCACTGTATCCGGTCGCAGCTTTCGCCGCGCCGGTGGCCTACTTTCAGTTGTTCCCCGAAGAAATGCGGGAACTGCCTGTTTTGCCGGTGGATGACACTGATGAGGAAGCAAGGTCCAAGGCCATACGCCTCGGAGTGAACGAGCCGCTAATGTTTTACGGTGTTCTACTTTGTTGCACGGCCATGTGGCTATGGCTGGCACAACCCGTTTTTCATGCTGATGGCTTTCAAGGCAAAGGCTGGGTCTCGGGGGCGATAAAGAGCGGTTACGTTGGATTCTCCTGGGCTGGCATGTGGCTCTGGCTGTGGCTTGTACTCTCCAATCCCCAACGACTTTCTCGGGCAGTTCCTGGGTACGGAGCTCGTTTCCTCAAGCAAACGGTGGTTTGGGTAATTGGAGCATTCTCCGAAGAATTCTGGCGCGTTCTTTGCATCGCCGCACTGACGGCGAGCGGATATTCTGCCACCTTTGCGGTGACAGCCTCCGCGATAGCATTTGGCGTCGCTTCCTTGGGAGAAGGATTCGAACGCTCAATACTTGCGGCCCTGGAAGGATCAATCTTCGGACTACTTTTCGTCTGGCAGCGATCGTTCTTCGCTCCGTTTGTGGCGCATCTCGCTGTTCAGGCCGTTTACTTGTGGGGCGTAGGACAGTTCTCCTCAGGAAAACTGAGTAAGCCGTGGATGCGAGGAATCCGCTGTCCCGTTTGCAATGCCCAATTGAGCCGTCTCCAGATAAAGATAAGGGAGTCTTTCGACTGCCCTGCGTGCCATTCGCAAGTTAGCGTTTCGGATGGATACCGCCAGGCAATGCGTTGGGTTGGACTGTGCGCTTATCTGAGTCTGGCCCCTTTCACAATGCTTCTGCTCGAGCATGACGTGTCGGCTACATTGGGGATCTTGCTGCTGTGGCCTATTGTTTTTGGAGCTGGCACAAGTGGATTGCTGCTCTTTCAAAGAATGTTTCCGCCTCGGCTGCAATTCGGAGGCGCCACATTCATCACACTGAATCTCGAGCACCCTCGGACGGACGTGACCGATGAAAAGCGCGAATGAGACGTGGCGCAAGCGTACTCACGCGCAGGGTTCTATCTGTACGTTACGCCCGCCCTTCCTTCGTCAGGATGAAAAGGCGTGACCTACAAGGCGGAAGCGAAAGCTTCTGGAAATCGAGAAAAGACGATCTCAAATCTAAAAATTTCGGATTTCAAATGGAGAAGGAGATAAAAGAGCCGGCCCCGCGAACGCCATCGGGGCGCGGACAGCGCGCAGGATGCCCTTCGTTTCTCAGGATAAACCGGCGCTACAAAAGAACGAGGTCGTGATGAGTGGCGAAAATCGGCGGGTGTGACGTGTTGCGGCGGGGGCGCAGGCTGAAGCCTACGCTACTTAAGGAACGAAATTTCGGTGTAGCCAAGCAGGTTGAGCGTGAGCGCGGTTTGGGTTGGGGCACAGCCAGGAATGCCTGTGCTACTTAAGTGCGGGGGTGGAGGTGCATGCGGATGCCGTTTTTGGGGCGTAGGGTTACTGAGAATAAAGGCTCGATGGATTGATTTGGCGCGAGCGTGAGGCGGAACTTTTGGGCGATTGTGGCTAGGAGTAGCGTGGCTTCCATCATGGCGAAGCCTGCGCCTACGCAGACTCTGGGGCCGCCGCCGAAGGGGAAATAGGAGAAGCGGGGAATTTTGCCGGTGCGGATTGGGTCGTGGCGCCAGCGCTCGGGGTCGAAGCGTTCGGGGTCGGGGAAGAAGCGGGCGTCGCGTTGAGTTACCCATTGGAGCAGGAAGAAATTGGTTTTGGCGGGGATGCGGTAGCCGTCGAGTTCGAAATCGTGAATGGCGCGGCGGCCTACGCCCCAGGCGGGCGGGTAGAGGCGCATCGATTCCTTCATTATCATCTCGGTATAGGGAAGGCGCGAAAGATCGGCTGGCGCCGGTGCGCGATTTCCCAACACTTCGCGAAGTTCTGCTCCGAGTGCCGCGTCTGCTTTGGGATTTTGCGCGAGTAAATACCAGGTCCAGCTGAGCGTGTTGGCGGTGGTGTCGTGACCGGCGAGGAAGAGGGTCATGATCTCGTCGCGCAACTGCTCGTCCGTCATGCGACCGCCGCCTTCGTCTTTTACAGCGAGCAGGTTGCTTAGCAGATCGCTGCCGGCGGTTGGGTCGTCGCCAACGGGGGCTTTCCGCCGGTCGCGAATCAATTTGTAGACTACGTCGTTGAGATGCTTTATGGATTGGCGCAGGCGTCTGCTTTTGGGGATTGGAATCCGGTCGGGCAGGACGAAGGCCCAATTTGCTTGGGTAGTGAAGAGATCCATCACGACGGCCATGGCTTCGCCGACGCCGCGTGCATGCTCGGAAACGTCGGAGCCGAAGAGCGACTTGGCGACGATTTCGAGCGTGAGATCCATCATGTCGGCGTGGACGTCACGGGTTTCACCGGGCTTCCATCCTGCAAGCATTGACGCGGCGGCTTGAGTCATCACTTGCGCGTAGGTGACGATGTTTTCGTGGCGGAAGGCAGGCTGGATGAGTTTTCGTTGTGCTTGCCAGAATTCGCCTTCGCTGGTGAGCAGACCGTCGCCGAGGATGGGGCGGAGGGCGCGGTAGTCGCGCGCCTTGAGGAAATTTGCCTGGTCCTTGACGAGGATTTTCTCGATGCCATCGGGATGCACGACGAGGCAGATGGGGACGTTGAGGAAGCGGAAGTAGATGACGTCGCCATATTCGCGGGCGCAGCGGGAGAGGAAGCCGCTCCAGTCGCTGCCCATGGTGAAGGAGTTGCGGAGAAGCTTCAGGCCGCGGGGGCCGGGCGGGAGGCGGTGAGTTGGGCCTGATGCTTTGTGGGCTTGGGCCATCGAGCAAACAGTATACGCTTGCGAACTAAGTGAAATTATTAAGGTTGGGCGTAACCTTGGCTACTGTTTACCATCGCGCAGGGATTGCAAATGCGGGGCAACGTGCTTAGGCTTGTGTTCCCTGGAACAAAGCTCGAGGATTTTAGGAATCTTGAATGGCGGCATCGCATACATTTTCGGTGGGGAAGATTAAATTCGGCGCTGGGGCGCCGCTGTTTCTGATTGCTGGGCCTTGCGTGATTGAGAGCGAGGGGCATGCATTGATGATGGCGGAGAAACTAGGGGCGGTGGCCGGCGAGATTGGCGTGCCTTATATTTTTAAGGCTTCGTATGACAAGGCGAATCGCAGTTCTGTGTCGTCGTATCGCGGGCCTGGATTGAAAAACGGATTGAAGATTTTGGCGAAGATTAAGAAGAAGACTGGGTTGGCGGTTCTTACGGACGTGCATCAGGCGTCGGAGGTGGAAGCCGCTGCGGAGGTGTGCGATATTTTGCAGATTCCGGCGTTTCTTTCGCGGCAGACGGATTTGCTGGTGGCGGCGGGGAAATCGGGGCGCGTGGTGAACATTAAGAAGGGGCAGTTTCTTTCGCCGGCGGAGATGGGGAACGCGGCGGAGAAGGTGGCGAGTACTGGCAACGAGAAAATTATTTTGACGGAGCGCGGGAATTCATTTGGGTATCAGAATCTTGTGGTGGATATGCGGTCGTTTCCGATTATGCGGAAATTCGGGTATCCGGTGGCGTTTGACGTGACGCATTCGGTGCAGCTTCCGGGCGGGGAAGGGAAATCGAGCGGGGGGCAGCCGGAATTTATCGAGCCGCTGGCGCGGGCGGGAGTGGCGGCGGGCGTTGATGGGATTTTTCTAGAGCTGCATGACAATCCGGCGAAGGCGCTTTCGGATGGGTCGAATGCGCTGGCGCTGGGGCAGTTTCGCGCGTTGATGGAAAAGATCGTGGCGCTTGGGGGACTTGTGAGAAAGTGGGACGCGTGATGGGTCGCGCGGCTAGCTCGGTAAAGGCGGCGAAGTCGGGTAATCACGCTAAGTCTGCGCTCGCGACTGCGAAACGCGTGCTGCGGATTGAGGCGGAAGCGATTGCGGGGTTGATCGAGCGGCTTGACGGGCAATTCGAAAAGGCTGTGGAACTTTTGTACGGGTGCAAGGGGCGCGTGGTTGTGACCGGGTTAGGCAAGTCCGGACTGATTGGGCGGAAAATATCGGCGACTTTTTCGAGCACTGGGACGCCTTCGATTTTTTTGCATGCGGCGGATGCGTTGCATGGCGATCTTGGTGCGTTGACGGCGGAAGACGTGATGCTGGCGATTTCTACGAGTGGCGAGACGGAGGAGATTGTCGAGATTCTCGAATCGGTGAAGCGGATGGGGATTCGGCTGATCGGGCTCACGGCGAAAACGCGCTCGAGCCTGGCGGGTGCGAGCGATGTGGTGCTCGATATCGCGGTGAAGGAGGAGGCGTGTTCGCTGAATCTGGCGCCGACTGCTTCGACTGCTGCGGCGTTGGCGATGGGCGATGCGCTGGCGATTTCGTTGCTTGACCGGCGCGGATTCAAGGAAGAGGATTTTGCGGCGCTGCATCCGGGCGGGCGGCTGGGGAAGAAATTGCGGCGCGTGGAAGCGTTGATGCATGCGGGGGAGAAGGCGCCGCGCGTGCTGCCGACCGCGAAGATGCCCGACGTGATTTATGAGATGAGCCGGAAGGGGCTGGGGCTTACGGCGGTGACGGAAGCGGATGGGCGGCTGCTCGGGTTGATTACAGATGGGGATTTGCGGCGCGTGATGCAGAAGCGGCAGCAGAACGTGCTGGAGTTGACGGCAGCGGATTGTATGACGCGGGATCCGGTGACTTTGCCGCGAACGGAATTGGCGGCGAGTGCGCTGCGGTTGATGGAGGAGAGAAAGATTACGTCGGTGATTGTGGTGGATGGGGATGGGCGGTTTGAGGGCGTGGTGCATATTCATGATTTGTGGACGTTGCAGTTGTTTTGAGGCGGTGAGGTTTACTCGGAGTTAAAGGCCCACGACGAGGACGGCGTCGTCGTGGGTACCCGATCGGGCTCGGTGAACGGATGGGGCTCGCCGCTTTTTGACGCGGGGGGCTTAGACCCGCCCCTACTGGGAAAATGCGGATGGCGATCAAAGAAATTAAGTTTCCGGCGAAGGTGATGCGGCGGGCGAAGCCGATTCGCGTTCTGCTGATGGACGTGGATGGGACGATGACGCCTGGGTGGGTGTGCTTGCAAACTTTTCCGGATAATAGTGTGGCTGAGATGAAGATGTTTAATGCGCATGACGGCGCGGGGATCACGCTGGCCAGCATTATGGGCATTCGCACGGGATTTATTACCGGGCGCGATTCGCCAGCGAATGCGCGGCGGGCGCGCGAGTCGAGAATGGAGTTTGTGATCCAGGGGCAGCCGAACAAGCTGGAGTCGTACAAGGCGATTCTGGTGCGGGCCGGCGTGACGGATGAGGAAGTGGCTTACGTGGGAGACGACCTTCCCGATTTACCTATTCTGCAGCGCGCCGGACTGGCGGTGGCTGTGGCTGATGCGGTAGTGGAAGTGAAGCGGGCTGCGCATTACGTTACGACGGTGAAAGGCGGGGAGGGTGCGATCCGCGAGGTAGTGGAGCTGATTTTGAAGGCGCAGGGGAAATGGAAGAAGGCGATTCCGCTGGCGATTGCGTAAGGAAACGCTTAAGGCGACCCTTTACGTTCAGGATTCGTTCTCCGGCAGGACTTGCGGCGAATCGAGCAGGCGTTGGACACATTCCGCAAGGTTGTTAAAGCAATCCGGCTTGGGTAACAGAGCGTCGATACCAATTGCGGTCATCAGCGATTTGTAGCTTAGGACTTCGTCATACATCGTAAGAAGCACGATCCGCACAGTCGGCATCCGGGCCCTCAGCAGGGAAGCGACTTCCGCACCGTTCATATGAGGCATTCGAAGGTCTAGAAGGACCAAGCTTGGCTGAAGTTCGCTGGCCTTTTCGAGCACATCATTGCCATCGATTGCTTCGCCGCAAACCTCAAAATTGTGTTGGGTAAGGTAGGAACGAACGGCTTTTCGAAAGAGCCCGCTGTCATCCGCGATCAATATACCGTTGGGCACTTGGGGCCTGACAACTACTGCGCTGCGAAAAATAGCATACTGCTAGGCTCAGTGACATCGGGTTTTATGTGTACGGGAATTCTAATCACCCGAACCCGATCATGCAATCGCCTTTGCGGACTTAGAGGTTGCGCTATCCCCAGTTTTCGTGACATAACCTCAGTAATCTCCTTTTGTTCTCCACAGCAGTTGCAGTTGGTGATATCGGATAAAGACCCGATTGTGGAAGCGGGCACGGGAGTCTAGGATTTCGTACAAGTACGCTCCCGGCGACCGTGCTAGAGGCACCTTATAGTCCCTGCTGGTGCTTAATTGCCGCGCGCCATACCCCGGCATGGGCGGCATTGCAAGGAATCACGCCTTTCAAAAAGGCTCGGCTGGCGCGTGACTCTTTGTTCGATTCTGTGAATTCGGCTCACTTCATTGAAGGAGACGTGAAAATGTTTCGTTCCATTTCGAATTCTGAACTCAGGCTCCCGTTCCTCATCGGCACATTTTTAGCAGTCACTTTGCTATTCGCTGTACCTGGCATTGCGCTGGCGCAGGACGTTGATCCTCCTAGCAGAGTGGCGCGATTGAATTTAATTGAAGGCTCTGTCTCGTTTCAACCCGCTGGAGAATCGGAATGGCTCGCAGCCAATCCGAATCGTCCGTTAACTACCGGAGATCAGCTGTGGGCAGATCGAGGCTCGCGGGGTGAGTTACATCTGGGAGGCGCGGTACTTCGTCTCTCATCGGAGACGGCTGTTTCGTTTCTGAATTTGACGGATGATGCGGTTCAGATTCAAGTGGCGCAAGGCTCCGCGTCTCTACTCGTACGGCATCTCGAAAATAACGAAAGCTACGAGATTGATACTCCGAATCTGGCTTTTTCAATTCTGCGGCCGGGCAAATATCGTGTTGATGTAAGCGCGGATGGCAACACCAGCACGGTGTACGTGGAAGGCGGCGCGGCTGAAGTAACTGCGGGTGGCCAGGCTTATAACGCTGGGCCCGGTCAGCAATACACTTTCTCCGGAACGGACCAAGTGAGCTACGACGAGCAGCCACTGCCGCAGCCCGATAACTTTGAGGAATGGGCCGTGGAACGCGACCGGCGTGAAGACAGGTTCGAATCGTCGCGGTATGTTTCGCCGGATGTGATCGGTTACGAAGATCTCGACGATCATGGTACGTGGCGCGACGATCGGGAGTATGGCCATGTGTGGATTCCGAACGGAGTCGCTGCGGATTGGGCGCCATATCGCAATGGACATTGGGCATACGTTGCTCCATGGGGTTGGACGTGGGTCGAAGACGAGCCTTGGGGGTTTGCGCCTTTCCATTACGGGCGCTGGGCTGTGGTAGCGGGCGGGGGCTGGGGTTGGGTGCCTGGGCCTGTTCCTGTTGCTGGCGTTGTCTACGAACGGCCGGTCTATGCGCCTGCGCTGGTAGCGTTTGTTGGAGGAGGAGCAGTTGCGGCATCGATCGAACTCGGCGGTCCTTCCGGAGTTGGAGTGGCGTGGTTTCCTTTGGGACCGCGCGATGTGTGGGTGCCTTCTTACCGCGCGAGCGAAGTGTATGTATCCAGGGTCAACGTAACGAATTCGCGAGTGATCAACCGGACGGAAGTGGTGAACGTCTACAACACCACGGTGGTGAATCGGACGACTGTGGTGAACCGCAACTACATGTACCAGAATTCGCCACACGCTGTAACCGCGGTTTCAAGGAATGCGTTCCAGAATGGTGAGCCCGTGGCTCGGGCTCACGTGCAAATGAACCAGCAGCAGATTCAGCGTGCTCGAGTTGTGGAGACAAAGGCAGTGGCTCCTACGCCTCGGGCTGTCGCAGGACCTAATGCTTCTGCGAAACCTTCCGCGCGGCCTCCGGAAAAGCTTGCAGGCAGACCGGTCGTAACGAAGATGGCTCCGTCGTCTAGGGCTATTCCTGTTGGCCAGACGAAACCCACACCGAACGCGTTTCATACTGTGACGAATGCAAAGCCCGCTCCAGCGCAGCCGGCGAACAAAGCCGGAGCACCGCCCGCGAATCGGCCACCGCAACCCTCTGCAGAAAAGCCGCCGGCAGGACAGCCAAATAGGCCAAACGCAGCACCACCGGAGAAACCAGCGGAACACGGCAATCAACCGCCAGCGCGCGCCAACGAGCCAGCTCCGGCGAACCGGACGGCGCCGCCAGCTCACGAAAATCAGCCTCCGGCGCGTGCGAATGAACCACCGCCGAATCGGCCAGCGCAGCCACCCACGCGCGAAAATCAGCCGCCGTCACGGGAAGCTCAACCCCCGGCTCATCCGCCGGCGCGAGAAAATCAGCCTCCGGCGCGTGCGAATGAACCACCGGCGAATCGGCCAGCGCAGCCACCCGCGCGCGAAAATCAGCCGCCGTCACGGGAAGCTCAACCTCCGGCTCATCCGCCCGCGCGAGAGAATCAGCCTCCGGCGCGTGCGAATGAACCACCGCCGAATCGGCCAGCGCAGCCACCCGCGCGCGAAAATCAGCCGCCCGCACGAGAAGCTCAACCCCCGGCTCACCCACCCGCGCGAGACAATCAACCTCCGGCTCGTGAGAATCAGCCGCCAGCCCATCCGCCCGTTCGCGAGAATCAACCGCCTGCCAGGGAGAACCAGCCACCGGCGCATGAAAACCAGCCAGCGCCGCGAGAAAATCATCCGCCGGCACGGGAGAATCAACCACCAGCGCGAGAAAATCAGCCGCCGGCTCATGAAAATCAGCCACCGGCGCGAGCAAGTGAGCCTCCGCCAAACAGGCAAGCGCCGCCACCCAACCGGAACCAGCCTCCGCCGCACGAAAACGCTCCGAAACAGGCGCCGCCTCCAGAAACAAAAAAGTCGAATCCGCCACAGAAAGAGACGAAACCGACCAACGATCAAAAGAACAAGGAAAAGGAACCTAAGAGCTAGGAACCTGGCGGGACTAGTGGTGGGTCAGTTGAACCGAGGCACGCGGCCATGGGCGCGGCGAGCGCCTCAACTGACATGGCATTTCGCAACACCATAACGGATTTTCAAAAACCGACGTAATCGTGAGAGGCATCTTTTTCTATGCTCATGGCTGCGTGTGATACCTTAGCGTCCATTCAAGCCAGGAAATGGGCGAAGCGGCTCAGCACGTCGAGAATGCACAACCCCGTCTGCGCAACGACGCGGGCGTGAACCGCTCGGCGCGCGTGAAACCCGCCAATCTGATTTATTCGGTAGACGAAGTTCCTCCGATTCCGCTGACGATCGTGCTCGGCCTGCAGCATGTATTCGTGATGTCGGTGGGATGGATTTTTGTAGTTGTGGTGGCGACGAGCATCGGCGCTTCCGCGCGCGAGACGCAAACCCTGATTCGCATGTCCATGATCGCGTCAGGGCTGGCGACAATCCTGCAAGCTCAAACGAGAGGACCCATCGGGTCAGGCTACCTGTGTCCTTTTTCCTGCGGGCCCGCTTACGTTTCTGCTTCGATTCTTGCGGGGCAGGTTGGCGGGCTCCCATTGCTTTGGGGCATGACGACTTTTTCCGGAATCTTCGAGGCGTTGCTGTCGAGAGTGATGAAGCACTTGCAGAGAGTCTTTCCGCCGGAGGTGACCGGCTTGGTTGTGGCACTTGTCGGGATCGAGTTGATTGGGATTGGTGCTCCTCGATTTCTGGGCTATGACGCAGTGGTTGGGCATGTGGACATGCGAGCCGGCGCGGTTGCACTGATTACTCTGGCCGCAATGCTCGCGCCCACTCTGTGGAGCAAGAGTAAGCTGCGCCTTTATCCGGTGCTCATTGGACTTTTCGTTGGATACATAGCATCTGTCTTGATGGGAACTATCACGCCCGTCCACGTACGGCAGGTGTTGGATGTCCCGTTGCTTGGTTTTCCTCGCTTGCCGTCAGCTCTCCATTTCCGGCTTGGAATGGTGCTGCCATTCGTCATTGCCAGTGTTTGTTCGATGCTCAAGAGCGTGGGCGACCTGACGCTATGCGAAAAAATCAACGATTCTGAATGGAAGCGAACGGAGATGAAGGAGGTGAGTGGAGGAATTCTTGCCGGCGGGATTTGTTCTGCCTTATCAGGAGTATTGGGCGGCGTGGGGCAGTCCACGTTCTCGAGTAACGTGGGGCTTTCGATGGCAACAGGCGCGACGAGCCGGGTGATCGCCTGGCCGGCTGGATTGATCTGTGTCGCGCTTGCGTTCTTTCCACGGCTGGCGGCGATCTTCTCGATTATGCCGGACCCAGTGATGGGTGCGGTGGTGGTTTACGTGGCGTGCTTCATGATCCTGGGCGGACTTCAGGTGATGATGTCGCGGATGCTGGACGCGCGTCGCATTTTTGTGATCGGCATAGCGTTAGTGTTCGGACTGAGCGTGGAAATGGTTCCGGGAATGTATGCAGCCGTGCCTGGGTGGATTCGGCCGCTTTTCAGCTCTTCGCTGGCGCTGGGCACTGTGCTGGTCGTTGCGCTGAACTTGCTATTTCAACTAGGGACTGCGAAGCGCAACATATTTGAGATTGACCCGGCTGCGGCGCTGGGTGGTGACAACGATGTGCGACGGATCATGGAAGCTCTGGGCGCGACGTGGGGGATGCGGCCAGAGGTAGCCACTCGGGCGGCAAACTGCCTGCACGAGCTGATGATTTACTTTGGTCACGTGGGGGTTGGCTCGCCCGTTCACGTGGAGGCGCGATTTGACGAGTTTGACCTAGACTTTGACATTGATTACGTGGGGCCACCGATTCGATTTCCCGACCAGCCGCCTAATCCGGAGGCGATCGCTTCGGAGGCCGGTGCCATGCCTCTCTTGTGCGCCTATGTTGTCCGCGGATATGCGGACGGAGTTACTGTGACATCGCGGGATCAACAATCCCGAATACACCTGCACTTTGAACATTAAGAAGGCTTTGGTTTATAACGGATTCAAAGTGGAAGGCCGTACGGGAATCGACAGAATACTCGAATTGGAGCGGGAGAAGGGAATCGAACCCTCACCTCAAGCTTGGGAATATCACACTATATGCTGGAACAGCGGCACTTAGGTTGAATTTTGAAGCCTTAAATGGAAAATAAGGGCGGTCGGAGGATTCGGTCGGTTATCCGGGGGGCAGGTTGTGCAAAGTAGATTGAGAGTCGCGGTAATGGGCGCTCTTCTTCTGGCACTTCTCCTAATAAACAGGGGAAGGGCCACAGACTCGAACCTAACTTCAGGCATTGGTTATTTCCTTGGGCTAGCAGCTCTTATCACAATTTTTTTTGCCCACCCCAGACCAACCCCAGAGCAAAGGCGCACCAATTTCCGTGCGTTACTAGATATTCGTCGTCCAGAGGAAACGGGACGGAGGGTTTTTGAGTTTGTGGCGGAGCTGCTCTTCTTCTTCGGTTCTTTGCTCCTTTTTCTTTTCTTGGGACCGAAGTACGTGTTGCTGGATGGACGCCTCTATCTCGGGCTGCTCTACGCCATTCCTGTCTTTCTATTGACATCACTGTTGGTGCCAAAATTCAAAGAATTTAATCGCTATCCGCTCTGGGCTAACATTGCTGGCAGACTTTTCTTTTGTATCCCCGCCGTAGCCTTGCTTGCGACTATCGCACTCGTTGTTAACTCCGCTCCAGACCAGAGCAAATACGCGCGTGTTGTTACCTGCCTTGGGAAGAGAGCTTCCTACGGTAAACACCCCAATTATTACGTTCGACTGAGACCGTGGAACAACTCACCGCGCGAAGTTGAAGTTGATGTTTCCCGAGATGTCTATGTCGGCCTTTCGGATGGAACACCCGTGCAGCTAACAACCGGACAGGGGAGGCTCGGGCTCGAGTGGATTCGGCGAATTGAAATCTATCCTCCCACTTCATAACCTTTCACTTTCTTCTTGGGACACCAACGCGATAAGTAGATACACGGGGAGATTCCACTCGACCAAATTCGAGCCGCATTTTCCGTGCAGAATGGCAGGAAAAGTGTAGTTTTGGAAAATATGGAAAATGGGGAGTCGCGTAAGTTTCGAAGAATCTGGAGCGGGAGAAGGGAATCGAACCCTCACCTCAAGCTTGGGAAGCTCGCGTTCTGCCACTGAACTACTCCCGCTCCGAGTTCAGCAGGCACAGAGTAGCACTGGGATTCGGGTGCGCGCAATAACCCACTGCGCAGGTGGCATCCTTCTGGTGTCGGATTCCCTCGCTTCGATGTTCAACCGCCGATGATGTTCATGGTGTGAAGCCGTCATGTTAGAGTTGCGGGTCACGCAAACCGTATCGTAAGCGATTCCAGGAGGGGAAGTGGCGTATCGAGACTTGCGCGATTTTTTGCGTACGCTGGAGAAGAAGGGGGAGCTGAAGCGGATTTCCGAGGAGGTGGATCCGATCCTCGAGATTACGGAAATTACGGACCGCACGGTGAAAGCCGAAGGGCCGGCGCTGCTTTTTGAAGAACCGCGCGGCTCGCGCGTTCCGGTGGTGACGAATCTGGTGGGGACCGAGCGGCGGATGAATCTGGCTCTGGAGGTGGAGTCGCTCGATGAAGTGGCCGACCGCATTCATTCTTTTCTTGATATGCAATCGCCGCAAGGGATTTTCGAGAAGATGAAGATGTTGCCGAAGCTGGCAGAGTTGGGGTCGTTTTTTCCAAAGACGGTGCGGAGCGGGGAGTGCCAGGAAGTGGTGCGGGAGAAGGATTTTTCGCTCAGCTATTTCCCAATTTTGCAGTGCTGGCCACAGGATGGCGGCCGGTACATTACATGGCCGATGGTGATTACAAAAAATCCTGAAACGGGCAAGCGCAACGTGGGCTGCTATCGGATGCAGGTGTTTGACGAACGCACAACTGGGATGCACTGGCAGACGCAAAAGCATGGGGCGGAGCATTTTCGTAGTGCTCGTGCGAAGAATCGGGAAGGGAAGCTGGAGGTCGCGGTGGCGATTGGGGCCGACCCTGCGACGTGCCTGGCGGGAATCCTGCCAGTGCCGCCGGACATGGATGAGTTTCTTTTTTCCGGGTTTTTACGGCGTGACCCTGTGGAACTGGTGGCGTGCAAGACTGTCGGTCTGGAAGTTCCTGCCAACGCGGAGATCGTTCTTGAAGGGTATGTGGAGTTAGGGGAGATGCGCACGGAAGGGCCGTTCGGCGATCACACTGGCTTCTACTCGCTGGAAGGCGAATTTCCCGTGTTCCACCTGACTTGCATTACACATCGCAAGGATCCGATTTACCTGACCACGATTGTAGGGCCGCCGCCGCAGGAGGATTATTTTATTGGACATGCTATCGAGCGCGTGTTTCTACCGGTGATGAAGATGCAATATCCGGAAATTGTGGACGTGGCGATGCCAGCGGAAGGAATCTTTCAGAATTTGATGGTTGTTGCAATCAAGAAGAGCTACCCCGGCCATGCGCGAAAGATTATGAATGCGATCTGGTCGCTCGGGCAGGCGATGTTCACGAAGGTGGTGGTGGTGGTGGATCACGATGTGAACGTTCAAGACTCGCGAGAGGTGGTGTGGAAAGCGCTTTGCGCCATTGATCCCGAGCGAGATATTCAATTTGTGCTGGGCCCCGTGGATACATTGGATCACGCCGCTCGACGCCAGGACTTCGGGTCGAAGATGGGAATCGACGCCACCCGGAAGTGGGCTGAAGAAGGTTACACCGGGCGATGGCCAGACGAAATCAAGATGGATTCGGACACAAAACGGCGCGTAGACGAAATTTGGCGTCATCTAAAAATCGACACGCCGAACAAAAAGCAATAAAACGGCAAAGGCCTCCGCAGTAGTCAAACCCCCTTTTCTCAGCAACTAGCGCCGCAAAAACCTGTACTTTACCTGTCCTTTTCGCCTACCTGTCCTTCCGGACAAGGTTTTTATCAAGAGCACACACGAGAAGAACGTTTGTTGACACTTCGTGACGCGGATGCAATAAACGAATGAAAGCGGAGCGTACCGGGATTCACAGTACTTTGGTTCTCCGCCGCTGGGTCGAGTCAAATGGGGTTTTGGCTTGGCAGACCAGCAGCAAGTTTTCCAGGCTCTCTTAGCAAAGACGAAAGCAGTGAAGCAAAGGTGAAAGCTGGGGCCGCCCTGCGAAGCGGGACGGAGTGAGGAGTGAGGGGCCGCGCGATGTTCAATCTGGGGAAAGCGAAATCGTTGATTGGCCTGGATATCGGCTCGAGCTCTGTGAAGGCCATCGAGCTGAAGAAGACGAAAGAGGGTTACGAGCTGGTAAGCCACGGCATCGAGACTCTCGCCCAGGATACCGTCGTGGACGGCGCCATCATGGACGCCCCCTCGGTCGCTGAAAAAATCGTCTCCATTTTTGATAATCAGAAAATCAAGGCGAAGGATGTTGCCACGTCTGTGTCGGGGCACTCGGTGATCGTAAAGCGGGTGAGCATGCCGCTGATGACCGAGGAAGAACTCTTCGACCGGATCCAGTCCGAAGCCAGCCAGCACATCCCGTTCGATATCGCGGACGTCAACCTCAGCTACCAGCTCCTGGAAGCCACTGAAAATCAGATGGACGTTCTTCTGGTGGCTGTGAAGAAAGACAAGATTCTGAATCACACCAACGTGCTCGCGCAGGCCGGGAAGACGCCGATGGTCGTAGACATCGATGCTTTCGCCCTGCAGAACTGTTTCGAAGTGAACTACGAGCCGGATCCTTCGCAGGTGGTTGCTCTGCTGAATGTTGGCGCGAGCGTGATGAACATCAACATCGTCCGCGGGTGGACGCCGCTGTTTACACGCGACGTTTCGGTGGGCGGTAACCAGTACACCGACGCGTTGCAGAAAGAACTCGACTTGAGCTTCGAGGATGCCGAAAAGCTGAAGATGGGCGGCACACTGGCCGGCGTGAGCGAAGAACAACGGACAGCGATACTCCGGTCGGTCTCCGACATTCTGATTCTCGAGATTCAGAAGACTTTCGACTTTTTCCGCGCGACGGCGAGCGGCGAAAATATTCGCCGGATTTACGTCGCCGGCGGCACGGCGCGGGTTCCCGGCCTTCTCGACCTGTTGAAGGAAGAATTCGCGATGCCGGTCGAAGAGCTTTATCCGTTCCGGAAGGTTGCAATCAATCCTGGGCGTCACGATGAAAGCCAGCTTCGCGATTTGGCGCCGCGCCTGGCAATCGCTGTCGGCCTGGCGCTGAGGAGCTTTGACACGCCATGATCCGGATTAACTTACTTGGTCAGGCCCGACCGAAGGCCACGAAAACAACCGTCCCGCTCGAGGCGACGATTCAAATCGTCTTCCTGCTGGTCGCGCTCGGCCTTGCGGCGGTAGTGCTGGGAATCACGTATTACCAGCAAAAACGCGAGCTCGATGCGACGAACGCGAAGATCGCATCGCTGAGGGCGGAAAAGGCCACACTTCAGACGATTAAAGCGGAAGTGGACCGATTCGAGAGCCAAAAAGCAGTCCTGCAGCAGCGAATCAATGTGATTGAAACGCTGCAAAAGAACCGCTCCGGCGGGCAGGAACTGCTCAGTATGGTGGCGAACACAGTGGTTCGAGTGGATTCGCTCTGGCTAACGAATCTTGACCGCAAGGCTAACACCTTGGAAATCAAGGGCCAGGCAGGGTCCATCAACGCGGTGGCGAATTTCATTACCCAACTCAAGCGATCCGGTTATTTCGACAACGTCGAGATCAAAGAGGCCGCGGAAACGGATCTCGTGAAATCGGCACAGACATTCGGCTTCTCGATGACGGCAGCCATAGCGAATGCCTCGGCGCCGACCGAAGGTCAGGCCAAGCCTCAACCCGCGGGCGGCAAAGCTCCTGCGCAGCCGGCAGCGAAGGGGAGGAGCTAACATGGCGACTTCATTCCGTGAATGGCCCTGGCCCCTGCAGGCTGTTTTCTATGTAGCGCTGGCGGTGGTGATCGTAGCCGCCGGTTTCTATCTGCCGTTTTCACCGGTGCGAACGGTTCGAAGCGATCTCGAAGCCGCACAGAACAGCCTGAAGCCTTTAGAAACCGAAGTTCAAAGCCTGCGAGTTTACAAGCAGCGCCGGGCGGAATTGCAGTCCGAAATGGACGCTTTGCAAAAGCAGCTCGAAACCCTGCAAACCATCGTGCCGGAAGAGAAGCAAGTCGACCAGTTCATTCTGATGATTCAGAGCGCGGCGTTGAGTTCGGGCGTGTCGATTCGCAAGCTCACCGCGAAACCAGTCACAACGCAACCCTATTATTTCGAGATGCCGTTCGACATCGAGGCAGACGGGCCGTATTTTTCAGTGCTTGATTTCTTTGCGCGGCTCGGACGTCTCTCGCGAATCATCAACGTTGGCGATTTGAAGATGTCGGGGTTAAGCGGCGGCACGACGCAAACCGTGAAGTTCCACACAGCTCCCGGGGCTTCCGTGACCGGTACGTTTACGATTACTACGTTCTTTACGAAAGCGGCGGATTCCTCCGCGGCGCCTGCTGCCGCGCCGGCAAATAAAGCTGCCGCAGGGCAAAAACGATGAAACTGTCAAAGTCATCCACGACGGTGTGGGCCGCGCTGGCGCTGTCATTCACGCTTTCGTCAGCGGCGGGGGCACAAAGCGCTCCTCCAAAGAACGCTGCTCGAAAAGCAAAGGCAGCTTCCTCGAAGGCGACGACTTCGGCAACAGCACCGAGTTCGGGTGCTGACCCGAGCGCGCCGGCACCCGCGGTGAAGTCTGAAGCGGTCACGGCTAAGCGCGATCCATTCCAACCGCTCGTAAGCAACACCAAGCCATCACACGGGCCTCTACCGCCCGGCAAGGCCGGACTCATCATCGGGACAGTCCACGTGGATGGAACTGTGAAATCGCCGAGCGGCATGATGGCTGTGGTTTCGAACGAAGAGCGACGAGTTTACTTCATTCGCGAGGGTGACAAGCTTTACGACGGAGACGTGGAAAAGATCGGCTTGGACGGCGTCACGTTTAAAGAGAATTCAAAAGATGCTTTCGGGAAACCGGTGGAACGTATGGTCACGAAACGAATCTACCAGAGTGCAGGAGAGCAGCAATGAGGATCATGTGGCGGGGGTGGGGCCTGACTGCGCTAGTTGCAGCGAGCCTGATACTGACGAACGGAGCGCTTCAAGCGAATGACGCGCCCGTGGTGCACGTAAAAGCGGTGGTGAAAGATGGCGCGGTGCGTCTGGAAGCGCAGGCGAACGCCCCATTCGAATACACCACCTATCGCCCCAGCGAGAGCCTCTATGTGCTCGACCTGAGCGGGGTAGCAGCGGCTGATCCTGCCGGCGCACGCGTGGTGGCTTCGGATTTGGTGAAGAGCTATCGCGTGATTAACTACGCCTCGGGCCAGAAGCCTGTGGTCCGGGTGGAAA
>Ga0209525_1000111_pt1 | contig 25651 bp, 21 predicted proteins | sample JacPin_JW_Ref_O1_FD_187958 | JGI IMG/M metagenome (GOLD analysis project Ga0209525, IMG submission 187958) | Forest soil microbial communities from Algoma, Ontario, Canada - Jack Pine, Ontario site 1_JW_Ref_O1 (SPAdes) (version 2) | ecosystem: Environmental > Terrestrial > Soil > Boreal... | reverse complement strand
CGCCCGCCGCCGCAACACCCTGATGGCAATCCAGAAGAAAATTTCCGCCCGCAAGCTGCGCAAACGCGTAGGCCAGCGCCTGCAAGTGATGCTGGAAGGCCCCTCGAAGGACACAGATCTCATCTGGGAAGCACGCCTCGAAGGCATGGCCCCCGAAATCGACGGCAAGGTCTACATCACCGAATTCGAAGGCGTGAACGACGCCGAGAATCTGCCCGCACCCGGCACAATGGCCACAGCAGAAATCACCGAATCAAACGACTACGACCTGATCGCCCGCGCCGTAGAATTCGCCGCGCCGCAAGCCCGCACGATCAGCGCAGAAATCGCAGCACCCACGTCGTCGCCAAACCCGTTTCCAATCCTAGCCTCCCGTTAACCCCTTCCACGTAGCCACACCAATGCCGTTGCCGTCGCGGGTTCCGCTTTTAATTAGCGTAGGCTTCCGCGCTTTTTGCGTCCCGACGCTTTGCATCGGGAAGCCCGCGCCAACGCATCAACACGGCGTGACTCGCCTTGCTTGCCTCCACCAAACTTCTCGTTCATTGCCTCCTTCTAACTCCCGCTCAAATCCATTCGTGTTACGCTTAGTCGAACTGCCATGAAGCACCGCTGCCCCATCTGCCATAAGCCAACCGACTCCGAAACAAGCGCCGACTTCCCGTTCTGCAGCGAACGCTGCCGCCTCCTCGACCTCGGCAACTGGTCGAGCGAAAAATACGTCATCAGCAATCCGGTCTTCGACGAATCCGAAGACGAAGACTCGCACCCGAGCGCCCGTGACGACGATGACGACAACAAGGACGCTCACGGATGAGCGCCGATTCGGGCACCGCAGTTCCGAACGCCACAGAAGCATCAGGCATTCCAGTCGCGGCGCAGCGCAAACCGCGCCTCGCCCTCTTCGTCGCCACCGCCTGCGGCCTCGGCTACATTCCCGTCGCCCCGGGAACCTGGGGTTCGCTCGCTGGTCTCGTCGTTGCCGTACTTCCCTTTTGGGTGGCATTCGTAATTGTTCTCGGACCATTCACAGTTTGGAAGATCATCACTGAAGACGCCACTTGGTTCAGTCTCGGCAGTGTGCGCCCAGGTCTTGATCGGATGCTTGTGCTTCAGTGTTTTATCGGGCTCGCTCTCGCTGCGATTGGTGTTTGGAGTGCCAGCAAAGCCTCAAGGTATTGGAGCGACGACGATCCGCAACGAGTCGTAATCGACGAGGTATCGGGACAACACCTTACTCTGCTGATTGGTTGTGGGCTACCTATCTGGTGGAGGGCCCCGGAATCTCCCTGGACCAGTCTCCCGATAAGCTTTGTCACATCTCGCTCCGCCCTCAACTGGAAATATTTGCTCCTGGGTTTTATACTTTTTCGCGTTTTCGATATCTGGAAGCCGTTCCCAGCCCGACAAGCCGAGTCCCTCCCCGGCGGCTGGGGTATCATGACTGATGACTGGGTCGCAGGCATTTTCGCCGCGATCGCATTATGGCTAGCGCGCGCAGTCGGCCTTTAGCATTAGCAGCGTTGTGCGGGGTGGCGTTTAGGTTCTGTAGCGCCGGTCTTCAGACCGGCAGGTTTTCTTTGAGTTTTGCAGCGCCGGTCTTTTTATCCTGAGCCCGCGAAGGGCAGACCGGCAGCTTTTAAATCGAACGTAACAAACGCAACGTGGCAGCAACGGGACCAATCAAATTGAAATCGAACGGCACACCTCGAATCGAAAGCGTCACCCCCGCAGCAGCCCTGCCGGGCGGCGAAGTTTCGATCAAAGGCAGCGGCTTCGATACGCGCAACCACACGCGCGCCCAAGTCCAGTTCGGCGCCGCAGAAGGCAGCCTCGTGATGGCCGCCGAAAATATGCTGATCGCGCGTGTCCCCGATGGCGCCGAAGGCGGCGCAGTGCGCGTGAAAATGGGCAGCGTCGAAAGCGCGCCCTTCCCCATGGCGCTGGGCGTGCAAATTGCCGACAACCTCCATCCAGTCGCCAGCCCCGCGGTCGACTCCGAAGGAAACGTCTACGTCACCTTCAGCGGCCAGCGCGGCCAGAAAGTTCCCGTCTCGCTCTACAAAATCACCTCGAACCACACGGTGAAGCCGTTCATCACCGAGCTGATGAACCCCACCGGCCTCGCGATTGACCACGACGGCTACCTCTTCGTTTCCTGCCGCAACGATGGAACGATTCACCGCATCTCGCCCGACGGCCGCGCCATGCAGTGGATCGAAGGCATGGGCATCGCCACCGGCCTCGCGTTCGACAAAGCCGGCAGTCTCTACGTAGGCGATCGCAGCGGCACGATTTTCAAAATTGGCCCCGACCGCGAAATCTTTGTCTTCGCAACGCTTGAGCCGTCGCTCGCCGCGTATCATCTCGCGTTCAGTCCGACGGGCGATCTGTACGTCACCGGCCCCACGACGTCGAGCTTCGACCGCGTCTACAAAATCACTCCCGGCGGTGATGTAAGCGTTTTCTTCCGCGGACTCGGACGCCCACAAGGCCTCGCTTTCGATCGCTTCGGCAATCTTTACGTCGCGGCATCGTTCAGCGGCCGCCGCGGCATCGTCCGGCTCACTTCTCACGCGGAGCCTCAAGTCGTCCTCGGCGGCAGCAATATCGTTGGCCTCGCGCTGATGCCCAGCCGCCGCGCCATGATCACCACCAATAGCGCCATCTACTCTCTCGACTGGGACGTCGAGGGTCTTCCGCTTTTCGGTTAGCCCACCCAATGCGGGCAGAAATAATCGCCATCGGCTCGGAACTACTCACGCCCTATCGCCTCGACACGAATTCCCTTTTTCTCACCGACGGCCTCAATCAAGTTGGCATCCGCGTGGTGCACAAAGCGGTGGTGGGCGATTCGCTCGACGACATGCGCGCATCGTTCCGCCAAGCCCTCGATCGCGCTGACCTGGTCGTCGCCTGCGGCGGCCTCGGCCCAACCGACGACGACCGCACTCGCGAAGCCGTCGCCGATCTGCTCAGCCGCAAGCTCGAATTAAACGAAGGCGTCCTCCGCCACATTCAGGAACTTTTCCGCCGCTTCGGCCGCGTGATGCCAGAAATCAATCGTCGCCAGGCAATGGTCCCCGAAGGCGCCACAGTGATTCCGAATCCGCGCGGCAGCGCTCCCGGCCTCTGGATCGAAACGAGCGGCCACATTGTGATTCTGCTTCCCGGCGTTCCTTCTGAGCTGCGCGCGATGTTCGAGCAGGAAATCCGCCCGCGCCTCACAAGACTCGGTCACGACGAACGCCTGTTCACGCGCGACCTGCGAATCACCGGCCTGCCAGAATCAGAAGTCGAGCAGCGCGTCTCGCCCCTCTACGCGCTTTACCCCGACACCGAAACCACAATTCTCGCGTCGCCGCCGGGAATTCAACTTCACCCGCGCGTCTGGTCGCGCGATCCCGCCCAAGCCAATCAGATTCTCGACGAAATGGTGAAGCGCATGGCCCTCGCGCTCGGCGAGCATCTCTATTCCACCGAAGGCGAAGCAATGGAGGAAGTTGTCGCACGCGCTCTCACAGAAAATCGTGCGACGATCGCCGTCGCCGAAAGCTGCACGGGTGGCCTCCTCGCCGAACGCCTCACGAACATTCCCGGGAGCTCCGTCTATTTTCTCGGTGGCGTCGTTTGCTACAGCAATGAACTGAAATCCGCCCTGGTCGATGTCCCGGCAGAGCTGATCGAGTCGAAAGGCGCGGTAAGCCCCGAAGTGGCGCTGGCTCTCGCCGACGGCATCCGCAAGAGAACGGGCGCGACGATCGGCGTAGGCGTCACGGGAATTGCAGGCCCTGGCGGCGGCACTCCGGAGAAACCCGTCGGCCTCGTGCACGTCGGCATCGCCGACGAACGAGGCCCGCGTGAACGCCGTTTCCAATTCCCCGGCGACCGCGAACGTATCCGCATGCACGCGTCTCAAACCGCTCTCGATTCCGTGCGCCGCTATTTTCTCTTCCCGCGCGGCCGGACGTAGGCCCGTGCGCCTTTTCGTTGCGCTCGACTTGCCCGACCCCGTCCGCCACGCAATCACAGAACTAATCGCAAAGCTTCAGCCAAAATCCCGAACCGCGCGCTGGATACGACCAGAAAATCTCCACATCACCCTGAAATTTATTGGTCACGTAGACAATGAAAAGTTAAGCCCGATCCAAAGTGCACTCTCCTCGATCCATGCCGAGCAGCCCGTCGAACTCCATTTCCGCGGCATGGGATTCTTCCCCAACGAGCACCGTCCGCGCGCTTTCTGGTGCGGCATCGCCTCCTCGCCAAATCTCGCGGACCTCGCCGCCGATATTGATCGAGCGCTCGTGCCACTCGGGGTCGAAGCCGAGACGCGCCCCTTCACGCCTCATCTCACCCTGGCCAGATTCAAATCGGACGAAGGCATCCGCGAAGTCGTCCACGCCGCAACCGACATGAAATCCACCGATTTCGGCGCCGCTACCGAGACGAATTTTCACCTCTACGAAAGCCTACTGAAATCAACCGGCGCGCAATATAATCGCCTAGCGTCATTTCCACTCGTCGGCGGCTCAACCGCCCAAGCACACTAGCAAAGGAAAATGATCGTTTCCGCAGCGCCGTTCGCTTCTCTCGACCTGTCCTTTGTGAACGTGACGACGCTGATTCCCGTCGTCGCCTACATCCTCGGCTCAATTCCTTTCGGCTTGCTCGTTGTAAAAGCATTTGGCGGCGCCGACATTCGCAGCGTCGGCAGCGGAAATATCGGCGCGGCAAATGTCACGCGCAACGCCGGACCAATCGCAGGCGCACTCACGCTGCTCCTCGATGCCGCAAAAGGTTACTTCGCCGTCTGGATCGCCGGCCATTGGACCGGCTGGAACATCCGCTGGATGATGCTGGGCGCAATCTTTGCGGTAATTGGCCATGTCTTCCCGGTCTGGCTGCAATTTCGCGGCGGCAAAGGAGTCGCCACTGGCCTCGGCGTCTTCATTCCTATTTGCTGGCAGGCTGTCGTCGCTGCGGTCGTCCTTTGGCTCCTCGTGGTCATCTTCTGGCGCTACTCCTCGCTCGGCTCGATTGCTGCTGCCGCTGCCATGCCGGTTTTGGTCTATGTCCTTTACGTTCCGGGCCATGCGCCCCCCGAATTCGTCAGCCTGGGGACTATCCTCATCGCGGTGCTCATTCTCGCAAAACATCGCTCCAACATCGAGCGCCTGATCGCAGGAGAAGAACCGCGCCTGAAATTCCGCCGTTAGCTTGGCCTAGGCGCGAGCCCCAAACCTCCGGAACCTCCTGAACCCATGTGACTTATCCGCCAACTCTAGTACTTTCGTCCTGTTGTGCGCATTCCCTTCTGGCCGATAGCATTAAAGGCTGGGAATCCCTGTGCCCATCAACGCCCTCAATCAGCTCACCACCCGCCGCCTGCGCATCCTCTGGATTGTGATGGGCGCGCTTCTGCTCGTCAGCGTCATGCCGCTATGGCTCTATCACCGGCAGGTGCTCCGATTGAGTGAAGAGAAGCTCCAGGACACCGAGCGCCTGCAGCAGAACGAAATTACCCGTTCACTCGCCAGCGAGACCGTGCAGTTCGAGTCCAGCCTTCGCGAACAGCTTCTCAGCCAGCGCCAGCTTCTCGCCCTGACCGGCTGGATTCAAAATGTGGACGACCCCTCGCACGCACCGCAGATGACGCGCCTATTGCAGAATTTCGTCGAGAATAATCCGCACATTCTGTACGTCACCGCAGTCAACACGCAGGCGAAAGGCGAATCCGCCGGCAGTTTCCGCGCCGACGCTGATCCCTTCGTCGAAGTCGCGCTCAAGCGCGCCTTCACCGCCAGCATTCAAGGCCTCAACTACGTCAGCGAACCCTTCGGCGTAGGCCAGGACAACCGCCCCGCGCTGGTCGTCTCGGTGCCGCTTCTCGCCGAAGGCCAATTCACTGGAATGTTCGCGTCAGTAGTTTCTATCGACCATCTGCTCGGCCGTCTGCGCGACGCGAGCGTTCGCGATCGCACCGTCTTCATCGTTGACGTGCACGGCCACATCGTCGCCCACCCCAACACCAACGAGATGGTCCCTGGGCGCGATCTTTCCACCACGTCGCCGCTGGTTACACAATTCAAAGACCTGCCGCAGGAACTGCGCGCCACAGAAACGATGCATTTCTCGCTGCCCGCTAAGAATAAGAGCCGCAAAATCGAAATGATCGGCACCTACAGCACGATACCCGAACTCCGCTGGGCCGTGATTGCCGAGCGCGGTCTCGACGAAGCGCGCACCGATGCTGGCGTGCAGGAACTCACGACCCAAGCGCTCACATTCGTCGTCGGCGTAACGTTCGTTGCGCTGATGTTCGGTTATCTTTTCGCCGTGGGAATCACGCGCCCGATTCGCGGCCTCGTATTTTCCACCCGCGCCATCAGCCGCGCTGAATTCCACGAGCGCGTCGAAGTGCGCGGCGCCGCCGAAATCCGCGAGCTTGCGGAAACTTTCAACCACATGGCCGGCGATATCGAGCGCCACGTCGAACGCCTGAAGCAAGCCGCCGCCGAAAATCGCGAACTCTTCCTCGGCTCTATCCGCATGCTCGCTGCCGCCATCGACGAAAAGGATCCCTACACGCGCGGTCACTCCGGTCGCGTGGCGAAATACTCAATGATCATCGGCGAATATTTGCAGCTCACGTCCGAAGATCTCGACCGGCTGCGCATCTCCGCGCTGCTGCACGACGTGGGAAAAATCGGCGTGGACGATCGCGTCCTCAAAAAGCCCGGCAAGCTGACCGACGAAGAATTCGACCTGATGAAGCAGCACACCGTGAAAGGCGCCAACATCATGCGCCCCGTCGCCCAGTTGAAAGAAATGCTGCCCGGCATCGAATTGCATCACGAACGCCTCGACGGCGCCGGCTACCCCTACGGCCTCGCAGCCGATCAGATTCCGCTGATGGCGCGCATCATCGCCGTGGCCGATACCCTCGATGCCATCACCACCAACCGCCCCTATCAATCCGCGATGGATCTCGATTTCGCCATGGACCGCATCCGCTCCCTCGCCGTCTCGCGCTTCGACCCCAAAGTCGTCGCCGCCCTCGAATCCGCCGTCAAGGCGGGTCGCCTCCGCCTCACCGCCACCCTCGTCGAAGTCTAAGCAGCGTTCACTTCAAGCAACGCCCAAGGCCCGCCTTACTTCGAAAAATGATAGGTCCAGCTCACCGTCACGTACGACTTCAGCGGCACGCCCACCACTCGCTCGATCGGCGTCGGGAAAGTAGGATCCGTCGGAAACGCAAAGGTCTCCGTCGTCTGCCCCGTGTAGCCACTGGCAATCAAGAACTCCGTGGACAAACTCATCCGCCCATCCAAGAATGGCCGCAACAGCGCCCCGCGAAATTCAGGCACACCCACGCCAACAAGACCATCGCCGAGCGGCTTCGCGCGCACATACTCAAATTCGCAGCGCCCTCGTAAGCCAAACGGCAAATGATTCGCCGTCGCCACCGCATCCCAAATCAATCGCGGCGCCTCTGGCGTCGGCTCCCCAGACAGCCGGTCTCTCGCATCCGCCTGCGCATACGAAATTGAAATTGAGCCCTGCGAAAAATTCCGTTGCAGCGCCACGATGATCACCCGGTTCAGTGACGGTCCCAGATCCTCCTGCAAGCCCGTGTCGGGATCGATCTTCGCAAGCTCTTGCGAGTTCGTTACGTGCTTCAGCGTCACTCGAAAATCAAACTTCTGCACGGTCTTGTCGAGCACCAGCTGATACAGCCGGGAAGGCGCTAAAAGCATCGGCGCCATCGTGCTCGTGCCGATTCGCGGGTCTTCTGTATGAAATGCTTCGCCGTAGCTGAACGCGACCGTCGGAAGAAATGTGCTCTGCGGCGGCAGAATCGTGAGCGTGGCCTTCGGCAGCGTCAGCCCGGCCAGCTTATCAAACGAGTTCGCCGGACTGATTTTATCCACATTGTCGATCCAAACTTCTTCACGCCGCACTCCCACGTCGTAATGAATGTACCGGCTGAGCGCCCCATCGAACGAGATATACGGCTCGACGAACGACAACGTCAAATTATTGCTCGCCACCGGCTCAAAAATCCCCTGCGCATTCGCCATCTTCAAGTCCAGATCGCGCGGCGAATCGCGCCTCAAGTCAACGCCCGCCAGCACCGAAAGCCAGGGCGCGATTTTCTGCGTGTAAAGCGGCCCTCCTCCGCCCACAGTTCGCATCTCGCTCTGCTGAATCAATCCTCCGATCACCTGAAAAGGTGGCTCTGTGGAATACACGGGCGCGAAATTCGACCGCAGCGTCAGCGCGTACTCGCGAAAAAATCCCGACATCGTCAATTGCCGCTTGTCGCTCAGCCGCCAGGTATCGCTGGCTACAAAAATCGCCGTGTTCGTGCGATCGAACTGCCGGTTATCCACCGTGTCATCCGGCACGAAGGTGTCGGTCGGAATCAGCCCCGGAATAAACGAAGTTCCGTAGTAGCCAACGCCAAACAGCGTCAGCTCGTTCCGCCCGAATTTGAATTGCCGCAGCGCGTTCACCTTGTACTGCTGCCGGTGCTCCAGCCGCGCGAGATAACCATTCCCATAAGCCGCCTCCACCGCGACGAAAGCGTTCGTCGCAGGATTCTTCGGACTCCATCCCGCCACAAGATCGATATCCCGATAGTCGCCCGTCAGCTCAACGAACGAATTCAGCCGCTCCTTCGGCACATACGTCGCCGCCAAATCCACAGAATTATTTCCTTCGCGCACGTTAAACGCACCGCCGTCAATCGCCACCGCCTCAATCATTGGCGCAATCAGAAAATTCGGATCGGCATAACCATTCCCGTGCGCGTTCGCCGGCAGATTGTTGGGATACAGAAAATCCCCAATTTGATAAAACTGTGCGATCGGCTCCCCGTGATCGCCCGCCACTCCCGGCGCAAAATATTGCGGCGCCTTGATTCCGCCCGACGCCGTTTCAATCGGATAGCCGGGAATCGAAATCGGTGCGCCAGGACGTCCTGGATTCGCATCGAGCACTTGATCGTGAATCACGATTCGCTCCGACGGATCGGGCGTCAGCGAAGATGGCGCAGATGCGCCCACAACCGTCACCGCTTGCCGCACCGAGGCGATTTGCACGAATTTCAGCTCCACGCTCGCTTCCTGACCGTCGCTAACCGTCACATCCGCACTCACCGGCGCGAAACTCGAAATCTCAGCCCTCACTTTGTAATGGCCCGGCTCAACATCCGCCCACTGAAATCGTCCTTCCGAGTCGCTACTCATTTCTTGCACCATTCTGCCACGCTCGTCCAATAGCAAAACGTGGACGTTCGCCACCGGTGCGCCTTGCGGATCCGAAATCCTCCCACTCACTCGACCCAATCGCGTCCCGCCAAGCACCTGCGCGCAAAGCAGCAATAGAAAACTTGCCGCCAATCCCAATTGCATGCAATAAAGCATCGGTCGTTTGCGTATAAGTTTAGGTAGAGCGAGGTGGCGGGAGTGAGCGCTCACGAGAAGGCCAATCTTATAGACGCACCAGCAGAAAGTGAACAGGCCTACCCATCCACAGCCTGGGCCTGGTACACCGTCGCGATTCTCCTCTGCGCCTACATCTTTTCGTTCATTGACCGGCAGATTCTGAATCTCCTCGTCGCGCCCGTTCGTCGCGACCTCGGAATCACCGACACCGAAATGAGTCTGCTGATCGGTTTCAGCTTCGCCGTTTTTTATTCAGTGCTGGGACTGCCATTCGGGCGCCTCGCGGATTCAGTCAGCCGTCCGCGCTTGATTATCGTGGGAATGTTTACGTGGAGCCTGATGACGGGCGGTTGCGGCCTCATCAATTCTTACGCCCAGCTTTTCATCTTGCGCATGGGAGTCGGCGTCGGTGAGGCGACTCTTTCCCCCGCCGCCTATTCGATGATTTCAGATTCATTTCCTCCCGCGAAACGCTCGGTGCCCTTCAGCGTCTACACGATGGCCACTTACATAGGCGGTGGATTTGCTTTTTTGCTCGGCGGCCTGCTCCTCCGCTACTTCGGCAGCAGGCAGATGTTCGAGCTTCCTGTGCTCGGACTTGTCCGTCCATGGCAAGCCCTCTTCATTTTCCTCGGAATCTCCGGCATTCTCTTCATCCTCGCGCTGCTTACCCTTCGTGATCCCTCCCGCAAAGGCGCCCGAGTTTTCGCAAATGCCCAGGGAAAAATCAAAGTCGAACGAATCGCGCTACCGGCCGTATGGAAATACTTCGTTCAGAATAAGAAAGCGTTGCTTTCACTCAACGTGGGAATGGGACTTGCCGCGCTCGCCGCCTATGGAACCTCAGCCTGGGGAGTCACGTTCCTCGTGCGCAACCATCACATGACGGCCTCGCATGCAGGCATCGTCTTCGGCATAGCGCAGATTTTCGCGGGCACCCTGGGAATGCTCACCGCAGGTAAAGCTGTAGCGTGGCTCGCAAAGCGCGGCTACCGGGACGCCTACATGCGCGTAGCAGTGTTTGCTGCAGCCGCGTGGCTCATCCCCGGAATCCTCTTCCCGCTCATGCCGCAGACGAGCGTCATGATCCCACTGCTCTACGTCGCGATTTTCTTCGGCTGCATGCCCACCTGCCTGATTCCCGCAGCGATTGTCGAACTCGTCCCCAACGCCATGCGCGGCCAGGCCACTGCATTTTACCTGCTGGTCGTAAATCTCATCGGACTCGGCATCGGCCCCACCGCCGTCGCCCTCGTCACAGACAAGGTCTTCCACTACGACGCCGCTGTGCGTTATTCCCTCACGATCGTTCCAGTAGCCGCCATCATCCTAGCCGAACTTTTCTTCGTAATGGGCCTGCGCTCCTACATCCCCACCCTGGCCCGCCTGCAAGTCTGGCTCAAAGAAAATCTTTAAGTAGCACAGGCGTTCCTGCCTGTGCCAGCAATTCACAACGGCGCACGTGACGAATTCTTGGTGGTCGCACTCTATCGTTCTTCTTGCGGATCATGTCGACGAAACCCATGCCGCCGTCCTGGCCCCGGTTGAGTCGGTAGGGGGCGGGTCTCAGGGCCGCCCGCGTACAAATTCAGCGCGCCCTCCCCTGCGCCCGTATGCCCACGTATCTCTGCTAGAATATTTGTTTCCGCAACACGCGGCGAACACATGATCACTCTCTTCGGACCACCCGAACCCACACTCCTCGAGCGCCTGAAAGATTCCGTCAGCAAGACGAAGACGGAGCTCTCGGCGAAAGTCGAGCAGATCCTTACAGGCGACCGTCCCGTCGACCCCGAGCTTCTGCGTCAGCTCGAGTCCGCATTGCTCAGCGCCGACATCGGCGTTCGCACCACAAAGGAAGTCCTCGCCGCGTTCCGCCAGCAGGTCAACGAGCACAAGCTAGTTGAAGCCAAAGACCTGAAGCGCGAGCTAAAAAATCAAATCTCGAAAATTCTCACATTCCCGCCCGTGGCCGCCGACGGGAACGGTAACTCCGCTTCTCCTCGCGTCCTGTTCGTCGTCGGCGTCAACGGCACCGGAAAGACCACCACCATCGGCAAGCTTTCCAATCGCTTGAAAAAAGGCGGCGCCAGCGTGATGCTCGTCGCTGCGGACACCTTCCGCGCCGCCGCGATCGAACAGCTCGAAGTCTGGGGCCGCCGCTCAGGCGTCGAAGTCATCAAACAAAAATCCGGCTCCGATCCTTCCGCCGTAATCTTCGACGCGCTCTCAGCCGCCACTGCGCGCAAAATCGACGCCGTGATCGTCGACACCGCCGGCCGCCTCCACACCAAATCCAATCTCATGGCCGAGCTCGAAAAAATGAAGCGCACGGCCGCGAAAATCGTCCCCGGCGCGCCCCACGACGTTCTCCTCGTCCTCGACGCCACCACCGGCCAGAACGGCCTGAACCAGGCCCGAGAATTCTGGAGCCACTCCGGCGTCACAGGAATAGTGCTCACCAAACTCGACGGCACCGCAAAGGGCGGTATCGTCGTCGCAATCGCCCACGAACTGAATCTCCCAATCCGTTTCGTCGGCACCGGCGAACAAATCGACGACCTAGTGCCTTTCGACCCACAAACCTATGTCAACTCCCTCTTCGACTAAGCCGATCCTCAACGACACTTATTGGCTATCCCATGCGCTTGAACTCGCTCGCGAAGGCATGGCTCTCGCTCATCCGAATCCGCGCGTAGGAGCTGTTATCGTCCAAGACGGTGTCGCGGTTGGTCAGGGATTTCACGAGTACGACGAGTTCGATCACGCCGAAATCGTCGCGCTGAAAAAAGCGGGGGCGAGAGCGCGGGGCGCGACTCTTTACGTAAGCCTGGAGCCCTGCTGCACCACGGGCCGCACCGGACCTTGCACAAAAGCGATCATCGAAGCCGGCATCAAAAAGGTATACACCGTGATGCCAGACCCCAATCCCGCGGTTTCCGGTCGAGGGTTTGCGAAATTGAAACGCGCTGGGGTCGACGTGCAAATCTTAGAACAGTCTCTGGCGTATGCGAAGGAAACTAACGAAGATTTCGCCAAATGGATTCGCACCAGACTGCCGTTTGTCACCCTGAAGACTGCGCTCACTCTCGACGGCCAAATCGCCGCACGATCCGGCAGCACCACATGGATAACAAGCAAGGCCTCGCGAGAGGCGGTCCAACGCCTGCGTCACGAAGCCGACGCGCTCCTCACCGGCATCGGCACTGTCCTCACCGACAATCCTCGTATGACCGACCGCACCGGCGAGCCTCGGCGCCAAAAACTGCTTCGCGCGGTTGTCGATTCACAGCTGCGCCTGCCGCTCAAATCGAAGCTCGTGAAATCCGCGGACGGCGACATCGCAGTTTTCACCTTGCAGCCTCTCGATTCGCCGAACGCTCTCGCACTGCAACAAGCCGGCGTCGCGGTCGTCCGCGTTCCGGCCAAACGCGGCCACGTTGACCTGCACGCAGTCCTGCGCGACCTCGGCAAGCACCAAATCCTCAACGTCCTGCTGGAAGCAGGCCCAGGGCTGAATGGCGCCGCTCTCGAAGCCGGCATTGTGGATAAAATGATTCTCTTCTATGCTCCGAAAATAATGGGAACCGGCGGCGTGCCGATGGCGAGCATTCCGTCGAAGTGGTTTCCAAAATCGCCGGCGCTCACGAATATCACTGTGAATCGCTACGGCCCTGATTTCTGCGTCCAAGGATACTTTCACGATGTTTACGGGAATCACCGAGCACGTCGGAAAAATTGAAGAGTTTCAGCACGACGAAAAGGGCGGCCGCCTACGCATCAGCCTCGAAGGTGCTCCGGCCATTGCAGCCGAAATGAAACTCGGCGACAGCATCGCAGTCAACGGATGCTGCCTCACCGTCGTCGAATTCGACGCCAACTCTTTCGCAGCCGATCTCTCAGGCGAAACTCTCCGCCGCACCGCCTTCGGCGAAAAAAAATCAGGCCAGCCCGCAAATCTCGAACGCCCACTCGCCGCCACCGCCCGCCTCGGCGGCCATTTCGTGCAGGGCCACGTTGACGGAATCGGCCGCGTCACCCGCCTCACACCCGAAGGCGACAACTGGTGGCTCTCCGTCCGCGTCCCGCAGGATCTGCGCCGCTACGTCACCGAAAAAGGCTCCATCGCCATAGACGGCATCAGCCTCACCGTCGCCCGCTGGCACGCGCATGACGGCGTCGCCGACATTGCCGTCATCCCCTTCACGCATCAGCACACCAACGTCCACGCAATGACGCCCAACGACGCCGTCAACATCGAAGTCGACATCCTCGCAAAATATGTCGAGAGCCTCATCGCGTCGCAAAAAGCCCGCGCCACATCGCACCTCACCGTAGCCGAACTAATCGAAGAAGGTTTCTGATGCCCGTCGAAAAATCCGCGTCGTACGACGTCGCGGTCATCGGCGCCGGCGTCTTCGGTTCCTGGATCGCCTATTGCCTCCGAAAAGCCGGCGCCTCCGTAATCCTTCTCGACGCCTACGGCCCCGCCCACGCCCGCGCCAGTTCCGGCGGCGAATCCCGCATCATCCGCATGGGCTACGGCCCCGACGAAATTTATACTCGCTGGTCCATCCGCGCGCTTCCCCTCTGGCAGGAACTTTTCGCCGAAGCCGGCCGCCCCGAACTTTTCCAACGCACCGGCGTCCTCTGGATCGCCGACGAATCCGCGCGCGAATCCTACGCCCGCGACACCATCGCCACGCTCACCCGCCTCCGCGTCCCATTCGAAAAATTATCCAACGCCAATCTCCGCCATCGCTACCCGCAAATCGCAATAGACGACACCTCCTACGGAATCCTCGAACCCTCCAGCGGCGTCTTGATAGCCCGCCGCGCCGTCCAATGCGTAGTCGACCAAGCCCAAAAAATCGGCGTCACCTACCAAATCGCCGCCGCTCAACCTCCCGAGCCAGCAACCGCGCTTCGCGGCAAGCTCCACGAACTCGCAACCACCACCGTCGCTGCCGAAAAAATCTCAGCTTCTAAATTCATCTTCGCCTGCGGCCCCTGGCTCCCAAAACTTTTCCCCACCCTCCTAGCCAATCGCATCTTCACCTCCCGCCAGGAAATTTTCTTCTTCGGCGTTCCGCCCGGCGATCAACGCTTCCAGCCCCCCGCGCTCCCCACCTGGCTCATCCTTCGCGACGAATTTTACGGCATGCCCGACCTCGAATCCCGCGGCTTCAAAGTTGCCAACGATCGCCACGGCCCCGCCGTCGATCCCGACACGCAATCCCGCATCGCCACCCCCGAAGCTCTCGCCGCCGCGCGCGAATTTCTCGCCCGCCGCTTCCCCGCGCTCACAAATTCACCGGTAGTCGAAACGCGCGTCTGCCAATACGAAAACACCTCGAACGGAGATTTTCTGATCGATCAGCACCCCGACTTCGAAAATGTCTGGCTGGTCGGCGGCGGTTCAGGTCACGGTTTCAAACACGGTCCATCGGTGGGCGAATACGTCACAACGCGAATCCTGCAATCTGGGGTAACCAGCGCGGCGGCATCGAGTCTCACGCCCGCAGCCGAACAACTCGAGCGCCGCTTCTCGCTCGCCACAAAAGACTCAGCACAGCACCGCGCAGTTTTCTAAGCCCTTGTAAGCTTTCTATCTTTTCCTAATCAGCGGAAACCGGCCGCGCCCGCATCTCCGCAGCCTCACGCGCCTTCGCACGCGCCCCGCGCGAATACAACACCACCCCCAGCAGCACGGCAAATCCCGTCGCCCCCACAAGTTTCATTTCAAATTGAATTTTGCTCGCGCTGTCTCCCGGCGGAATCAACGACAACAAAATCCCCGCAAACGCAATCGTAAATCCCAGCCCACCCGCAATCCATACGCCGAGTCTTCCTCCGGGAATCAGCACCGCACCCGGCACATTCTCGCGGTCTGCTGAATAGGAAAGCCGTATCGCCGCGCCGTACATGTAAAGGAACGGAATGAAATAAAGTATGTTCGTCGCAGACACCAGCACCTGATAGGCGCCCACCGTCGTCTCATTAACCTGGCACAGCAGCAAAATCAAGCCCGAGATCGTCGCTTGCACCAGAATCGAAACGTAAGGCGTTTGCCATGTTGGATGAATTTTTCCGAACGCTCGGGGTAAATAGCGATCCAGTCCAATTACAAACGGCACTCGCGCGATTCCCGCCACCGTCGATCCCACGCCGCCCGCGTTTCCCACCGTCACGAGCATCGCCGCAATCATTCCGAGCGCGCTAATCTTCAGCGCTCCCGACGCGATCGTCAGAGCCTGAAACACGCCGCTCTTCGGGTCCACCTCCACGCTGCTCATCAACGAGAGCACCGCAACGGTCCCCGCGATGTACGCCACGGCGATCACAATTCCCGACCCCAAAATTGCACGCGGAAACGTTTTTCGAGGCTCGCGCACTTCTTCGCTCATTGACGACACAAGCTCCATCCCCGCGAACGCAAACGCAATCTGCGGCCAGAAATTCACCGTCGCCCAATCCCAGTGTGGCCGGATATTGCTCCATGTGAAATGCGTCACCGATCCCTGACGGTGCCACACAAACGCCGCCACAAAAATTAGGATCGTCAGCGGTAGAAACGTCGACACGCCTCCCACGTTCTGCAGCCACTTGCCGATCCGCAGCCCGATAATGTTCATGAATACCGCTACGAATAGCAGGATGAAGGATCCAATCAGCAAAAACGTGCGGTTCTGTGCCAGCGGCGCGTAGCCGATTCCCCCGATGTATGCCGCCATCGACGCGCTCGCAAAGAGCAGCGCCGGAAAATAGAAAAGCGTGTACACCCAATAAGTCCACCCGGCCACGAATCCGTGAAATTCGCCGAACGCCGTTTTCGACCACGCATACAGCCCGCCTTCTTCCGGAAATCGCGTGGAAAGCTCCACTATCACCAGCGACGTTGGAATAAAGAAAAATACCGCTGCAAGAATCCACAGCATCACCGAAGAAGTCCCGTTGTGCGCCGCCGACGCAATCCAGCGCGGTCCCAGCACGGTTGCGATGTTGAATAGCAGGACGTCCCACAATCCCATCACCCGGGGCAGGCTTGGCTTGGGACTGGATGCGGCGGGCGAACTCACTCGGTCAGGTCCAGCGCGGGAATCAATTCGTCTTCTTCCAGAAAATTGCGGAGAAATGGATCCTTCGAAGCCTCTAGCTCCTTCCACGTTCCAAAAAATCCAACGCGCCCCTCCTGGAGAAAAATCACGCGGTCAGCCAGTTTTTTCGCAAGATGCGTGTCGTGCGTCACCACGATCGACGTTTTCTGTAAAGTTTTTTTCAATCGCACGATCAGGTCGCTCATATGCGCCGCCATCAAGGGATCCACCATCGTCGTCGGCTCATCGTATAAAATCGCCTGCGGATCTTCCGCCAGCGCTCTCGCGATTGCCACCGATCGCTTCGTGCCCATGCTTAAATCCGAAGGCAACCGGTCCGCATACTCGGTAAGATTCAAAGTCTTCAGCAGCTCATTCACTTTCCTATCCACTTCCTCGTCGTTCGGTCTCGCGCCGCGCGCTTCAAAAGGGAACGCAACATTTTCCGCGACGGTCAACGAATCGAACAGCGCGCCCGATTGAAACACCATCGTCACGATCCGCCGGATTTCCGAGAACTGCTGCTCCGTAAAAAACGTCACATCCTGTCCCGCCACGATAATCTGCCCATCGTCCGGCTGCAGAAATCCCAGCAGCAGCTTCAGGCTCACCGATTTGCCCACGCCGCTGCGCCCCATGATCACGGCGGTCTCGCCCTGATTGACGAAAAAGCTCACATTCTTCAATACCGGATTGTCGTCGAATGCTTTCGACACGTTGCGGAATTCAATATAGTGTTCGCTCATCGCTTCAGGCGCCCGTCCAGTCTCGACTTTGCCTCTTCGTAATCCGCAGGCGAGTTCATATTCTTGAATAGCAGCCCGTCGGAATCAAAGCCTTTCCATTGCCGAGGTTCGATGAATTCGATGCGAACATCGGCCAACCCGTCCGTCACTTTTCGCACGCCGCGATCGAGTGCCGCTCGAATCGCACTTTCAGCCCGTTTGTGATACATCGCACACAAAGGCTCAGCCCCGCGCTCGTTCATCGGCAGCACCGCATCTGCATTTGATCGCGTTGCGTGCCCAATCAAGAATTCAAGCCACTCGCGCGTCAAATAAGGCAAATCGCAAGCGACAACCAAATTCCATTCGGCCTCGGAAGCGCCCAACGCCGTGGCAATCCCCCCTAGCGGCCCAGCCCCAGGCAAATCATCTTCAATCACCTCCAGCTCCAGCCCCTCAAGCCGCACTGAATCCCCCACGACCGAGCACCGGCGGGCTGCCGATTCAACGAGTCTCGCCGTCCGCACAATCAGCGCCACGCCCTCCAACTCCAGCAGCGCCTTATCGCGCCCCATGCGCGAACTCTCCCCGCCAGCCAAAATAAATCCGCCAACTGGGTTCGCTCGCGTCATCGAATCATTCGCCAACAATAGTCTCCAATCGCCGCAGACCCAGCCCGACAATATGTCTCGCCCGCCGTTCCGTACCGCCGGCGTCCCGCCGGCTCTTTTTCCTTATTTCTGTTGTCATCCCGACCGCAGCCGCGCGTTCTTGCCCTTCCACCGCGGAGCGGTGGCGCGCGGCGAAGTGGAGGGATCTCTCCTTCTTTTTTCCTCTACTTTCCCGGCCTCCGAATCCCCAATTCCCTCAACTTCTCCTGCAAACTCTGCCGATGCAACCCCACCTCCGCCGCCGTCTTCGACACATTCCACCGATGCTCCTCGAGCTTCCGCTTCAAATAAGCAATCTCGAATTTCCGCTTCGCCTCGCGAAAATCCGCTTCCGCGAGATACGAATCCCCGCCCGCATTTCGCGACGCCGCCACCGCCCCCAACCCGCTGCGAATCTCCTCCGGCAAGTCCGACACTCCAATCACCTCGCCCTTACTCAAAACGATTGCCCGTTCCAAGGCATTCCGTAGCTCCCGAATATTCCCCGGCCAATCGTATCGTCGCAGCATTTCCATAGCGCCATCATCAAAACGCACCCGCCGTCCATGCCTAGAGCCCAACTGTTCGAGAAACGCCCCCGCCAGCAGCGTCAGATCCTCCTTATGCTCGCGAAGCGCAGGCAATTCCAGCGTCACCACTCGCAAACGGTAAAACAGATCCTCGCGAAAACGCCCCTCACCAATCGCTTCAGGCAGATTCCGATGCGTCGCGCTTATCACCCGCACATCCACTTCAATCGCTCGCGACCCGCCCAATCGCTCGACAGTCCGATTCTCCAGCGCGCGCAGCACCTTCGCCTGTGTCACCGGACTCATGTCCCCAATCTCATCCAGAAAAATCGTCCCACCCGAAGCCAGCTCGAATTTTCCTTTACGTTGCTGCGCAGCGCCGGTGAATGCCCCCTTCTCGTATCCAAACAACTCCGATTCGATCAAATTTTCCGGTAGCGCAGCGCAATTCACCGCAACAAACGGTTTCACAGCACGCGTCGAGCGCGCGTGAATCTCCTGCGCCAGCAAATCCTTCCCGGTTCCGCTTTCGCCAAGAATCAGCACGGTTGCATCGCTGGGCGCCACCCGGTCAGCCATCTCAAAAACACGCTGCATCGCCGCCGACGTGCCAAGCATCCGCCCAAACTGCCCGTCAGACACAAGCTCGCGCCGCAATCGCGCGTTCTCAACGCCCAGCTCCTCAATCTTCAAAATATTCGCCACCCGCGTACGCAACTCCGCAATGTCGAATCCCTTCACAATGTAATCCGCCGCCCCGCTCTGAAGCCCCTCAACCGCGGTCTTCGCCGTGTCCAGCGCCGACACGATAAGCACCGGCGTCTCGTCGCCGCCTTCTCTCAGCGAACGTAAGAATGACAACCCGTTCTCGCCAGGCATCACCAAGTCGAGCAAAATCAAATCCGGCCGCTCGCTCCCAACCGCCGCCCGCGCCACAGCAGCAGATTCCGCCTCCACAACGCGGTAATTCCCTTCCAAAGCCCGCCGCGTCCCGTACCGTGCAGTCGCTTCGTCATCCACAATCAAAATCGTTCGCTCAGCTTTCATTCCGTCACTGTCCTATTCATTCGAGTCGTACTAAACAAAACCTGTCATCCTGAGCGCAGCGAAGGATCTCAACGTGGCGCCCGGCAACCGTACCAACCACAGACGCCGAGCGAACAAACGATTCGCGCACTATTCCGCATTCGCCAGCGGCACCGTCAACCGAAACCTCGTCCCCGCCCCATTTCTAAGCGGGCTCTCGCACGCGAGCGTCCCGCCCATCTCGGCAATCCTTCTCGCCACAATCGAAAGCCCCAAGCCGGTCCCAGTCGGCTTCGTCGTGAAATAAGGCTGAAAAATCCGCGTGCGTAGCTCCTCGGATATTCCCGGCCCATCGTCATCCACCCGAATCTCCGCCCACTCCGCATCCGACGACAGCCCCACGCGCACTCGCCCCCCATTCGGCTGCGCTTCCATCGCATTCACGATCAAATTCGACAGCACCTCGCCCAGCGAATCCTCCGATGCCCGCACAAAAATCTCATCCCTCGGCTGATCAAACTCCATCCGTATGTTCCGCCGCTCCGCATCGCGTCCGAATAGCGACGCCGTCTGCCGCGCCAGCGCTACCGCCGCTACGCGCTCGCCATTCACCGACGGCTTCGCATAGCGCAAAAGCTGCGTCAGTTTCGCGCTCATCCGGTCAATTTCGCTCACCACCAACGTGCAATCCCGCCGCGCGTCCACCGGCAAATCCGGATTCTCGAGCTGCACCTGCAACACCGTCTTCATCGAGCTCAACGGGTTCCGCAAATTGTGCGATATGGTAGCCGCCATCTGGCCCAGCCCGGCCATCCGCTCCCTTTCCGCCAACTCGCGCTCCAATTGCAGCTTCTCCCCGATCATCCGGCACAGGTCAATGCTCCCAGGCAGCTGCTCCGCAAGAAACTCAAGCGCCGCCGAAGTCTCGCCTGTCAAATACGACCCGCTTGTCGCCGCCTCCAGCAATCCAATTTCGCTCCCATTCTTCATCAACGGCAATCGTGCCACATGCCCCAAACCGCCAGGCGATTCGAGCGGCGCGAGCACCGGATCGCGCGGCACCGAAATCCGCACCACACCCAATCCAAATTCTTCTCGAACCCGCCGCTCCGCAAACGCGATCAACTCCGCGATATTCCCGTTACGCGCCTCGGTTTGAAGTTCCGTAGAGAGCTGCTGCAAATGCCCAACGCGCTCTTGAAACCGACGATGCAGCGCCGGTCCAATCACCCGTTCCAGCGGCTCAAACAAAAAAATCAATACAAATAACAAAACGCTCGCAGTCGCTTCCGGCGGAAGCACAGGCTCAAGCCATCCGCTCACCCGCCGCACAAACGCCAAATACAACAGCGCCAGAAATGTCGCCGAAAGCGCATACACCAGGTTCCGCTGCGCCCCGTACTCCAGCAAATTGTGTTTCAGCGCAAAGTAAATTAGCAGCGCCCCGGGTAGGACGGCCACGCATACAATGGCTGCGGTCAGCGCTTCTCCTCGCAACGACGGAGCCGCCACGTTACCTCTATCAAGACCGAGTAAGATCGTGAGCACGAGAGACGCGCCGAAGAGAGCCAGGAATAACGACCGTTCAGTTTTGTCCCTCGCCGCTCGCCAGTCTTGAAACTCAAAGACCGTATCCAGGAATGCAATCGAATACATGCCGGTGCCAGCCACTAAGGTGAAATTTATCAGCCCGGCAGACAGACGGCCTCCGGCTTCGAGGCTACTCCCCCAAAACGACGAAATACCGAATATCAGTTCAGCTAACGCAGCCAGGTAAAGAAAAACAAGCAGCGGCCTAGCAAAAACACTCGTTGGCGATCGCCGAACCTGCTTTCGGTACGCATAATGCACATGCCACACGAGAGGAAGTAGGAGCAGCAGACCCAGTGCGACGAGTCCCTGAGAAAACAGGTGTGTGGCGAGCGGCGGTGTGCTGTATTGAATCTGGGCATTGACCTCTAGCAGGCCACCCGCATAAACAAAAAAGAGCGAGAGCACGAGAAAAAAAAGCAGCCGCTCAAAGAGCCGCGGTCGGCGATGCCCGAGGATCAACGCCAGCAAGAACAAGTAGACGAGTGTTCCAGCCGTGAGACCAATCAATCGGACGTAGAAGAGGTATGTCACTAACGCGCCTCGCCTAGCGCGAATTCTAGACTCAGTAGGGAAACAACTCAATCACCAAGTGTCGGAAAAACCTTACACGTTATATACTAATGATAATAAGACGCTTAACAGAATTATGAACAGACCATGAGCGTCGAATTATCAGATTTTCGCTTGACTCTCGGCGAGGACTCCAATATATTAGCACTCGCTTGCGAGGAGTGCTAACACTCGGAACCTCCTCACCGAGCTACTCAGACCCAAACTCCATTGGAGGAATTGCACAAATGGCAGTCAACATCACGCCGCTCCACGATCGCGTCCTGGTCCGGCGGCTCGAAGGGAAGGAAGCTGTGAAGGGCGGCATCATCATCCCCGACACAGCCAAAGAGAAACCGCAAGAGGGCGAAGTCATCGCGGTTGGCAATGGTCGCCGCGAAAAGGGCGAACTCATCCCGCTCGACGTAAAGCCCGGAGACCGAATCCTGTTCGGCAAGTATTCGGGAAACGACATCACGATTGACGACGAGGAATACATGATTCTGAAGGAAGACGAAATCCTCGCGAAAATCGGCGGCTCGGCGAAGGCAGCCGGCGGCAAAAAGTAACTTCAATCAGCCGCGATTCCAGGCGAGCGGTTTCGGCACCAAAGATTCGCCAAAGCGGCTGGCGGCAATAGCAACGAAAACCTAACTCAGAAAGCGAAAGAGGAGAAAGAGACATGGCAAAGCAAATCGTAACTGGCGAAAATTCCCGCCAGGCGATCCTGCGCGGCGTCAACATCCTAGCGGACGCCGTGAAAATTACCCTCGGCCCCAAGGGTCGTAACGCAGTGATCGAAAAGAAATTCGGCGCGCCGATCATCACCAAGGACGGCGTCACCGTCGCAAAAGAAATCGAGTTGCCCGATGCGCTCGAGAACATGGGCGCCCAGATGGTCCGCGAAGTCGCTTCCAAGACCTCTGACGTCGCCGGCGACGGCACCACCACCGCAACCGTTCTGGCCCAGGCCATCTTCCGCGAAGGCGTGAAGACGGTCGCAGCCGGCGCAAGCCCGATGGCCCTCAAGCGTGGCATCGAAAAGGCCGTCGAAGTAGCCGTCGAAGAAATCAAAAAATTCCACAAAGATGTGAAGGGCGACATGATCGCGCAAGTCGGCACGATCAGCGCCAACAACGACAAGCAGATTGGGTCGATCATTGCCGAGGCCATGAAGAAGGTCGGCAAGGACGGCGTCATCACCGTTGAGGAATCGAAGACGATGGAGACGACGCTGGAAGTGGTCGAAGGCATGCAGTTCGACCGCGGCTACCTCTCGCCTTACTTCGTCACCGACCCCGAGCGGATGGAGTGCATCCTCGAAGACGTCCGCATCCTGATCCACGAAAAGAAAATCAGCTCGATGAAGGACCTGCTTCCCCTGCTCGAGCAGACTGCCAAGATGGGAAAGCCACTCTTGATCATCGCTGAGGACGTTGAGGGCGAAGCGCTCGCAACCCTGGTGGTGAACAAGCTCCGCGGCACCTTGCAGTGCGCTGCGGTGAAGGCTCCCGGCTTCGGCGATCGTCGCAAGGCCATGCTCGAGGACATCGCCACCCTGACGGGCGGCAAAGCCATCACGGAAGATCTCGGGATCAAGCTCGAGAACGTGAAGCTCGAAGACCTCGGCCGCGCGAAGAAAGTCACCATCGACAAGGACAACACCACGATCGTCGAAGGCGCCGGCAAGCCCTCCGAGATCGAAGGCCGCGTGAAGCAGATTCGCGCGCAGGTGGAAGACACCACGTCCGACTACGACCGCGAGAAGCTCCAGGAACGTCTGGCGAAGCTCGTGGGCGGCGTCGCAGTGATCAAGGTGGGCGCGGCAACCGAGACCGAGCTGAAGGAAAAGAAGGCTCGCGTCGAGGACGCCATGCACGCCACTCGCGCAGCTGTCGAGGAAGGCATTGTTCCCGGCGGCGGCGTCGCGCTGGTTCGTTGCATTTCGGCGCTCGAAAAGCTCAAGCTGCACGATGACGAAGCCATTGGCGTCAACATCGTGAAGCGCGCTCTCGAAGAGCCCATGCGGCAGATCGCACTCAACGGCGGCCACGAAGGCGCAGTCGTTGTGGGCCGCGTGCGCGAGTCGAAGGATGATAACTGGGGATTGAATGCCGATACCGGCGATTATGGCGACATGGTCAAGGCCGGCGTCATCGATCCGGCAAAAGTAACGCGTCTCGCCCTTCAGAATGCTGCTTCGATTGCGGGTCTGATGCTGACGACCGAAGCTCTCGTAGCGGACATGAAGGAAGACGACAAGAAGAGCGCAGCGGGCGGTGGTGGCGGTATGCCCGGCGGCGGCGGTATGGGCGGGATGTACTAAACCGCAGTCAGACCGCAAGGAAAATGAAGGGCGCTCCGAGAAATCGGGGCGCCCTTTTTGTTTTTGGGGGGTGCATAGAGCCATGCACGGCGCAGAGCCAAAGACGAAAAGCCAAAACCGAACAATTCAAAAGAAGGAGAGTCGCGGGAAAGGCACCGCGAGCGGTAGATGCTCGAGGAGACAGGTTCCCAGCCCTTCCGGGCTGGGCTAAATTGTGCCGCTCCTACGGAGCTGAATAGCATTTGTCGTGGTGCTGAAACCGTAGTTTCCACAATAGAAATTCACAGGGTGAGCGTGCGAGGGTGGATGAAAGTGATGAGTGATTAGTGCACGCAACCAACTGGAGTGGAAATGACAAAAAATGGCGCCGCAACTGCAGCAACCAGGTTGCAGCAAAAAGCAGTTTTGAGGGGTTTCACGGGGTACTTCAGGGGCTGAAGCCCCTTTTTTGTGCTCCAGCGTTGCGTCGCGGTTGAAACCGCGACCTACAAAACTTGGGGCTGTTCGTTTTGCGATCATCGGGTGCGATGCGGGCTGGGAGCCAAGATCGGACGGATTGCGGTTTAGCAACGGCGCACAGGCAGGAGTGCCTGTGCCACTGAACGAGCGAAACGAGAACAGAGAGCCGGCAGGATGCCCTTCGGTTCTCAGGGCAAGCCCTTCGCCGCTCCGGGTAAACCGGTGCTACAAGGGAACGATGTGGCGATATGCGCCAAGAATTGATGATCGCTGTGCGTTGTTAAGTGGGCGCAGGCTGAAGCCTACGCTACTAAAAGCAAGAGAGTCGGCGGGACGCCCTTCGGTTTTCAGGGCAGGCCGGCGCTACGACGGAAGAAGAGGGAGGATTTGATGGCTATGAGCATACCGGGGGCTTGGCAGCGGGGGGAGCGGGAATTGGCGCGGCCGATTCGGAGGGCTGGGGAGGAGGAGGCGACATGGAAGGCACGGAGGCGGATTTCGCATCGGGGGAAGACGCTGCGGGCGTTTGAGGCTTACCTCGACCTGCTGGATACGGCGGCTTATCTACAGAGCGAGCTCAGCAGCCAGCTTGCGGCTTACGATGTGACGTTGCGCGGTTTGCGGGTGCTCCATATGGTGTACCGGCGAGGGCCGACTGCGACGCGCGTGGTGGCCAACAAATTAAGGTGTAGCCGGCCGAACGTGGAGAATCTTGTGCGGCCACTCGAGGAGCGTGGCTGGGTGGTGCGCGAAATCTGGACGATGCCTCCCAAGGAGATCAACGAGGCGCGGCTGCCTGTGGCGAAGCGCGGCGAGAAAAGAGAGGGGCGAGCGGTGGGGGTGGTAGTGCTGACGCCGAGAGGTAAAAAGTTTATTGGCACGTTTTTTCCGAAGCACGCGAAGGTGGTGAAGTCGTTGATGCGAGTGCTGGACGGGCGCGAGCAGGTGACGTTGAGCCGGCTGCTGCTGAAATTGAGGAAGGGAGATGTGGTGAAGTTCGTCCGGGAGATTCGGATGTACGACGATGAGGATTGGGAGCGGGTGGTGAAGGATAAGAGTGTTAGTGGCTAGTGGGATAAATCGTTGACAGAGTATCCCAGAACTGGGATAATTGAATGACTCGCAGCGTTCTGGCTGAGGGCGAAAAGCCGCTCTTCTGGGTCGGTTCCTCCCGACGCGACTTGCAGGCATTTCCGGAGCGAGTGAAGGACGATATCGGGACTGCGTTATCAGTAGCGCAGTTC
>Ga0209525_1000110_pt1 | contig 25680 bp, 21 predicted proteins | sample JacPin_JW_Ref_O1_FD_187958 | JGI IMG/M metagenome (GOLD analysis project Ga0209525, IMG submission 187958) | Forest soil microbial communities from Algoma, Ontario, Canada - Jack Pine, Ontario site 1_JW_Ref_O1 (SPAdes) (version 2) | ecosystem: Environmental > Terrestrial > Soil > Boreal... | reverse complement strand
GGCGTATCCGTTCTAGTTTCAAAATTCGAGGACATGTCAGCATTGGTCGGTATAGCCCGCAATTTGGTCGGTGCGATTGCCGCTTGATTACTACTGCGAAGCTTAGAAGTGAAGATGTACGCAATATGCGAAAACGGATTGTCACACCGGCTCCCAGCAACCGTTCAGGCGCGTAGCGAGGTTCGTTAGATCTTGAGTGTGCCGCCACGGTGGAGGTCACTCCCAGAGGATAAAGACTTTCGGCCTAAATTATGAAGCAGCAGATCGACCAAAACTCAGGCACTCGAAGCCCTAACGAACCCCTCTCGCCCGCCATCTAACAGTGGTCTTGGATAACTTGCCGCTCAAGGGCGGTTTTAGGAGGATCGCTTGGCCAACAACAAGCTTCACCCACAAGAGTCCGCTCCGCAAACTAGTTCCCACCTGAAGGTTCTGGGCATTGTGCTAGCCGGAGGTAAAGGCACCCGGCTCTATCCGCTGACCCGCGAACGCGCCAAGCCCGCCGTTCCATTCGGAGGCAAGTACCGGATCATCGATTTTGTCCTGAGCAACTTCGTCAATTCTGGCATTCACTCGATTTACGTGCTCACTCAGTTCCTCAGCCAATCGCTGCTGCAGCATCTGAGCGAGGGCTGGCAGGTCGGCGGGCTGCTGAAGAGCCACTTCATTATCAACGTACCTGCGCAAATGCGTTCGGAAAACGAGTCGTGGTACCGGGGCACCGCCGACGCAATTTATCAAAATATGAATTTGATCGAGCAGTCCGATCCCCACCTGGTGGCGATTTTTGGGGCAGACCATATTTACCGCATGAACGTCGCCGCCATGATTGATTTTCATCGCGCGAAGCGCGCCGATGTCACGGTAGCTGCCATTCCGGTCGCGCGCAGCCACGCGCACGAGTTCGGCGTTATCGAGGTCGACGAAGAAGGTCGTATTGTGGCCTTTCACGAAAAAAACCCGAACGCGCCGACCATGCCGGGCGATCCCCATCGCGTCTATGCCTCGATGGGCAACTACATCTTCTCCACCCCCATGCTTTTGGAGCTTCTTACGGCCGATGCGAAGACGCCAGGCAGTCATCACGATTTCGGCAAAGATATCCTGCCCCGACTCGCCGGCAAAGCGCCGATGTACGCTTACAATTTTGAAAGCAACCGCATCCCCGGTGAGGTCGAAGATTCTGTTCCTTACTGGCGCGACGTCGGCACCATCGAGGCCTACTACGAAGCCAACATGGACCTAAACAACGTTAAGCCCGATCTGAATCTGTACAACCGCGAGTGGCCGGTGCGTAGCACGAGCTATCCCGATCCTCCGGCGAAGTTCGTGTTTGAGGAAGAAGGACGGCGTGGCGAAGCGCTCGACAGCATCGTCTCTGGAGGATGCATACTTTCCGGCGGCCTGGTGCGGAAGTCGATTCTGGGACGTGGTGTGCGTGTCCACGCAGGAGCCGAGGTCGAAGGCTGCGTCATCATGGACGACTGCGACATTGGACGACGTGCCAAGCTACGCCGCGCTATCCTCGACAAGAACATCGGCATACCCGAAGACACAACGATCGGCTACGACCTCGAAGCTGACCGCGCCCGCGGATGGCATGTGACCGAGTCGGGGATTGTGGTGATCGGGCGCGGGTACAGCAGCGTCCCCATGGCAGTGATGATCGCGTGAGTGCGGAGCCGAGTGATCGCCAACAACTCAAGGGGTCGGAGCCAAACACGACTCGTAAGTGTTCGAGGCAGATGGCCCCTCCGACACCAGAGGACTCTTGCGGGAACGGACTCCAAATCCAAATTCTCAAATGCCAAGTGGCGCCAGGGTTAAACTGGGGACATGCGTAAGCGATTGATTACTCCGACTACGGAGACGGTTCGACCGGATGCTGGAGGCTGGCTCGACCTCGAAAACGCCGCGGTGGTAGAGGTCACATCGGAAGCCGAGGGTTTTCCGGTCGAGTCGGCGCTACTGCTGGGCGAAACTCGGGGCTGGCGGGCGGTTTCTTCAGGAACCCAAACGATTCGCCTAGTCTTTGACGAACCCCAAAATCTAAAGCACATTTCGCTGATTTTCGAGGAAGAGCACGCAGCCCGTACCCAAGAATTCGTCCTGCGGTGGTCTGCGGATAAAGGGCGCTCGTTTCGAGAAATTGTGCGCCAGCAGTGGAACTTCAGCCCACCCAACACAATCCGTGAGATCGAGGAATATCAGCTCGGACTCTCGGATGTCACCGTGCTTGAGCTGATTATTACCCCTGATGTCAGCCATGGGCCGGCTCGCGCTTCGCTTAATAGTATTCGTCTGCGCTGATTTTGCCAGGAATCTATCGATCCCAATTCCATGAAAGACTAAAAAAAGAACCGCCCGAAGCGAATTCGCTGCGGGCGGACATCGGTTTTCTCTTAGAGAAGTTGGACGTTTTCCGCTTGGAAGCCCTTAGGCCCCTTGACCACGTCAAACGGCACCGCCTGGCCTTCTTGAAGGCTGCGGAATCCATTCGACTGGATGGCGGAGAAATGCACGAAAACATCTTCGCCGGACTGCCGGTTGATAAAGCCGAAACCCTTAGCGTCGTTAAAACCACTTTACTTTTCCTTGTTCCAATCTGTTACCTGGCCTACTAGGGGAGCGCCATTTTCGTCGTCTCGGCCCGCGCCAATCAGAGTAGTACCAGTCCCATTCGGATTCCGATGGTCACTGCCTCCGTCCGGCTGGATGCCTCGAGCTTATCGAGAATGGAACTGATGTGGAATTTCACCGTATGCTCCGAAATCGCCAGGCTTGACGCAATTTGCTTGTTGCCTAAGCCTTCGGCGAGTGCGCGGAGAATTTGGATCTCTCGTTCAGTCAACTCGTCACGGAAGTGGGCGCGTTCTCTGAGAGGTTCTGAACCAAAGCGAGCTATCAGAGATTGCGTTGCGTCTTGGTTCAATAGGAACAAGTCCGAGTTAGCGGTTTGAATGGCCCAAAGGATCTCGGCCGAGGTTGCATTTCGCGGAAGGATCGCCTTCACACCGCGACGCAGAGCACGGGCAATCCAACTGCCTTCAGGGTGATCAATCAGGGCCACAATTGAAATCGGTGAATCGACAGACCCGAGCGGCAGTGAATGCTCAACGAATTCAAGATCATCGGTGGTAAGGTCGACAAGAATTACGTCTGGCTGAAGGTCGCGTATCTGGGAACCGAGGAAGCTGGCGTTCGCAACACCACCAGCAAGTTTGAGGAATTCTGAATTTCGGACCAAAGATTCAAGTCCCGCGCGGCTCACGGCGGAATTTGCCGACACCAGGACACGAATCTGCTGCTCGCCGCTTGTTTTGGGCATCAACTCACCGCGTCGGTCGATCGTCAAGCGTGACGTTCACCTGTGTGGGTGATCCTCCACGGATGACCGTCACCGTAACCTTCTGTCCGATTTTGGCCGACGATAAAATCTGCTGGACGCTCTCTAGTCCTTCAAGCGGCTTACCCTGCAATTCGACCAGAATGTCACCCAGAAGGATTCCAGTTCGGTCTGCTGGACCACTCGGTTCGACATGAACGACGACCAGGCCATTGGTCAATTCCGATTTGAACTTGCTACGCAGCGACTCTGGGATAGCGACGGGCTGCATCGCGAGACCTAGATATGGGCGTGCGATGTGTCCCTTTTCGAGCAGCTCATTAACAACCCGGTCGACCGTGCTCGCGGGAATGGTGACAGCTCGGCCTCGGGCCACTCCTCGTGTGTTGATGCCGATCACCTTGCCTTCAGCATTGACCAGCGGCCCGCCAGAAAGACCGGAATAGAGCTCAAGATCAAGCCGTATGTGCTGATCTATCTTGCCGCTAGCCCAGGTTCGCCATGCCCCGCTTAACCCGCCCACAATTCCGGCGCTCGCTACCAGGTTTCCACGCCAACTTCGACCGAGTGCAAGAACCAGAGTTGCGAGTTTCACGCCAGACGCATCTGCAAGCGATGCCAACGGAACCGTTCCGGTATTTGCCAACTTCAGAACCGCGAGATCCGTCGACGGATCCCGCCCTGCAAGCGTGGCCTCGACAGATTTGTCGGGCCCGAAGGCGACGGTAATGCCCTCATTTCGTCGAATTCCGTGGTTGACCGTGACGATTACATCCTTGCGCCATTGGATGCCACTCGATGGGATTCGATGCTGACCGTGGACGGCGACGACCGAAGGTCCAACTGTTTCCGCGGCCGTTGCCAAGTCGTTTGATGAACTCTGTAGCGATGCCATTTGTTCTCCTTAAAAAACTGATCTTCACGGAATGTTTGCGTTGTTCCGCGCAAGATCAGCATGAAGCAACAATCCAAAGCGCACATCAGCCGTCCAGCCAGTTCTTACCTGGACAATCGGCTAGGTTATTTGTTAGCGGGGCGTGTCCCGGATCTCCCAAAGTACGCATCAATGGCTTGGACACAGAGCCAAACGGCTGAGAATGTCCACTTGGTGCTCTTGCTGTCGCCCACGCGACCGGTTCTTGCGCGGATTCCAGACCGCGAGGGTTATCCAATTCTGGGACACGGGCCACCTTATTGTCAGACAGTTGGATCAACAGCTCTCCACATCTCAACCAAGCTGTTGCCGTCACGCTGGCGTACTCTGCGATGTAGTTGCGCTTTACCCCAAAGGAGTCAAATGGGGCTCTCAACCTGTGTTCATTGATGGGGCGGTGGTAAAGGTTGAGACGGAACTTGCGAAGCAAGTCGCAGCGACGTTGCGCTATTGCTAAATCAGCGTGTGAGGACTTTTGTCGTTCGAAGGGGTCGAAATTTCGTGCTCGGCATCTCTACGACTCGTGCATCACTCGGAAAACAAAGGGCTTTAATAAAGTGGCACGGTTCTTGCAGTCACAACAGTGGTTCGAGGTTTCGTGTTTTGCAAGAGCGTGAGAGAGAGGTGCGGGTGAAAAGCGAATACGACTTGAATTCTGCGATTGCGTTTCTCTTAGTTGGCCTCGGCATCGGATCTGCTTTGGTCATGCTCTTCGATCCGAAACAGAGGGTCACGATTGAGGGAATCAGGCGAGACAAGGGAATCGATAGTTGGCGCACTGCAAGGTTGCACTAAAAAGAGGAGGCAAAGGAACGAGTTGCGTGAGTTACGAGTTATGGAGGTTAGCTATGAAAAAAGCACTCCGAAGATTAGATCCATTACTGTGGGTAGTGCTCTTGGTTTGTGCCATGCTTCTACCCGCTTCGATGTACGCTGAAAACGATGTGATGGGAGAGATTCAATTTGAAGGAAAATCCCATGTCGAAAAGACTTCTGGCGTCTGGGTGGACGGAGAGTACGTAGGATATTTGAAAGAACTCAAAGGATCGAAGAAGGTTCTTCTTCTACCTGGCGAACACGCAATTAGCGTGCGCCAGGACGGCTACCAAGACTTCACAGCGCGAATTCTTGTCCAGCCCGGACAGAAGGAAATCGTTCGAGTGGCCATGGAGAAGGCCCCCACGGGACCGCTTCCTGATGTGACGGCGACAGTGAAGATCGCAGTCAACCCTTCGAGAGCCGCAGTTTTTTTGGACGGCCTTTTCGTGGGACACGTCGGGGAGTTTGAGGGCCTGGGTCGAGGGATGCTGGTTGCGCCGGGAACACATCAGATCAAAATCGCCCTTCCCGGCTATCAAACTTTTCAAACGGACGTCAATCCGCTCGCTGATCAGACGGTTGAAATCAAGACTGACTTGGTCAAGAATGGCGTTCCTCTGGCAGGGCCTCTAGTCAAGACGGAAACAAGTGCCGCCACACCGTCGTCTGACGTTCGTGACGCGCCTCCACAGCGCTGAAACGCAATGGGATGCAAGGGGAATCGGCGTTGTTCGCGAGGACTGAGTGGAACCGAAATGGCCCGGTCGGGCGTGCGCAGACCCTCGATGCATTCCATTGTGGTGGTCTTTCCAGCGCCGTTGGGCCGCCAGGCATTGTGACGAGCACATGGAGACGCGGGGCTTTCTGAGGATGGCGGGCGAGGGGTTAGAGGAAAGAATGGGACGCCGCGCAAAAGAAGCCGGCAACTGACAAGCTCGCTGAAATTCCATGAGCACTTGGCTGACCGGACATGTCTTTTGGTAATCGGTTATCGCGTGTATTGATGGGTCACTGGAGAACCGACGATAATCCGCTGTGTTAGGGGAACAATTCTCAACTAGGGAACCAGGAGCCTTCTGTGCCGACCCATGAGTTGTCTGTCAACATTCTCGCCCATCTCTTAAGTCCAACAACCCGCAACGTTTTCTTGCTGACCGTGGCTTCTCAGATCATTGGAGCCAAGTCGTCGCTGGAAAGTACACTGGAACTGACCAACCGGATTTGTGATCGCTACTTCCCTACTAGTTTTCCACATTCGTAATCGGAATGTCGGTTGGGTGAGTTTAATTGTTCGCGGAAGAAGCAATAAGAAATGAAGATCAAAACTACGCCTGCATCGTGGTGTAATTTCCGACAACAACAAGCAGCGGAGGGCTCATGCCAAGCGTACATGTTGACAAGCTAGGTGAAATGGCAATCATTGAATGCGCGGGAAAGTTTGTCCGAACCGCGGCGGCGTCCAAATTACAGGATGCCGTTACCTCCCAGATACAGGCTCGCGTGGTCGTTTTGGATCTGACAGAAATGCACGCGATAGGCGGTGGCGGCCTAGGTGTGCTCGTGCTTCTACAGAGGTGGGCTCAGGAGCACGAGATTCGACTCAAGCTGTTCAACCCTTCCGAGCTCGTGCGGGAAAAGGTAAAGCACGTGGATTTTGAAATTGCGACTCTGGAACAGATGATGAGTCTCCTGGGCCGGGTCGATAGTGAGTACGCGTGCGCATTGCTCGAATCGCAGTTCCCGTCTCATCTGTCGCGATACGCTTAGATCGAAGAAGCCTTGAGCCAACTACAAAAAGTACCTTACCTCATTGGTGTCGCTCCGTTTCGCCCTCGGGCCATTTACTTCCGTGGTGGATAGATGTCCAATGATGGAAGCGCACCACCTGTCCTTCACAACGCCAAAACTGCACAAGAGAAAATTGTGCGCAGCCATGGGCCACGGGATCGAGGACTTTTCCATTCAAGGTGTTGAATCCTAGAGCGGAGTAAAATCGTGACGAGAATTCTCATAGTCGATGACAATGCAAGGGTACGAGCCGCGCTTCGGGTGTGTTTAAAGATGAAGGAAGATTGGGTCGTTTGTGGAGAAGCGGAAAACGGAGACGCCGCCATAGAGTTGGTGCGAACTGTAAAGCCAGATGTCGTCTTGCTCGATTACGCAATGCCGGTGATGAACGGGCTTGAGGCGGCGCGAGTAATGAGCGGCCTCGCTCCTGAGTGCTCCATATTGATGTACACAATGTTTGCTACTCCACAGCTGTCAGAACTGGCCGCCGCTGCTGGCGTTCGTGCCGTTCTGTCCAAGGATGTAAATGGGATCGGTGCGGTCATGGAGGCGATCGAAGCGGTGGCTTCTCGCAGTGCTACAGGTTGCGAATCGTAGGCTTTAAGGCCTCGTTTTGACGCTCGCGATCGTGCCTCCACGGAGTTGAAATGAAACCGGGGGGACACTAAAACCGCGACAGTCTTAGGAGGCTTCGCGAGCGGAAGGGCGCAGTCGCGAAATTCGCGGCCAACCGGCAATACCGTTCCAAAGCAACTGCTATGGCGACTTGTGCTTTGGAGTCTTCGCGTTAAGCGTCGAGATAAGGCCCTCCGCTGCAGGAGGGACCTGGGTCTCATGAACAACTACAATATCCTTCGCCGAGATTTTCTCCCCGTAGATTCTCTTGTTTGCGTCGTTGTCAGGTCGGATGGTCGAACCCTCCAGCGAAATGCCTGCAAACAGGCCACGCGCGCGTGAATAGCTCAATATTTCAGCGCGCATCGAGATATCGGTTTCTGCCGACGCGTCACGACCGACTGGTCCTGCTGCCACCGATGCATCTCCTCCGAGCTTGACTTTGCTGCTCAAGATTCCTTTTGCCCCGCGATCATTCATCACCAGAAGGACGAAGTCAGTCGCTTGCCCGCCGATCTGAAAGCCTACGCTCCCACCCTCAAGGGCCATCATTGAGGGCGCGCCCCAGGGGCCGTTGAAATATTCGCCCGTTCGGCAGGTCATCGCACCGCGGCCGTAACTACCACCGACCACAAACGCGGCCTTGAGGACCGATGGAAAAACAACCACACAGTCGGCCTTATCGAGGAGATCTTGAGGAATGTCGTCTGGAATATTCAGAATCTCTGTCAGTACGGTGCTGGCATTCCTCAGACGATCCTCGTCCTTTTCTTTGTCGTCTGCCCAACCGGTGACTGCAAGCAACAATGCGCCCATTGCGCACGCGAATATCCTCTTTTTCATGAGACCTCCTAAATGGATACAGTTGCCTCAACGGCCGGCCTAACCCACTGCATGGTCGACCTCAGCTCCGGGCGGTATCGCCACGCAAGAGTTCCTCCTCGCGCTGCGAACGGCAGCGCTTGCGCCCGATTATCTTGCCCGATCCAGATTCAGCAAGCCATACGTTGAATATGGTAAACGGGCAAGAGTTTTCCTTTACGTTGTCTGCAGAGAGGTCGATCTTTGAATTTAGCCCGTACCCACCACCTCATCCCTTCACTGCCGAGCGGATTTTTGGGATACCCGAGACGGCGCCTTTGAGCGCTTCGTCGGTTTCGATCAGATCCAGGACTTTTCTTGTCATCTCCTCATCAATATCCGGTGCCTTGCGGATCTCCACTGGGTAGCGCACCAGCAGTTCCAGGCCAGCATCGGCGAACTGAAGACGTGCCTCTGGGCGCGGCACCTCCACCTGAATATCGACATGGCGCTCGATGGCATGGTGCTGGCGTTCGATCTCCTCTCGATATTGCGAATAGACAGAGTTTACGGCTGCCACCAGCTTCCCCTGCGCTGTCTTATGATCTCCGTCCGGCGCAATCATCACCACGACCTCGTGCCATGCGTACTCGGTTCCTGGAATCTGCTTGAAGAGCGGTGTGCCCGTCTGGAAAAGAACGGAGTTTGAGAACACAACGATGCGTCCCGTAGGATAGAAATCCAATCCCGTACCCGCCAGTTCCATCAGGTACAACCTCACAAGACCGATATCGACAACGTCGCCGGTGATGCCAGCAACGCTGATTCGGTCGCCGACCCGGATGCCATACCGGCCGATGATAAAGAAATACGCGGCAACGGAAAGAAGGACGGCTTGCAACCCTACGGCGATGCCAGCGGTGATGAATCCGGCAAATGTGGCCAGAGAACTGAACTCGCTGACGAAGCCCACAGTCAGGACAATCACAATTAAGAAACCGATTACTACACGGCGCAGGACCAGAAACTGCCTTCGGCGGCGAGGTTCACTTACATACCGGAACGTGATACGACGCCAGATTTCCGAGAGAACCAGAATCACCGCCAGCGCCAGGATAATTCCACCCACTCGGAAGAGTACGGAGCGAAGAAGGTACTTCGATTCGCGGGCAATCGAATTGCGCCATTCGTCAAAATTCGTCTTGCTGTCGTCGAGCACGACGATTTCCTGGCTGAGTGGGAGAAGCGCACCGGAAAGCTGTTTGAAGCGCTCGGTGAGATCATGGAAGTCTTGCTGTTCCGTTTGTAGCTGTTGCGAATCGGTGGCCGGCGGCTGATTGGCCAGGTTCTGACTCTGCTGAATCGTCGCCCGCAAGGCGTTTCGGAGCGGGGTCCGCAACTGGTCCGCCACCTCGCGCGCGTCGTTAGTTTCGTTGATGGCTCCATCGATCCGGTGCACGGCGCTCATGTAGTCATACAGCGTCAGTGCCTCGCTGATCAGACCGCCGGAGTTGGCAAGCGAAGGTTTAGCTGGCATAGGCGCACCGACCGTCTTTTGAGGGTTTGTGCTCGAACCCAGAACCTCGGGGATCGATCGGGCCAGCTGATTGATACTGCCTTCGAGTCCACCGGCGATCTCGCCGTTGGTTTCGACGAACGTCGCCATTTTTTGAATGGCATCGAGGAGAGCCTTCTGTAGTTCCAATTGGCCCTGAAGGGCGTCTCGCTGTGAAATGAGGTTGCCTCGCCGGGCGCCCGGGGTCTTAGTAATCTGCGCGTCCATACTTTCGATCTGCGATTGCAATTGATCGATCTGGGAAGAAGTCTTGGCCTGCGCCTGGGCCAATTTCTGCTGCTGCGTCGATTCGCCGGGCGGCTGGGTTGCACCACTGATTTTCTGCTGGGCCCTGATCAGCTCGGCCTCGGCCTTCGTGGACTGAAATGCGAGCCGCACGACCTCAGCTTCGAGGCTCTGCGCATTGTCCTGATAGATGGCGTCGCTGGACAGTCCGACAGACTGAACGCCAGCGGTGGAATGACGGTACCAACTGATGACCTGGTTCAGGTGATGCAGCACGGCAGCGCCATCGAGCTGCATCGCCGGCAAGGTATTCGTTGAGGGTTGTGAACTCTGTTGCCCCGGAGTTTTCAGCGGCTGGGGCGGCGTCGAACTTTGCGCCCACGAAACCACTCCGCCAATTAACGATAACGCGACACTTGCAACGATCGACCTACCGGCGCAACGCGAGCGACGATACTTGATTGTTTCCGGCATATTACTCCAGGTCCGCGAAATTAACTTGGATCATGAAGAAAAAAGCGGGTTTATGGAAGTCTATTGTTTTGTTGGCGTCCCCGACGGGATTTGAACCCGTGTTACCGCCGTGAAAGCGGGATGGCTAAAGGTAACTCTAAGAAACCACAGGAACACGGACTCACTGGATGGCGTTCTTGGAGCAGCAAGAAACACCTTATTGTGTCCCCGATGTGTCCCCGGTCTTTCAACGATTCTGAACTTTCCTGCTCGTTATTGACCTGATTGACCTGTTCGAAGCGACGGTAGAGGATAGCCTTTTCAGAGCTGAACGAAAACGTATTTCCAATAACTTGAGACACATGGCCAACACCGTGAGTCGTTGAAGAGCACCCCAAGGGAGTCAGTTCTGGCTTTCTTGTGGGCTGCGCCTGCGCCGGAAGTCTTTTTCAATCTCGCGCCTAATTCTTCCTGATGACCGGTCCCTCTGAGGGCGTTCGGAACACGGGTAGCCGTCTGATCCTCACTCCATTCTCCGTCACAGAGACCATCGCTCCTTTCAGTAAGTCGTCGTCGCAAATCTCTATCACGCTGACCGGCAACCGGGCAAGATCCTCTCCGCGCAGGCCTTCGATTCGAATACGGATTACAGATGGCCCGGTAATGCCGGACAAGGCCAGGAGGGCGTGGAAGTCAGCCTCCAATGTGACAACCACCATACCTTCCTGGCGGCCGACGTCGAGAATTTTCAAATCACTTGCTGCCGCTAAACCCCTGTCGCCCACGTGGACTGCTTCGATCTGCTGGTTACGGAGGTGAAGGACAGCTGAACGCGGGAGGCCCTGATCGAGCAGAAGTTTCATCGTTTATGCGGTAGGGGCAAGACCTTGTCATCCACCAAGGCAGCTGCGTAGGCCAGCGCTTGGCGAATGTCTTCGTCCTCAAGCTCGGGGTATTCGCGTTTGAGTTCAGATCGATCGGGATAGGTAGCGAGCGCCTCGAGCACGCGGCGCACCGAAAGACGAAGGTCGCGTATGCATGGCTCCCCATTCAGCCGGGCAACATTGGTTGTGATTCGGTCGAATTGTTCCACCCTAGCTCCTCCCTTTCTCCGTTAATCGCCGCATACATCGATGCGAAAACGCGCGGACGATGGCATCCAAAACCTCATCGAGGCACTCGCCAACATCTTCGCACAAAAACCGCAACACATGATCGGTTTGTGCTCGGCACTGGCGAATCGCCATCGGTCGGGTGGTTGCAACGAGGCTCGGAGCAGCCCGTAATTTGGACGTAATCAATCCGCCACGCCAGGTTCCTTCTTGTTGCCCTTGCCTACGATCTTCCTGCCAACCAGAGCGGTTGCGCGGAACAGATTCAGCAGGGCACAACGGGTCGCCATCAGCTCGGCCAATAACAGCACGATCGGGTCCGCTGGCCGCTCACGAGCCGACCGAAGGCCAGCCCGCGCAACCACTCCGCGAGGGATTTCCCGTCGCGCTCGGCGGCATTTTCGACCCTCCTGCGGCTCTTCGGGGAGACTAACCCGGTGGCAACGGTTTTAGCACGCAGACCCGGTCGCGCTGTATCGGTCGGAGACGTCGAAGACGGCGGCAGATATCCCAGCGAACCCCAAAGATGCAACAACTGGAGATTACAACGTTACAACGAGAACAAAATTTTCGTTTCGTCCTGTATAACGACCTAGTCCGCTCCGGAAGCCGGATGGCTTCCGGTCAGCTGACGATCCGTCCGGTAATTCCCGACCATGTCCTAGACGCCTGTTTCCGGATCAAGCTTCTTGTAACAAAAGACTTTACGATGCGGTACGAGCCGAGTAGCATCCCCAGCAAAGGAAATTTCCCTAACGGCTCGGGAGTGGAGATAAACCATGAATGGGTTCCACCTCACACTTTGCAGACTTTTGCTATTTGCCGCAGCATTGACCGGCCAAGTTGCGGCTCAACAGTGGAAAGCTCCCACCACGATGAAGAAGTTGGCAAATGGTCTCGTCGTGGTGGTTTCCGAGGACCATTCTGCACCCACCTTTGGACTGTGCGTCAGCTATGGAATCGGTTTTCGGCTGGAGCCCGAAGGACGCACTGGATTCGCCCATCTGTTCGAGCACATGATGTTTGAAGGAACTCCCAACGCTGCCAAAGGTGTTTTGGACCGCGTGATTGAGGGCGGCGGCGGGTCAAACAACGGTGACACTCGGTACGACTTCACCGAGTATATCGAAACCGCCCCTGTTTCAGCCCTCGATCCCGTGTTGTGGATTGAAGCCGATCGCATGAAGACTTTGGACTTCTCCCCGAAGAATCTGGAAAATCAACGCAATGTAGTTGAAGAAGAAGTCCGGGTAAACGTTATGAATCGTCCCTATGGACTTTTCTTCGCGATTGATCTTCCGGGAAAAGCCTTCGACACCTATCCCAATGCGCACAACTTCTATGGTGAGTTCAAGGATCTCGACGCCGCCAAAATCCCAGACGTCCAAAAGTTTTACGAGCAGTATTACGCTCCAAACAACGCGGTCCTCGCGATTGTGGGCGACGTGCAGCCCGATGACGTCTTCGCAAAGGTGGAAAAGCATTTTTCCGCTATTCCCGTGCGCGAGATTCCATCGCGACCCAATGTGGAGGAGCCGCCTCAAAAATCGGAGCGACGTGCCACCGAGAGCGACAAGCTGGCCAAAGTTCCGGCGATCGCCATCGGCTACCGCATGCCTCCGCGGCATTCGCCCGACGCCCTTGCCAGCGCCGTAACCGGAGAGCTTCTGCACAACGGGCAAGCATCGCGACTCTATCAATCTCTGGTGAAGGAGAAACAAGTTGCACTGTCAGTGGATGGCGGCTTGAATTGGCCGCTAGGCACTCCTTATGAATTCAACGGTCCGACGCTGATGACGTCGTTCATCGTGTACCCTCCGAATGTTTCAGAAGATCAGCTAGTGGCGGCGTTCGACTCTACTATCAAGGAGCTTGTCGACAAAGGACCAAGCCAACAGGATCTGGAGCGGATCGTCGCCAAGATGCGATCCGACTGGTACGATCAGCTGGAGATTCCAATCAGTCGAGCTTCGGCGCTCTCGCACGCTGCGCTTTTCGACGGCAAATTCGATCTCGTGTACCAAATCCCCGAAGACTTGGCCAAAGTTACACCCGCCCAAGTGCGGGCATTCGCAGCCAAGTATCTCGTGAGTACGAACCGCACCGTCATAAATCGAGTGCCAGCACAAGGAGAAGTACAGTCCGAGAAAAAGCAAGGAGCGGCACAATGAGAACGATCATGAGAATCGCTGCTGCTATCCTTTTGTTCGTCTCATTCAGTTTTGCGCAGAAGGATGTTCCGATGCCGAAGGAACTTCCGCCCTATGGCGCAGAGAAGCCGCTCCGCCCACCTTCTGTCCACTCTGCCAAACTCGACAATGGATTGACCCTGTGGCTCGTTTCCGAACCAGGTTTTCCGAAAATTGCATTTAGCGTGGCCGTGCGCGGTGGCCTCGCCGCAGATCCTGCTGACTCCCCCGGCATTTCGGAGTTGCTGGTGAAAACCGTCGATCAGGGAACAAAAGCGCGTACGGCAAAGCAGATTGCACAGGAACTGCAGGCTGCTGGCGGAGATGTGAGCGCCGACTCGCAGAAGGACTTTATCGAAGTGTCAACCGCTGTTCTGACGTCGAGAATGGACGCTGCAATCTCCGTTTTGTCTGATGTTGTCCAGAACGCCTCTTTTCCGGATGCTGAGGTGGCGCTTGCTAAGCGCAATTTGTCCGACTCGCTTCGGCAGCGCGAGTCGGAGCCGAGATTTCTCGCAACCCGCGCTATGGCGAAAGTCCTCTTCCGCGATCACCCTTATCACGTCACCGCGCCCACGCAGGAATCCGTTACGGCCGCTACTTCTGCAGACCTCAGGCGGATCTTCGCGCAACGCTTCCGACCGGATCAGGCGATTCTGGTTGCAGTCGGTGATTTTGACGACGCACGAATGATGGAGATGGTGAAGGCGAAATTTGGTGCCTGGAAAGCGCCGGACGAATCTGCGCTCTCCGCGACCCAACGTACTTCAAATACACCGGAACATGCGGTTTTTGTGGTGACGCGTCCAGGTTCCGTTCAGACCACGCTTGAACTGGGAACTTTTGGGCCTTTGCGCGGCGATCCTGATTACGAAGCAGCCATGGTCGCGAATGCAATTTACGGAGGCACGTTCAGTTCGCGATTAACGTCCAACATTCGCGAGGACAAGGGATACACGTACTCACCCTCTTCCTACTTGCGTGCTTATCAGGCAGCGGGAGTGTTAGTCACGCATGCCGATGTTCGCAACGAAGTAACCGCGCCCACTCTGAATGAAATCGATTACGAACTGAACCGACTGGCGACCACCGCACCCAGCGACGAAGAACTCTCGAAAGCCAAACATTACCTCGTGGGCAGTGAAGCGATCCAATTGCAGTCCAGAGCCTCATTATCGGACCATCTGGCCGGACTCTGGGTGGATGGCTTGCCGCCGGAAGAGATAGGAATCTACGGGCAGAAAATTACGAACACCACGGTTTCCGAGGTAGAAACGGCCGCCAAGAGATACTTCCCGGCCTTTCAGACTGCAATTGTCGCTGTTGGTGAAGAGAAAGTTATTCGCGACGCTTTGGCGTCATTCGGCATCCCTGTCAAGACTCTCCAGTAGGCGTCGCGGACTGCGATGCCAATGCCGGAAGCTCCTGCGCAGCAAGTCGTTCCGCAACGGAACGCAAAGCATCATTGAGACGAAGCCGGGGCTCGGCGCAGCAGGTTTACGCATATTGCGTAGGCTCTTACTCAAATTGCGCAAAATATGGATGGATTCTCTGACGGACATGGTCAGGGGGCAGCCTGCCTCCAACAACATCTTTAGCATCTGTCTCACAAACACCAATTTCTAGTGTTGAGTAATCTAAAGTACTAGTTTATATTTCTCATATGCAATATATCCAAAGGAGATTGGCAGGCGTGCTGCTGGACGCAGCTCGACACTTTCCCGCGGTTGTTGTGACAGGGCCTCGGCGTGCCGGCAAAACCACTCTTCTTCGCAGGCTATTCCCAAACGCCCACTACGTGCTGCTCGAAGACCCCGACATTCAGGCACGCGTACGTAGCGATCCCCGCGCATTTCTTGACGCGCTGCGCCCTCCAGTCGTCTTCGACGAGATCCAGAATACCCCCGAATTACTTGCCTACGTCCGTACGGTTATCGACACGGGCCCACGGCGGATGGGGCAATGGCTGTTCACTGGGTCCCAGGAGGCTCCACTGATGCAGGGCATCAGCGAATCGATGGCGGGCCGGGCTGCCATCCTCCAGCTCCTGCCATTCAGCCTCGCAGAAACCAAGAAAGTGAACCTGTTACACGGGGGATTCCCAGAGGTGCTCGCCCGGCCCAAGGCTCGTAGCCTTTGGTTTGCCTCCTACTTGCAAACGTACTTGGAAAGAGATGTCCGGGCGATTACAAACGTACGGGACTTGGCGACATTTCGCCGTTTTCTCGCTCTTCTGGCGAGTCGTCACGGCCAGATGCTGAACAAGACCGACCTTGCTGCACCGCTCGGGGTCACCGTTCCCACGATTGGCGACTGGCTGCACATCCTCGAAATAACAGGCCAGGTCATTCTGGTGCCGCCGTATTTCGAAAATTTCGGAAAGAGACTAATCAAGTCACCGAAAGTGTACCTGGGTGATTCAGGCCTCGCCTGTTACCTGCTGGGCCTGACATCATCAGCTGAGCTTGAGCGGTCGCCATTTCTGGGGCCTTTGTTCGAAGGCTTCGTCGCAGCAGAGATCCTCAAAAGCCAAGCCGACCGTGGGATGCGCAAGGAGCTCTACTATTTTCGTGATCAGCAGGGTCTGGAAGTAGACTTTCTTGTTCCACGTCCTAACGCCAAGCTGTGGCTGGTAGAAGCGAAAGCCGCGAAGACTGTTCGTCCCGCGATGGCATCGCCATTGACCTCCCTTCAACACACGCTGCAAAAACGAGCCGGAAGGTTGATCGTGGTCCATCGGAAGTCGCGCCTACAAGTGCCTACATCGGCGATTGCTAAAGGAGTTGAAGCACTGGATCTAGGCCAATTTGTCGTTGAACTCTTATCGGCTCGATGAATTGCAGTCTTGCCGGCCAACACCTCGCTAAGGTCCCGAGATTTCTCATATCGCACTGATCACAGCGTTGTGGCAACACGCGCGTGTTGGGTTTAATAGGGCCAGCCCTACCCGACAGCTTCGCGGACTTACTCAAAGGTGCCTTCGTCCCGCTCCATATAAATCGGTGGCCTTACCTTCCTCGCCTCGGCAATCGCCTGCCCATTGTGCTTTCCATCGAGCAGATTGCGGCACTGCTTCGCATCCTGAAGGAGCCCACACGCACGATGGTATTACTCGCCGTGTTCACGGGCCTTCGGGTTGGGGAGTTGTTAGGCCTCAAGTGGAAGGACGTCGATTTTCAGAAGTTGGAAGTCCATGTCATCCGCTCGATCGTGATGCAGCACGTCGGGGACTGCAAAACCGAAGCCTCTCGCAAGCCGGTTCCGCTCGATTTGCGACTGTCTAAAGTTTTGTCGAACTGGCGGCTGCATAGTCCATACCCAACCGATGAGGACTCGGTATTCGCCAGTCCGCACAGCGGGGGGGAAACTGCCGTACTGGCCGGGTTCGCTGTACAAGGCGCACCTGGAGCCAGCGGCGAAAGAAATCGGAATCGTGGGCCATTTCGGTTGGCACACGTTCCGGCATACGTACGCGACGCTCCTAAAGGGGAACGGCGAGGACGTGAAGGTTGTTCAGGAGTTAATGCGGCACGCAAACATCTCGGTCACTCTGAACATCTACGCGCAGGCAATCACGCAAACGAAGCGAGACGCGCAGAGCCGAGTTGTGAGTTTGCTGCTCAACAAAAAACGATGAAAAACAGAGCACCGAGGCTTATCGGACCGTAGCGGACCTACAAAATTCCGGAGGGGACTTGCAAGTGGTTGATAAAGTTGGCGTCCCCGACGGGATTTGAACCCGTGTTACCGCCGTGAAAGGGCGATGTCCTAGGCCGGGCTAGACGACGGGGACGATCAATAAGGCGGGACGCTGCCGTAAAGTGCCGCAGAACTCCTGATCGTACGGATACGATCCTACGAACACGCGATTAGAGCCCTGATCCTAAGAGCCTGACGCTCACAGCAATTTTAGCAGCGATTCTCCGCGGGTGTCAAAATCTGTGCGCGCCCAGAATCGTGTCCCAGAGTCCCGTCCTATAATTAGAAAGAAATCGGCCGACCGTTTCCGGTTACGTTTCGGGCGCGACATTGTTATTCTCAACTCGCACGATCCGCATTTCTAACGCCTATGTCTGATCCGCTATACCTGAGCCTCTGGTTTCCCGATTTTTCTGGCCCGGCGATGCTGCCGCATATTCTCGCCGTGTTGCAGCAGTTTCCCTTCTCCGCCCAGCGGCCTGGAGTTACCTACGCCGCCGTGCAGCCGGTTTCGTGGAGCGAGGCGACCATCCTCGAACGCCGTTTTACCCCCGGCATCGGCGCTGAAGAAGCAGTCACGCTCGCGGCCGATCTGGTGCATGACGACTATGCCTACATCCTCGACGCGCATTGGGATCTGTGGACGCCCGACACCGCCGGAAGCGAGTGGAGCAAGGTCCCCGTGCCCGTGAAGTTCATTGCACAAGGCGAAGAATTTGATGACGGCACCTACGAACACACCGGCCACATCCAGATAGATTTTGGGCTGGACTCGCCCTTCCTGCAGGAGAACCTCGCTCTCACCGAGGAGACTCAGGTCAAGGTTCGCGCCAACGTCAGCAAGCTGGTCGAGTTCACGATGAAGGCGGAAAAGAACACACGCGCCACCGCGCGTCTACTCTGGTCAGAGTCAGAAGAAAATCTGGCGCAGAAACTAATCGCCCGCTTGCAGAAGGTGCAATAACAATTGCCATAAAAGAACAAAGGAGGACGCCGAAGAACACAGCGCCGGTTGCCTCTGTGATCCTCCGCGTCCTTATGGTTAAGATTCTGTTTCGTTCAAGCCGCTATTTGGTTCTCCCGCCCTCCACCTTGAGCGCCTCGGCAGCCGCAGCTTGCGCCGCCGCCAGCCGCGCCGTCAGCACGCGAAATGGTGAGCACGATACGTAATTCAAACCGGTGTGATAGCAGAACTCCACCGAGGACGGCTCTCCGCCATGTTCACCGCAGATTCCTACCTTGAGTGTAGGCCGCGTTTTCCGCCCGTTCTCCGTCGCCATCTTCACTAGCTGTCCCACGCCTTCCTGATCCAGCGCCGCGAACGGATCCTGTTTCAGGATCCCCTCCTCGATATATGTCGGAAGAATCTTGTTCACATCGTCGCGCGAGAAGCCGAACGTGGTCTGCGTAAGATCGTTGGTGCCGAACGAGAAAAATTCTGCCTCCTTCGCAATGTCGCCCGCCACCAGCGCCGCGCGCGGCAACTCGATCATCGTCCCAACCATGTATTCGATCTTCATTCCCTTCTCTTTGAACACTTCTTCCGCAACGCGACGCACGATGGCCCCCTGGTTCGCCATTTCCTTGAGCGTGGCCACCAGCGGAATCATAACTTCGGGAAGCACCTTCACACCCTTCTTCGCAACCTCGACCGCGGCTTCGAAAATGGCGCGCGCCTGCATCTCCGTAATTTCCGGATACGTAATGCCAAGCCGGCATCCACGATGCCCAAGCATAGGATTGAATTCGTGCAACTGTTCCACGCGGGCCAGCAGGGCCGGCAGCAATTTCTTCAGATCACCGACGCCCTTCGCGCCGTAGTCGGAATATCGCTTCACCAGCTCTTTCTTCTGCTTTGCATCCGCCTGCGGAAGCGTCGCGATTTCCACCATCAAGTCCTCGCGACGCGGCAGAAACTCGTGCAACGGCGGATCCAGCGTACGGATCGTAACCGGCAAGCCGTCCATCGCTTTGAATACACCCGCAAAGTCTTCGCGCTGTAGTGGCAACAATTTCTTCAGCGCAGCGCGCCGGTCTTTTTCGTTATCGGCAAGAATCATCGCGCGCATGTGCCGAATCTTATCTTTGCCAAAAAACATATGCTCGGTTCTGCAAAGCCCGATTCCCTCCGCTCCAAACGCACGCGCCTGAATCGCGTCCCGCGGAACGTCCGCATTCGCGCGAACTTTCATTTTGCGGTAGGGATCCGCCCACTGCATAAACCGCTGCAACTCCGGATCATCCGCCTTCGGAGGAATCGTATTCAGCTTGCCTTTGATCACGCGTCCCGTCGTGCCGTCGAGTGAAATCCAGTCGCCTTCCTTGAAGGTCTGCCCCTTCACGCGCATCTCGCGCGACTTTTCGTCGACCGTGATTTTCTCCGCCCCAGCCACGCAGCACTTGCCCATGCCGCGCGTCACCACTGCAGCGTGACTCGTCATGCCGCCGCGGGAAGTGAGAATACCTTTCGCCACTTCCATACCGTGAATGTCTTCCGGAGTCGTCTCCGCGCGGACCAGAATCACAGGCTTCTTCTCGGTATCGTGTCCCGCCATCTTGACCGCTTCATCCGCGGTGAATACGATCTGCCCCACGGCCGCACCCGGCGACGCTGGTAATCCCGTCGCCAGCAGTTCCACTTTCGTGCTCTTCTCATCCAGCCGCGGCACCAGAAAGTCATATAGTTGATTCGGCTCGACTCTGAAGATCGCTTCTTCCTTCGTGATCAATCCCTCTTCCACCATCTGGAGCGCCACACGCACCGCCGCCAGTCCGGTGCGCTTGCCGTTGCGCGTCTGCAACATGTACAGCTTGCCGTCTTGAATGGTGAATTCAAAATCCTGCATGTCCTTGTAATGTTTTTCCAGACGCGTCGTGGTTTCGCGCAGCTGGTTGTAAACGTCGGGCATGATCTTGTGCAGTTCGAGAATCGGCACGGGCGTTCGCACACCTGAAACCACATCTTCGCCCTGCGCGTTCAGAAGAAACTCGCCGTAAAATTCTTTTGTTCCAATCGCGGGATTGCGCGTGAAGCCCACGCCCGTGCCGCTGGTGTCACCGAGATTGCCGTAGACCATCGCTTGTACGTTAACGGCAGTGCCGAGCATGTCGTCGATATTGTTGATGCGGCGATAATGTTTGGCGCGGTCGTTCTGCCACGAGCGGAACACCGCGTCCCGAGCCATTACCAGCTGCTCGTGCGGATCCTGCGGAAAGTCGCGCTTGGCGTGCTTCTTCACCACCTTCTTGTATTCGGCAATCACTTCCTGCAACGCCTTCGCGTCGAGATCGGTGTCGAGCTTCGCCTTCTTCTGCTTCTTCTTGTGATCGAACACCTCATCGAACTTCGCCTTCTCAATTTCGAGCACCACGTTGCCGAACATCTGAATCAGCCGCCGGTAGGAATCCGCTGCGAACCGCGGATTGTTACTCAGCTTCGCCAGCGACTCCACACTTTTGTCGTTGAGGCCCAGATTGAGAATCGTATCCATCATGCCCGGCATGGAAAACTTCGCACCCGAGCGCACGCTCACCAGCAATGGATTCTCGCCCGCGCCCAGTTTCTGCCCCTGCAGCGCTTCCAACTTCGCCAGCGCATCTTCCATCTGCCGGTCAACTTCTTTCGACGCACCGCCGCTCCGCATGTACTCGCGACAAGCCTCCGTCTGAATCGTGAACCCCGGAGGCACCGGCAACCCGGCATTGGTCATCTCGGCCAGGCCCGCACCTTTGCCGCCGAGCACATCTTTCATCTTGCCGTCGCCATCAGCCTTGCCGCCGCCAAAAAAGTAAACGTACTTGGTCGCGGACTTCTTCGCGTCTTGCTTGGTTTCCTGCTTGCCAGTCTGCGCGGCAGCTTCGGGGAGAGTAATCGTCGCCATAACTATGAGTCCTTTGTCTAGATTTTCGTAGCTCCGGCATCTCGCCGGCAGTCTGTTGCCTGGGTTTTCGTAGCGCCAGCGTTTTCGCTGGCCATCTGTTGTCTGGATTTTCGCAGCGCCGCCATCTCGCCGGCAACCTGTCCCTCTAAAGCCGGCTGCCAGCAATATCAGAGCCCCGGAGGGGCGTCGCGATAATAGCCCGGCGCCTCAGCGCCGGGTCCGGCCGCAATAGAATCCAAGTCCCATAAGGACGGCAGGAATGCCTAAGCCTTCCCTTCGGTCACGATCTCAGAAAAATCCGCGATCGTAGAAAACTCCTTCAGCAAAGTTCGCAGCAGCGCCAACCGGTTCGCCCGCACGCTCTCGTCGTCTACCATCACCATCACCTTGTCGAAGAATGCGTCCACAGGTTCCCGCGCCGTGGAAAGAAACAGCAGCGCTTCACCATACTTCCCTTCTTTCTGCAGCGCGCCAACTTTCGGCCCGTTGACCTCGACATAGGCCGCCAGGGCTTTCTCTTCCGGAGCGGAATCAGGTAGAGGTTCAAACTTCCCCGCTATCGCAATTCCCTTCTCGTCCGCCTGCTTCAGAATGTTCCTCATCCGCTTGCAGGCCGCGCCAATCGCCTGAAACTCGGGCATGTGCAAAACCTGCTTGACCGCTTCGGCACGTGCCAGCGCATCCACTACGTCATCCGCATCGGCTCCCAGCACTGCTTTCACCACGTCGTAGGCGTAGCCGCGCAAATCCTTTAAATAAAATTCCAGCCGCTCGCGGAAGAACGCTCTCACCGACGCATCGAACGTCGATTCGTCGACGAACTTTTTCTCCGCCTCGGATTTCGCATATCCCGAGCGCGCATCCCGCATCATCGGCGTCAAGCGCAGCGGCAACTTCTTCTCCGCAATGACCTTCACGATGGCATTCGCCTGCCGCCGCAGCGCAAACGGATCCTTCGACCCGCTCGGCACCAGCCCCAGCGCAAACATGCCGGCAATCGTGTCGGCTTTGTCGCCGATGGAGAGCACGGCCCCTTCGTTCGACCGCGGCACTTCGTCTTCCGTCGATTCAGGTTTGTAGTGATCGTAAACCGCATCTGCAATAGCGAGGCGCGTCGCCTCCGGCAGACTCGGATCCAGTTGCTGCACCCGCGCATACAACCCGCCGACAATGCCTTGCAGCTCAGTGAATTCTTTCACCAGTTCGGTGGTCAGGTCAGTCTTCGCCAGGCACACAGCTTTGTGAATCACGCCCGGACGCACCGTCGTCCCGTTTTGCTTCAGGATCTCGCTCAGCCAGCTGCACAGCCGCTGCACGCGCAGCGTCTTGTCGTAGTAGCTGCCCAGATCCTTCTGAAACGTCACATGCTTGAGCAAATCCAGACGCTCCAGCAGCGACTTTTTCTGATCTGTCTCCCAGAAGAATCGCGCGTCGTTGAAACGCGCCCGCAGCACGCGTTCGTTCCCGTGCCGGATCAGTCCCTGCGGATCGCTATCGGTATTGAGCACGGCCAGAAAATGCGGCAGCAGTTTGCCCTCGGCATCTTCGACTGCAAAATATTTCTGGTGATCACGCATCACCGTGACCAGCACTTCCGCCGGCAACGCCAGAAACTGCGGATCGAAACTTCCCAGAATCACCGACGGAAATTCCGTCAGGTTCACCACGGTATCAAGCAACGTCTTGTCTTCGCGCCAACGTGCGCCGGGGACAGTGCGGGTAGCAGTATCGAGCGCCTTGCGAATCTGGTGCTCGCGCTCCCCGCGCCCCAGAACCTTAGCCGCCCGCAGAGAATCAATGTAGGAGGCTCCAGCGCGCGCTATAGTCACGTTCTTGTCGGAGAGAATCCTGTGCCCGCGCGAAATTCTCCCCGCGCGGACTCCGCCGAATTCAAGCGGAACCGTTTCTCCATCAAGCAGCGCCACGAGCCAGCGCACCGGCCGCACGAATCTTTCGTTCGGCTTGCGCCAGTACATATTCTTCGGCCAGTAAATCGTGGAAATTTCCTTCGGCAGATTCTCCGCGAGAATCTCGGCGGTCGTGCGGCCCTTTTTCGTAACTTTGGCGGCTACGTACTCGCCTTTGGGCGTGCTGACTCTTTCCAGCTGCGCGACATCGACTCCGGATTTCTTTGCGAAAGCGTGAGCCGCAGGCGTGGGCTGCCCATCCTTATAAGCCACGTTCACCGACGGTCCAGTAACTTGCTCCGTGACGTCGGCCTGCGCCGCAGAAATTCCCGATGCCATCACCGCCAGCCGCCGCGGCGAATCGAAGCGCGCAACTTCGGCCGCCGCCAGCCGCTCGCGGCTCAGCAGCGCGGTGATACGGTCGCGCAATTCCAGGGACGCCGCGCCAATCATCCGCGCGGGAATCTCTTCGCACCCGATCTCAAGTAGGAAATCTGCCATCTTCTTAACTCGTTTTCGTCCTGAGCGGAGCAGGATGATCCGCTTCGCGAATCATTCTGCGGAGTCGAAAGATCCCTATCCCCTCTACTGTTCCGTCCTGATTGTTCTTCTCGCTACCCGAACCCGAGTCCCGCACCGCGATGTTCCTTCTCGCGATTAGAGATTCTTCGACTGCGTGGAAACTTCGCTTCGCGAACTTTCGACGCCGCTCAGGATGACAAACCCATGGGATGCGTCTGACCTGCGTGAGCGGCGCTGCGCGACGGACTCTTCCGAGATCAAATCGTCGCCGGCGCCAATTTTTCGTGCTTGGCTTTCTTCGCATGCACAGGTTCAGGTTCTTCGGACTTCTCCGATGAGGCTGCCACATCTTCGCTCTTCTGTTGATCTACCCAAGCCTTCGCAATTCCCACGGCCAGCGCCCGCACCCGCGCAATTACGCCCACGCGTTCGGTCACCGAAATCGCGCCACGCGCGTCGAGAATGTTAAACATGTGCGAACACTTCAAACAAAGATCGTAGGCACCGAGAAGCGGAAACCGTGCCTTCTCTCGCGCGATGCCGTCGCCCTCGGCCTGATCTTTCCCCAGCGCCGCATATTTCTCAAGCAGTCCCTTGCATTCTGCCTCGCACAAATCAAAGTGCTTCCAGGCCTTCTCCACGTCCGCCAGTTCGAAATTGTAGACCGAGAACTGCAACTCGTCGGCGAGGCGCACGTCGCCATACTTAACCTGGGTGCCCGTCTCTGGATCGCGCGCCCACACGATGTCGTAAATCGAATCTACATCCTGAAGGAACGCACCGATACGCTCCAGGCCGTAGGTGAGCTCAGCTGAAATCGGAAACAGATCCACGCCGCCGCACTGCTGAAAATATGTGAACTGCGTGATCTCGAGGCCGTCGAGCATCACCTGCCAACCCACACCCCATGCACTAAGCGTGGGAGCTTCCCAGTTGTCTTCTTCAAACTTGATGTCGTGCTGGCGCAGGTCGATGCCGAGCGCGCCCAGCGACTCGAGATATAACTCCTGCACATTTTCCGGAGGAGGCTTCAGGATCACCTGCAGCTGCATGTGCTTGAACAGCCGGTTCGGATTCTCGCCGTAACGCCCGTCCGCCGGACGCCGCGAAGGCTGCACGTAAGCCACCTTGTAGGGCTTGGGCCCGAGCACACGCAGAAAAGTTTCCGGAGCCATCGTCCCCGCACCTACTTCGACATCGTAGGGTTGCTGCAGTACGCATCCGCGCTCGGCCCAGAAACTTTGCAGCCGCAGGATGAGTTCCTGGAACGTCGGCGAATTGGAAGTGGATGGATGCACTGGCTCAGCTCTTAGCTGTTAGCTCTGAACTCTTAGCTTGTTGCCTTTGGGCCAAACATCTGACAGCTGCGACGGCGTCACGGATACGCCGCGTCGCATCGTCGCTTCCGACCCCTAAAGAGTCATTGGAGCCCAGCAGGTAATCCATGATTGTAATGGAAGGGGCGGGTGGACGTCAGCTGGCGATGGCGGTTCTCGTCGCGTATTTACAAAACATTCCTGAAGGAACACTGTGGAAAACGTCGGGGGAAATCCGGCTAAGTCGCCGATAATTTCGACCGGCGGTGAGGAGAAAGGAGTTAAGTTGTGGAAAAAGTGTCTACTTTTGTGAACGTTTGAGTACACGAAAGTGGACTTGAGGGAGGGCCTGTTTCTGAGGTCATCCGAGGAAGCCGGGGAACTGGGTTCAACGGTAGGCTTCCCTGCGGTTGCGAACGGCGGTGATGTCGATGGCGCTCTTGGATTTGTGATCGAAAAATACCCGGTAATCGCCACAGCGGAGGCGAAAACCGATG
>Ga0209525_1000109_pt1 | contig 25760 bp, 30 predicted proteins | sample JacPin_JW_Ref_O1_FD_187958 | JGI IMG/M metagenome (GOLD analysis project Ga0209525, IMG submission 187958) | Forest soil microbial communities from Algoma, Ontario, Canada - Jack Pine, Ontario site 1_JW_Ref_O1 (SPAdes) (version 2) | ecosystem: Environmental > Terrestrial > Soil > Boreal... | reverse complement strand
CGGCCCCGTTGGCACACTGGTCGAAGGTACCTGAGTTGGCCTGCGGATCGTCCGAGGGGAAACAACACGTCCGGTGCTTCCCGAAAGTGCCGAAGATACCTATGTATTGTTACGCGGTTCTACCTCACTCTTTATCACGAAGTCATGCCGCTCGGCCACCCGCCGAAACTGGGAAACATGAATCTCGCTGTACTCAATGCCCTTATCATCGAGGAATTCTCTTACAGAACTGGAGATTTGCGGAGCCACAAGCCACATCACAATATTCTTACAACCATTGCGCTTCATCTCATCACGATACTTAGCGACCTGCGTCGCGTCTTCGTATTTAAGAGGCCGAGCTTTAAGTTCAATCAGGATCGTGCTCTTGAACTCGTCCTCAAAAACCAGATCGAACCGCCCGACTCCTGCAAAAGGTCGCTGACGGTCCATCAGTACAAAGTGTTGATGGGGGAAAAAGTCGTCGGGATACGCAGCCATGAGGTCTTCCATGTCTCGTTCAATCATAGAACCCGGCGACTCAGAAACCTGTTTTGCATCGTCGAAGTATCGTACTTCGCAACCACAGACACCTCAGGACGTAAAAAGAGTCCTCTGGAGGTGGGTACGATGCCATTCGCCGAGACCGGCGTCAAGCACCCCGAGGTTCGTTCTCAGTTTCACCGGCGATCCTAAAAGCATTCCTCAAATCGGTGGCAACACGCCAGACTCATGCCGAAGATCTTGATCGTTCGTATTGATGCGCTTGTGACAAGCCGGGAATAGGGGGACGACAACAGCGTTGCCTCCCTCCGCGACGGACCGTGGCGAATCGACGAACGTGTCCCACGAGTGGCGCATCAACTCACTTTTCGCTGATTGAAAAATTCTTACCTGCGTCTCGTTGTCCATGTCGTTCACTGTAACTGTATGGGTTGTGGATGCTGGTCGAGCAAAACGACGCGTATCGGTCCTCCAATAGGGTGAGGGGGAAAAGCGAAGATTTCGCGCATTCTATCCCGCCAGACCACAATACACTTTCGCTTTTTATTCTAGTGTTATAATATCAGGTTCGGGACGAGGAATCCTGTTATGGACCGCGAGCGCGAACTGTTGAAACTCTACGATTTGTTTCCTTTCCACGAGCATCCTCTGTGGGCGGCAATCCATCGCCATGAACTGACTTACCAGCAGGTAATCGATGCGGAGGTTCAGCACTGGATCAGGACTCGCGCAGGCAGAGTTCTCCGAGAAGAAGCGATGAAGATGGCACAAAAGCTGAGCGTAGCTATTTTTGAGCAGTTGATGGAGACATATTTGGAGGAGTGCACGCACGACAGCTCTGGACCGAGCCATCTCGACTTGATTGAAGGGCTCGTTGTTCAGGGAGGAAAAAATAAAGCGGAACTTGAACGTACCGAAGCGACTCCAGGGAATGCAGCGGCCATAGCGTTGTACCGTGCGATATCGGACAGAGGAGCTGGGTGCCATCTGGTCGGTGCCGGTGCCGTCGAACATTTCTACAGCAAGCTTACGCCGCAAATTTTCAGCGATTATACGACGCTCTACGGAATGTCAGAAGCCCAGGCTAGCACGTACAAAATTCACGGCACCATGGATCAAGTTCACGCGGAGCGGGCTTTCTCGGTTCTGAAGGAAGTCATCGACTTACACGGCTGGGATGAAGTGAGGAGAAGCGTCCGTGATGCTTTTGTTGCTACCAGCCTCCACTATGACGGAATGCTGCAAGGAGCGACGAAAGAAAACAAGTATTGGGACGGGAGGAGACCATGAAGGGTTATATCTATACGATGTACGCTGGGGCCGACCCGGGCCACGATTGGACGCTAAACGACCCTATTTTCGGCACCTCGCCGACACTTGGAGCGTGTGTGCCGCACATCCGCAGAGCCGTCGACGTCGGAGACCATATTTTCGTGGTAAGCGGCAACATACCCGGCGTAAAACAGTTCATCGTTGGGGGTTTTGAGGTAGCTGAGAAGATTAGTGCTTTAGCCGCTTTCAAAAGATTCCCCGAGCACCGCCTAAAGCGAGGCGAGAACGGACAAGTATTCGGGAACATCATTGTTGACAGCCGCGGGAAACATAATTCGCTCGACGACCACAGGAATTTTGAAAAGAGAATCGAGAATTATATTGTCGGGAGGAATCCGCTCGTACTGACCACTCCCCAACAGTTTCAAGCGGCTAGAGAGGAGACTGTGGATATCCTGTCAGAGATCTTTGAAAAGAAAGGTCGCAAGCCTTTCAACATCATCGGACGGTACCGCAAGATGGATGAGCATCAAATCGAACTCTTAAGGACTCGGCTGAAGGATTTATCCGAATGAACACGGACGCCCTTCGACAGCTACTTCAAAAAAGAAACCGCGCTAAAGACGACTTGTTGTCTGAACGCACTGGGCTCTCTCGTGAACGCATCCTGCAGTTGGAGACCTCGTTGGAACCCAACCTGAACGAGCTGCGCGTGCTCGCTGATTTTTTTCGAGTTGATCTGCGAGATCTTCTGCCTCCTGATCCTCGTCACCAATCAGTTGGCTTGCTATTTCGCAGTGGTGGGAAAGACGTGGATGAGGTCACATCTTCAGCGCTATCGCGGCGTGTGAGCTACTCAATTGAGTTGCTAGGTGAGCAGTTAGTTCCCTCAGCCGTTACTTGGATCGACAAGTTTCGCAGAGAAGGTAAGACGTACGCCGATGCTGAACACAATGCGGAGGTGTTTAGAACCGTATTTTTGGGCGGCGACCAGGTTAGCCCGCTTTATCGTCTGCCTGAGCTAGCCGTGAGGGAAATGGGAGTTCTGCTGTTCTTAGTTCGAAGCAATCGCTTCGAAGGTGCCTCCGCCTATGTGGAGAGCCTGCCGTTTGTATTTCTGGCTGAAAGCTTTGGCCCTCGAATGCTTTTCACTCTGGCACATGAAATCGGCCACCTCATCGGTCATCACGATCCTCAGCAAAGCTTTGCGGTAGTCGACACGCAGACCGAAAAAAGAACACTACCCAGCAAAAATGCCACCGAATTCTACGCCCACGCCTTTGCGTCTTGCCTACTGATGCCCGGGAGCGGAATCGGAATAACTCTCCGCAAAATCAGAGAAATGCAGAAGGGGTCGGACAAGGCGCTCGGAGATTTAGAGATACTCCTGCTGTCTCGCATTTACGGTGTCAGCTTTTATGCTGCTGCGAGGCGTTGTGAAGACTTGAACCTCCTTCCGAAAGGAGGTGCAGCATCACTGAACGAAACTCTTAAGAAGGAGTTCGGAAGTGCCGAAAAGCGTGCTGATGCCGCAAACCTACCTCCTCGCGCCGACGTTTTGTTTCCGAAGATGCCTCCCGCGCTCTTAAAAGCCGCCACCGACAAGGTTCGCGCCGGAGAAATCTCGATCGGGAAGGCGTCATCGATCCTGGGGCTTTCCATAGCAGATTTGTTGACCGCAAATGCCCCGAGAATGAATTGAACGTCGTGCTCGATGCAAGTTCAAGCATCAATCTGCATCGCGGTGGTGTGTTCGATGTCGTGTTAAGCCTCACTTCGTCTGCGTTTGTTTTCCACATGGGTTACATCGTCAGGAGTGAATGCGGCGATCTGCGGGAGTTTCTCGACGTTCTCGTTACCAAGGGATCCCTCGTTCTGCTCCCAGACAACACGCTCGGTCCGCAGGAGTTCACCGAAGTTCTGAATCTGTACGAGTTGGGTTTGGGCGAGACTGAATGTATCGCGCTCGCTAAGCAACATGAATTGTCTGTGTGCACGGACGACAAAGCAGCGAGGAGAGCGGCCGCTCAACACCTCGGAGACGGGCGAGTGTTCGGGAGTCTTCGTTTGATTCGGGAATGCGTCTGTCAGGGATTGCTGAGTGCCCAGACGGCCTATGCTGCGTATGAAACCATGAAGGCTCGCGGCGCATTCCTGCCTTCCGTTTCGGCCGTTTACTTCGAGTGCTGACCGATGCAAAAAAATGGAGAGCTGAACGGAAGATCAGACCAAAAATCTGATGTACTCAAGAGGCCTACTTGACATCGAAATTGACATAACCGCTGCAACGAACCACCCACTGTACACTACCGTGTCCAACACTAAGTCCCTTTTGCTGCAACGAGAATATGCGCCAAATGCGGCCTATTTCTGTTCCAGAATCTGATGTACTCAAAAACCCGTTTGACATCAAACTTAGCATGACCGCGGCAGTCGTTTGTCACCTCGGCAGGGATCTCTCTTCAACGTGCATATCTGCCGGATTAAGGCCCAAAAGTTTGGAAAGTTCGCTCTCGACCTTCGCTCCGGCGCTGACTTGCGTCGGCACCAATTTGTTAATGTCGGCATCTACCGCCTTCGTGCATGCATCGGCAGCCTCGCCGTGATAGTCCGCATGGCTCTGCGCTAAAACCTTCAACTTATCGCACACATCACCAGCTTTCGATTCGCCAGTCATCCCGGCTTCTTTGTGCGTTGCGCGGATGTGCGTACCCAGTTCCCCGAGGCCTTTGGCGAAGGCGGTCCAATGGGCCTGTTCTTTTTGATGATCGCTCGCTATGTGTTGCCGTGCGGTTGCCATTTTTCTTCCTCCTTAAGTTCGAGAAGACTCTACGCGAGAGGACACAATCTCGCCGTTATGGTCGAAGCCGTGTACCCATGTTTCTCCCGTCTCGCTATCGATACTTTTTTCAAATCGGATCCTGTTACGACCGGAAGAAGCCTTGGAAAGGTCCACGCTGCGCGTCTCGAGCGGCGGTGTGGCCGTCATGGGTTCATCCCAACTGAAATCGGAGACGCCAGCGCTCTTACTGAAGCGGTCACGTTCTGCCTTTTTGAAAAACTCATGGACTGGATCCGCGATATCGCTGGCGTCGGTATTGCTGTCGAAAAGCTTGGAGACTTCATCGCCGGACAAATAATCGCGACTGTCCACAACCACGAGGTGCTCGAATTGCGGGTCCACTTTCATGTTTCCCCCTCACTTACTTTCCGATTTCCTGGTCAACGGCTCGCTGCAGTTCGTCGTGAATCGTTTGCGCTGATTCAAGCAAACTCGGTCGAGCGAATGCTCGTTGCTTCAACGGCGGGTGAATTATATTTTGGGCGTAGACGGTTTTTGGCCCCCTTAGGAATTGGAGCGCCCTAGCCTTTGTCGCCATGACCGTCCAAGAATGCGGCACGCCAGTCTCCTGAAATTTTCCGTAGAAGGCCGTCCCCTGCGCCATCGAAACCGAACCACGAATCTCGTTTCCGGTTGTAATCGTCGGATCGGAGTGAACACTTGAGCGCAAAATACCTGTTCGAACTTTCAAAATCTGACCGGACAATTTTTCAGCTGCGATTTTTCCAGCAAGCTGAAACATCAAAATCCTGATCTTTGTAGTGAGCACAGCCCGGATTCTCGGGCTCAGGCCCCGCAACTTCGTAATGAGCCTGGTATGGGTGTCGCTGATGAACTTTATTTCAAACATGAATCCTTTCAATAGCTGGCCAGCCCAGCATCCTTCTTCGCTTTTGCGAATTCCTCTTGAGCTGAAATGAATTGCTGCCGCTTCTCTCTCCAAACGCGCTCGAGCTTCCCATCTGGGGATGTCTCCATTGCACCGACGCAGATTGCCTGTCGTCCGCCGAGTCGCGCCGTTCGCAAACCATGATGCTCGTTCTTGTAAAGTGCGATGGCCTTAGTTGCGTCAGTACCTTCGCGCTTCGCCGCCGAGAGGTTAGCCGTTGCCGCCTCATAGCAGTACTGGGCGGTTTGCACCGGCTCAATGGCTTCGATTACATGCTCGCGTATTAAGAATCTCAGCATCGAATCTCTATCTATCACGCCATTTTCACACCGTCATCAAAAATCGAACCTTTTTTATGTCTACCTTTTTGTGACTCATTCTTCCGTGTGGCGCTGGGTAGCCAACGGCGTCGATGGACTTACGAACGGAATTCGCTCCGCGCCGAAGTCAAGCTGATAACAATTGCGGTGAAATTGGTTCGCAATTTTAATTACTAGCAGCGCGTGGAGACATTTAGGACGTTTTGGCTTCTCTTCTGTCATACAAACCTCCCAAAGGAACTTCTGGGGTCAGATCTCAACTGCGCGAACGTCATGCCCGCCGCAGATGCGGCTCCGCTCTGCCAACCACAGTTGCCACAACGAACCTGCCCTGAGACCGTTTGCGGAAGAAAATCCCCACAGCAGCTGCCTACCGGTGTCGGCAATTCCTTGCCATTCGTACGCCCGCACTGATTGCAGCGAATCTGTCGAAGCTCGTTGTACGTTGTGGCTGTGCTTCCGCAACCAGGTGCCGGACATGGCGGACCTGGCTGGTTGCGAGTGCTTCCCTGCCACGTCTTGAAACTTCGAGCCTTGGCGTCTTCGACGGGATTGCGGATCACAACCGCTTTCGGTTGAGGCTTGTGAACGAGTTCGCCCCAGGCATCGCGGATCCCTTGAGAAATTTCTCGCGCGTGCTTCTTAAACATCTCCGTCAGACCGAGTTGGCCACTAATATTCCAAGCCAGCACTTGGCACAACGCACCAGCTACAGCATTGCTAACGTCATCGTGCGAACCTGGTGGATGATCGATTGCATCATGTAACCGTCCGGTGCGCCGTTCCAGGCCGGTTAGTTGTACGTTGAGTCTGGGATTGTCGAGCAGTTCTGCCTGCGCGGACATCAATGCCGGCAGGAGTTCGAGATACAGTTCATTTTTGGATTTCTCAGCAACGCGATAGTGAACACCATGCTTTTGGAATTCTTCCCGCGGCCATTCGCCCGCATAACGGTCGCCTTCAATCTCAGTGACGTGGTAGCTCTTGAAGATGCCCGCAAATTCCGCAGTTATCAGCTTGGGACTTAGTGGTGCCTGTGCCTCGCGCACCAGATCCAGAACAGCCTTGTCACGTTCAAGATGTGCAATCGCCATCGTGAAAGAATCGCCCACGCCTCCCGATGGGTCCGCAAACCCGTAATAGGTGCGGCTTTCGTCATAAGGCAGCTCACGCCTTCCAGAAATTGTTCGTGCTTCCACGGTTTCAACTGAGATAAAAGTTTCGACATCTTCCCTAAATTGCGCTCCAAATTCCGCGCGCGCTGCACTGGGATCCTTCGCATAGGCCGCTTCAATCACTGCTGAAGGCAAAGTCGGATTCATCGACTTACTGTCTGCCTGCCACACCAACACGTCGGCACTCTCCCTGCCGAAATTTGCCTTGTGTGCGTTGTAGAGCTCGCCGCGCCTCGCATACGGACTCGAGATTCCAATCAATAGAGCGTTAGGGATTGTGGCCATGGCTGGCCGAAGTGCGCCGATTACTTCCGTGTCCGGGTTCGCAGAATCTTCCGCTTGCCAAAAAGCGAGCTCATCACAGATTGCCGCCAAAATAGTTCGACCGCGAACCGCTCGATAAGAGGAGGTATGGATCTCAATTCTGACGCGATTGTTTAGCTCGACACTTTCTTTCAGCCGATTCGTGACCATGCCGCGCAGTAACGGCGCATCAAGCAGCGCATTCACATAGGAAAAAATCACTTTGGCTTGCGCGCGGTCACTCGCCAGGATCATCACCACGCCCCACTCGCCAGGCGCTAATTGATCGTCATACTTCCGAAAGCACGCTAGAAACACAGCAATCAGTGCCGCAATCACACTCTTGCCGCTGCGCCTTCCACAAATCAAATAGCTTTCCCGAAATTGCTTATCCGGTACATCGTCTCGGCCGGTAAATTTGCGATAGACTTCTTTCTGTTCCGCGGTTAACCCAAGACCGAACAGCGCCGACAGGAAAACTTTCCAGTTTTTCCAGCTATCATCCTTCCCGAATAGCTTCCTCGTCCGGAACGTCTTCGAGAACAACTTCGCGCTCTCCATCGTTTGCAGGATGTTCATTCGTCGCTCCTTCCAAATATTGGTCGAGGCTCCCTACATACTTCGGCTGCTTCTCGAGCCCCAACTCCTTGAGCAAATAAGTCAGCGTGTTCACCAAAGTGTTTCGCTGGCTCAGAATCGGATACAGCGATCGCCGCTTCTTGTTCATCAGTTGGTCTTGCGTCATCAACCACCCGTCGATGTGGTCAAGCAATAGCCGCTGCCGGCATACCAGTTCCACTATCGTCCGCTTCTGCGCCGACAACCCCTCCGCTCCACCCAGATCCTGCTCCAGCTCCTGACGCCATCGCCGAAGCGCCTGCATCCCCGCCGATCGCGCATCAAGCGCCACCAGACCGCGCGTGCTTACTCGCGCCATCAGCCCTTTTAATCCGTGCCGCTGTACTCGTTTTCCCATCAAACCACCCTTCAAAAATTGACAAATCCTGTACGTTGACCCGTTGTGCTTTTGGCTTCGCCGATGCCTTAAAAGTAATGATGATGCTTCGCCTTTTGTTCTCGGAGAAGTAAAAACGAACTCTACCACGGAAAGCTCAGTTTGGGCTTAGCAGACGGAGAGCGTTCGAGATCAGGTCCTTAGGAAATCGGCTAAATGCTTCGGGCACAGCCTCGGGCACAGTCGCTATAAACCATTCATTTTATAGGCGATTAAGTGGCACATCGGGACGACAACCCGACGCGCTTTTGGCTTTTGGGTCCTAAAAGCCTAACCCAGAGAGCCACTTAGCCTCGCTCGACCTCGCCACGAGCTTCCTATTAGCAGCGCGACCATTTCTGAGGGCATTCTAAGATGACCTCGATTGTTTTCTCTTTCCATTCGCCAACGAAGCAAAAGCGAAAAAGTCATCATGGTTGCCGGCAAGCTGCGGAGAAAACGCTGGGTACTTTGGTTGCCAGTTCTCGGCGATGGCTGGTTCAGTTTGGTTTTTTGACTTCATAGTCTGAAGGTTTGGCTTGAGGGATGTCGGTTGCTTTGGGGTGGAATACTGAAAGCCCAAACCGTTGGATGGCAGCCTTCAGGACTTCATTGATGAGGTCGGTGTAGTAGGGCAGATGAAATTCGCGGCGAAGGTCTAAGATAAGTTCTTTTTGAGTCTCAAAGGGAACAACGAAGCCATGGGGTTTGCCTTTGCACTGAGCCGTGACGAAGCGTCCGACTTGTTCGGCGAGAAACGTAACGACCTCGTTGCGTTGATTATCGAGGAAGGCGGGCAATGCTTTTTTGAGGTAGGCGCGTTCGGACCTGATTTCCTCGCCGCATTCTTTTGCTGTTCTCAGGATCTGAGACTCACAAAATGATTGGAACACGGGATCAAGTGGTGGTTTGGGTTTGGACTTGGAAACTTGTTTGGAAGCCGCCGCGCGTTTTTTGCGCGAGGCATCATCATCATCCAAATCTGATTCTGAATCTGAATCTACTTCTAATTCTACTTCTGTCTTGTGACGTTTTTGTGACTTCACTTGTGACTTCACTTGTGACTTTGGTTGTACTTTTTCTGTAGCATTCTGCCGGTACGGCTTAACTCGTTCATACTCCGACTGATAGTGCGTCCAGTTCAGGATGCGGATGACGTAGAGAGTGAGTCCAAACTCGTTCTTTTCGGACTCGATTTTGATTTTTCCCGTACGTTCGAACAGGCTAAGAGTCTTCAGCACGTCGAGAGGTTCAGCGGGCGAGAGTGCTTGAAACTTTTCGATGGGATAGCCAATGAGTTTATTGCCGGGATCGAGGCCAGCGCAAACGATACCGCCGACTCTACCGCGGCCGGCCATTGCCATCAGGTCAACCCAGAACGCGCGTTGCGCTCCATTCATCTGGTATCTGGTTGTGCCATCGAGCCAATCTTCGGCGTATAACTTAATCCAAGTTCGCCGGCCTTGTGTGGGTTTCATCGTTTCACTTCCTTTTCTTCCTTTTCTTCCTTTTCTTTTTTCTCTGGCTCATCTGGTTCGACGGCTCGCAACTGGTCCACGTACATCTGTGCTGGCTCATCTTCGAGCGCAACAATCCAACCTTTCACGATGGCTTCGGCTCGACGTCGCAAAATACGTAAGAACATTTCATCGAGACCGGAAGGTTGAAACCCGGGGGCCTTATGTGCGTCGATAAACTCTTGCGAACCGCCAGACAGTATCTCTAGCTCTTCGTCCGTGAGTGTCATCTCACCTTTCGGCTTCCTCTTCATCGCTGGTGTCTCCTTTATAAGCACTAGCAAATGCAAAAATCGCTTCGCCGATTCCACCATATAGATTGATTTGCACTTCGGACATTTGAGCCACCATTCGAAATAGAATCCGCTGGGCGTCGGTTCGGGCGGCTTGATATGCGTGCGACGTTCAACGGGAGTGCCGCGATGGCGGCACGGCTGTCCTACTTCCGTGATTCGCATTTTGCCTTTTCTAGTTTTCTTCTCTGAATCCTTCGCAGGAATCATGTCAACATGAATGCCGTTTTCTCGGCGTCGTGTAATCTCGGAATCTACTTCACTCAGGATTTGCCGCGTGTGTTCGGCGAGCCATTCTAAATATTCGCCTGGCACGTCGGCGATTCGACGCCCTTCATATTTGCCGAACGATAGAACGCCGGCAGGATATTGCCGCCGCTTTTGAAACTGTTTACGTTTCATCCGCTAGTGTCTCCCGTCGATTTCACCTCATGAATTTTTCCTGTGCGGGACGAGAACGATGCACACATCGAAAACAGTTCCAGCCACAACTTCGCGTTCCCAGACCGTTGCAATCGGCAAGCGCGTTTTTGGATTCGCAATGATGAGTAAGCCCTCTTCGACGTGTTCGCTTGGTTCGGGCTTTCTCAAAGGGCACTCCTTGAAAAGGAAGGTTCGCATTTTTTCACCTTGGGACTTCGTCAATCGTGATGTTCTTGCAGCCATTTAGCAGAATCATCTCCCCCGTTTAAAACCTTCGCCGCTATCCACCTTCACGGAGCGGACGGATTTCAGGTGTTCGGCATCATTTCGGACGCGGAACAAAATGGCCGCGTCGTTGACGCGCCACACCAGCTCTTCGCTCAACATGTCGCACAGCCCGGCTTGCTGTGCCTCGTAGAAAACGGAGACCGCATCGGGAAATCGAGCAATATCCGTTATGGCCTTGGTGAGTTTTTCAGCTGTTGGTGATGCTTTGTGTTTCATTTCGACACCAACGAATTTTCTTCCATTTCTTCGAGACCTGTCTTCCCTCGCCATGATCTCAGTGCCGCGCTTTCACGGGTAAAAGTCGCAATGTCGGCATAGGCGCTGCTGGCTAGGAAGTCCTGCCGGTACTTAGGATTTACCCTTTTAATGAAATTCCTGTCTGTCTCCTCAATCGTGTCTATAATTAAGTTCCAGTCAATGAACCTTCCAATAAAGATGATTCGATTGTTGAACCAGACGTTTTGACGACAGGTGTAACTGTCGGTTTGTTGGAATTCCCACCACCAGGCCTTATTTTCAAGCTGCTGTTCTCGATACCACCTCACCAGCTCAACTAATTCTTCCTTTGTTGGAAAAAATGTTGCCATTGGCTTTTCTCCCGGCTTGAATTTGCTTCCATCATCTCTTCGCACCTCGTCTTTTTGTCGTTCAAGATTCACTTCGATTTGGTTAGGGCCTCCCACTGGGCCTCCCACTATCCGTAGTTTCATTTCGTTCTCCTTTGTGATTTTTCACCGCTCATTGGAGTCGTTTCTGCGACCGGCGCAATATGGAACGTGTATCGACCGTACTCGACTCTTTTTGTAGGCTTGCAGTTTTCGAATCCGCTTATTAATACACGGCAAGATTACGCAGCGTGGGCATTCGCTCAGACTCTCCGTCGAATTATTCGTCTTCGGCGGCTGCGATCGCTGGCCAGTGAAAGCGATGCTGCGGACAACCTGGGCGATGGCCAAGCGCTGTTCCTCAAGGGATGGCGCGTGGTGAAGTTTGCTTCCGCCGAAAGTGACTTTTCGCTTCTTCATGACGCGCCGGGATAAGCTTTCCGTACTTCCGCCTCAGTCAATATCGTTACAGTTCCATCGTCATAAAGGCCGAAGTCAGCATCCCCGTTGCCCAACCAACGGCTGCAAGAGTCATCCCAAACTCGGAATCTCTTCTTGCCATTACGATTTCGACATTGGATTAACCGCGTTTCCCTTCCCTTAATCTTGGCAACAAAGAAATACGCAGACGTCGTCCAACGTCGTCTCAGGCGATTTTGCTTCGTCTGCTTCGATGGCTGTGATTGTGTGAACGTCGTCAATGTGGGGCGAGTGCTCCTCTAGATAGTCGGCAACAATTTTCTGAATCAAGTCGACGGGATCGACACCGCGCCGCACCGCAAGCGTTTGCAGGATGAACGCGTCGTCTCCAGACAGGCGTATCGAGAATCGTTGCGAGCCGTTGGTTGTCGCTGTAGCAGGACCCTCCGACCTTATAGAGATCGCGAACTTCAATTCCTCAACGGAGAAGTCCCGCTCAATGGCGAGGTTTAGCAAATACTCTTGCTCCCCTCGTTCGAAAGACGCGACAACCCGATGAAAGCTGAAATCGAGTTCGGGACGCCTCGCCTCAGCGCCGACTTTTGCAGCGACGCGCGCATAGTCAACTATCGTTTTGCGAGGCAGCCTGGTCGTCTTCATCACCTCGCGGATTGCGTCGTCTCGACCGAACTGCTGGACGCCTCTATTAATGAGGTCACCGAGAAAAAACTGAACCTGAGTGGTAGCTTTCGACGCCCATGCAATCGCGTGGATCCAGGCTTCCTTAGAAATCTTCTTAAACTCGCTGAGCGGAAGAATCGCCTGGTCGCCGACCACGAACACGTTGCCTAGTTCAGGCAGAACTGTTGCCGCGTTCGAGCGCCGGTCGGCGTTACATAACGCCGTCTCCCGCTTCATTTCGGTCGCTCCTCTGCCGGCTTCGGCTCCGGGCGGCTTCCCCACCATGATTTCGTCGGCTTTGCTTTTTGGGGCTTCTTCTTCATTTCGAATCCTTCGGTTTCTTCGGTGTGATCGTCGCCCTTTTTCATGCCCATGCAAAATTCTTCGATTTAAGTTCGGTAGCTTGTTTAGGTTTCTTGCTTTGTACCTTTTTGCTCATATGACTTCTTCTTCCTTTGCTGCTACTCGACTTCAATGATGTCGTCGGGATTGAGGCGCACCGTTTTTTCTTCTCCGTCGAGCTGAACCTCACAGCGATCCCAAAATACCGTGAGCAGCTTGCCGATGCCGCGGCGGGTATAGACACGCTTCCCGATCAGCAGATACAGGGCTGCAGGAGCAGGATGCGTCTTGATAAAGACGGCTTCTTCGCGCAATTCACGCGCCCTGGCTGGATGATCCTTTTCAAAGTCCCTCCTCGCGTCTTCGTGGAGCTTTCTATCGCACCATCTACAGCGACCGGCCTTCCAGGTTGCGCCCGTCCCGAGATGTCCGCAGCTTGAGCAGTCACACTGCTCGCTCCCCTGGCAGTGGCAACACACCGGATTCATCGCTGCTTCCTCAGATACTCATTCAGTCCGCTTAAACTGAATCGCAGCAGCCGCTGCCCTTCGCCGATCCTCCGCGTGAACGGAAGTTTTGCGGAATTGCGGTAGAGCCAATCTTTGCTGACGCACATGCGCTGGGAAGCCTCGTTCACATCGAGCAGTTCATCATTTGTTCTCTCGATTGCAGGCGCGGCGATCCTCGCGAATGCCATCGTTCTAATGACTTCGATTTCACCGAGAAATTGCGGCAGGCAATCGCGCGGGAGATCGCTGGCGAGTTGCTGCAGCTCGGCCTGTAGCTCTGCCCTCATCGCGCTGCTCGTTTCGCGCGCAGCTTTACTGGGAATTTTCGGCGTCTTGGTAGATCCCAGCGCGGACTCTTGCAGTGCGGGCAGTGCAATGGTCGTTTATTCGTTCGCGGGATCCATACATGACAGCAACGGCGGCAAATGAACTGAGGAAGTCGCATCCCCTGAGACATACACACCATCCCTTTGAATTGGGAAAATGTGTCTCAAGTGAACGCGAAGCCAAGCCCCAATGGGGAACTTGCGTTGAGTCTGAGGCACCCTTCGTTGAATTACTATCATAAGGATACGCAACGGAATCGTTTGGTCAAGGGAAAAACTTCGCGACAGGAAGCCCGGAGACGAACGCAACGGGACTGCCTAGGGCTATGGCACCACCCCAAAAAGATGGTCCTTGACACCTACGGTATCACTCTGATACCGTTCTTGCAGGAGGCATATATCCGGTGAAGAAGAAAGCCAAGTCGGCCGAAGAAGTCGTTAACAGCACTCTGCGGTTGCCACGTCCACTTTGGGAACAAATCAATCACATTGCGATAGACAGGCGGCTTTCGATGGCGCAAGCGATCATTCAAGCGGTTGCGGAATACTGCAAGCGCGAAGGGAGGAAGTAACATGCGAGGGGATGGCAGAATTTATCTACGCGGTAACGTATTTTGGATCGCCTATTACCTGCGCGGCGAAAAGTTTCGAGAGTCCGCGCAAACCACGGATGAGAAGGAAGCGGTCAAGTTCCTTCGCAAACGCATGCGGGAAGTGGGCTGCGACATCGAAGGTGCTCGACCATTCACGACGCCCAAAGCAGGCAAGGCGACCGTGCATGAATTGCTCGAAGGGCTCAAAGCCGACTACAAATTGCGCGACAAGGATAGCGGGCAAAATTTTTCCCACCTGAAACGCGCTGATGATGATTTTGGAAAGCATCTCGCTGTAAAACTCACGACGCAGCAGATTCGCGACTACATGAACAAACGACGAACGGACGGTGACGCCAAAGCTTCGATCAATCGCCCGCTGCAACTCTTGCGCCAAGCTTACAGCTTAGCTGTGAAGTCGGGCGACCTTGCCCGGGCACCGCACATTCCGCACCTCTCGGAGGAAGGCAATGCTCGGAAGGGATTTGTCGATGAGGCTCAGTTCCGTGCGATCCTCGAATTTCTTCCGTCGTACCTCAAAGACTTTTGCCTGTTCGCCTATGTCACGGGGATGCGCTACGGCGAAGTGAGATCCCTAAAGTGGGCGAATGTGAAGGGGGACGAGATCGAACTGGAAGCCCTGGACGCCAAGACAGGCGAGGCGCGAATCGTCCCCATGGTGGGCAAAGACCTTGCCGGAATTCTCGCGCGCCGCAGGGAAGCGAAGAAAGTGAAACGGGGCGGTACTACAACGATTGCCGATCTGTTCTTCCACCACAATGCGAAGGCGATTGTCGATATCAAAAAAGCCTGGCGAACGGCTTGCAGGAAAGCCGGCATGCCGCATCTCTTATTTCACGATCTGCGCCGCTCCGCAGTGAAGCACATGGATGAGGCCGGCGTTAGCCGCGATGTGGCGATGTCGATCTCGGGCCACAAATCGCAGTCGATGTACACCAGGTACAATATCGTGAATACCCAGCGGGCACGGCAAGCCCTGGAACACACGCAAGCCTACCGCGAAGGCACGACGGGGAACGTGGTTTCGATCAGCAAGTAAATTTCATTTCGCAGCGAAGGGCCAGGGACTAAAAAACCCTGGCCTTTTTTTTCGAATGGGAGCACAGCGCCGAAAAGAATGGGCACAGTTCGGGCACAATCGAGGCTTTCAAGGAAAAAGGCTTCCAGCGTTGAAACTGGAAGCCTTTTGTTTTATTAGGATTGCTGGTTGCGGGGGTTGGATTTGAACCAACGACCTCCGGGTTATGAGCCCGACGAGCTACCAGGCTGCTCCACCCCGCGCACAAATGATACCACAGAGCTCTCTCGCAGCGCACACTATGCCCAATGCCCCGAATTTCGCCGCCTAATCCACGCTTCCACTCGCGCCCGCCACCACCTCTCAATCCCCAATTCCCACCCCGGCAAACTGTGATAGCATTTTGCATCCCCGCAGGATATATACGAGAGGACTCCTCTCATGGGTCACCGTTTCACGATCGGCGTCGAGGAAGAATTTCAAATCATAGATCCCACCACGAGCGAGCTGCGTTCGCACGTCAGCCAGCTCGTCGCCGCCACCTCCGCCAACCTCGGCGAACAGGTAAAGCGCGAAATGCACCAGTCGATCGTCGAGATCGGCACGAAAATCTGCGAGAACGTTGACGAACTCCGCGTCGACATGCACCGCACCCGCGGCGAACTCGTTCGCTCCGCCGAAAGCGTCGGCCTGTATGTCGCAGCTTCCGGCACGCACCCTTTTTCCAATTGGATCGACCAGGTAATCTCTCCCGGCGAGCGCTACAAAAACATCGTCGAAGAATTGCAGCAATTGGCGCGTTCCCTGCTGATTTTCGGCATGCACGTTCACGTTGCTGTACCCGATCGCACCACCATGATCGATCTGATGAACATGGTGCGTTATTTTCTGCCGCATCTCCTCGCGCTTTCCACCAGCTCGCCGTTCTGGATGGGCCGGAATACCGGCCTGAAATCATTTCGCACCACGGTCTTCCGCCGATTCCCGCGCACCGGAATTCCCGACCACTTCGATTCCTGGAGCGAGTACGAGGATTATGTCGGCCTGCTCATTAAGCTGCGTTGCATCGACAACGCGAAAAAAATCTGGTGGGACGTCCGCCCTCACCCCATCTTCGGCACTCTTGAATTTCGAATCTGCGATGTGACACCGCGAATCGAAGATGCAATCGCAATCGCCGCGCTATCGCAGGCTATCGTCGTCAAGCTCCATTATCTGTACACCAGGAACATGGGCTACCGGATGTACCCGCGCGCGTTGATCGAGGAAAACAAATGGCGCGCGGCGCGCTGGGGCGTGGAAGGCAATCTGATCGACTTCGGCAAACAAGCCGAAGTCCCCATGCGCGAACTCGGCGAAGAGCTGCTCGATTTCGTCGATGATGTCGTGGACGACTTGGGAAGCCGCGACTCGTTGGCCCCGATCGAGCGCATCCTGCGTGAAGGCACCAGCGCTGAGCGCCAATTAAAGACATATGCGGAAACGGGTGACCTGAAAGCAGTCGTGCGGCAAATCGTGGAAGAAACGCGCGGCGAGGGTTCGAAGCAGGTATCGTCCGCAGCGCATTTTCCTGCTGGCGCATAAAGGATTCATCGCTCAGCGGCGCGGCAACGCGCGGACAAGAGGGATCGCAAAGGAGCAAACACTGTGATGAAAATTGGAATTCTGTGTGGCCGCGAGTACAGCTTTCCTCCTGCGTTTATCGAGAGGGTGAATCAGCTGGGAAAAGCCGACGGAATCACGGCCGAGTTTGTGAAATTAGATGGCACGAGAATGAACGAACCGGCTGAATATCGAGTGATCGTCGATCGCATCTCGCACGAGGTGGAATACTACCGGGGCTATCTGAAGCACGCCGCGCTCGAAGGCACCTATGTAATCAACAATCCCTTCTGGTGGACCGCAGACGACAAATTTTTCAACTACGCTGTGGCTTCGAAGCTGGGCATCGCGATTCCCAAGACGGTGCTCTTGCCGCAAAAATCCTATCCGGTCGATGTGGACATCAATTCCGAATCGCTGCGAAATCTGAAATATCCGATCGAATGGGACGAGTTGCTCGACTACGTGGGGCGCCCCGCGATATTGAAACCCTTTTCCGGCGGCGGCTGGAAGCACGTCTACAAAGTGAATAACAAAGAAGAGCTGCTCGCGGCCTACGACGGCACCGGGCCGTACTGCATGACGCTCCAGCAGTTCGTTAATTTCGATCAGTACGTGCGCTGCTTCACGTTCGGGAAAATGGACATCACGCCGGTCGCCTACGATCCGAAAGAACGCCGCTACCTGGTGGATCACAATTACCTTTCCGCAGAACTCGGCGCGCGCGTCGTGAAAGATGCGCAGACAATCAATCAGGCGCTCGGCTACGAGATGAATACGATCGAGTTCGCAGTCGAGAAGGGCGTGCCCTACGCCATCGATTTCCTGAATCCCGCTCCCGATTTTGAGCGCGACCGCATCACGGAATTTTATTTCGGGCATGTCGTCGAAAAGATGGCCCAACTGGTCATCGACCGCGCTCTCAAGGGCAACGTGGCGAATTCCTGGCCGCGCTGGGAAGAAATGCTCGGTATCGGCGCAGCAAGCGGTTTCACCGCTGCGCCTGCGGCTACGAAGGCTAGCGCGAGCCCCTCGAAAAACGCGCCAGCGCGTGGTGTTGGAGCGAAGAGCGCATGACGGGTTCGTCCCAGGCGTCCCGCTCAGCATCGGACGAACCGCCGCGCCAGCCAGCCGTCACACCCCAAGAGCCGCCTGCTGCGAAAGCATGGCACGCTCTTCTCCGGCCGGATGTTGAACTCTCCTTTGAATTCTGCGCTGAGCTCAACGCTCGGATGCGCGCCGAAAAACTCAAATTCGGCGACCGAGTTCATTGCCCATTCCTGCGCCCGTTTTTCCTCACAGCAGAAGACGACCGCCGCGTACGCGCCGTCACTGAAGCGATTGCGGCAATCGGCGAACGCGTCGTAAAGCAATCGCTCGCCGATCCCGCGCTGCTTGCACAAGCTGCCCTCACCCCAGACGAAGAGCGACTCGCGAGAATTTCGCCCGGCTACGGCAGGTCGAGCACTGCTTCACGCCTCGACGCATTCCTCTTGCCCAATTCCCTGCAGTTCGCGGAATACAACGCCGAATCCCCTGCCGGCCCCGGTTACGCGGAGACACTCGCCGAAGTTTTTCTTTCCCTGCCCGTGATGACACGATTCAAGGAAAGCTATCGCGTCCAAAAGTACGAAACGATGAAAATGCTGCTCGAAGCCCTCCTTGCGAGCTATCGCGAGTGGGGCGGCAAGGCGTCTCCGCCGGTCATCGGAATTGTTGACTGGCGCGAGGTGCCCACGTGGAGCGAGTTTGAAATTCTGCAGGCGCGCTTCGAACGCGAAGGCGTGCCCACAATCATCAGCGACCCGCGCGACCTCGAGTTCGACGGCAAGAATCTCACGGCCCAAGGCCGCCGCATTGATCTGCTCTACCGGCGTGTGCTCATCAACGACATTCTCGCGCATCAGGAGGAATGTAACGCGCTGGTACAAGCGTACTCATCGGGCGCCGTCTGCATGGCGAACGCGCTCACATGCAAAATTCCGCATAAAAAGGCATTCTTCGCCGTGCTCACCGATGAACGCAACTCCGCTCTCTTCAGCGATTCCGAGCGCGAACTGATTCGCCGCCACATTCCTTGGACGCGGCTCCTAGCGGACACCAAAACGACGCGCGATGGCGAATCCTTCGGCCTGCTCGATTACGTGCGGCGCCGGCGCGACGATTTTGTGCTGAAGCCCAACGACGAATACGGCGGCACAGGCGTCACGCTGGGCTGGGAAAATAACGAAAGCGAATGGGATGTCGCGCTCAATAGCGCGCTCGCCGATCGCGAACACGCCTGGGTGGTGCAGGAAAAAATCGCGATTCGCCGCGAGGTGTTTCCGATGCAGACTTCAAATGGGGTCGATATGCGCGACATGCTCGTCGATTTGGCGCCCTACCTTTTCCGTGGCCAAATGGCGGGATTTCTCACGCGGCTCAGCTCCACCGGGCTTGCGAATGTTACTTCGGGCGGAGGGCAGGTTCCCGCCATGGTCGTCGAGCCGCTTGCCTGATGTTTACTCGCAGCGCGACTAACTATGGCAAAGAAGCGGAGGCAAAATTACAATAGAACATATGCCTACTGAGACGGCTCTCGAAGAGCTCATACCGGGCGCGCGAAACGCAGTCGAAACCTGCCTCGCGATTCAGCCCGGCGAACGCGTCACCCTTATTACCGATCGTACCAGCGAAGAAGTGGCCGCAAGCCTGGCGCGCGCCATTGAAATGCGGGGCGCCTCCTGCGAAGAATTTCTGTTAGAGGATCTCGCTCCCCGTCCGCTCGCGCGCGCTCCGAAACCCGTTCTCGATTCACTCGAACGCGCCGACGCTGGAATTTTATGCATGAATCCGATGCCCGGCGAATTGGGCGCACGCAAAGATATCGTCGGCGTCGTCGAACGCAGGCAGATTCGCTACGCCCACATGGTCGGCGTAACGCCCGAAATCATGCAGCAAGGCATGCGCGCGGACTACACGCTCGTTGACCGGCTCAGCGAAAAACTCCTCGACAGGATGCACAAAGCCCGCTCCTTGACCGTGCGCACAGATGCGGGCACTTCGTTAGTCGCAACTTTCGACGCAGGCCTCGACTGGGTCAAAACAAGCGGCCTGATCAGCCGCCGCTACTGGTCAAATCTTCCAGCCGGCGAAGTTTTCACCACGCCTGCAAAGGTAGATGGCACCTTCGTCTGCGACGGCACAGCCGGCGATCACTTCTGCGGAAAATATGGCGACCTGCAGAAAACGCCCCTCGTGCTAGAGATTCGCGGCGGGCGCCTCGCAAAAGCAACTTGCTCCCGCAAGGACCTCGAAGAAGAATTCTGGCAATACTGCCACACCGACGAAAATAGCGACCGCGTCGGCGAACTGGCCTTCGGCACCAACTTAAGCCTGTCAGACATGATCGGCGTGCTGCTACAAGATGAGAAGCTCCCAGGCGTGCATCTAGCCTTCGGCGATCCATACGGCAGCCAAACGCACGCCGCCTGGAGTTCAACCACACACGTAGATGTCCTAGCGCGCCGCTGCAACGTCTGGATCGATGACGAGCAGGTCATAGCAAAGGGCCGCTACATGCTCGAAAAATTCGGCCTCGCCTAAGAGCACAGGCATTTCTGCCTGTGCGCTTTCCTTACGGCTCAATCGCGATGCTTGCCCATTAAAACAGCTGCGTGATGTACTCCCACATCTGATGCTTCCAGTAGGGCCAATCATGCCCGCCCTGTGGTCCCCAATCGTCGAGATGGTGGTAAATCCCCTTGCTCGCAAGAATGCGCGAGAGCCGATACGACGGCCCGCTGTTCTCCCACGGACCACTGCCGGTGGCGATGTGAATATCACACTGGTTTAGCTGCCCGATCATGTGCCCATCCGCGTTCGACAGATAATCCACCGGGTTGTTGAAGTAGGTGTTGTCGTCGTACATGCCGTCCATGAAATTCCTAATATCGTAAACACCGGAAAGCGCAAAGCAGCGGCGCACCACGTCGGGATGTTTGAAGAGAGTGTTCGCCGCATGATAGGCGCCGAACGAGGCACCCATGGTCGAGATAGCAATGTCCCCAGACTGGCAATTGTCGCGGACAAACGGAACCACTTCCTCTCGAATATACGAGTCGAATTGCGCTTCGACGTAGCTGCGATGAAAGGGGTGCGCGCCTTTGTCGTAAAAGCCAGCCCAGTTCACGGAGTTGATGCTGAAGAATTTCACGCGGCCCGCATCAATCAACGGCGCGAGCGCTCCGATCAACCCTTGTCCTTCGAGCTCCAACTCGTCGCCCGCGCTGGTAGGAAATCCGAGCAGAGGCGGTCCCCAGTGACCATAGACTACGATCCCCATTTCGAGACCGAGGCGTTGCGAATACCAGCGATGATATTCCCTTTTCATTTTGCTCCTGCGCGCGAATTTTCTGTTGGATTCGCCGAGCCGTTCAAAAGGCGGGCGGTATTATACGGCCTTTGCGCACGGCGGGAAGAGGAAACAATGCGCGGAGAATTTAGCGTCTGATATCCTATTGATAGACGTGCGCAACCTTGGAGCCACCTTCGATTGTCCCCTTTGATGCAGGCAAGTGAAGCCGCTGCGGCCGGTCCCGGTCAGCTGCGAAAATTCGAAAACTACCAATCGCGTTACCTTCCCGGCGAGCGCACTGTCATCGTCTATGTGCCGGGCATTTACGAGCGGAGGGCGGATTTGCTCTTTCCTGTGCTCTACATGCAGGACGGGCAGAATCTCTTCGATCCCGCCACGTCTTTTATTCATGGCGTCTATTGGCGCGTGGGCGAAACGGCGGATCGGCTGATTGCAGAAGGTGCGATTCAGCCGCCTGTAATCGTGGGGATCTATAACACCGGCAAGCGACGCCTACGCGAATATTCGCCGTCAAAAGACCGCAAGCTGGGCGGGGGTGGGGCAGACCGTTACGGGCTCATGCTGACGCGCGAGATCAAGCCGTTCGTTGAATCGCAGTTTCGAATCCTTTCTGGCGCAGCGAACACCGGAATTGCCGGTTCTTCGCTCGGCGGTCTGCTGACCATCTATCTAGGCCTGAAATACCGCCAGATATTCGGCAGGATCGCCGCACTGTCGCCGTCAGTTTGGTGGAATCAGCGATGGATTGTGAATTACGTTGCGCGTGCGCGTGTCGACCCAAGGCCGCGCATCTGGCTCGACGCCGGAACGCAGGAAAGCGCGCACGAAATCGACGATATGCGAAGGCTTCGCGACGCGCTGGTCCGTCGCGGCTGGCAGGAAGGCCACGACCTGCGTTATGGCGAAATTCAAGGCGGCAAGCACGACGAAGCGGCCTGGGCCTTGCGAGTGGATCCATTTCTGCGATTTCTCTTCCCTGCCCGATAGCCCGGCATATAATCCGCTTTTCGCGGCGGTTGCATGGCTGCGACTCGTTGCGAGAGTTTTGAGGAATCACATGTCAAAAGAACGCGCGCCGACAATTCTCTGCGTCAGTTCCTATGAAAAGGGGCAGGAGTTCATGCGCACGTGCAAGCGCGAAGGGTGGGATGTGTTTCTCCTGACGGTGGAGAAGCTTCGCGACGCCGACTGGCCGCGCGAGGCAATCACCGAAGCGTTTTATATTCCGGAAGAGCTGCCCCTGCAAGGTCTGATCAATGCGGTGAGCTACATGGCGCGCTCGCGCCCGATTGACCGAATCGTTGCGCTCGATGAATTTGACATGGAAAACGTGGCAGCGCTGCGAGAGCACCTCCGCATTCCGGGGATGGGCCTGACGACGATGCGCTATTTCCGCGACAAGCTGGCCATGCGCGGCCGCGCGAGGGAAGAAGGCATCTCCGTGCCCGAATTTGTGCATGTGCTGAACTATGACGACCTGCGAGATTTCATGGCTCGCGTCAAACCGCCATGGCTGCTGAAACCGCGCTCGCAAGCCTCGGGAATCGGCATGAAGAAAATCAACCAGGAGGGCGAACTCTGGCCATGGCTCGACCAGCTGGGCGATCAACAATCGTTCTATCTGCTCGAGCAATTCGTGCCCGGAGATGTATTTCACGTGGACAGCATCGTCTCGGAACGAAAGGTAGTATTCGCCGAGGCGCACGCGTACGGGAGTCCGCCGCTTGATGTGTCTCACGGCGGCGGAGTATTCATGAGCCGCACGTTGCCGCGCACTTCCACGCTGACGAAGTCGCTGCTGAAAATCAACCGCGAAGTAATCACAGCGTTGGGGCTGGCTCGCGGAGTGACCCACGCGGAATTCCTGCGAGCGCACGAGGACGGCGAACTTTATTTTATCGAAGTGGCCGCGCGCGTCGGCGGAGCGTACATCTCGAACGAGATTGAAGCTGCCACGGGAATAAATCTGTGGCGAGAATGGGCTCGCCTGGAAATTGGATCGGGGAAAAAACCGTATCAGCTGCCGAAGAAACGCAACGGTTATGCCGGGGTGATTATCTCGCTGGCGCGGCAGGAAACGCCGGATACTTCGGCTTACAACGATCCGGAGATCGTGTATCGCGTGCCCAAGCATCATCACGCGGGGTTTGTCCTGAGCGCGCCGAAACCAGAGCGTATCGTCGAACTGCTCGATTCTTATGGCGGACGATTTCGCGAGGATTTCTACGCCACGCAACCTGTTCCCGATAAGCCAACTGCATAACGAAAATGCCATTTTGTAACGATTAGAAATTTGCAAGTGGCTGTATTTAAAGAACATGCGCGGATTTCTAATCGCGGTGTAACGATTAGAAATCCGGGGCTAATCGCAACAATTGGCCTGCCGCTACCGACCATTGAATTGGTATCGTGGACTAGGTTTCCGAGCTGGTGAGCCGATCTGCCCGCCGCAAATCAGGGAATGCATAGGCCCAGAGCGCAGTCACGATTAGGGTGCCGACACCGCCGAGAATCACGGCCGGTACCGTGCCGAACCAATGAGCCGTTAGGCCTGATTCCGCTTCGCCTAATTGATTCGATGCGCCGATAAAAACCATGTCGACCGCGTTTACGCGGCCGCGCATTTCATCCGGCGTCGCGACTTGAATCAGCACACCGCGGATAATCACGCTCACCATATCGCTGGCGCCTACCAGAACGAGCGCCGCCATCGAAAGATAGAGATTGTGGGAGATTCCGAAGAGGATTGTGAAGATGCCGAACCCAGCGACACAAAAGAGCATCGTCCAGCCTGTTTTTCGCTGAAGGGGGCGGTAGGCCAGAAAAATCGCCATGGCGCCTGCGCCGATTCCCGGCGAGCATCGCAGAAGGCCGAGCCCCCATGGACCTGTGTGCAAGATTTCGTGCGCATACACAGGAAGCAATGCGACGGCTCCGCCGAGAAGAACGGCAAAAAGGTCGAGCGAGATAGAGCCTAGAATTATTTTCTTGCGCCAGATGTAGTGAAGTCCTGCCAACACGGTTTTCAGGCTGACTGGCTCGCGGGGACGCGGTTTTGAAACAGGATTTACGCCGAGCATCGAAAACATGGCAGCCGCTGAAAGGGTCATCGAGGTTGCATAGACGGCCAGCGGCCCGTTGGCCAGCGCGTAAATCACGCCGCCAATCGAGGGGCCGAGAATTGTGGCGCTTTGAAATGTGGTGGAACCCCAGGCGACGGCATTGGGCAAGTGCTCATCAGGAACCATTTGCGGGACGATGGCGCGAGTTGCGGGTCCATTGAAGGAACGAACGACGCCGAGCATTGCCATCACGCCGTATATCCAGTAGACAGAAGGTACCCCTCGTACGGAAATCAAGAACAGGAAAGCAGAGCAAACGGCAAAGCCTGCGTAACATCCAAACAAGATTTTTCTGCGGGGGAATCGGTCTGCGGCGTGCCCGGATACAAGGAATAGAAGAATTCCGGGGAGAAATTGCGCGAGGCCAACCAGGCCAAGAGCGAGGGGGCTCCGCGTGATCTGATAGATCTGCCATCCGACTGCGACCGACTGCATTTCAAGGCTGGCGATGATGAACCAGCGAGCGGTGAGAAACAGCGCAAATCCCGGATAGGTGAAAGCGACTCGCCCGGCGAGTGAAGAGGTTCCCGATTCGGCCATCGCCGAATACTTTGTCACAGAATTTGGATTTGCACGAGAGGCGATGGCGGGCTTGCAGCCATCCGAATTGCTCAGTGCTGTCTTTTAAGTTGGGACTGATTCGATTCCAGGCGTAGGCGGCGTGACACATCAAGGGTCATAGGTGGGCAATCGAGTGTGAACGCCAGCCCGACGTTGGCCCAACCAGTAAACACAAGCGCGTTTAAGGGGAGTAACGACAGATTGTCGCGCGTAAACGCATGCAAGGATGAGGGTCACTCCGACGCCTCTTCAACCAAAAGAGTTACCTCTTCATCAGAGGACGACTGTTCCGTCTTCTCTGTGAAAAAGGGCAGCCTTAGTGCTGCTACCAAGAGCAGGATATGAATGAGGCTGAGCAGCATGAAGGTCGCGGTAAAGGCTGTGGAGATGCCGGTCGCCTGGTGCGCCACACCCAGTCTCCATCCGAGAAAAGTAGCGCACAGTGTCGTCAGGGTGGGCCCTCCGAGACGCTGAACTATATTGAGTGAGGTCGTCGCCATCGGCAGGTGTTCTTTCTCGACCGAAGCGTAGGCAGAGGTAATGGACGGAATGCCGACCGCACTCAAACCCATCCCGCGGACGAAGAGCGCACATACGAGCAGGGGGAGGGACATGCCGTGGCTGGCAAGAAAAAGGAACGGCAGTGTCCCGGCTAAGGCCAAAAAGGCGCCGCTGCCCGCGACCATGCGGATGCCGAAGCGCTGGGTCAGCACGCCGATCTTCGGATAGGTGCAGATCATGCCCAGTCCGAGAGGAGCCATCAACCAGCCTGCCGCGCTGGGTGATTCGCCGCACATACGGATG
>Ga0209525_1000108_pt1 | contig 26002 bp, 27 predicted proteins | sample JacPin_JW_Ref_O1_FD_187958 | JGI IMG/M metagenome (GOLD analysis project Ga0209525, IMG submission 187958) | Forest soil microbial communities from Algoma, Ontario, Canada - Jack Pine, Ontario site 1_JW_Ref_O1 (SPAdes) (version 2) | ecosystem: Environmental > Terrestrial > Soil > Boreal... | reverse complement strand
CCGTTTACCCAGGCGCGCAGCCGATCACGGGGAGGGGCATCTGGGGCTGGCGGCGCGTAGACGACCTTGCTGAGTTGGCGAAAGAGATTTTCGAGGACGGCGCGATGGAGGCGACGCTTGTTCCCGAAGTAGTAGTAGAGCATCGCCTTATTGGCATGGGCGTCGGCCGCGATTTCGTCTGTGCGCGCACCGGCCATACCCTGGGCGGCAAAATGGCGCTCGGCGGCGGCAAGGATGCGCCGCGCCGTGGCGGGGTTGTCGACTTTTCTGCGTCCCAGTTTCATGCACGGATCCGGAGATGCGGTATGTTCTACCGCCCTCACAAGCCTTAATTATTTAACTAACCAGTTAGTTTAATTGATTCGAGCGTCGTGGTCAAGATGCATCCGTCGCGCGTTCTTTATCTAATACGGGCGGATTTAGATTTTGTTACTAACCTTCGAGAGCGCCGGCGGCTCCGGCGGGAAGTTCGATGGAGTATTTTGTGCGGGCTTTTTCTTTGTGGAGTTCGAGGGCGAGTTCGATCAGGCGATCGATGAGCTTCGTATACGGCAGACCGGAGGCCTCCCACAGCTTGGGATACATGCTGATGGAAGTGAAACCGGGAATCGTATTGAGTTCGTTGATGAAGATTTTTCCGTTCGTGCGATCCAGGAAGAAATCGCAGCGGGCCATACCGGTTCCGTCGATCGCGCGAAAGGCTCGAACGGCGTAATCCTGAAACGTGGTGACCTGTTTCTTCGTCAGCTGCGCGGGAATGACGAGTTGCGTGCCACCTTCGAGATACTTTGCCGCGTAGTCGTAGTATTCGCGGTGCGGGACGATTTCACCGGGGATCGAGGCGCGAATCTCTTCGTTGCCCAGCACTGAAACTTCGATTTCGCGGCCGTTCACTCCGCGCTCGATGATGATTTTCAGTCCAAACTCAGCAGCCAGGTCCATCGCCTTTTGCAGTTCGTGCTGCGCGTTCACGCGCGTCATGCCCACTGACGATCCGAGCGTCGCGGGCTTCACGAAGATCGGAAAACGAAACTTCTTTTTGATTTCGCGCAGCACTTTCAGGCGATCGCGTTCCCACTCCCAGCGGTGAATGGCGATAAACGGGACGATGGGCAGGCCAGTTTGCTCAAAGAGGCGCTTTTGAACGTCTTTGTCCATTCCGACCGCAGAAGCGAGGACGCCCGCGCCAACATAAGGGAGACCGGCCAACTCGAGCAGACCTTGCACGGTGCCGTCTTCGCCGAATGTGCCGTGTAGCACCGGGAAGACTACATCGACTAAGACGCTAGGCTGACCAGTGGAAGCTCCGACGGGTACGAGTTGCGCGGCCGTGGGATCGGCGGGCAGCATCACGCGGTCACCGGATTTCAGCACGTCGCCCAGCATTTTCACGGCGCCCGAGCCGACGAGCCAGCGGCCGTCTTTCGAAATGCCGATGGGAACTGCTTCGTATTTTTCGGGATCGAGAGCGCGAATCACCGAAGCCGCGGAAGCGAGCGACACTTCGTGCTCGCCGGAGCGCCCGCCGAAAACAACGCCGATGCGCAGCCGTTTTTTGATTGCGGTCATCGATTCACGTTCGCGATTTGGAGTTTGACCGTCAAAGGATCTTCTTCCCGAGGCCCGAAAGGACGAGTTCGACGCCGAGCAGTGCCGTCGTGTTGTGTTCATCAATTACAGGATTTATTTCGACGAGCTCAAAGGAGACCATGCTTTCACTATCGGCAATCATTTCGAGAGCTAGATGCGCTTCGCGGTAAGTGACGCCGCCACGCACGGGGGTGCCCACGCCAGGAGCGTCGGTGGGATCGACGAAATCCATATCGAGACTTACAGAGACGCCTGCCGTGTCATCTGTGGTGAAACGTAGCGCTTCGGCCATCACCTCGCGCATGCCGCGCTCGTCGATATCGCGCATCGTGAAGACGTGTACGCCTGATTCTTTCATGAGCCGGCGCTCTTTCGAATCGAGATCGCGGATGCCGACGAGCGCGACGCTGCGTGGCTCGACCATCGGCGTGATGCCGGCAAGTTTGGTGAGCTCCGGCGGTCCGTAACCCATGATGGACGCGAGGGGCATGCCGTGCACGTTGCCGGAAGGCGAAGAATCAGGGGTGTTCATGTCCCCGTGCGCGTCGAGCCAGATGACGCCGATGCGTTTCGATTTCTTATTGAAATGGATGGCAGCGCCAGCGGTGGTTCCTACTGCGATGGAGTGGTCGCCACCGAGAACCAGCGGCACCAGGTCCTCGTCGAGGGTCTTTGCGACTATATCCGCGAGCCCTTTGCACGCTTCGGCGATTTCGTCGAGATACTTGGCCTTTTTCTCGCCGTAGGGTTGCTCTTCGGGCTGGCGAACCTGAACGTTGCCGATGTCTTCCACCTGCCGGCCGAGCTGCTTGAGGCGTGACTGAAGGCCGGCGACGCGCAGCGCGGACGGACCCATATCCACGCCTCGGCGGCTGGCGCCTAAGTCCATCGGCACCCCGATGATTCGGATTTTTTCTGGCATGTTGGCGTTCTTTCAGCGGCCCGGACGGCAGGTCGATTTGAGCCGGTCGTTTTAGCCGGTCACTAAGCCGGTCAAGGATAAACGCGATAGAGCATCCGAGGGAAGGGGATGACCTCGCGAATGTGCTCAGTCCCGCAAATCCAAGCAACCGTGCGCTCCAGGCCCAGGCCGAAGCCGGCATGCGGCACGCTGCCGTAACGGCGCAGATCGAGATACCACTGAAAGGATTCCTCGGGCAGATTGTGCTCGCGGAGGCGCTGGACGAGGGTTTCATAACTCGAGAGGCGCTCGCCGCCGCCGATAATCTCGCCGTAGCCTTCAGGGGCGATCATGTCGAAACTCAGCGAAAGCTCGGGCCGCTCGGGGTCGGTGGCCATGTAAAAGGCTTTCATCGCTGTCGGGTAGCGGTGGATTATCACGGGCTTGTCGAATTCCTTCGAAATGATCGTTTCTTCGTCGCCGCCGAAATCGTCGCCCCACTTCGCTGGGTTGCCGGCCTTTTGCAGTACTTTGATGGCATCGTCGTAGCTGATGCGCGGGAAGGGCGGCTTGATTTTTTCGAGCTTCGCGACGTCGCGTTCGAGCATGGCAAGTTCGCGCGCGCGATTTTTTACGACAGACTGTACCACCGCGCTGACGAGTCCCTCGCCGAGTTGCACCATGTCTTCAAGGTGCGCGTAGGCGGCTTCGGGCTCGAGCATCCAGAATTCGGTAAGGTGGCGGCGCGTTTTTGATTTTTCGGCGCGGAACGTTGGGCCGAACGTATAGACCTTGCCGAGCGCAGCGGCGGTGGCTTCGACGTAGAGCTGGCCGGATTGCGTGAGATAGGCTTTCTGGTCGTCGATGTAGTTCACTTCGAAGAGCGTCGTGGTGCCTTCGCATGCGGCGGGAGTAAAGACCGGCGCGTCGGTAAGCGTGTAGTCTAGTGAATCCATGTAGTTGCGCGCTGTGCGTTCTGCTTCTGCACGGATGCGCAGAATGGCGGCCTGGCGCGGCGTGCGAATCCAGAGATGGCGCTTATCGAGCAGGAAATCTACGCCGTGCTCTTTCAGCTGGATCGGATATGGCTCTGAATCCGAAACGCGCTGGACGACTTCGATCCCGCTGATATGAATTTCGTATCCGCCGGGGGCGCGCGGCTCGGCCTGGATTTTTCCTGTGACGATTACGCTTGATTCCTGGGGGAGTCCCTTGAGCGCTTCGAAAGCTAGAGGCTGCTCTTTGAGCGAAACAACGCCCTGCATCACGCCCGTGCCATCGCGAAAAATCGGGAACAGAAGCTTGCCAGATTCCCGGAGATTGTAGAGCCAGCCGCGAATCGTCACCGTTTCGCCGGCGTGCTGACCGGCCTGTTCGATGGTGATGATTGGCGTGGAGTTGGGAGTGGGCGCTTGCGCTTGTTGGGTCATTCAGTCGTCCGTTTCATTTTGGGTTCGCGATTAGGATTTGGTGGCGCGGTCGCGCTTAGTATCCAGATTTTTCTCAAGCTTGTCGAACGTGGAGCGGATTTGATCGAGGATCGGTGTTGCGTCCGGCTGAGCTTTTAATTCCAGCACCATAGCGACCGCCTGAGGCGCGTTGGCAAATGCACCGAGAGCAGCGTCCCAATCAATCGTGCCGTTGTAGGGGAGCAAATGCTCGTCCTTCTCGCCGTGATTGTCGTGGATGTGCGCGGTGACCAGCCGATCGCGCATTGCGTCGAAGGCAACCTCGACGGTCGCGTCCATGTGCGCGTGGCCCGTGTCGAGGCAGAGCCGGAGGTCGTGCAGATGCGTATCCACAATGAAATGCTGGAGCGACGCGGGAGCGCCGATTTCGTTTGGAGTGTTTTCAAGGGCAATCGTGACGCCGCGCGCCTTCGCGAAGACAGTGAGAATCTCAAGCGAGGTGAATGCGGCATCGAGCTTGCGCTGGTCGGCCGAATCACGGCCATGTCCAATATGCTGAATAAGATAGCGGAAGGGGATGCGCTCAGCCACATCGAGGGCCCGCTTCACTTCGTCGACCGCGTCGAGGCGCCGGATCCGCTCGGTATCGGAAATCGAGATGGGAACGCCGCTTTCGCGCCCGGGCGCCAAGTCGCGCTCGGTAGGCGCATGTAGCGAGTGAAGCTCCAGATGGTATTCGCCAAGCGCGTCAGAGAGCTCCCGAATCTTTTGCTCGTCGCGGTAGTTGAAATGGCTAGGGGCGCAAAAGACCTCGATTGCTTCGATTTTCGCGCGCCCAATTTCCGCCAGCAACCCCGTGGTCAGGGGTTGGTGGATGTAGCGGTAAGTCGAGAGGATGCGGCGCATTACGGCCTCGCGACGGGTGAGCTTTGGAATTGTTGACGATAACCCAAGCGTTTCATGACGGATTAGGGTAGCAGGTGCGGGCTAGTTTGCAAACGCGCGTTGTGCGCAGATTTCGGGGGATGAGCATGCGGAGGGGCCAGGGATGAGCGGTGATATGAATCGTTCTAGAAACCTGTGGCGGCGCCGGGGTGGCGGGGTTCGGGAGCTCCGAGACGCTCGCCCGTGTGCGGATCGATGCCGATTGCTTCGACCAGGCCAACCCAGCCCGGTTTGTCGGCGAATTTGTAGCCGCGGGCTTCGAGATCTTTTGCGACGTCGGGCGGGAAATTGGGTTCGAGCAGGACTGTGTTAGGAAGCCACTGTTGATGAAACCGCGGGGCGTTGATCGCGGCTTGCGCGTCTTCGCCGAGGCGCATCCAGTTGAGAATTGTCAGCATCGTGCCGGAAATGATGCGCGGGCCGCCGCGTGCGCCGGTGACGAAGCTAAGCTGGCCGTCGCGGAGGAGAATCGTGGGCATCATCGAGCTGAGCGGGCGTTTGCCCGAGGCAATCGCGTTTGCTTCGGATTGAATGAGGCCGTACATATTCGCGGTGCCGGGGTGCGCGGTGAAGTCGTCCATTTCATCGTTCAGGAAGTAGCCATCGGCAGTGGCGACACCGGAGCCGTAGAGATTGTTGAGAGTGTAGCTATTGGCGACGGCATTGCCGGCGGCATCGACGACGGAGAAGTGGGTTGTGTGGCCGTCGGTTGCCGAAGCAGCGAAGTTGCGATTGATGACATCGCTGTTTCGCGCGGCGGCAGCCGGGCTCGAAATTTGGGGGCATGAGCCGGGCGATGTGTTTGCGTCTTCGAAAGCTGCAGGGTTGCCCGCGTGTATATTTTCGCTCGATGAGGCGTGCTGGGGATCGATGGTGCGGCGAAGCACGTCTGCGTAGCAAGTCGACGTGATGCCACGCAGCGGAACTTTTGCGAAAGCGGGATCGGCAAGATAGGTGGAGCGGTCGGCAAAGGCGCGACGCATCGCTTCAATTGCCCAATGGACGGACTGTGCGTCGTTCCAGGATTTCAATTCGATCGGAGCGAGAATATTGAGAGCTTCAATCGCGATGCTACCTGAGCTGGGCGGCGGGCCTGTGATCACCTGCCAGACGTGGCCATTCACTTTGTAATCGGATGTCAGGGGCTCGCGAACTATCGGTTTGTAGTGCGCCAGATCTTCCAGTGAGATAAGGCCGCCTTCGCGCTTCATTTCGGCGGCCAGATCATGTGCGGTTCGGCCGCCGTAAAATTCGCCGGGGCCGTTCTTAGCTATACGCCGCAACGTGGCGGCTAGCTCCGGCTGTCGAAAGGTTTCTCCGGCCTGATAGTAGGCGCCGTTCTTGAGGAATATCCGGCGAGAAATGGGGAATTGGTCGAAGGTCGTTTCCATCGAGCGGAGCGACGCGGCGAGTTTCTCGCTCACCAGAAATCCTTCTTCTGCGAGACGGATCGCCGGGACCATCGCGTCAGCGAGACTCATCGTTCCGTAGGTTTTGAGAGCAAGCGCAAGTCCCGCGACAGTGCCGGGAACGGCGACTGACCGATAGCCGACGAGCGAGGCTTGCGAGTCAACACTCCCATCGGATTTCACATACATATCGCGCGAGGCTTTGGCAGGCGCCACTTCGCGATAGTCAATGAAAGCCGTGCGGCCATCCGCGAGATGCACGAGCATAAAGCCGCCTCCGCCGATGTTCCCAGCTTCGGGATCGACGACAGCGAGAGCGAATCCTAGGGCAACAGCTGCGTCAATCGCATTGCCACCGCGCTTCATGATTTCGGCACCTACGTCCGATCCGAGCTTTTCGTCGCTCACCACCATCGCTTTCGCGCCGCGCACGGGCTGTGAGGGCCAGTCAAAATGCTGAGCGGGTGGCGTAGGTGGCGACTGAGGATATTGGACGAGAGCGATGGTGGGAAAAATAGCCAGAAGCGGAGCAGCAAAAATGAATTTCGCGGCAAGTTTCATTTGCGAAACGAATTTATGCGAATGGGATTCGCGCGTCAAGGTTCGGAAACGATCGAATGCGATCGTCGCAGAGGATGCATCGTGGATTGCGGACACTAAGAAGGTGTTAGGACGGCGATAGCAGCAATTCGCTAGCGTGCGAGGAAATAGACAAACGCGGCAGCGACGGCGGCGCCGGCTACGACGGCAAACACCACCCAGATCGTCAGGCCGACATTGTGGCGCCGGAGACTCTGATCGCTAGTTTGAATTTGCCTGCTCGGCGAGAAGGGCTGCGTATTGGTTCGCGAAGGCTGCAGCTTCGGGTCTGGACCTGGGGTCGTTTTCGGGTGTGATCTCGATGACGTCGCCGGGCATCGTTAGTTGATCGTAACGCGGGCGAGATACTAGTCCAGAATTGAATCGAGGGGAAGTACAAAAAAAGTAACGGCATCAGACTCGGAAGGATTTCGCGACTTCCACGCAGAGGCGAAGCTTCTCAATGGCCTCGTCCACCGTACGGGTCTTGAGGCCGCAGTCAGGATCGATCCAGACCTTTTCTTTCGGAAGGATGGTGAGAGCACTCTCCACGCGCCTGCGAACCGCTTCACGGCCTTCCATTTTGTGGGAGTGTACGTCGACGACGCCGAAACTGATGTCCTTCGTAAAGGGATGGCGACGAAATATCTCCAGAAGATCCAGATCGCTATTGGACATTTCGAGATCGAAGTTATCGACGGCCAGGTCGAGCATGCCGGGGTAGATGTGCTCGAATTCGCCGTAACACGCGTGGGTGATGAAATACGCATTGAGGTCCTTCGTGGTGTGCTCCATGGCTTCAAGCGCGATGGGTAGCTCCTCGGGGCGAACGGAGAGCGCGGGCTCGTCGATCTGAATGATTTTGCAACCGGCCGCGATTAGAGCCTCGACCTCCTTGCGGATCACGGCGGCGAGAGCCATGGCAGTGGAGCGGCGGTCGGGGTAGTGCTCGTTAAAGCTCCAGTCCATGATCGTATAGGCGCCAGTGAGCATTCCTTTCACCGGTTTTTTTGTGAGGCCCTGGGCGAATTGCCACGAGTCAACGGTTACAGGACCGGGCCAGGAGACGTCACCCGTTATGATCGGCTTGTGATAGTAACGATTGCCGTACGCCCGGACGAGGCCGCCTTCTGTGAATCCCGGAAGACGCTCGGCAAAGTATGCGACCATGTCGCCGCGATACATCTCGCCATCCACGAGAACGTCCACACCCAGCTTTTCCTGTGTCTCAATCCAAAATGTAGTGGCTTTGCGCTCTAAGTCGCGAAGTTGATCCGCTGCGATTTTGCCCTTTGCGAAATCGGCGCGGGCGCGGGCGAGGTAGTCGGGTTTCGGGAAGCTGCCGACGGAAGTTGTGGGGAAAAGAGGCAGTTGCAGACCGAGGTGTTCGAGTTTTTCGCGGCTCATGCGGAGAAGAGTCCTCTAGGCCACCACGGCCGCGCGAATTTTAGCGAGCAGCTCGAGCTTGGCGAAGGCACGATCGCGGGGAAGATACTCGAGACCGCAGGAAGAATTGAGATAGGCGCGCCCACCTTGAATTTTTGGAAGGAGGCGATCGATCTGGCGGGCAACTTCGCCGATGTCTTCGAGTTTTGTGTTGCGTCCATCAACGAGACCGAGGCCGAGAGGCTTGGGAGAACCGGCCGAAGCGACGAGGTCAATGAGTTTCGGGTTGTAAGTGAAATCAAGGCCGATGATATCAACTGGAACGGTGACGAGTTTTTCGTAGAGCGGCGCCGGATCATGAAAGTAAACATACAGCGCCAACTCCGGGCGGCTCCCTTCTGCGGCAGATTTGTCGCGCGCTGCAATGAGCTTTGTCACGGCCTTTTCGAAAATCTTCCAATCCTCTGGATATTTAATGATCGCGGGCTCATCGATTTGAATCACTGAGGCCCCGATTTGTGCGAGCTCGACAATCTCAGCGGCGAGCGCGTCCGCATAAGCAATGGTTCGCTCTTCGAGCGATGAGAAAGGATCGACAGCGCCGTTTCCAGTGTGAGCGGAAAGCGAAAACTTTGCCAATGTGTATGGACCGGTCAGGACAGGCTTGATGGAGAGCTTACCGGCGAGATTCTTCGGTGTTGGAAGATGCCCAAGCGCGTTGCGAGCGAAACTGAAATCTTTGGCGACGAGCGGTTCGCTCCGCTTGGGTGTACCGCTGATCACCGGCTGGCGAAAATAAAAGTTGGTGTCGAAATAGCGCTGCAAGCCGGCGATCTTGACATTGGCAAGTTTGGCCGCCAGGTGCGAGATCGGGTCGTACCAACGAATTTGGCCATCGGTGATCACTTCGAGGCCGGCTTTCAGCTGGTCGGCGATAGCGCGGCGGACCATTTCGTTTTCGGCGTCGAGGAGGTCCGCGGTGTTGCGCTCGCCGCGGTCGAGAGATGCGGTGGCGCGACGGAGAATCTGAAGCTCCAGGCTGTCGCCGATACGCGGATAGCTGCCGGTATTTGCGAGGTGCAAACCGGGAAGCATTGGATCATGCGACGAACTCATGCGCACGGCCTCTTAAAAGGGATTCGGGATGACGTTAGACGAAACCGATGGGAGCGTCAAGGCGAGGGTGGATTTGCTCGCTTCGAGGGCTAAGGCAAGGACGACGGGGAATCGCACGCAACGGCCGTCTCGGCGGAGAACACGGGCATAATTTGCACGGCGTCGCCGGTAGCGGCTGCAAACGATGAGTAGGGATCGAACACGATCGAAAGATTGGTTTCCGTGTCCGGAAGCACATTGAAAGAACCATCCGTAATGCGATCGGATGTAATCAGCAAATCGCGCGCTCCATTTTTAAGTGCCAGGGTGTGCGCGTGCCCATTTGTGTCTACGACGCAGTTGAAATTTGGTCCGTTACATTCGTTGCGTTTCGGTTGCGGTTCGCCGGAAGCACCCTGATCGGGAACGAGGCGCAGTCGAATCTGACGATACACGCTGGCGCGAACGGTGGACTTCTGAGTGAGACGAGATGCGCATGAGACACCAGAAGTGGTGGCCATCAGATCAATTTGCACGGGCTCGGTTGCGAGCTGAGGCGCCAACTCCTGCCAGTCGGGGGAATCTTCGGCTGCAACGGAGTTGGGATTCGCTTCGATTCCACGGAGAGCGATGAAGACGTGCTGAAGATTGGGCGACATCGGAGCAACGGGCGAAGGACGGACGGAATTGATGCCGACGATGATGGTTCCATTTCCAGCGCCGAGGTTGCACGTGGGCGGATTCGTGGTGGAAGTCGTATTCGGAAAAATGCCGGTTATGACGAAGCAGGTGTCGCCGCAACCGATCAGCAAGAAACAAAGGAGCAGACTCGCACCACAGAGTAGGAGAAAGCGTGGCTGGGTCTGTCGTGGCATCGGTGTGCTGCCAAAAGAACGGTGCATGGAAGCGAGCAGCCTAGAGAAGTATCCGCGCCGGGCGTCAATGGGTCAAATTTTGGCGAGGTGAAGAAAATTCGAAAATTGACGCGCGACTTACCAGCAACGAATTAGGATTCGCGCGAGTCGCCAACTGAAAAATACGTGCAATCGGGATGATGGAAGACGAGGGCGCTGACGCTGGCTTCCGGGTCCATCATCATGCCTTCGGTGAGGTGGACGCCGATTTCCTCCGGACGCAGGAGGAGCCAGATGCCGGACTGATCTTCGAGATTGGGGCAAGCTGGATAGCCAAAGCTGTAACGCTTGCCACGGTAGCGCGAAGTGAAGCGGTCGGCCATGGTGAGCGATGGCGGATCGGGGAAGCCCCAATCTTCGCGGATTCGGCGATGCAGCCATTCTGCGCAGGCTTCGGCTGTTTCGATCGCGAGCGCCTGAAGGCCGTGCGAATAAAAATAGCGGCCGGCGGACTTTGCTGCTTCAGCACGCTCGCGGATGCCAGCGCCTGCACTGACTACAAAAAGCGCGACGTGATCGCGCGAGCCATTCGTTGCGGGGAGGATGTAGTCGCTCAGGCAGAGATCGCCGGGTGGATTCTGACGTTGGAAATGAAAAGTGTGAATCGGCGAGCCTGCATCCGGTGCGTAGAGCGCAATCGAATTTCCGTTGCGCTCGGCTTCGAAGAATTGCCACACGGCGGAAATTTTCATGAACGTGGCAGCTTCGCGCCGGACTTCTTCCATGTTGTTGAATAGCTCGAGCGCGCGCGGGTCTCGTTCAACGAGAGCTTTTTCGAAATTTCCGCGGAAGCCGAGATGCCGTCCGTAGATCATGAACGGATTTATGTAACTCCAGATTTCGCTGAGATTCGGGACGGCGCGGATTTTGCGGTCGAGATACGCGACTGGCGGAATCGGGATGTCGGTGCGAATTCGCGGCGAGCGCGTATCGGTGATCGGCGCGGCGGCAGGTTCTGGAGCGGGCTCGTCAAGCACGAGCGTTTCGACGTGCGTGTGCGCTTGAATCGCGGCATCGCGCTGTAACGGATCGCTGAGCTGATTCATCAGGCGCAGGCCGGTCATGGCGTCTTTCGCGTAACAGACGGCGGTGCTGTACTGAGGGGCGATCTTCAGTTTGGTGAATTTTTCGGAGAGCGCGGCGCCGCCGACCAGAAGCGGGACGCAGATTCCGGCTTCGCGAAGATCCGCGGCGGTGGTGACCATTTGCTGCGCGCTCTTCACCAGCAGGCCGGAAAGGCCGATTGCGTCGGGCTGATGTTCTTTGTGCGCGCGGATTAGATCTTCGGGCGGAACTTTGATGCCGAGATTCACTACGTCATAGCCATTGTTCTTTAGGATGATCTCGACGAGATTTTTTCCGATGTCGTGGACGTCGCCCTTGACGGTGGCGAGCATTACTTTGGCACGGCGTTCGGTGGCGGATTTCTCCATGAATTGCTCGAGGTGATTCACGGCGGTTTTCATCGCCTCGGCAGATTGCAGAACTTCGGCGACGATGAGCTCGTTGTTATTGAACAGGCGGCCGACCTCGGCCATGCCCGCCATCAGCGGGCCGTTGACGACGTCGAGTGGAGCAACGCCTTCTGCTAGCTTTTTATTGAGGTCGGCGATGAGGCCGTCTTTCGAGCCCTCGAGAATGTAGTTCGCCAGGCGCTGATCAAGCGGCAGGTCTTCGGGACGCGCTTTTTTGCGCGAGCCGGCGGCGCGGAAATGTTCGGTGATCGCAGCGATGTGAAACTGATTGATGGCGGCTTTCTGCTCACGCGATTGCTCGCGCCAGTCGGCCGGGGCGCCGCGAATTATTTCGGCCTGCGGATGCGCGTCCGGGATTTCAGCTGGGACGCGATTGAAGAGCAGATTTTCGGTTAATGTGCGCTCGTGCTCGGGGATCGAGGGGAAGCGCTCGATGCGTTCGGCGTTGACGATGGCGAGATCGAGGCCAGCCTTCGTGCAGTAATAGAGAAAAACGGAGTTGACGACTTCACGAGCGCCTGGTGGGAGGCCGAAGGAAACATTGGAAATTCCGAGGACCGTGCGGACATGGGGAATGCTTTTTTTGATTAGGCGAATTCCTTCAATAGTTTCAACGGCGCCACCAATATAATTTTCATCGCCCGTGGCGCATGGGAAAACGAGCGGATCGAAAAGTATATTTTCTGGGCGAATACCATATTTCCCGGTGAGCAGCTGATAGGAGCGCTCGGCGATTTCAAGTTTTCGCTGGCGAGTGAACGCCTGGGCTTGATTGGGATCCTCGTCGATGCACCCGACGATGATCGCTGCGCCATAGGAGCGCGCGAGCGGGCAGACACGCTCGAGCTTTTCCTCGCCGTCTTCGAGATTGATGGAATTGATGATGCTTTTTCCCTGGCAATATGTGAGCGCGAGTTCGATTGCGGCCGCGTCCGTGGTGTCGATCATTAGCGGGGCTTTGATTTTGCGAATGAGTTGATCGTAGAAAGGGGGGATGTCCTTCATCTCGTCGCGGTCGGTGCTTTGCAGGCAGACATCGACGATATGGGCGCCGCTTTTTACCTGGCGACGGGCGATTTCAGTGGCTTCTTCCCATTGTTCGGCGGCGACGAGATTCTTGAAAGCGCGCGAACCGATCACGTTGGTGCGCTCGCCAACAACGAGTGGCCGAGTGCTTTCCTCAGCTTCGATCACTTCGATGCCGGAGTAGACGGCGCGATGTTTTTGTTCGGCTGGGCGGCGCGGCGCTTTTCCTTCGGCCATTTGTGCGATTGCGCGAATATGTTGCTCAGTTGTTCCGCAGCAGCCGCCCACAATATTGAGCCAGCCGCGATCCACGAAGCGCTCGAGCTGCTCCGTCAGCGAAGTCGGAGTTTCGCCATACCGGCCTTCCTCGTTGGGTAAACCCGCGTTCGGGTAGCACGAGACGGATCGGCTGGTGAGCGACTGCAAGGTGCGAATGTGATCGGTCATGAATTCAGGGCCGGTGGCGCAGTTCAGGCCGAGCGAGAGTAATTCGACATGATCGAGCGATGCCCACAGCGCTTCGATCCCCTGACCGGCGAGCATCGTGCCCATCGCTTCGATGGTTGCGGAAATCATCAGCGGAATCGGCGCCCCGATTTCGCGGCTGAGGTCTTGAATCGCGAGGATGCCGGCTTTGATGTTGCGCGTGTCCTGGCAGGTTTCGAGGAGAAGTACATCTACGCCGCCTTCGATGAGGCCGCGGGCTTGCTCGAGATAATTTTTGTGGAGCTGCGAGAATGTCACGCCGCCGGTGACGCTGATAGCTTTCGTCGTCGGGCCCATCGAGCCTGCTACAAAACGCGGCTTTGAGCCTTTTGCGAATTGGCTTACCGCTTGCATCGCCAGTTCCGCGGCGTGGCGGCTGATCTCTCGGGCCCGATCGCCAAGACCATACTCGGCGAGAACGAGAGGCGTGCTGCCGAAAGTATTCGTCTCGATGATGTCCGCACCGGCTTCCAGGTATTTGCGGTGAACCCCGAGAACCACATCGGGCCGCGTGAGATTGAGGTTCTCGTTGCAGCCTTCGAGGTGCGGGCCACCGAAATCCGCGGCGGTCAGGTTCTCCTGTTGCAGCATGGTGCCCATCGCGCCATCCAGTACGAGGATGCGCTCGCGGAGAAGTTCGCGAAGGGCGAGGCCCTGTTGAATCAGGTTCTTCATGTGGCTAACTCAATCTTCTCACGGGTGCAGCGGAACAGGGGCGTGCTGAGGCAGCGAAGTTCGGAAGACAATCTCCGGTTGCGGCGCGGCCCAGAATTCTATGCGGCGTCGGAAAGGAACTCTACCTTGAAGGACGACGGCACTAGGCCGATGGCTTTGCCTCGATCCAGAAGTTCGCGAACGGCGCGGCGCCCTTCTTCTCCGTAATCGAGCGTCCAGCGATTCACGTACATGCCAATGAATTTATCGGCGAGGACAGGATCCATGTCGCGCGCGAACTGCATTGCGTAGTTGAGTGCCGCGTCGCGGTGCTCCAGGGCGTACGAAACGCTATCGCGGATCACTCGTGCCACCTGCAGTCCAAGCTCTGGTCCGAGCGAGCGGCGAATCGCGTTGGCGCCGAGCGGCAGTGGCAGTTGCGTGGTTTCCTGCCACCATTGGCCAAGGTCCACTACGCGGTGCAAACCGATTTGCGAAAAAAGCAGCTGGCCTTCGTGAATCAGCAGGCCTGCCTCCACTTCTTTGGCCTGCACGGCATCCAGAATTTTGTCGAACGGCATCGTGACGACTTCGACGTTGGGTTCGAAGAGTTTCAGCGCCAAATAGGAGGTTGTCAGCGCGCCGGGAATCGCAATTTTGCGTCCTGCGAGGTCGGTCTTTTTGATTGGGTGCGATGAGACCACGATCGGTCCGTACCCTTCGCCAAAACTCGCGCCGCAATCCATTAAAATGTACTTGTCGGCGACAAACGTGTAGCCGTAGAAACTCACCGCTGTGATGTCGTAGGTTTCCTTGCTCGCGGCCTGATTCAGCGATTCGATGTCGGACAGAATATGTGTGAATTTCACGCCAGGAAGACGAACCTTGCCGGTAGCCAGCGCGTAAAACATGAAAGCGTCGTCGCTATCGGGCGAATGTGCGAGGCGAAGCTCAGCAGTTTTGGGCAAAGCTGCCGATGTGGCCGTCATGGGATCCATCCTGGCGCTTTCGCGAGACGCTCTTCACGGCGCAGGGCTGAGATGACGCGGCGCAAGACCGTCGGACCCGCTGCAGTGGTTGCGTTCTTCGGAGTTAGCGCTGTTGTTCGCTGCGTCTTTGAGGGATTAGATTATCACAAGGACGAAAAGTCGTACAGCGGGCCCTTGTGTCCAACAACTTCATTCGAAATTCAATTTAGAAGATTTCAGTCTATCATACAGCGCATGCCGTCAACCGAATCATGCTTTACGCCACTCGAATCGGCGGTACTTCGTGCGATTTGCGAGAAGGAATCGGTTGATCGAGATCGAACAGCGCTCGAAGCTCAGCTTTCGGCAGCTGTTCTCGTGAGCAGAAAAAATACGGGTGCTGGTTTTTACACTTCTTTTGCCGTCGACCGCGGCTCTAGTGCTCCGGTCGGGGGTGAGCGCCTGAGGAACGGGCCAGCGATGCGGATTGATGGTCTGCGGCATGGAATGGGTTTCATTCTTTGGCTGAAGGACGGTTATTTGGAACTACTCGAAGGATATTCCTACGAGGAGAGCACTGTCGAAATTGATTTTGAGCGAGCGGGCTTTGATGTCGTTAAATAGCAGGACAGCTATTGAACTGTGGAGCTTGTGGGTGCTGGAAGCGGCGACGCGTGATGGGCAACCAGGAGCCAGTCGTTCCCGGTGCGCACAAAAATGTTCGTCGCCTGTATTACGGCTTCGTCGAAACCATCGGTGAAAGCGGTGGTAACGTGCTCGGTACAGGCCACCCAGCCGACATCGCCTTCAACCCGAATCCAAATCGAGCTGAGCGCAATGCGCACACGCTTGGTGTTCGCAAAAATACGAGCCCAGCTGCCGCGCACTTCGTCCCAACCGAGCAATAATTCTCCGCCCGGCTGTACGCATTCGACGTTGTCGTCGTGCGCCCACGCAGCTTCCATTTCAGCCATATCGAGCGATTCGAATGCGGCGTAGAAACGCTGGTTCGCGGAGCGCACGCGCTCTTCGGGAGACTGTTTTGCCGGCGTGCTAAGTGTGGCCATGGGTTGAAAATGGAAACGAGAACTAGAAAATCCTACTGCACACGGTCATTCGACTCAAACTCAATGGGCTTGCCCGCGAACCGATATGCTACGCGTGTTTCCACGTCAATTCGACGCCCTGCACAACCGCCAATACCAGCGCCATCTTAATAATTTCGCCTGGTATGAACGGAAGCGCCCCCGCGTAGATTGCGCCATGCCAGCCTAATCTCATTCCGAGGGCCAGCCACGCGCAGCCACCGGCAAAAATGATCGCTTCACCGAAGATGAGAGCGCCGGTTAGGCGAACAATTACAAAACGCGAAACGCGATGAACAGCAACGTGTTCGATGAGCCAGCCCGTGACAAAGGCAGCCGTCGGATAGGCGAGCAAATAACCCGCGGTGGGTCCGGCTAGCCGGAGTGGACCTGGGGCGCCAAGCGGCTGAAAAACGGGAAGGCCAGCCATGCCCTCGAGCAAATAGAGAACGCACGTCAGCATTCCGCGTCGCGAACCCAGAAGAACGGCGACGAGCATCACCCCAAACGTCTGACCGGTGACAGGAACTGGCGTGAACGGCAGCGGAATTGCAATATGAGCACATAGGATAAGAAGGATGTTTGCGGCGGCGACACGGAGAACGTCAATCGCAACGCTTTCGCCGCGAAGGACCCGATCTGCAATCAGTTTCGCGGGACTCGCCGATTGAGGTGCTACCGCTTCAGACATTCGCGATCCTTCGGAAAATATTTCTGACTGCACTCGTTTGAACACATGATAGGCATTATACCTGAGGGTCCCGCAGCGTCACTCCGACTTTTCACCTGCAATCAGGGGATCTCCGGGCGTGGCCACAACTCCGTGTTTGTCATCGCCATGAACTCTTCCGTCGCTATCGAGGAAAAAAGAACGATGCCCGTTCTGGCCATATTTCTCAGGAGTGGCGGCCAGTTCGAATTTGGTGTCGTTGCCGTTCTTGTCGGGATTGATCCGATATCGGTACACGTAGCCATTTTGTTTTCCGGCCGCGAGCTCGGCGCTAACCAAGGCGGCCTGCTCAGGTGAGATTTGTCCTGGCGGAGCCGGCCCAAGGTCGGAGAGCGATTCGGGCAATTTGCCCCAAGCGCGATTGTAGGTCTGTATCGCGCCCGCGAGATCACGAAGCGTTTGCACGGCGGCCTCTTCGCGCGCGGCGAGGTCGGAGGCGTCCCACTGTCTCGCCAATTGAGGAATATCGAGAAGCACGAGGCCGAGTGAGATAAGCCGCCACGCCCCATTCTCACGGACGAGGCCGATTTCCGTATTTTCCAAATTCAGCACGGTCACCGGAATGAATGCGAGATTCTCGTGGACCCGTGCGTCCCCGAAGCGATACTCCACCGTACCTTTCGTCGCTTCGCAGCGAAGCACCGTGTGGTTCTGAGCGTCCGTCGAGGCGAGCGGCTTACCCGGATCGTCGGTAAGAGCGAAGCGCCTTACAAGTGCGGTGCGCTGCGTTTCTGGAAGGGCGCGGAAGGCTGCGGCATTGTCAGCCGTCAGATAATTTATGAACTGAGCTTCATTCGCGCGACAGGCCGCCGATAGCGCTGCGGAAAGAGCGGAGGCTGCCTCAGATGCGGCGGTATTCTGAGCGCGCGCCGTTGCAGGCCACAGCACGGCCGAAGCGGCCACCACGATCATCGCTGCTATAGTCGTTGAAACTGAACGAAAATTCATGAGGCTTGGGATTTCGCCCGCGCGAGGATGGTTGCCAGGTTCTGCGTGAATAGCGACCGAGGAATTACTTCGCGACAGCCTGCTGCCCGCGCTTTGGCTGCGAGGTCGGTTTGGACATGCGAAAGAAAGGCGACCAACGGAATCTCGCGAGCGCCGGCCGGAAGGCGCTCAATGGCGCCCAGGGGCTCGGAGCGCGCGTTCAAATCGACGATGATAAGGCCGGGAGTGTGCTGCCCGATTTCGGCGAGCAGCGCATCGGGCGTTCCGCAGATGCGGAGGTCGACACCCAGATGTTTTGCCGTTTCAATAACCTTGGCTTGAAAAAAGAGATCGTCGATAAGAGCTACGACATCTGCCATCGCGTCTAAAACCTCGCATTCCGGTTTACCATGCGCGCGATTTTCAAACAAGCATTCCACGCCTGCAGCGAAACCGCAAAAGCGCCGCGACGAAGCGAGCACTCTTGCGGTATAAAATGGTTTCGTGGTTAGTTGGGGCGACGGAGGGTCTTGATGGCTGGGTCACCAAGTCCAGATGCGCTGCCGGGGCTGGCGGTTCTTGAGCAAACGCCCATTATCATCGAGAAAATCATCTGGTCAGCGAACGAGGATCAACTGCACTGGAAGCCGGCGATGGATCGCTGGTCCATTAGCGAGGTGCTGGCGCATTTGGCGGACGTGGAAGTGGTGGGATTCCGCGAGCGGGTTCAGAAAATGCTCGAAGAAAAAAATCCCACGCTTCATAACTACGATCAGAATGCCGCTTACAAGGCCGGTAAGTATGCGGGCAAAGCGCGCGAGCATCTGAAGCAGTTTTGCCACGAACGTGATCGAACCCTTTCCTGGCTGCGCTATCTTACCGCCGGCGCACTCGGACGAACCGGTGAGCACGAAGAAGCGGGACGAGTGACTATCGGGCAATTTCTGAATGAATGGGCGTGTCACGATCTTGGCCACATCCGTCAGATTGCGGAGCTTTACCGGGCGCGGGCGTTCTATCCTTTCATCGGCACTTTCCAGCGGTACTACAGCCTGAAGCCATAAGAGGCAAAGAAGCTGCGCAAAATGGATTCCACACAACAGCGCGTCCTGTCACTCTATGACCAGCTTGAACGTGATTCACTCGACCTGCACACGATGTTTGAATTTGTGGGTGGAAACGACCCTAAACAACGCGAGGCGGTCCTCGACGCGGTCTCCGAACTCGTGCAAGGCGGCTTACTCCGTGAGGGCGAAAGCGATTTTTATGCCCGGACGGAAGACGGGAGGCTGGCGATCGTCAATCCGCGCGAGATTACGCTCTATACACGGGAGGGCTGCACGCTGTGCGAGGAAGCGCGAGTTGCGATCATGCCCCTGGCGCAAGAATTTGGGACGACCTTGCGGGAAATAGACATTGATGAGGATCCTGTCCTTCATGACCGCTACACAAACGACGTTCCCGTAGTTTTTCTGGGCTCGCGATTGGTTGCGCAGCATCGAGTGAACGTGGCGCAACTGCGGCGCCAGCTCGACCAACTCCCCAAGTAGCCTGATCTTCCCCCGTTTTCATTTCAGGTATCCTCAGCATCCGAAAATTGGAATTTTCCTAATTCTTACAAAGAAGTTGGGTCGCTCGAAAAACCTTTTCTCTTTTCGCGAATCAAAGTGTTTACAAGCGCGGACCAATCCAAATCGAGGAAATACGATGCGAATAGCAGGAAGGTTGACTCACTACCGAAGCGTAGTGTTGGAAATGCTCCGCGGAGCGAATACGCATCCGACCGCGGCGGAAGTGTTTCGAACTGTAAGGAAGCGCCGGCCGGGCGTGGCATACGCGACGATTTACAATTCGCTGAACTGGCTTGAGCGAAAGGGAATGATCGCACGAGTCGACTTTGCCGACGAGGCGGCTCGATACGATCCCATCATCGAACGCCATGACCACTTGATTTGTAACCACTGCGGTGCACTGCGGGATGTGACGATCAAACTGCCGGCGCATATCCTGGGACACGTCGCGCGCGGCGTCGGTTTTCGCGTTGAGCGCTATCGCACTGAGTTCTTCGGCTTGTGCGGAAAATGCGCGCGGACGAATGGTGCAAAGCCGCGCAATGGGAACGGGCATTCACAGGCAGGGCGTTTCGCGGCGCCAGCATGATGGTTGCAGGTGGGTGGCCGGACGGTGAACGGCTGCTCGTCAGCTAGTGCTTCACTTCCTCTTGCGCGCCGACGGTTTCGTCGGGATTGTCGCCAGGGCGGCCTTTCACGCGGTCGTAGACGCTGAGCTGGCAGGTTGAGCCGATCGCTTCGTTGTAATAGGTGGGCACGCCGAGCGCTGTGCGCAGCTCTTCATTGAATCTGCGCAGATTGGCAAGTTGTTGCACGAGCACCGGGTACTTTTTCCCTTCGTTGGATAGCAGAAACTTCTGATAGCCGGCATCCCACAGGCGCGTGAACTGGCCGCACATCATGATCGTGGGAATCACGGTCATCTGATAGCGGCTTTCTGGCGTCTTTCGCAATTCCGCACCGCAATCGTACTTCTCGATGCGCACCACGCCGCCGGAACTGCGAACGAGGAACCCCTTTGCTGAAAGGGATTCCACCTGTCCTTGGTCGAAGAGATTGTTTACGTACCACATGGTCTGTCAGAATAGGAATTCGTCTCGCTGCTGTAAAGGCAAATATGTGCTTCGTGCTCCAGGCTGGATGCATCAAACCGGCATGAGCGCGAGTGACCGGCCAGGGTCGGCATCTGCTAAACTCTTCTAAATTAGTGGATTACGAGCCGCTTCTGTCGGTCTCGTGGCTCGAAGTGAAGCCTCGCATGGCGAATTGATTGGAGTTGTAGGTCTATCGTGAGTGTGGCGAAAAAATCGGCGGCCTTATCGCAATCGCGTGTAGACACGGGAGCGCGAATCGGTGAGCACCTACTCGATCAGATCGGGCATACGCCTCTTTTGCGGATCGATCGTCTAGCTGCTCAATTCGCGCCTGCGATTCAAATTTTGGCAAAAGCGGAATGGTTTAATCCCGGCGGCTCCGTGAAGGATCGCGCCGCGTACTCGATGATTCGCGAGGGCGAACGCAAAGGCGATTTGCGTGCGGGGAAGGTTATTCTCGACGCGACCAGCGGCAATACGGGCATCGCCTATGCGATGGTCGGCGCAGCGCGGGGATATAAAGTGAAGCTGTGCCTGCCGTCGAGCGCCTCGCCTGAGCGGATCAAGATCTTGCAAGCATACGGCGTCGAGCTGGTGATGACTCCGGGCGACGAAGGCACAGACGGAGCGATCCGTCGGGTTCGCGAGATTTACAAAGCCGAGCCGGACAAATACTTCTATCCTGACCAATACAGCAATGCGGCGAACCCAGCGGCGCATCACAACGGCACGGCAGCTGAAATCTGGGAGCAGACGCGCGGCGAGATCACGCACTTTGTCGCCGGCCTGGGAACCAGCGGCACATTCGTCGGTACAACGCGCCGGCTGAAGGAATTCAACCCGAAAATTCGATGTATCAGTATGCAGCCTGACTCGGGTTTTCATGGGCTCGAGGGCTTGAAGCACATGGCGACGGCAATTGTCCCAAAGATTTATGACCCGGAGCTCGCCGACGAAGATCTGGCCGTACGCACAGAAGATGCCCAAAAAATGGTGAAGCGGATGGCGCGCGAAGAAGGCATCCTGGCCGGGGTTAGTTCCGGTGGCGCCTTATGCGCTTGTTTCGACGTGGCGCGCAGATTGCCCGCTGGACAGCGTGCGGTGATCGTCACTGTGTTCCCCGATTCAGGCGAAAAATACTTGAGCGAAAGATTTTGGACCGAGGACTGAGCGACCCGTGAGCATTGCGCCACTGAAAATTCGAGAAGCTCTGCTGCGGAAGATTCGCGCCCATGGCGTCGAAACTTATCCGCACGAGTGTTGTGGCGCCTTGCTCGGCAGCGACGGCGAAGGCTCGCGCGAGGTTATGGATCTCCTGCCGCTCGCGAATCGGCGGGATGATTCTCCGCGCAATCGCTTTGAACTGACGCCGGACGATGTGCGGTTGGCGGAAAAGACAGCCAGCGAGAAGCGGTTGGAGCTGATTGGCTGGTATCATTCGCATCCGGACGCCCCGGCGCGGCCAAGCGAATTTGACCGCGAGCACGCGTGGCCTTGGTACAGTTACATTATCGTCAGCGTCGAGAAGGGCGAGCCGCGTGATACCACGTCGTGGCGATTGTGCGACGACCGCTCCGGCTATCAGGCCGAGGCGATTGAATCGGAAGCCCGCTCGGCGTCATCTTAAATCGTAGACCCGCGCCAGGAGGAGACTGAATGGCAGTGAAGGTGATTATTCCTACGCCACTACGCGCGTATGCGGGGAGGCAAGCGAGCGTTGAACTGCAGGCCGCGACCGTTGCAGAAGCGCTCTCGGCGCTCACCGCAAAATTCGGCGACCTCAAGAAACACCTCTATTCCGATGACGGACGGCTGCGCAGCTTTGTAAATGTGTATGTAAACGACGAGGACATACGCTATTTGCAGAAGGACCAGACGCGGCTGAATGAGGGCGACACTGTTAGCATCGTCCCCTCGATCGCTGGCGGAGCAGGCCACGGACGCGCACTGTAGCGCGCGCTACGACGGAGTTTCCCAATGGCATCCAATACTGATATTGCAACGCCTAAGACAACCACAACCGCGCAGCCTTCGCCAACGCTGTCGAAAGAAGAGGTCCTGCGTTACAGCCGCCACCTGATCATGCCGGAAGTGGGCATGGACGGTCAGCTGAAGCTGAAAGCCGCGAAAGTGCTATGCATCGGCACTGGGGGACTTGGTGCGCCGCTCGGACAATATCTTGCGGCGGCGGGAGTTGGCCGAATCGGGCTCGTTGATTTCGATAAAGTTGACCTCACCAATCTTCAGCGCCAAATTCTTTTCAGCACAGGCGACGTAGGCCGCCCAAAAATCCAAGCGGCAGCCGAGCGACTGCGGGGCCTGAATCCCGACATTCAGATCGACACGTTCGAGACTATGCTGACGAGCGAAAATGCGCTCGACATCCTCAAAGACTACGACATCGTCGTGGACGGTACGGACAACTTCGCGACGCGCTACCTCGTTAACGACGCGTGCGTGCTGCTCGGCAAGCCGAACGTCTACGGCTCGATTTTCCGCTTCGAAGGGCAGGCCAGCGTTTTCGGTTATCCGGACGGCCCATGCTACCGCTGCTTGTATCCCGAACCACCTCCGCCTGGACTGGTTCCGTCGTGCGCCGAGGGAGGCGTTCTCGGAGTGCTGCCGGGAATCGTCGGTTCGATTCAGGCCGCCGAAACGCTGAAGCTCATCATCGGTAATGGTGAACCGCTCGTGGGCCGGCTCCTGCTGTTCGATGCGCTGTCGATGCGATTCCGCGAGCTGAAGCTGCGAAAGAATCCCGAGTGCCCGGTGTGCGGCGCTCATCCAACGATCACGAAGTTGATCGACTACGCCGAATTCTGCGGAGTGCGTGGCGAAGAAGCTCCGCCACCTGCATCCACGGTTCCGGAAATCACTCCGCGCGAATTGAAAGCGCGACTCGATCGCGGCGACAATCTGTTTATTCTCGACGTGCGCGAGCCTCACGAATATCAGATCTGCAACATCGGCGGCTATCTGATTCCGCTGGGCGATCTTTCGAAGCGCGTCAGCGAACTCGATAGTTCCCGCGAAATTGTGGCGCACTGCCGCAGCGGCAAGCGTTCTGCGGAAGCCTCGGAATTTTTGCGGCAGGCCGGTTTTCGCAAGGTTTTGAACCTGAAGGGTGGTATTCTCGCCTGGTCTGATGAAGTGGACTCGTCGGTCCCAAAATATTGAGTGGTTCTCATTCGAAAATTTCGCCTTCTGACCTAGTAACTATGCGCGACACGGAGAAAATATGGCTCAGGTGAAAATCACGATCCGTCCGAATGGCCCCTATCGAGTGGAAGCCCCGGAAGGGACGATCGAGCTCGTGGACGCCGCCGGCAATAAGTTCGATCTCACCGGCAAGCCCGCTTTCTCTCTATGCCGCTGCGGCGGAAGCTTGAACAAGCCCTTCTGCGATGGCCAGCATTCCAAGATCGGTTTCATCGGTGCCGAAGCAGCAGTAAAAAAAGCCGAAGAAGGACAACCTCCACAGGGCTGATTTCTGCTGGGTCGCTCGACGTCTCCCGGACTGGGTAGCCCGGGTGTCGAGCTGTAACAATTCTACCCACCCTGCAGGCCCCTAACGGTCCCGACGCACGAGTTTAGAGCTACTCTCTTACCTTCAATGTTTTTACAATCATAGACTTAGCTAGTACTAAAACTGTGCCCCAAATCGGCACAAGAGTTGCTCGCTTCTTAATGGGTACGTGTGGGGCGATTTGGGGGATTCGTGGCTGTTCCGGGCAAGATTTGGGGCGTAATCCATCGATTTAGGCTCGTCCTTCTTTGGGCGATAGCAATAAGCGGTTACCTGATTTTTGTCTGGATCCTGCGAAACTCGCCGTACATGGCGGATCCGCTTCTCGACACATACCTCGAGATGTCAGGAAGCCTGATTGCCTTCACTTTTGCCGCTAACGCCCTGGTCCGCTTCCGAGGCACCCACGATCGCATCTCGCTGATTCTTGCGTTCGGTTTCGTTCTGGCCGGACTGATCGAAGCCGGCACGAGCATGACCTTTTATCGCGGCATGCTGGTCTCGAGATACGAGGGAACGCATATCTCTCTCGGCTGGCTGGCCGGCCGCACCCTGCTGGGTTTGCTTCTGCTGGCTGCGCTCGCGGTCGAGCGGAGAATTCCCCTCGCGCGCGATCCCGCGAAGGAGTTGGCTGGCGCCACCCTAATCGTCGGCGCAATCGCATACCTCACCAGCGTTTTCTACTTCATGTTGCCGAATCCGCCGCTCATGTACCCGGGCGCGAGTCTGCCGCGAGCCTGGGATCTGGTCCCGGCTACAATATTTGCAGTCGCCACGGTTGGATACTGGCTGCGTTTGCGTCGTGCTGACGCATCACTCGACCGAGCTCTTTTCGTTGCAGCACTGCTCAACGTTTTCTGCCATGTCACGATGAGCCAATCGCAGCACGTTCTCGACGCTCCTGCCACGATGGCCCATGTACTGATGGTGATGAGCTATGTCGTCGTGCTCGGCGGCACACTTCTCGACAACGCTCAGCTTTTCGATCAGGTAAGCCGCCTTGCCGCATCGGATTCGCTCACCGGACTCGCGAACCATCGGCGCTTGCTCGAAGTGCTCGAGAACGAAATTCAGCGTTCGCGGCGCACCGGTCGCAGTTTCGCAGTTCTCCTTTTCGATCTGGATGGTCTGAAAAAGATCAATGACAAATACGGCCACCTGACGGGAAGTCGCGCGATCAAGCGCCTCGGTGTGGCCCTGCGCAATAGCAGCCGAACCATTGATACGCCGGCTCGCTATGGCGGCGATGAATTCGCCCTGATTTTGCCCGAATCAGGCGAACAGGAAGCCAAGCAGGCCGCTCAGCGGATTTGCGAGGAATTGATCAATGATGGGCAGACGCCGTTGGTCTCCGCGAGCGTGGGAGTCTCTGTATATCCTACGGACGGCACATCGATTGAGAAATTGTTGGGGGCGGCCGATCGGGCGCTCTACGGGATGAAAGGCCGCAGCGACAAGAAGTTTCGATTTCGTAACGTCGCCGCCTGTCTTTAAACAGGAGAGAGGACAAATGGCCTTTGGGCTGGGGGGCCCTAAGACTTTTACTGCCGCGCGCCGGGAGTCTAGGACTCCCATGGAAGTTGGGGTGCAAATCGTCGGCCATCCCGAACTGCCCGGGACGGAAACTACTTTCACGGAAAATGTGAGCCCGAGGGGTGCGAGAGTATTGAGCGCCCGCCGCTGGAAGCAGAATGATCGGCTGACGATTGCAACCTTGACAGGCTCATTCCGTGCGCTTGCGCGAGTAGCCTACTGTCAACTGGTTCCGGAAGAAGGTTTCGCGGTTGGCTTGGAGTTTATCGAGCCCAAAGGCAAATGGGTAATCGCTGACTCGCCCGCTTAATGAAGTGGTTTCCTGAACTGGTTGGTTTCCTCAACTACTGAATAAAACCCACCTTCGGATCCGCATTGGGAACGGGATCTTCCGGCAGTGCTCCGAACTGTGCCTCGTAACGGGAAACGTTCTCTTCGAGCGCCCGCATCAGGCGTTTTGCATGCCGGGGATTCACGATCATACTCGCGATGAGCTTTCCTTGTGGCGCCGTCGGGAACATATAGACGAAATTGAGAGTGAATTCCTCTTGATTGTGATGGACAACCACGAGATTTGAATACTGGCCTAACAGCTCTTTTTCATCAGCTTTGATTTGTACCTGCTGTTGTTGCGGTTGTGGTTTCGGGGTTTCAGCCATTTCGTCGCTCCTCGCGGTCTCGTTCAACTATAGCAAAGAG
>Ga0209525_1000107_pt1 | contig 26042 bp, 19 predicted proteins | sample JacPin_JW_Ref_O1_FD_187958 | JGI IMG/M metagenome (GOLD analysis project Ga0209525, IMG submission 187958) | Forest soil microbial communities from Algoma, Ontario, Canada - Jack Pine, Ontario site 1_JW_Ref_O1 (SPAdes) (version 2) | ecosystem: Environmental > Terrestrial > Soil > Boreal... | reverse complement strand
CTCGAACAAGGCAAGCGCCCGAAACCGGTATCCGTAATTTCAGGCGCGATTCACGAGCGCCATCCCGCCGAGGTTGTTGTAATCAGCCGCCGCTTCGGAATTCCCAATTCCAATAAAATCGACGTCTATCTCCAGCACGACGGCTATCAAGCGCTCGAAAAAGCCCTGAACCAGATGACGCCCGACCAGATCACCGATGAAGTGAAGAAATCCAATCTGCGCGGACGCGGTGGCGCGGGCTTCCCTGCCGGCATGAAATGGAGCTTCGTCCCCAAAGAAACGGGCGGCAAGCCGAAATACATCATCGCCAATGGTGATGAAAGCGAGCCGGGCACAAGTAAAGACCGTCCGCTGATGGAAATGGATCCGCATCAGCTGATCGAGGGCATGGTGATCGCCGGACGCGCCGTGGGCGCTGAGCGCGGCTTTATTTACATTCGCGGCGAGTATCGCTACGTGATCGACATCGTCGAAGCGGCCATCGTCGATGCCTACGCGAAGGGTTACCTTGGCAAGAATATCCTCGGCAGCGGATTCAATTTCGATCTCGTGGCGCACACCGGTGCTGGCGCCTACGAATGCGGCGAAGAATCGGCGCTCATGGAATCGCTCGAAGGAAAACGCGGCTACCCGCGCATCCGTCCGCCGTTCCCTGCTGTCGTCGGCCTCTACGGCTGTCCGACCGTCATTAACAACGTCGAGACGCTCAGCTCTGTTCCCGCCGTTATTTTGCGCGGCGCCGAATGGTACGCTGGCCTGGGCACTCCGAAAAATGGCGGCACACGCCTGTACGCAGTTTCGGGCCACGTCAATCGCCCCGGAATTTACGAGCTGCCGATGGGCTTCAACATGAAGCGCATGATCGAAGAAGTTGCCGGTGGCGTGCCCAGCGGAAAGAAAATCAAAGCCGTCGTTCCGGGTGGCAGCTCATGTCCGCTTCTCACGGGCGATGAAATTGATATCGCGATGGATTTTGATTCGGTAGCAAAAGCCGGATCGATGCTCGGTTCAGGTGGCACAGTAGTCCTCGATGAGGACACATGCATGGTGGATTTCGCTCGCCGCATCATGCATTTCTACGCGCACGAGTCTTGCGGTTGGTGCATTCCCTGCCGTGAAGGCACCGCCTGGCTTCGCCAGTTGCTCGACCGTTTCCACGATGGCGGCGGCCGCGCTTCAGACATTCCTTTGATCGACGAGCTTTCCAAGAACATGCTGGGCCGCACCTTCTGTCCGCTGGGCGACGCAGCGGCCATGCCCACCATCAGCATCGTGAAAAAATGGCGCAATGAATTCGAAGAACACCTGCGCGGCGATTGCCCGTACAAGCCCGCTGACGTGATTGCCGAGGTTCGCTAGCAAGATGCCCGAACAGAAACAGATCACGTTCACGATCAACGATCAAAAGGTGACCACTCCTGCCGGGACCCTCGTGATCGAAGCGGCCAAGCACCAGGGCATCGAAGTTCCCTCTTTTTGCTATTACCCTGGACTTGCTCTCCAGGCCGCATGTCGTATGTGTCTCGTGGAAGTAGAAAAAGCGCCCAAGCTTCAGACCGCCTGCACACTCGTCGCCGTCGAGGGCATGGTGGTTAAGACCGACACCGCCCAAGTTCACAAAGCGCGCAAAGACATGATCGAGTTTCTCCTCTCCAATCATCCGCTCGATTGCCCGGTCTGCGACAAGGGCGGCGAATGCGAACTGCAGGACATGACCTTCCGCTACGGCCTCGATCACAGCCGTTTCACAGAAGAAAAACTGCATTACCCGGAAGAGCAATGGTCGCCGCTCGTTTTTTATGACGCGCCGCGCTGCATTCTCTGCTTCCGCTGCGTGCGCGTGTGCGATGAGGGCATGGACGTGAAAGCTCTCGGCGTCGGCGCCCGTGGCGTGCATTCCGTAATCCTGCCGAATGAAAAAGGCGCGCTCGCCTGCGAAGAATGCGGCATGTGCATCGACATCTGTCCGGTCGGCGCGCTTACCAGCGGAACCTACCGCTACCAGACGCGCCCGTGGGAAATGACCTACGTTCCCGAGCCCTGTACGCACTGCTCGAACGGATGCAAAACCACGCTCAGTATTCGCAACAACGAAATCCTCCGCGCCAACAATCGCGATCATTCCGGCATCAATGACGAGTTTCTCTGCGGCAAAGGCCGCTTCGGCTTTGATTTCACGCACAATCCAGAACGAGTCCGCCAGCCGCTCATTCGCCGCAACGGCAAACTCGAACCCGCCAGCTGGGAAGACGCGCTCGAAGAAGTTTCGCGCCGCTTCAAGCAAGTGCGCGATACCCATGGCCCCGCCGCCATCGGAGTGATCGGCTCCAATCACACCACCAACGAAGAAAACTATCTGCTCAATCGCTTCGCCCGCGCCACGCTCGGCACCAACAATATTGACCATCACCGCACCGCCGACTACACAGGCCTCGCCGCCGCTCTCGGCCCGCGCGCCAAAGATTCGCTCGCCACAATGGCGGATGTATACGCTTCGAATGCCACCTTGCTGATAGCGAATGACGCCACGCAACAAAATCCGCTTGTTGCCTGGCAGATTCGCACCGCGATTCGCCACCACAAAGCGCGCCTCTACGTGATCAACGGTCGGCCAAGCAAGATCCATCGTAAAGCTGCGTATCTCGCGGAAGTCGCGCAAGGCACAGAATGTCAAGCCGTCCGCTGGCTCGCCACAGGTCAGGGCGACTTCGACGAGAACACGCGTACCGCGCTCTCCGTCCTGAAAACCGGCCTCGAAAAAGAATCCGATGTGGTGATTATTTTTGGCGCCGACATCAGCGGTGCCGCGCTTCGCGATCTCGTCAGCTTTGGCTCAAAACTCCCGGGCCACACGCGTTTCATGGCACTCGGCGATTACGCAAACTCGCGCGGCGCCGCAGACATGGGCATCCTTCCCGATCGCCTTCCCGGCTACGCGCCGCTTGCCGACGCGGCCGAGCGCGCCCGCTTCAGCAAACTCTGGGGCAGCGAAATTTCGTCAGCGTCAGGCATCACCGCTCGCGAAATGATGGAAGCCGCCGCAGGAAAACTGAAAGCTCTCTACGTCGTCGGCGCAAATCCCCTGAAGACGTTCGAGGTGAAGCAGCCCGATCGGCTCGCCGGCCTCGAACTTCTAGTCGTCCAGGATATGTTCCTCACCGAAACCGCGCAGCGCGCCGACGTCGTGCTGCCAGCCGCATCCACATACGAAAAAGACGGCACGCTCACGAATACTGCCGGTGAAGTTCAAATGACGCATCGCTCCATCGATCCGCAAGGGCCGCGCAGCGACTTCGATCTGATTCGCATTCTCTCGCATCAACTCAGCATGCTGGGCGTCGGCTCGCCGATTCGTTTGCGCACTCCCGAAGCCGCGTTCGATGAAATCCGCCAGAACGTGCACGGCTACGATCTTCCGGTCGCAGGCCTGCTCGCCGGCGGCGCCGAGCTTTCCACTGCAACGTGTCAAACCGTCGAGCCATCCTACGAAACGCCGGCCGGCGTGGTTTTCTCGTCCAACGATTTCCTGTTTTCGAGCGGTACCCTGGGGCGTTACTGTTCCAAACTCAAATCCACCAACGAGGCCAAAGATACTCCGTGGAGTTCGTCGCCCAACATCCAATCCTGGTGGTATCGCTAGTCAAGATCGTCGTCCTTCTGTTCGTATTGATGACGGCGCTTGCCTACCTCTCGTGGTTTGAGCGCAAGGTCATCGCGCACATCCAATCGCGCTGGGGTCCCTACTACGTGGGCGCGCACGGCTTGCTGCAGCCGCTGGCCGATGGCGTGAAGTTTCTATTCAAAGAGGATTTAACGCTGCCGGCGGCCGACAAGGTGCTCTACATCCTCTCGCCCTTTCTGGCGCTTTCCCTGGCGATGACTACGCTGGCCCTGATTCCCTTCGGCCCCGCGACGGTGTACATCTTCGGGCAGCCCACGCAGCTCGTCGTCGCCAATGTCGACGTCGGTTTGCTATTCCTTTTCGCGATCACTTCGATTGGCGTTTACGGCGTGGCCCTCGCTGGATGGTCGTCGAACAGCAAGTACTCGCTATTGGGCGGCTTGCGCAGCTCTGCGCAGATGATCAGTTATGAAGTTTCGCTCACTCTTTCTGTCGTCGGCGTTCTTCTCCTGGCAGGCTCATTCAATTTCAACGAAATCATCGAGCATCAGCAAGGCTACTTCCAGTATCTGCCGTTTATTCCCCGGTGGAACGTTTTTCCGCAGATCGTCGGTTTCATGTGTTACTTCATATCGGCGATTGCAGAGACGAACCGCGCGCCGTTTGATCTCCCCGAAGGAGAAACGGAACTCGTCGGCGGATTTCACACCGAGTATTCAAGCTTCAAGTTCGCCATGTTCTTCATGGCCGAATACGGGAACATGATCACGGTTTCCTGCCTCGCCACGATTCTATTCTTCGGCGGATGGCTCTCTCCTCTTCCCGACAGTTGGACCTGGCAGCAATATCTGCCCGGCGTGGGCTTGCTTCTCTCGGCCCTCTATCTCGCATACGATACGGTGCGAAACATGCGCGGCATCGGCCGCATCCAGCTTGCCGTCGTCACCTTGCTTGCAGGCGGCATCGGTTTGCTCTGCCTGCTGCCCGGCGTCGCGCCAGTGGTTCTGGGACCGTTCTGGTTTCTCGGCAAAGTGTTCTTCATTATTTTCTTTTACGTCTGGACCCGCTCGACGCTGCCTCGCATGCGCTATGACCAGCTGATGTCCTTCGGCTGGAAGCTGCTGCTGCCGGTGTCGCTGCTCAACCTCGTGGCGACGGCGCTGTGGATCGTGGTGAGGCATCCATGAGCATCCCGTTCATCATGTTTTTCGTTTTCGCGTTGGTGGCCGTGGGTGCGGCGATCATGCTGATTCTCGCGCGCGAGCCGATTCACAGCGCGCTCTCGCTGGTTCTGGTGATGGTGGCGCTTGCGGCGCTGTACCTGATGCTCGGGGCGGAATTTATCTCGGCCGTGCAGGTGATCGTGTACGCCGGAGCGGTCATGGTGCTTTTCGTCTTTGTCATTATGCTGCTGAATGCCGGTGTCGAGGAGCGCACGAACTTTAGCCACATGGCGAAATACGCCGGACTGCCGCTGGCGATTTTTCTTCTCTTCGGGTTGGCGCACTGGATGGCGCATTCGGCCATCGGCGCGACGGTGGCGAATGGCGCAGGAGCGCCAAGTCAGGCTGCTGTTTCCACACGCGAGCTCTCCACGATGCTGTTTCAAAAATATCTGTTTCCATTTGAGGCCACTTCCATCCTGATTCTGATCGCGATTCTTGGCGCGCTCGTGCTCGCCAAGAAGGGGACCGAATGAACGTCGTCCCCATTTCCTATTACCTCGTGTTAAGCGCCATCCTGTTCGGGCTCGGCGTCGTCGCATTTGTTTTTAAGCGCAATATCATCACGATTTTTATGTCGATTGAACTGATGCTCAACGCCGTGAATCTCGCTTTTGTGGCGTTTGCGCGCGCACATAACCAGCTCGACGGGCTGATATTCGTGTTTTTTGTGATCGTCATAGCTGCGGCGGAAGCGGCTGTGGGTCTCGCAATCGTCATTACGATCGCGCACAATCGCCGCTCGTTGAACGTCGAAAACGTGGATCTGCTCAAATTCTGATGCCGATGCTCGACCATCTCTGGATTATTCTCGCGCTGCCGCTGGCCGGCGCGGCCATCAACGGCCTGCTCGGAAAAAACTGGCCGAAGTCGGCGGTGAATTCCGTCGCGATCGGTTCCGTGTCGCTCGCTTTTCTCGCCGTCGTGGAGACAGTCCGCGAATTTCTCCAACTCCCGGCAAACCAAGTTCCCTGGGTGAGAACCTATTTCCCGTGGATGACCGCCGGGATATTCAAAGTCAATTTCGCATTGCAAGTGGACCAGCTCACCATCGTGATGCTGCTCACCGTCACCTTTGTCGGCACGCTGATTCACATCTACTCCACCGGTTACATGGCGCACGAAGGCGGTTACTACCGGTTCTTCAGTTACCTGAACCTCTTCATGTTCTTCATGCTCACGCTCGTGCTCGCCGCGAATATCGTCGTGATGTTCGTCGGCTGGGAAGGCGTGGGTTTGTGCAGCTATCTGCTCGTCGGCTTCTGGTTTCTCAAGCCGTCCGCCATCAACGCCGGCAAAAAAGCATTCATCACTACGCGCATCGGCGACTTTGGATTCACCATCGGGATTCTGCTGCTCTTCTGGACCTTTCACTCCGTCGATTTCGGCACGATTTTTTCGCAGGTCTCCGGCATGCCGTCGGACACGATGACCCAAGCCGGCGTCCTGACCACGATTTGCATTCTCCTCTTTATCGGCGCGGTCGGAAAATCGGCGCAACTGCCGCTTTATGTCTGGCTGCCCGACGCGATGGAAGGTCCCACACCCGTCAGCGCGCTGATTCACGCGGCCACCATGGTGACGGCGGGCGTCTACATGGTTGCGCGGATGCACCCGCTCTTTTCGCGTGCGCCCATCGCCATGCTCATCGTCGCCATTGTTGGCGCGGCGACAGCGTTCTACTCGGCCACGATCGGCTTGGTGCAAACCGACATAAAGAAAGTTCTCGCCTATTCCACCGTGTCGCAGCTCGGCTACATGTTTCTGGCCTGCGGCGTGGGCGCATACACGGCCGGCATTTTCCACCTGATGACTCACGCGTTCTTCAAGGGCCTGCTCTTCCTTTGCGCGGGCAGCGTGATTCACGCAATGGGCGGCGAGCAGGACATGCGCAAGATGGGCGGCCTGCGCAAAGTCATCCCGGTGACGTTCTGGACGATGTTCATCGCCACCTTTGCGATTTCCGGCGTCCCCGGATTTGCCGGATTTTTCAGCAAGGACGAAATTCTCGAAGCGGCGCAATCGGGCCCGCATGCGAATCTGCCCCTGTGGCTGCTCGGACTTGTCGCGGCCGGGCTCACGTCGTTCTATATGTTCCGCCTGATTTTCCTCACATTTTTCGGGAAGCAGCAATTTGACGAGCACAAAGTGCACGTCCACGAATCCCCGAAAAACATGACCGTTCCGCTGATGGTTCTCGCGTTTTTTGCGATTTTTGGCGGCTGGTTTGCCGCACCTAAGCTCGTCGGTGGAACGAATTACTTCGACGCGTACCTGCATCCGGTGTTTGCCGCCTACGAAGTCCAAACGAGCGTCGGCCAAGAAGAAGCGGCAGCGCGGCCAGCGGGCGAAGAAGGCGGAGCCAGCCCGGCGATGGATCTCGTCCACGCCCTTACCGGACCGCCGGTGATTGTGGGCTTGATCGGCATCCTTCTGGCGTGGTGGTTCTATATCCGGCGGCCCGATCTGCCGAAGAAACTTGCGTCGAGTATGTACGGGCTCTATACGCTCGTGCTCCACAAATACTACGTGGATGAAATCTATGCCGCTGTGATCGTGCGGCCACTGCTGTGGGTCTCGACGAACGTGCTGTGGCACACAGTGGACGAAGGCCTGATCGACGGGACCGTCAACGGCTCGGCGCGGCTCGCACGAGAGACCGGCGGAAAATTGCGCGAACTGCAATCGGGAAATGCGCGCAGCTACGCGTCGTGGGTTGTGGTGGGTGCCGTGGGCGTCACGGCGCTGCTTCTTGGAATCTGGATGAAGGTGCACTAAGTGGAAATGCAGCCACATCTTTTGACGGTGCTCACGTTCCTGCCGCTGCTGGGCGTGCCCGCGCTGCTTTTCCTGCGCTCGGAAGATCACACCTGGATCAAGCGCATTGCGCTCGCGGTGTCGCTCGCGGAATTTGTGATTTCGCTGTTTCTGATTCGCGGATTCGTTACCGCGAATCCTGGCTACCAGTTCGAAGAAATTCACCCATGGATCGGATCGGCGATCCGCTATCACATGGGGGTGGACGGTATCAGCCTGTTCCTTGTGATTCTGACGACTTTCCTTGTGCCCATTTCGATTCTGGCGTCGTGGCAAGGAATTCACGAAAAGGTGAAGGGCTTCTTTATCGCGCTGCTCGTAATTGAAACGGCGATGATCGGCGTGTTCGTCTCGCTCGATCTTTTCCTGTTTTTTGTTTTCTGGGAATTGACGCTGATTCCGATGTACTTCCTGATTGGCATCTGGGGCCACGATCGGCGCATTTACGCCGCCGTGAAATTTATTTTGTACACAATGTTCGGCTCGATCCTGATGCTGGTCGCAATCCTGTGGCTCTACAACGTGAGCGGCTCTGTTCAGTTTGCGAGTACGTTTGACTTTCCGGAACTTCAGGCGCGCCTGCACGCCGGAGTCATGCACCTCCCGCCCAATACCGAGATGCTGCTTTTCTGCGCTTTCTTCCTGGCTTTCGCGATCAAGGTGCCGCTGTTCCCCCTGCACACGTGGCTGCCCGATGCGCACACCGAAGCGCCTACGGCTGGCTCCGTGATTCTTGCGGGAGTGATGCTGAAACTCGGGACGTATGGAATTCTGCGCTTCTGCCTGCCTCTCTTTCCCGATGCGGCGCATCGCGCGGCGCCCGTGATCGCGGTGCTCGCGATTATCGGGATCGTTTATGGCGCGCTGGTCGCAACGGTGCAGACGGATTTGAAGCGGCTCGTTGCCTATACATCGGTGAGCCACTTGGGATACGTGGTGCTGGGAATTTTTGCCTTCAGCACCATCTCGATTCAGGGCGCGATTTATCAGATGTTGAATCATGGCGTGTCCACCGGGGCGCTGTTCTTGGGTGTGGGCATGTTGTACGACCGGCGGCACACGTTTGAGATCAAGCAGTTCGGCGGGCTTGCGACACCGATGCCGGTGCTGATGGCGTTTTTTCTGTTCGCGTGCCTTTCGTCGCTGGCACTGCCACTGCTCAATGGATTCGTCGGTGAGTTTCTGATTCTCATCGGCGTGTTTGAACGGCACCACGCGTGGGCGTCGTGGGCCGCATCGGGCGCGGTGCTTTCGGCGATATATCTTCTTTGGGCGTACCAGCGGGTGGCGCTTGGCGAAGTGACGGTGGAGAAGAACAAGACGCTGCCGGACGCTTCGACGCGCGAGCGCGTGATTCTGGTGACGATGGCGCTCGTGATTTTATTCATGGGCGTCGCTTCCCCGCTCTTCACGCGGCGCATGGAGCCAGCGACAAATGTGCTGCTGGAACAGATGACCGGCCGCGCGCAAAACGCAAACCGGCCGGCACCGCCGGCAACTTCCGCAGAGAGGACTTCAGTTCCTGCCGGCGCGGCGACATTCAAAACTGAAGCAGCTCGAGTGCGTCCCTGATGCAGATTTCCGCCGAACAGCTCGCCAATCTCTACAGGCTCGCGCCGGAGATTATTTTGTGCGCGACCGGCATCCTGATTATGGTGCTCGATCCTTTCGTCGGGCCGGCGCGGCAGCGGGCGCTTGGTTATTTCGCGCTGGCGGGCACGATTGCTGCGCTTTTCACCATTCGCCTGGCAGCCATCGATCCGGGACTGGCCTACAGCGGGTTGATTCGCGCTGATGCGTTCAGCGTCTTCGTGCACGTGGTGGTGATCGGAGCGGCGGCGATCGCAATTCTCGGCTCTTATGAATATCTCGACGATGAAGGTTTGCAGCGCGGTGAATATTACGCGCTGGTGCTTTTCGCGACGGCCGGAATGGGGATTCTTGCGGGCGCGAACGAACTGGTGACGGCTTTTATTGGCCTGGAGATGAGTTCGATCTCGACCTACATTCTTGCGGGCTTCCGGCGGCGGGCACTCGAGTCGAACGAAGCTTCGTTGAAATACTTTCTTCTGGGTTCCTTCGCAACGGCATTTTTTCTTTACGGAATCGCGATGACATACGGCGCGACGGGCACCACGCGCATCGATGCGATCCAGGCAGCATTCCAAATCACGCCTCCCGCCGGGCTCGCGATTCTGGGCCTCGGCCTGATGTTTGTTGGCCTTGGATTCAAGGTCGTCGCGGCACCATTTCAAATTTATGCGCCCGACGTGTATCAGGGTTCGCCCACACCCGTGACGGCGCTGCTTGCGTCGGCCCCGAAGGTGGCGACGTTCGCGGTGATGGTGCGGATCTTTTACGTGGCATTCGGAACTTCGAGCGATTTGTGGTTCTGGGCCGTATGGGTTTCGGCCGTGCTGACGATGTGCATCGGAAATTTCGCGGCGTTGGTGCAGACGAACGTAAAGCGGATGTTGGCGTATTCGTCGATCGCCCATGCGGGATACATTCTGGTGGCGTTCGCGGCGGCAACTGATTTGGGCGTGGCGGCGATTCTGTTTTATCTCGCTTCGTACGCGCTGATGAAAATTGGCGCCTTCCTTGTCCTGTCGCATCTCGGGCAGCAGGGCGAAAAGCGGCTCGAGATTCAGGACTATGGCGGGCTCGGCTCGAAGCAGCCGGTGCTCGCGGCGTGTTTTGCGCTCTTCCTGCTGTCGCTGCTGGGCCTTCCGGCGACGGGCGGATTCCTCGGAAAATTCTTCGCGTTTCAGGCTGCGCTGGATTCGCGGGTCGTGTGGCTCGTGGTGATTGCGGCGATCAATAGCGTGATCGGCGCCTACTATTACTTGCGCGTGATTGTGGCGATGTACTTCTGGGAACCGTCGAAGGACTACGTGCCCACGCCTGTGGCGGCTTCGCTGGCAACGGCTCTGGCTGTTTGCGCGGTTGGGACACTTTACCTTGGAATTTTGCCTGGGCGCGTTTTGAGCCTGGCGCGGGCCGCGGCGGATTCGCTGACTGTTCGGTAGTTCCATTTGCAGCGCAGGCAGAGCCTCAATTCCGGATTGAAAAAACGCTGATTTGTAACGATTAGGAATTGTGTCTGTGCTTTGTTTTGAATCACTTGCGGGGAATTCTAATCGCGGTGTAACGATTAGAATTCTGGGCGGGAAACCTGTGAGGCGGGGGCACCAGGCTGCTACCGGGCCTCCATCAAGCTGACCTGCTCTCGCTAACCATCATGTTACTGTGTACCATAGGGTTATCTGAGGGTCAAGCAGAAACATGCCTGGATCATGCATCGGAGAGACGCGGGCGTAGCTGGCGGATTCTTACTCTGGGGATTCTGACGATTTCATCACCTGCACGTTGTGGCGGGAGTGAGCGGCAGAGGACAGGCCTTTCGAGGCTCAGGGTAAACAGGAGTGCCTGTCCCATTCAAAGCCAAGAGAGATCCTTCGACCGCGTCCCGCGCCTTCGCTTCGCGAAGGGAGCAAAGGCGCGCGGGACTTCGCTCAGGATGACAGCTGCGAGAAGTATGTATTACTGGGTGGCTGGGACGAAGATGGGTTCGGCGGTTTTGCTCCAGCCTTTCATTTCGATTTTGCCGTCGGGGCGCACTGTGCCGGTTATCATGCCGGTGGTGTTGAATGGGGTGGCGACGTTGCCCTGATGGTCGAGGGCGATTACACCGCCTTCACCTTTCTGATCGACCAGCTCTTTCATGACTACGTCGTTGGCGGCCTGCTCGAGCGGGACGTGGAGGTAGCGGACGCGTTCGCAGATATCGGCGGCGACGATATTACGCATGAAGAATTCGCCGACGCCTGTGCCGGAGACGGCGCAGCTTTCGTTGTTGGCGTAGGTGCCGGCGCCGATGATTGGCGAATCGCCTACGCGGCCGGGCATTTTGTAGGTGGTGCCTCCTGTCGAGGTGCCGGCGGCGAGGTTGCCTTGCTGGTCGAGAGCGACGACTCCGACGGTGCCGTGTTCGCGCATCGGATCGTCGGGCATGGCGGAGGTTTTCTTTTTGTCTTCATCTGCTTTTTCTTTTGCGCGCTGGTACTGCTGCCAGAGATGTTCGTTGTAGAAATAATAAGGCGAGACGAGTTCGATGCCTTGCGATTCGGCGAAGCGCTCTGCGCCGGTGCCGACGAGCATCACGTGCGGCGTTTTTTCCATCACGAGGCGCGCGAGGTGGATGGGATTGGCGATGTGTTGCAGCGCGGCGACGGATCCTGCGGCGAGGGTTTTGCCGTCCATGATGGCGGCGTCCATTTCGGGGATGCCGTCGCGAGTGTAATAGGCGCCGCGGCCGGAATCGTACAGCCCGGAATCTTCCATGGAGCGGATTGTGGATTCGACGGCGTCGAGGCTGGTGCCGCCTGCGGCGAGGATGGCGTAGCCCTTTTTTATGGCGACGACCATGCCTGCGCGGCGGGACTCGACGAATTCGGGAGGGGCTTTGCTGATGTCGCCGGCGCCGCTGTGGGCGACGAGAATGAAATTTGGGGGCGGGGGTGCCGTGGGCGGCATTACGGCGGTGTGGGTGCGGATCCCGAACGTCGTTGCCACGACTAGGATTAAGAACGAAGAGATGCGGACGAGTTTCATGGATGGCCTCCGGGCCGTGCTGGTTGCCGACGCTGGGCTAGTGTAAGGCAATTTGAAATTGGAGATTGGAAATTTCAAATGGGAGGCGGAAGGCAAAACCCTCCCGGTCTAAAGACCGGCGCTACAGAAGGCGGTGAGACCCTCGACGCGAACGGCTACGTCGTGGCTACCCAACCTACGCCGTTTACGGCGGGCTAGGTGAATGCGACAGCGGGCACGGCATGCCGTTGCCCCTACTGTCGATTATTTGCGGAAGAGTCTAGGTGCCTTCGGACCAGGAGGCCAGGTAGTGCTCTTGCTCGGGCGTGAGCTTATCGATTTGGAAGCCCATGGATTCGAGCTTCAGCTTGGCGATTTGCTGGTCGAGGTGCTCGGGGACCGGGTAGACCTGGGGCTTGAGGTCCTTTGCGTTCTTGACCATGTAATCGGCGGCCAGGGCTTGGTTGGCGAAGCTCATGTCCATCACCGACGCGGGATGGCCCTCTGCAGCTGCGAGGTTGATGAGACGACCGTCGCCCAGGAGATAAATCCGGCGACCGTCTTTCATTGTGTATTCTTCGACGAAAGGCCGGGCTTCTTTCTTGCCGCTCGAAAGCTTTTCGAGCGCGGGGATATCGATTTCGACGTTGAAGTGGCCCGAGTTGCTGACCACGGCGCCGTCTTTCATTCTTTCGAAGTGATCGTGGGCGATGACGTTCTTATTGCCGGTGACGGTGACGAACACGTCGCCAACTTTTGCGGCTTCGTTCATGGGCATCACGCGGAAGCCATCCATCACGGCTTCGATGGCCTTGGTGGGATTCACTTCGGTGATGATGACGTCTGCGCCGTGCCCTTTGGCGCGCATAGCGACGCCGCGTCCACACCAGCCGTAGCCCGCGACGACTACTTTGAGGCCGGCGAGGAGGAGGTTCGTGGCGCGGATGATGCCGTCGAGGGTGGACTGGCCGGTGCCGTAGCGATTGTCGAAGAAGTGCTTGGTGAGTGCGTCGTTGACGGCGACGATCGGGAATTTCAGGGTGCCGTCTTTGGCCATGGCGCGGAGGCGGATTACGCCGGTGGTGGTCTCTTCGGTGCCGCCGATTACGCCGCTGAGCAAATCGGTGCGCTTCGTGAGCAACTGGGTGACGAGGTCGGCGCCATCGTCCATGGTGATTTGTGGCTTGTGGTCGAGAGCGGCGGAGATATGCGAGTAATAGGTGGCGTTGTCTTCACCTTTGATGGCATAGGTGGGGATGTTGTAATCGCGGACGAGGGATGAGGCGACGTCATCTTGCGTTGAGAGCGGATTCGAGGCGCAGAGAACGACATCGGCGCCGCCGTCGCGAAGGGTGATCACGAGATTAGCAGTCTCGCTGGTGACGTGCAGGCAGGCGGAGACGCGGATGCCCTTGAGGGGCTGGTCTTTTATGAATTGCTTGCGGATTAGCTGCAGGACGGGCATGTGCTGATTGGCCCATTGGATTTTGCGCTTACCGTCGTCTGCTAGAGCGATGTCTTTTACGTCGCCATTTAGTTTCGCCACTGTTTCCACGGAGAATCCCCTTTTGAAATGGATACGGAAATTTCTAATTCAATTGCCGCCGCCGCCCGACGCTACCAACTCAGATTCCTCGCTGCGCTCGGAATGACAAGTTGCATTTCTGCGGCGCCGTGCACTTTATGGGCGCGAAACGGCTACTGCGCCGCGTGAGCCGGCGTCCTTGCGAATGGCGTCGGCTTTGTCCGTTTTTTCCCAGGTGAAGCCAGGGCCCGTGCGGCCGAAGTGGCCGTAGGCGGCGGTCGGACGGTAGATTGGCCGGCGAAGGTCGAGCGTTTCGATGATGCCCTTGGGCGTTAGCTTGAAATTCGCGCGAATCAACTCGGTGATTTGCGAATCTGGAATCACACCGGTGCCGAAGGTGTCGGTCATAACGGAAACGGGCTCGGCGACGCCGATTGCGTAGGCGAGCTGCACTTCGACCTTCGTGGCGAGTCCTGCGGCCACGATATTCTTCGCGACGTAACGAGCCATGTAGCAGGCGGAGCGGTCGACCTTGGTTGGATCTTTTCCGGAAAGCGCGCCACCGCCGTGACGGCTGTAGCCGCCGTAGGTGTCGACGATGATTTTGCGGCCGGTGAGGCCGGCATCGCCCATTGGTCCGCCGATGACGAAACGACCGGTGGGATTGATGTGGAATTTGGTTTTGCTATCGAGCATCTCCGCGGGAATTACCGGCTTGATGACTTCGTTGATGATCGCGTCGGTCAAGTCGCGTTGGGAAACTTTCTCGCTGTGCTGCGTGGAGATGACGGCAGTATCGACGCGCGCGGGGCGCCCTTCGATGTATTCGACTGTGACCTGGGATTTGCCATCCGGACGGAGGAAATCAAGTTTACCGGACTTGCGAACATCGGCGAGGCGCTTGGTGAGTTGATGCGCGAGTTGGATGGGCATGGGCATCAGCTCGGGGGTTTCGTCACAGGCAAAGCCGAACATCAAGCCCTGATCGCCGGCGCCGCCGGTATCGACGCCCATGGCGATATCGTCGGACTGCTTCTTGATGGCGCAGATGACGCCACAGGTTTCGGAGTCGAAGCCATATTTGGCGCGGGTGTAGCCGACGTCCTTGATGACTTCGCGCGAGAGGTCAGCAAAGTCGACATAGGTCTTTGTGGTGATTTCGCCGGCGACGACTACCAGACCGGTGGTTACGAGGGTTTCGCAGGCAACGCGACCCATCGGGTCGTCTGTCATGACGGCGTCGAGGACGGCGTCGGAAATCTGGTCGGCAATTTTATCGGGGTGACCCTCGGTTACAGACTCCGAGGTAAACAGGAACTTCTCATCGGCGTGCGCCAAAACAGTATCCTCCCAAGGAATGGACAGCAAATCCGGGGCCGTATTTAGCTAATAAACGCGAAACCCACGAATAATCACGGTAGCACGCGGGTATAGGGGTGTCAACGCGATGCAGGGAAATGGGTTAAAGCAAAGGCGAACGGGGATTTAGAGGATTGAAATGCGACGCAGAATGGGGCCAATCCTCCAGGGAGCAGAACACCGCGGGACATTCGGAGCAGCGAAATTCCATAGCCAAGCGGTACCTGTAACTTGCCTTAATTCAAAGGCTATTTCTGCGCCGTGCAACTACTTGCGAGCAGGAGTGGCGTCGAGATCGCGGCGGTACAGAAGATAAGCGCGGATAAATTCGTCGAGGTCGCCGTTGAGAACTTTGTCTACATCGCCGCGCTCAACTTTGGTGCGGACGTCTTTGATGAGCTGGTAGGGCTGAAGCGTGTAGGAGCGGATCTGGCTGCCGAAGCTGATTTCTGGCTTGGAGGCGTCGAGCTTGCGCAGATCTTCGCGGCGCTTTTCGATTTCCTGTTCGTATAGCTGCGAGCGCAGCATCTTCATGGCGATTTCGCGGTTCTTGTGCTGGCTTCGTTCATTCTGGCACTGGACGACGATGCCGCTCGGGAGGTGAGTGATCCGCACGGCCGATTCGACTTTGTTGACGTTCTGGCCGCCGTGGCCGCCGGCGCGGAATGTGTCGACGCGCAAGTCTTCGGGGCGGACGTTGATTTCGATCTGGTCGTCAATTTCAGGGATGACGAAAACGGATGCGAAAGATGTGTGGCGGCGGGCGGCCTGGTCGAATGGGGAAATGCGCACGAGGCGGTGGACGCCGCTTTCGCCGACGAGCATACCGTAAGCGTTCTCGCCTTCGATGAGGACCGTGGCGGATTTGATGCCAGCCTCTTCGCCGGGTGTTGAATCCACGAGCGATGCGCGAAAATCTTTCTGCTCCGACCAGCGCATGTACATGCGGAGAAGCATTTCGGCCCAATCCTGCGATTCGGTGCCACCGGCGCCGGGTTTGATTGTGACGATCGCGTTGAGGCGGTCGTTTTCGCCGGCGAGGAGCGTTTTTGTTTCGAGGCTGGAAACGTAGGCGTCAGCGGCTGCGATTTCTTTGGCTACGTCTTCGAGGAGCGAGGCGCGCTGAGCGTCATCTTTTTCTTCTTCGGCGAGGTGGAAGTAGGTCTCGACGTCGCTCATTTTGCGATTGAGCGTGTCTTCAGCGGTGACGCGGTCTTCGATTACCTTGCGCTGCTGTAGGACGGCCTGGGCCTTTTCCTGGTCCTGCCAGAAGTTTGCGTCGCTGACTTTTTCTTCCAGGGCGGCTAGTTGCTGGCGGGCGGCTGGGGCGTCAAAGATAGCTCCGCACGAGCTCCATGCGCTTTTTGAGCTCGGCGTAGCGGTGCTGGATATCTTCGATGTGTTCGGGCATGGGGATAGAGTACAGAGGAAAATGGAAAAGTGAAAATGGAAAATGGACGAGCGACACTGTATGCTGGGCTCATTGGCGGCAGGATTGAGTATGTTCGCACCTCGACAAAACGGCGGTCGTCGCAGAATTGCCTCGAAAGTATGGATTTTGGCTTTAGCAGTCACCTGCTGCGCGATGTGTGGATGGAGTAGCCGCTCCAAGCCCAACGATCCATTACAGAGATTTGCACGAGCCTGCGGCATTCCAAGCGCGATCCAGCAAAGCCCCCGCATCTTCGCCTCACCTGACGAAAGTTCCTGGCATGAATATCAATCTGTTAAAGAGATTCCAGAATGGCCCAGCGAGTGGACAGAAACGGCTTCGGTGTGGAGTCGCGCTGATTCACCCGTCTTGGTACGTGTTGTCGGTGTAGGGCTAGACTTTTCGGACTCCTCGTATTATTGCTTTGATCGTCAAGGAGTCCTCATTCGAATGGAGCGGCAATTCCGGACCGCCTGGCGGTGGGGATTCGCGGAAACGATTTCGTACGACAACAAAGGGAATGAGGAAGAACGTACGAGCAGCTACTTTGACACCAGGGATGAACATACGATTGAGCCACCCCAGGAATCCGATCTGGTAACACCAGCGAAAATATTTCGAAATGTGACGTCGCTTCCGTTTTCTGCCCTGCTCTCAGCTAAAGATCGCCATCCGTAGCGGGAAGACAAAGCCAAACACACACTTGAGGTGGCCGCCACAACGTCAAAAGAGCCGGCAAGATGCCGCGCTACAAGGGATTGGGGCGCGCTATCGCCAGTGCGAGGATGCAGATTGAGGCGATGAGGCACAGCCAGCAGAGCCAGTCGCCGAAGCGGACGTATGGCGTTATGTCGGAGCGGAAATCGTAGGGGGCTTCGAGTTCGCCGCGGATGTCGGTAGGGAGTCGCGACACGATGCGGCCGTAGGGATCGACGGAGACGGTGAAACCGTTGTTGGTATCGCGCAGCATCCAGCGTCGGCTTTCGACCGCACGGACGCGCGACATCATCAGATGCTGCGCGGGAGCGGCGCTGCGACCGAACCAGCCGTCGTTCGAGATGTTGATTAGCAGTTCGGCGCCATTGGCGGCAAAGCGGCGAATTTCGTTGGGGAAAATTGCTTCGTAGCAGATGAACGTGCCGAAGGGCCGGTCGGCGTGGCCCACCGCATATTCGACGCCAGGGGTGAAATCGGAAATATCTGCGGTAAGGCGGCCGGCGAACGTGAGCCATTCGCGCAACGGAACATATTCGCCGAACGGTACGAGGTGGATCTTGTTGTAGGCATACGTGCGGCGCCCTGAGGCGTCGAGCAGAACGGCGCTGTTGTAAGCCGACCACTGATTCTTGGCGTTGGCGTTTGCATTCTTCTGCCGCTCCACATTTTTCTGCCAATCATCATTTTTCTGCCAATCATCATTTTTCTGCCAATCCACGACGCCTACCAGAAACTCGCTGCCCGACTCTTTTGCGATACGCACCATGCGTGACGCAAACGACGGATCCTGCATGCTGAAGGGAGCCGGAACTTCGGGCCAGACGATGAGGCCCGGAGTCTTCTTCGCGGCATCGACGCTGATTTGCGCGAGCTGATCGAGTTCGCCTGCATGAACCTGCATCCAGTCAGAAGGATACTGCTCGGACTGCGGGAAATTCGTTTGGACGAGATGCGCGATATGGTGTGGCGTTGCGATGGGCACCAGATAGCCGCTGATGGCGATCACAATGAGCGCAAGCGTTACGACGAGGGCGGATTTCCAGGCCTGAGGTTCTCGCATTAAGGCTACATAAGCGAGAAATGAGCCGTACGCGGCAATCACGAAGGAGAGGCCCCAAATGCCGGTGATGGGCGTCAACTGCAGAAGCGCGAGGCTGTTGCTGGCAGCGTAGCCGGTGAGATTCCATGGGAAGCCGATGTACGGAAGATGTGTGCGCGCAAATTCAAGCGTGACCCAAAAGAATGGAGCCAGCACGCACGCAAGAGCGATGCCTTTTCTTCGCGCGACGAAAGCGACGCTCATCGAGAACGTGGACCAGATGATTCCGCCCGCGATTCCGAAAAGGCTAAGGATTCCTGTGGAGAGCCACGGATCGACGTTGCCGTATTGACGCATCACTGTGGCGATCCACGGCAGGCAGATGGGATAAAAAACGAAAGCGTGAAGGAAACCGTAGAGTGGAGCTTCGCGAGGCGGCGCGCCGATGGAAGCGAGGACGAGCATGCCGATCGAGCCCCAGGCGAGCAATGGCAAATTGTAATTTGGAAAGGACAATGCCAAGGCAATGCCGCTGCCCAGGGCGAGCAGGACTCGCGTCTGCCGGCTGAATGTCATCTAGCGTTTGATTATAGACTTGAAACCGGCTTGTTCGAGGGCGCGCTTGGAAGCATCGGCCGACTTTTCATCGGCGTACGGGCCCACCTGGACGCGGTAGAAATTGTCGGTGGTGGGCGTCACGACGAAAGACGGAAATCCTTTTTGCTGGATGGCGTCGGCCATGGCGAGGGCGTCACTCTGCCGCGTGAGAGCGGAGACTTGCAGGACGATTGAGCTCTTGCCCATCTTGGGCGGCTGGAAGCGGCCTGGAGGCGTTGCTGAAGCGATGGGCTTGGTTTTCGCAGCCGGTGAGGAAGAAGTCCCGGTGTTGCGCGCTCCTGCTGCGCCTTCGTCGGTTGTGTCTGGATTCTTAGGTGATGACTTGCCGTAGAAATCCCAATCGCCAGATGCTGAGGGTGGCGCCGGATCGGATTGTTTCGATTTCGCTGCGGCCGGCGCTGGCGAAGGTGTCTCGCGAGTTCGTTTATCCTCTGCGTGGACCGGGCCGCCGAATTGGTTGCGACCCATCACGTAGCCGAGCGTAAAGAAAACGCCGCAGAGCAGGACGACTCCGAGGAAGAGTCCTACCAAATGCCGGCTCTCGAGTACTCGATCGCCGCCTCCACCTCCGCGTTGTCCTCTTCCTGCCATAAGCTCCTATTTTTTCGCTGCCGCCTGCACCCACTGCGAAATGATATCCACTGGCAGCGGGAACACGATCGTCGTGTTTTTCTCGACGCCGATTTCGGTCAAAGTCTGCAAATACCGGAGCTGGATAGCGGCGGGCTGCTTTTCCAGCACTTCGGCCGCGTCCGCCAGCTTCTGCGAAGCTTCGAATTCGCCTTCCGCGTGAATAATTTTAGCGCGACGTTCGCGCTCCGCCTCCGCCTGTTTGGCGATGGCGCGCTGCATATTCTCCGGAATATCGACTTGTTTGACCTCAACCTTCGTTACCTTGATACCCCAAGGCTCCGTATCCTGGTCAAGGATTTGTTGCAGCTTGGCGTTAACCTTTTCGCGCTCGGAGAGAATCGAGTCCAGTTCAAACTGGCCTACCAGGCTGCGGAGAGTGGTCTGTGCGAGTTGGGAAGTTGCGTACAAGTAGTTCTGGACCTGTGAGAGAGCGAGATTCGCGTCGACGACGCGGAAGTAGCAGACCGCGTTTACTTTTACGGAGACGTTATCGCGAGTGATCACGTCTTGCGGGGGCACGTCGAGCGTTTCAATTCGCAAGGAGATGCGCGTTAGCTTGTCGATCGGGAAAAAGACGAGCCGCAGGCCGGCGCCCTTTGCTTCGGGAAGCATGCGGCCCAGACGCAGAACCACGCCGCGCTCCCATTCCTTGATCACGTAAACGGAATTGAAGAACCAGATGAGAAAAATCAATATGCCAATGGCAAAAAACATTGTCCCAAATTCCATTACTGCCTCCCCTCGAGCGTCTCGTGCGAATGGGCCGGGTGCGGTGCGTGAGCGGGTTCCACCTCAAGCGTCAGGCCTTTCACTTTTCTGACGCGGACGCGCGCGCCTTTGGGAATACTGACACCTGCCGGAGCAGCGGCACGCCACAATTCACCATGCACGAAAACCATTCCGGCAGCATTGCCGGCTTCGACGGTTTCGGTGACTTCCGCTTCCTCGCCGACCAGTTCCTCTTTACCAGTGGTTTGTTTCCAATTCCGCGAACGAAGCACCAGACGCATCAAGATAACGATGATGACAGCGAACGGCAGCGCGACACCCAGAGCAGTGCTGAGGCTCACGCCCATTCCAGTGAATGGTGAACGAATCAGCATGAGCGCGCCGAGCACCATGGCAATCACTCCACCTACTCCGAGCACACCGTGGGTAGGGAATTTCGCTTCCAGAACAAAAAATATGAACGCGACGATGATCAGCAGCAGGCCCGTGAAGTTCACGGGCAGCATGTGCATCGCGAAGAGAGCCAGGACAAGCGCGATGCCACCGATCACTCCCGGCGCAAACATTCCGGGATGCGAAAACTCAACGTAGAGGCCGAGAACGCCGACGATCAGCAGAATAAAAAAAACATCGGGCTGAACGATTCGTGTGAGGAACTTTTCACGCGGAGTCATCTCGTGCGGAACGACAACCGGCTGCAAAAGAGCTAATTGAAGCTTCGTGCCATCGAGACGCGTGACCGAGCGCCCGTTGAGTTTTGCGAGTAGGTCTTCGCGGTTGGCGGCCATCAAGTCTACGAGCTTGCCGTCGAGAGCTTCTTTTTCGCTGAAGGCTTTGGCATCGGTAACGGCAGTGGCTGCAAGCTCCGCATTGCGCCCGCGCTGCGTGACATAGCTGCGAAGGTATGCGGTGGCCTCGTTCACGATTTTCTTATGCAGCGTGTCGTCAACCTGCACCGGCTGGCCGCCAAGCGCCAGAATCGGCGAGGCCGCGCCCGTATCGGTGCCAGGAGCCATCGCTGCGATGTCGGCTGAAAGCAGGATAAAGAATCCGGCAGAAGCAGCGCGAGAGCCGGTGGGCGCAACATACGCGCACACAGGAACTTTGGACGCGAGGATCGCCTGAATAATTTCCCGCATCGAGGTGTCGAGCCCGCCCGGCGTATTCATCGTGATGAGAATCAACGAGGCGTGATCGGCATTCGCGTCGTTGATGCCGCGGACGATGTATTCGGCGAGCACTGGCTCGATTTCGCCGTCAATGCGGAGCTCGACGACGCTGGCGGAGCTAGTCGGCGCTGGGGTAGATCCTGCGGGCTGGATCAGCGAGAGCGATAGTGCGGCAAGCGAGAAGCAAATCACTGCATAGCGCCGCAATCTTTGGAACAGCATTTCAGGGACACATTATAGCAAGAGAATGGCGTGAAGACGCGAAGCGTTCACGAGGGAAGCTAGTTACACGGCTGCCGCAAGATCGAAGGTTCAACCGCCGCCGCAGCCCTGCTCGCTAATTCTGCTGAGGCGGATCGGTGCGTTTCGCGTCGTTCTGGTATGACGGCATCACGTGCAGAACTTCCTGCACGCGCGCATCTTTGATAACTTTGGCGAAAGCAGGGTCAGTTTCCGCGGACAGGAAATTTTTGTATCCGTCGTCCCGTGCGAGCCTCAAGAAGTGCGCGGCGCGCTCGGCGTCGCCCATAGAGGCATAGGATTTCGCTACGAAAAAGTTGAATAAGCCAGGGTCGGTGGTGGTGCGCTGCTGAATGATTGTGCCGTAACCGCTCTTGCGCTCGAATAGCTGCGGGTCCATCGCGAGCGCCTTGTCAAAGGTGGCCATTGCTTCGGGATACTGTTTGTTCGCGAAGTAGGCGTAGCCGAGATTGCTGTAGATGGTGGAAGTTTCCATCTTTAGTATTAGCGCCTTTTTGTAAAGAACGATGGCCTTGCTGTAGTGTTTCTTTTCGTATTCGACCGTGCCGAGATTGTTGATGGGACTGGCGAAACTCTTATCCGCCTTCATCGCCCGGTGGTAATAACGCTCGGATCGGTTCAGGCTGCCTAGCTCTTGATAGGCGATCGCAACCTTGTTCAGAAGCTGCGCGTTCTTTGGTTCGCTTTCTAGAATCGCTTCGTAGGCGCCCGCTGCCTGGCCGAATTCCTTGCGAGCCATGAAAACGTCGCCCTTCAGCTCGGCAGCCTGGCGTGGAGTGAGTTCGGGCTTTGGCGGCGCTACGTAGACAATATCCGATGAAGTGGCAGACGGATTAGCCGCAGGCTGCGTGGACGTAGTCGCAGGCTGCGTAGATGCGGGCTCGACCTGCTGAGCACCCAGCGACGGGATGAATACAGACAACAGCGGAACGGCAAAAAAGACGAGTCGTCTCATTGCCCTGCTCCTTCCGCGCCTGACCTACGGTTGAGGTTTCGAGCTATCCGCAGGCTTTTTGCTGCCCCCAAAGATACCAAAAATCTTGTCCAGAAACCCCTTTTTCTTTTCTGGTTCTTCGGTTGGCTGCGACCCGTTAGTACTAGGCGCGGTCTTCGCGTGCGATTTCGGCGCGTTTGAACTATTGGACGCGCTCGATGGTGAATTGGGAGCCGCTGGTGGCTGGGGCGAACCTTTGCCGAACAGGTGTGAAAGCCAGGAACCCGACGTCTGGGCGAGACGGCCGTCGCTCTCACCGCAAAACTGGGTCGGTTCCGTGCCAGCGATAAAATACTCCTGTTCGGACTGAGGACACGCGTTATTAGCGAGCTCGCCCGTTCGCGGGTCGATGGCTTCCTGGATCACGCCGGGCGGCGGATCGAAGGCCTCGGTATTCACGTACGCGGGAAGCTTTACCGCGCGTTTCATGAAATCGGCCCAGATTGGGGCGGCCGTCTGGCTGCCGGAGAGACCAAGGTCACGATTGTCGTCGAACCCAATCCAGATCACGCAAAGAAGGTTTGACGTGAATCCAGCGAACCAGCCATCGTGAGAGGTACCGGTCTTCCCTGCGGCTGGCGCGGTGAATCCAAGCGAGCGAACCGAGGCACCCGTCCCACGATTGAGTACGTCTTCCATCAAGCTGGTTGTGAGATATGCCACCCGCGGATCGAGAACCGGACGTGTCTTTGGCGAATCGGACTCCTCCACTTTGCCATCCGAGCCCACCACTCCGCGAAGGTAGAGCGGTTCCGCGCGGGTTCCGTTCGTCGCAAATGCCGTGTAGCCAGCGGCGACATCCACGGGCGTCATTTCGTATGCGCCCAACGCAACGGCTGGAGTGGCCATGATGTTGTTTCCCAGCCCCACCTGCCGCGAGAGCTCGACGACGCGCCGATAGCCGATCATTTCGGCAACTTTTATGGTGGCCACGTTGAGCGAATGGATCAGGGCATCGCGAACTGTCACCGTGCCGTAGAACTCCTGGCCGAAATTGTCTGGAGTGTAATCCTTGCCGTCGAATTGAAACGTCGTAGGAACATCGTCGACCGTCGTGACCGGCGTAACGATGGGCTGCAAATCTTTGACGGCGTTGTCGAATGCCGCGGCATAGACGAATGGCTTGAACACCGAGCCCGGCTGGCGATGAGCCAGAGCGTGATTGAGCTGACTCTCCCCATAGCTCCGCCCGCCAACCAGAGCGCGAATTTCTCCCGTCCTCGGATCAAGCGCGACCAAGGCCACCTGCGGCCGCGGCGCGGGCTGGCCGGCCTTTTTCCAGATTGCATAACGCTTGGCCAGCAGCTTATCCACCTGCTCCATTCCAGTGTGAACCGCAGCTGTGGCCGCGCGTTGCAAACTGGGATCGAGAGTCGTATAGATGCGGTAGCTCTGGCTCTGTAAATCATTTTCCGAGAACTTTTCGAGCAGATGGTCCTTCACCATGTCGACGAAGTAAGGTGAAGAGCCGCTGTCGATTCCGCCGGTTATAAATTTGAATGGAACCTTCTTCGCGGCGGCAGCTTGCTCCTCTGTGGCGTAGTTATTCTCGACCATCTGAGTGAGGACGCGATCGCGCGCTTCGATGGCGCGGTCCATGTGGGTTTCAGCGGTGGCGTAATGATTCGGGGCGCGAATGATGCCGCCGAGGAATGCTGCTTCGCCGAGGCTCAAATCGCGCACGTCTTTTCCGAAGTATGCTTCGGCCGCCTCGCCGAAGCCCCGAATCGCAAAGCTGCCACGATTGCCGAGATAGACTTCATTGGCATAAAGCTCAAAAACCTGCTGTTTTGAAAATCGGTGGTCGATCTCAATCGCCATCAGAACTTCTTTTACCTTGCGGCGCCATTCGCGCTTGGTGGTGAAGAAGAAGCTGCGCGCAACCTGCATATCGATGGTGCTGGCGCCCTGGGCTTTCTGTCCCACGCGGAGATCGGCCAAGGCGGCGCCAATCACGCGCACCCAGTCCAGCCCGCCGTGCTCGAAGAAGCGCTTATCTTCCGTGGCGATCACGGCATCGACCATCACTTTCGGCAGATCGTCGAAACGAACCACTCGCCGCTTCTCCCGTGAGCTGTCAAAGAGATTGGTAATCAACTCCGGTTCGATCTCCGCGGAGTCTCGAGGCACGCCGTTGGAGAGTTGCGAAATCTTTGTGATTGCAGTTGCGGAGAAATTCACGCGTAGGGCGTTCTCATTGTGGAAATAAGAATCGGCCGACGGACGTATTTCAACGGTGGTTCCGGACAGTTTATATACGCCTGGTGCCCCGGCAACTTCGCTTTCCTGATAGCCCGCGCGTAGAAGGTAGGTAGCCAGTTCTTTGGGATGAAGGGTTTCACCCACGTAAATCACTGCCGGAGCGGCGTAGACTCGCGATGTGTTCTGGAAAATCTGGCCCGTAAGGCGTTCGTTAATCAGGCGGCCGAATTGAACGTAGTAGTAAGCGAAGAGCGATGTCCCTGCAAGCAACACCGCCAGAGCCATGGAGAGAAGCGCGATACCGTACCGAGACGTCCAGAAGCCCGGCGCGATTCGAATTCTAAACCGGCGATTATTTTCCATCTATCAGCACGTGTGAAAAGGTCATTGTTCGAATGAAAAGCTGGTTTCCGGCCAGCGCGCCGCCGCCAAAGCATTTCCTGCTCCCCTACTGTATGGATTCCTATTCTAAATCGAGCGGTTGTCCGCGTGGTCATGAAAATCGAGGGTGAATTTATAGACTAGCAAGTCGACCGGAACCGAGTAGTCGAGCGATATTTGAACGGCGCCCTGGTTGGCTGTAACTTTCAGGCTCTCTTGATCCGCAGGAACACCAATCTCGTTAACTTTCTTCCAGACGTTATCGCGAATGTCTTTGGCTCCCAAACGATTACCGATGGCGAAGCGCGCCTCGCTCTCGATGGCATCCTGCATCTGGTAGTTATTCACGTAGATCGGCAGCACCTTGACGCCCACAAAAATCATCGAGCCCAAAAAGACGAGCAGCAGGAATAACTTCACACCACTGCCGCCACGTTGCGAATTGCCGAATCGTCGAGAGGTGACGAAAGTCAACGGCCCTTCCTCCAAAAACCTAGTGAAATAAAGAGGACAATCGAATGCTAGCATCGATCGCGCGACGAAGAACAAAACGTCAAAATGTCTGTTTTCGATGAGTAAACGGGGGTTTTTGGAGTTCCCGACGATTGCGCGGTTCTGTTAGTAGGCCCGCGCGAAAATGCCTTTCTCGCGAGAGGCCTTGCCACAAAGAACGCACTGGCCAGACCCGCCGGGCTGTTCGAGAGGGATACAGCGCATGGTGGCCTTCG
>Ga0209525_1000104_pt1 | contig 26616 bp, 20 predicted proteins | sample JacPin_JW_Ref_O1_FD_187958 | JGI IMG/M metagenome (GOLD analysis project Ga0209525, IMG submission 187958) | Forest soil microbial communities from Algoma, Ontario, Canada - Jack Pine, Ontario site 1_JW_Ref_O1 (SPAdes) (version 2) | ecosystem: Environmental > Terrestrial > Soil > Boreal... | reverse complement strand
GCCTGATTGACGAATATCGTTTTGTCATTATGCCAATCATTGCTGGAGAAGGCAGACGATTGATGGAGGGCGTCAGCCTGCCCGAGAAATTGCAATTGAGACTGATGGAGTCAAAGCCATTTAAATCAGGATGTGTTGCGCTTCGTTACTTGAAACAGTGAGAGAGAACTCTGCAAGGCTCTGCCGGCAGTTAGCAGACTGGCGAAAATGAAGCGCTTATTAGGAGTAGGGAGCCTGCCTTGGGCGCAGGAGGTCTGGAGTTCAAATCTCCACGCCCCGACCACCTTCTTCTCCGCGGAAAGAGAATTCCTGCCGCAAGCTCAGCTACGTACCACTCAATAGTGTTTTCGGGTTCCTCATACCTCCTACCAAGAACGCACGAATCGCCACGAGATTGAGGGAGCGGGTTTGGCGATTATCGGCAGCCGCCTTGAATGGCCAGTATGTGGAATTGCTTGACTTTCAACGACTAAGCGCGTATCTCTGCTGCAATTTCGGCCGTGTTCTCGGGGGTTGTCCGGAGGTCCAGAAGTGACACGTCGGGGCTCCGCATCGCAAATCTCGTTGGAGGGTGGATCCATGAACCTAATACGGGTGTATCTCCTCATGGCCGTCGTAGCCGTGGGGATGGCCTTACCTGCCGCCGCTCAAGGGCAGGACAAACAAGCGACACCGCCGCTCGTTCAGCTGCTTCAATCGAAGGGGATTCTCTCTCCGGATGAAGCGGCTCAGCTGAGTCAAGCTGGAAGCGCTGATGAAGCGAACGCGCGGCTGGCGAATTTGCTGGTAGCAAAGGGTCTGATCAGTCGAGAGGATTACGATCACACGGTGGGATCCGCTGAGCCTGTAAGCGATAAGGCGTCAGGTGGCCACTACATGAACGCGCTGCTTCATGTTTCCAAGGATTCGCCACCGCCGGCCACGTCCGATGTATTCACATTCGGGGCGCCGGCCGAGGGAGCAATCATTCCGGCAGTCGCTCCCGTTCGCCTTCTGCCGATTGATACTCCGAAGCCCACGGGGATCGGCGACCTGAAACTCGGAAGCGGGGCAACGTTAACGCCATTCGGGTTTATCAAGGCAACAGCAATTTACGATTCGACGAACAGTGGCGGTGCGACGTTTGGTAACAATGATTTTCCACTTCCGCTGCTGTTGGGCGACACGGGCCCGGATAGCGGCTCCCAGTTTCACGTCAAGGCCCGCAGCACACGGTTCGGCACCAACTTCTACTGGCCAATGCCCAACCGGGACTTGGTTATGAGCGGCAGAATCGAAATGGACTTTGAAGGTGACTATACCTCGGTCAACAACCGGAACGTCAGTTCGATCCGTTCCTCGCAAGTGAGCCTTCGGCAAGCGTGGGTTCGGATGGATACGCACATCGGCAGCCTTCCAGTCTTCGCCGAGTTCGGGCAGGACTGGACGTTGCTAGCGTCGTCCACAATGCCTGACATCGTCGAGACCACGCAAGTGATGGCGTTCTTCGGAAACATGTATGAGCGGCTTCCGCAAATCAAGGGAGGCGTTCAATTCGGCAAGGGAGACTTTAAGGTTCAAGCGGAAGCAGCCGTTTTGCTGGCAGCTTTCGGAGACGCGAACCTAGCCAACACGCCTCCGGGCATACCGGTACCAACTAACAGCGTGGCGGAACAACTCAACAACCGATTCGGCGCGCGGATTGGTTCGGATAGCGGGCAGCCAGCCGTCGAAGGACGAGTGGTGTTTCAATACCCGATCTTCCATTCCCCAGGCGTGGCACCCGCGCAGCTGATCTTCAGCGGACACCATTCGACGGGATCGGAAATCGCGCTGCACGGAACATTGGCAACTGTCGGATCGCAGACCGACGTGCTGATTCCGGGGCTCACGGCATGCGCTACTCCCGATCCAGCAACGGGGGAGTGCACAGTTGCACAGTTCTTCCCGCAAGGCTTCCGATTCAATATCCCGCAGAACATCTGGACTGCTGAGTTCCAGTTGCCGACACCGGTGGTCACCATCGTGGGCAAGTACTTCCACGGCGGCGACACGCGGTTTTTCTTCGGCAACCTGAACTCTACGTTCGCCGACACACTGGGCCAGAAGGTGATCGCAAACGGAATCGCCGATTCGGGTGACAATATTCCGTTCGTTAACATCGACGGTGCAGCCGTGTTTGCGCAACTCAGGCCGGTTCGCGACCAGGGCGGTTTTGTGCAAGTGAGCTTCCCGCTCTCGCGAATCTTCCATGCCGATCCGGAAGGACACAATTCGGGCTGGACTTATTCCCTAACGGGAGGCTTGGACCGCACGAAGGCAGAGGACGTAGCTCGGACAGGCGCCAACGGCCTACAGCGGACCGACTACGTTGCTTCGACCTTGCGTTACAAGATCAACAAGTGGGCATCGATCGTGAACGAGACCACGTGGTACGACACGCATACGGTAGATACACAGGTGAAACTCTTCCGTGGCGTGGACTCACGAACGGCTCACGATTGGCGCAACGAGTTCGGAACGATCGTAACGTTCTGACATTACGTTCTGAGCTGAACCTAATTTAACCTGCGGCCTGCGGAGCCGTCACCCGGCGACTCCGCAGGTTTTTCTTGGCAGCAGTAGTTTCATCGGTCCTGAATAGGCGACACAGGCGAGGGGCGACCTGTACCGTCCCAAAATGAGGAGGGCACTTCATGGTCACTCAAGGGCAGGAACTTGGGATGGAACGGCAGGCCGCGCAAAGTCTGCCGCTCGTAATTACCGCGTCGTCGGTCGGGACGATGATTGAATGGTACGACTTTTACATTTTCGGAAGCTTGGCTGCGGTTCTGTCGCTGAAATTCTATCCGCCTGGTAACGATACGTTTGCCTACATCGCTTACCTCGCCACGTTTGCTGTGGGTTTTCTGGTGCGGCCATTTGGAGCCATTTTCTTTGGGCGAATTGGCGACCTGATCGGGCGCAAGTATGCGTTCCTGGTTACGCTGTCAGTGATGGGCTTGTCCACGGCGGCGATTGGCTTAATGCCGACATACAAGACGGCAGGATGGTTTGCACCGATCGCACTGATCGGAATCCGCGTGCTGCAAGGGCTGGCCCTCGGCGGCGAGTATGGCGGTGCGGCCGTGTATGTGGGCGAATACTCGCCCGACGGCAAGCGCGGATTCTACACGAGCTTCATACAGATCACGGCAACTCTGGGATTGTTCGTTTCGCTGATCGTAATTCTGCAGACTCAATCGCACATGAGCAAAGAAGAATTTTCGGATTGGGGCTGGCGGATTCCGTTCCTGATCTCGATCGTGCTGGTGGCGATTTCGTTGTATATCCGGCTGAAGCTGAAGGAGTCGCCGATCTTCGCGTCGATGAAGAGTGCGGGACGGACGTCGCTTCAGCCCCTCAAAGACGCATTCACGAAGTGGCCGAACCTAAAGCAGGTGCTGATCACGCTTTTTGGAGCAACGGCCGGGCAAGGCGTGGTGTGGTATACGGGGCAGTTTTATGCACTGTTTTATATGCAGACGATTCTAAAAGTGAACCCGCGAACGGCAAGCATCGTGATCGCGTATGCGCTGGCGGCGTCGATGCCGTTCTTCGTGGTTTTTGGCGCGCTTTCGGACAAGATCGGACGGAAGAAAGTCATGCTGGCAGGCTGCTTGATCGCAGTGCTGACATACATTCCGATCTATCACGCGATGGAGCGCGCTGCGGGGAATAACATTGTGAGCATCAAGTCGACGACGAACAAGGTGACCGGCGCGATTAGCTTGACACCGATGACAGTCGATTCGGCGACAGGTGTGCAGGTTCCAGCGAAGGAAGCCACGAGTCCCGACAAATTTATGCTCGGACTTCTCGTGTTTGTTCAGGTGATCTTTGTGTGCATGGTGTACGGGCCGATCGCGGCGTTTCTAGTGGAATCCTTCCCTGCTAAGGTGCGCTACACGTCGCTTTCGCTGCCGTATCACATCGGCAACGGCGTCTTCGGGGGAATGCTGCCGCTCATTGGGCTCTCGTTGTGCGCGGCGACAGGAAATATTTATGCCGGGTTGTACTACCCGATGATCGTGGCGGGAATAACGTTCATCGTCGGGAGTTTGCTGCTCCGCGAGACGCACGGCGTAAAGATCTGGGACGAAGTCGCCGGAGGGCAACCGGCACGATCTCCCGCGGATTAAAACTCGTCTCACGTTTGTGGGCGATTCGTCGCGTCAGAAAATATCGGGGGAGAAGTTGACCAACGGAACGTCACCACTTTAATAGGCATGTAATTCGAGGTGCGGTCGTATTCCGCCCAATAGGAGGACTGCGATGTCGAAGAAGCGAGGCCGTCGGATTTCGCGGCGAGAATTCGTCAAGTTGGCGGGCACTGGGGCGCTAGCAGCAGGCGCGGGACCAGCATTTCTTTTTCCGAAGCGCGCGCAGGCCCAGCAGAAGACGCTGAAGATTCTACAGTGGAGCCACTTCGTACCTGCGTATGACACGTGGTTCAACGGCACGTTCACGAAGGAATGGGGCCAGAAAAATAATACAAACGTGGTGGTGGACAACATCAATCTGGTAGATCTGGGGACTCGTGCCGCATCGGAAGTATCGGCGCAGAAGGGCCACGATCTCTTCATGTTCCTCTCGCCACCCGCGGCCTACGAGAACGTGACGATCGATATGTCCCACGTGTACCAGGAAGTGGAGAAGAAGCACGGCAAAAAAATTGAACTGGCGCACAAGTCCACTTACAACCCGAAGACGAAAAGGTATTTCGCTTTCTCGGACGCATACACCCCTGATCCGGGAAACTGGCACAAGGATTGGTGGACGGAAGCGGGGTATCCCAATGGTCCCGACACGTACGAGGACTTGCGGGTGGGCGGAAAAAAGATTCGTGACAAGAGCGGGCACCCTTGCGGCGTCGGGCTCGCGCAAGAACTAGACACGAGCATGGCCATGCGGGCAATTCTCTGGTCATTTGGCGGCGCCGAGCAGGATGAAGCGGGGAACGTCACGATCAATTCGAAGGAAACCATCGAAGCGCTCAAGTACGTGAAAGCTCTGTTTCAGGAGACGGAGACGCCCGAGGTATTTACGTGGACGCCGCCTTCGAACAATCAGGCGATGCTTGCGGGCCGCGTTTCCTTCGTGATGAACGCCATCTCCATCACACGCCAAGCTGAACGCGAACATCTTCCGATTGACTCGAAGATCATGATCAGCCCGGCTCTCAAGGGCCCCGCGCGCCGGATTGCCGCAGAACACGTGATGAACTGCTACGTCATCTGGAATTTCGCAGAAAACAAGGAAGGCGCGCAGCAGTTTCTGGTGGATTACATGGACCACTTCCACGATGGCTTCGAGGCCGGTCAATTCTACAATTTCCCGTGCTTCCCCACCCTCGTGCCCGATCTCAAAAAGGAAATTTCCAACGATTCGCGAGCCAATCCCGCTGACAAATACAAAGTGCTCGGAAATGTGCTCGAGTGGGCCACGAACGTGGGGTATCCGGGTTATGCTAGTGCTGCGATTGACGAGGCTTTTAAGACGTGGGTGATCCCCACAATGTTTGCCAAGGTGGCGCGCGGCGATCAATCTCCGGAGGATGCAGTGAAGGCGGCCGAAGCGGAATATAAACGCATCTTTGCGCGATGGAATAAATGAGGCAACTGTGACAGCTGTTTGGGGGCTCGATGGCCGTCGTTCAGATCAGGAATCTGACCAAGGTATTTAAGGCAGGAACACCGGGAGCAGTTAACAACATAAATCTGGAAACAAAGGAGGGCGAGTTCCTCGTCCTCCTCGGCCCGTCCGGCTCCGGGAAAACCACGCTGTTGCGGATGATCGCGGGGCTCGAAGCACCCACCTCCGGCGAAATTCTTATCGGCGGTAATGTCGTCAACAATCTCACGCCACGCGAGCGCGGAATCGCGATGGTGTTTCAAAGCTACGCGCTTTATCCCCACCTCAGCGTTCGCGAGAACATTGCCTTCCCTCTCAAAGCGCAGAAAGTCCCGAAGGAACAGCACAAGCAAAAAGTGGAATGGGCGGCAGGCTTGCTTGGAATCGAAAAACTTCTTGACCGCAAGCCGCGCCAGCTTTCCGGTGGCGAACGTCAGCGAGTGGCTCTCGCGCGCGCGATCGTGCGCGAGCCGCGAGTGTTCCTGCTCGATGAACCGCTATCCAACCTCGACGCCAAGCTGCGAACTTCCGCGCGCGAAGAGCTTGACGAATTCCACCAACGCATCAAGACGACTACGATCTACGTTACGCATGACCAAGTAGAAGCGATGGCGTTAGGCGATCGCATTGTGGTGCTGCATCAGGGCGAGGTCCGCCAGATCGGAACACCGCAGGAAGTCTACGATGATCCAGCCGACACGTTTGTGGCCACGTTTCTAGGCTCGCCGCCTATGAATCTGCTCGAGACCGATGATGTGATCGTAGGGTTTCGGCCCGAGCGCTTTCTTCCTGCCGGACTCATTGCCCCCTGGGCACCCATGGACGAGGTGGCCAAGACCCTTAAGCACGAGAATCTTCTCCCTGCGGATCTGCTCGGTCCTGGACAACGAATTCCACTGCGGTTGTTTGTGGAGCACTCTGAATACCTTGGTTCCGAGCGCGTGCTTTACGGAAAACTTTCGGAGACACGATTTCGCGAGAAGCCTGTGTGTGCGCGGGTGTCCTCCAGCGTGCTTGAGACCTACACGCCGAACACCACCTACGATTTTGCGGTGCCTGAGCACGAACTGAAATTTTTCGACGCGAAAAGTGGCAAGCGGATCCCCCCGAGGCCTTTTCCGTGGCAGTAGACGATCGCAAAGTCGGCGTGTTCATGTTTCTGCCGGCGGTCGCTTACATCGCGCTGCTGATCGGCGTCCCGTTGCTTCTTGCGGTTCTGTACGCGTTCAGCGACGCACGCATCGGGACGATGGGTTTCCATTTTGTGGGGCTCGAGAATTTTCGCAGCATTCTGCAAAGCCCGAGCTTCCGGGCGGCGCTGCGCAATTCGGTGGTGTTCACCATATCCGCGCAGATTATCGTGATCGTGGCCTCCAGCATTCTTTCCATCGCACTGGAACCCGCATTTCATGGCCGTTGGTTCGTGCGGTTGCTGATCTTGTTGCCCTGGGTGGCGCCAATTTCGCTCGGCGCGATTGGATGGAAGTGGATTCTTGATTCGATTTACAGCGTCATCACTTGGGTGCTGGTTTGGGCGCACATTTTTAAACCCTACGGCGCTCCGATGTGGCTTGGCGAGCCAACCCTAGCGATGGCTTCCGTGGTTCTGGTTCACTCCTGGCGGCTGATTCCCTTCTCGACAGTGATCATGCTTGCCGGGCGGACTTCGATTCCCAAGGAAATTCCTGAAGCCGCGGCGATTGACGGCGCGGGCTTCTGGCGCACCGAGTTTCTAATCAATATTCCGATGATGATGCCGATTATCAGCGTCGCAGTCTTGTTCGGAACGATTTTCACGTTTACGGACATGACCGTGGTCTACATTTTGACAGCCGGGGGGCCATTCGACTCCACACAAGTGCTGCCCTCGCTCGCATTTGCAACCGGAATTCAGGGCAGCGACCTGGCTGCGGGCGCGGCGATTTCGCTATTTCTCGTTCCTGTTCTGATTCTGATCGCTTACTTCATGCTCCGGGCCGCGCATCGCGCGGAGGTGGCCTGATGCCGGGCGGCGATGGGCGACAAATCGGGACGGAGGTGCTGCGATACGTAGTGCTCGCAGTGTTTGTCGTACTTCTGGCATTTCCCTTCTATTGGATGTTTGTCGCCACCTTCAAACAGAACATCGATCTCTACAACGTTGAAAACAATCCGTTCAAATTCAACCTGCCGCCGACACTGGATCATCTGAAGTTGCTCTTCAACGAGACGCGCTACGTGAGATGGCTCGGCAATACGGCGCTGGTGGGAGTGCTTGTCGTTTTTATCACCCTGGCTTTTTCTTTGCCAGCAGCGTACGCGTTGGCGCGGCTCACGGGCCGCTGGGGACAGCGAATCGGCATCGCGATTTTTCTCACCTACCTGATTCCGCCCACGCTGCTGTTTATTCCGCTATCGCGCATTGTGGCGATACTGGGATTGCAGGATACGATTTGGTCGCTGGTGCTGGTCTATCCGAGCTTCACGATTCCCTTTTCCGTTTGGCTGCTGATGGGTTTCTTCAAGTCAATCCCGAGAGAACTGGAAGACGCTGCGATGGTGGATGGGTTGACGCGCTTCGGGGCATTCTTCCGGCTCGTCGTTCCCATCTCGATTTCAGGAATACTGACCGTTGTGATTTTCACGTTCACGCTGGTGACGCAGGAATTCGTTTACGCGCTCACGTTTATTTCGCCGGAGTCGCAACAGATGGTGGGCGTGGGGATTCCAATATTCCTGGTGCGCGGTGACGTCTACTTCTGGGGCTCGCTCATGGCAGCGTGCCTGATCACGAGCCTTCCGATCGCGCTGCTCTATAATCTGTTCCTCGATCGCTTCATCGCCGGATTCACGGTGGGCGCGATTAAGTAGCGGCTCGCCGCATTTCGCCCCACGGCCTCTTCTTTCGAATTCTAATTTTGGGCGCAAGCGCGGACGCTCGAGCGCCGCCTTGAAAACGTTGCAAGGCGTCGAGGATTTGCGGTCCGTAGAGCTCGGTCTTGCGCTCGCCGAATCCCGGAACTTTGCGTAGTTCGCCGAGCGTGCGCGGCCTAAGGCGGCAAAGTTCGTCGAGCGACGTGTCGTGCATGATGATGAAGGCGGCCATGCCATTCTGCTTGGCCGTTTCTTGCCGCCACTGGCGCATATATTCGCGCAACGTGGGATCAACTTCCGCCGCGAGCTGATTCATCGGCGGGTCGGATCGAGAAGGCCCCACCACGGAAAGCGGTGCGGGTTCAGGGCTCTGCTTTTTATCGACCTTCGGACTCGACGGCGACCATGCGAGTGTACAACTGCAAGCATCACACGCGTCGCACGATTTCCACCTCGGAATTTCGCCGAAATGCTTGCAAATCTGGAGATGCTTGCAGCTTTTCGATTCAGCGTATCCCAGAATTTCGTGATAGCGCTGCCAGCCTCGCTCCTTTTCTGCCGGGTCGGTGAGCAGGCCGATGAAATACGCGAGAAGGCCTGCATCGCGCCTGCGCCAGAGTAGAACACAATCGGCGGGAAGCCCATCGCGACCGGCACGGCCGGCTTCCTGGTAATACTGCTCAATCGATTTCGGCAAAGCGAGATGGATCACAGCGCGCACGGCAGCCTTGTTGATGCCGAGACCGAAAGCAATCGTGCCGACGAGGACGCGCACTTCGTCCGACATCCACTGCTCCTGATTCTGGCGACGGGCGTCGGATTCCATCTTGCCGTGATACGGAAGAGCCGCGATCTTGTTCTTTTCGAGGAACTCAACCGTGGCCCCTACCTTGGAGATAGTTGGAGCGTAGACGATCACGTTTTCGCCGGAATAATAGCGCAGGGCGGACAGCAGCATTTTCTGCTGCAGCTCTTGGTCGCATTCGATTGTGAAATAGCGCAAATTGGGACGGTAGAAGCTGGCGATGTATTTGTGCGGGTCGCTGAGACCAAGCTGCTCGATGATGTCGTGGCGCACTCGGCGCGTGGCGCTCGCCGTGAAGGCGGCAATGCGACGCTCGGGAAACTCGGCTCGCAGGCGACTTAGTTGACGATATTCAGGCCGGAATTCGTGGCCCCACTCCGAGATGCAATGTGCTTCGTCAATTGCGAAAAATGAGACCGGCACGCGCCGCAGCCATTGAGATGTGTCCGCAGCGGTAAGGCGCTCAGGAGAAAGGTAGAGAAGACGATATTTTCCCTCCGTGGCTTCGTTGATCACTTGTGCTTGCCTGGGCTTTGAAAGTGAACTATTGAGCAGCGCGGACGGGATTCCCATTTGCGTGAGCTGCGCTACCTGATCCTGCATCAACGCGATTAGAGGTGAAACCACGACCACTGTTTCGTTCGACAGCAGTGCCGCGGGGAGCTGGTAGCAAAGTGATTTACCGAAACCGGTCGGCATCACCGCGCATGTGTCGTGGCCAGCGATCAGACTGCGGACGACTTTCTCCTGCATGGGGCGGAAGGAGTCGTAGCCCCAGAAACGCCGGAGTGCGCCACGCAGTTCAGTTTGCGAAACCATGTCCGAAGTATAGTTTTAGAACGTGCGCGGGTCTATGCATTACCGAGCATTACCGAGACGCAAAGGAGCTTTCGTTGCTCGTACGACCGTGTAACTACGGAGATTTGCCACCGAACATCCGGATAATGCGCAGGAACAGCTTAGAGGGTGTTCAGAATTCCGCCGCGCTCCTTTCTTGCCGTCGCTTGTTATAATTCCGTCGCGTCAGGTGGGTGGCACGTCCCACAATACTTGGCAGCATTTCTCGCGGAGGCATCCATGAGCGCAAAGCCGGAAGAGAAGAAAGAAAGCACTGACCGCGACCTTCTGCGTCATTGCCTCGCAACCCTAGCCTACCGAGGCGGCAAAGCGATTCGCGGCGCGCCCGACGGGTTCGCCGATTTTAAGGCGTCGGAGAAAACGCGCACGCCTGGGCAGATTCTTGCTCACTTGAGCGATCTGATGGATTGGGCGCTCTCGATGGCGAAGGGAAAACAGGAATGGCATGACTCGCCGCCGACTTCGTGGGAGGAGAGCGCGAAGCGATTCTTTGCAGCATTGCAATCCTTTGACGATTACCTTGCATCGGGTGCATCGCTCGATGCCTCTGCCGACAGGTTGTTCCAAGGTCCTGTGGCCGATGCGCTGACGCACGTGGGCCAGATTGCGCTGCTTCGTGGAATCGCGGGCGCGTCTGTCCGCGCGGAAAATTATTTCAAGGCTGAAATTACGATAGGACGCGTGGGGGCGGAGCAAACGCCGCCGAAGCGGGAGTTTTAAGTTCGACGGGCGGCGCCACTAGCGTAAGTGCCAAAAATTGTCGCTGCAACTGCAGCAAGCAGGTTGCACCAAAAAGCAGATTGCGCTGGTTTATGCCAGGTTTGCGGCGGGAAGATGCCGATATCCTAAATAATAGCCGGGCGGCACCGGCTGAGGGACCCGAACCGCCCGGCATTTTCTCACCCATCTCCGCAGGGTCTGGGTAAGAACTTGTTATGCGGCTAAGCGGCGGTTTCGCCGTTCCGCATGAATTCGTAACGTTCGATTGCGGCAGCCACTCCCACCTCGCCTGAATGCTCCGGGCTGCTGCGTAGCACGCGTCCCAGGCAACGCACCCTCACCGGGCCCGCCTGAGTCAGCTCGTGCGGCAGGGTCATGACGATTTCGACCGGTGCGCCACTCTTCAAACCCTTTGGTAAGTGGAAATAGAGCCCCCTGGAGCTCACTTCCCTCGATTCCGTAGAGGCCTCGCCGACCACGCTTTCGTCGGTCCAGCGGACCACCAGGGGCAAACGCATTAGGAAACGGCGCGTTGCACGTCGTTCTTTCGATGACACAGGACACCTGCCTCTTAAGTTCCTGTCTAGAGTGCGGGTTAGGAGCTCCCGGGCCAATAGCTCTAAGGCCCCAATTCGATAGGTCGATTTCGGTACAGAAGTACTAGGAGCGGAGCGTTACGGCTGGAGAAACTGCCCCGGTTTTTAAAGGGAATTGAAAAAGGCGGCCTATTCGGGCGATGCGTTTCGGAACGCGCGGAGAATATCTGCGAGGGTCACAACCCCTTCGAGTTCGCTGAGGTCGGCGCGACTCACGACCGGCACAGCTGGCCAGTCGCCTACCGCGTGCAGCGCGTCTTCGAGAGATTGATCGCGAAAGAGGATCGGTAAAGGGCCTCTCGGTTTCGCTTCGGCGGCTTTGGTGGTCATGGCGCCATCGGCCGCGAGGCGGCGGAGTTCATCGCGATCGAGCAGCAACCACTGGCCCGGATTCATCCGGACGAGGATCAACGCGTCTTTCTGCTCCTCGGTGCGGCGCGCGAGATCGGCGGCCAATTCATCCGGCAACGCTACTACGGAGCTGTCCGTCTTCATCGCCACCTCGACTGTAAGTGGCACCTGCTCCCGCTGCTCTTCGATCGAGGGGAGGACGAAGCCATCCTGGCGCGCCAGCAAGTCGAATAGAGGAACCTTCTGATAAGTTCGGGAAATGAAGTAGGCAACGAGGTTTGCCGTCATGATCGGGAGGATTGCTGTGTAGCTGCCGGTGAGCTCAATCACCATGAAAACCGAGGTAATTGGCGTACGCAGAAAACCTGCAAAAAATACGCCCATGCCGACGAGGGCGTATGTGCCTACGGTTCCCGTCAAGCTGGGGAAAAAATGGTGCTCAAAGCTCCCGACAGCGCCGCCAAGCATGGCCCCGATAAAGAGGGTTGGGGCGAACATTCCACCGGGCGTGCCGCTCAGGAATGAGATTCCGGTGGCGAAAATCTTCAGAGCCGCCAGGACCAAAAGCAGTTTCCAACTGAATTGGCCGTGCAGCGCCTGATCGATCACCGAATATCCAGCTCCCATTACCTGCGGGAACCGGATGCCAATGAATCCAATCACCAATCCAGCGGCGGCAGGCTGGCAATAGCGAGTCCAGTTGGGCCATTTTTGGATCCTTGGGCGTGCATATGCCAGCCACTTCAGAAAAGCCAGCGAAGCGCCACCGCCGATAACACCAAGAACTACGTATGCGAGAAGTTCTCCAGCGTTCGCCACACGGACGGGTGGAACTCGGAACAGTGACTCCGAGCCCATAAATATGCGCATCGTGATGACGGCTGAAACGGCGGCCAGCACAATCGCTCCCAGGACACCGGCGCTCCAGGTGCCAATCACTTCCTCGATTACGAAAATCACCGAAGAGATGGGCGCGTTGAAGGCAGCCGCGAGGCCAGCCGCGGCGCCTACGGGAGCGATCAACCGCACTTTTTCCTGTGATAGGTTGAGTCGCCTGCCGAGAAGTGAAGCGATTCCGGCACCTATTTGAAGCGAAGGGTCTTCCGGCCCAAGCGACTGGCCCGTCCCGATACCGAGGGCACAGATCACGAATTTGCCGGTTACCGTGTTGAACGGGATGTAACCGTTCGAGATGTATACGGCTGCCTTCGTCTGGTTCACACCGCTGCCGCGCGCGGCGGGAAAAGCGTAGATCACGAGGAGCGCGACAATGAGTCCTCCTACGACAGGAACGACCAGAACGCGTGGCACAGGCGGAGACATGGATGAACCTAGAGTTACCAAGTGCACCCATTCAATCGCTATTCGAAAGCAGACGACTGCCAGTCCCGAAAAGATCCCAATTAAAACGGCGAGGAACATAAACAACTGGTCCTCGCGCAACGAAAGGATGCGGCTACTCCAGGACCTGCAGGTGGCCCACAGACTTCGAATGGACGGGCGCGAACTCTGGGGAATCGGTTCGGGTTGGGTGTCGGGAGGCAGCGGCGGCAGGCTGGTCAAGCTCATTTCGAATTACCAGCCCGACTGCGCGTGATTAGCCACAGCGCGTAATCAGAGCCTTGCGGCTCTCCGCATAGGCCGGCGGCCGCGTCCTCCATCTCAAAAACTGAAGACATAGCGGGATCGATGCGTTCAGGATATTTGCGAAGATTGCGTTCAGTCCAATCGGCTGCGTTTTGATTGCTGGTCGCTAGAGCGGATGTGAGGGACGATGCCGGCACACGGGGAGACGGCGTGCCGCCGTTTTGGCGCTCACAAGCAGTGGCGCGAGCTTCAGCCAGCACGATCGCCTTTGCCGTTCGCTTTGCTTTTTCGTCTGTGGAAAGGCCGGGCTCGAACGGATTCAAGGAGAGAACACTCCTCGAAACCTCATGCATCCTCGCAAGTTCGGGATCTGCAAGCTTTTCGCGGGGCAACCGCTGCAGGTATTCCTCCGCCTCCGGATATTGGCCAAGTTGAAATGCGGCAGTCGCTGCGCCTGCCAGGCCATCTTCATCATGCGGGTCGTGCGACAACAAAGTCTGAAACTCTTGCAACGCGCGGCTCCACATTCGAGCGCGAAGCAGCAGATTCGCGGCGGTTTTCTGCCCTCCAAAATCTTCCGGATTCGTATTGTCAGCGAGGGCAATGATTTCGGCTTCGGCCTGATTCATTGCATTGTTGTCGAGCAGATACTCGCAAAACTCATTGCGGACCTGCCAGCGCATGGCAATTGGATCCGTATCCCAAACCCCGTAAATCGCAGCATGGTAATAGCGGAGTGCGTCCGGCATCATCTTTGGGCCGCCATGCGCGGCTATGCGGGCCAGCTCGAGATTCGTCTCGCCGCTTCCTGGGGAATCCGAAAGCAGGGTGACAAGGTAAGCCCGGGCTTCGTCATTCCGTCCGTTGGCCGCCAGCGCCTTGGCGAGGTGGAATTGGAAATTTGTGTTGCCGGGCGAGTAAAGGAGAGCGTTGCGATAGTCACTAAGCGCCGCCGCGGCATTTCCAGAATGAAAATCTTGCTCGCCCCGTGCGAACCACTCATCTCCGAGCACATGGTATTTCTTGTGATACATGCGGGCGGCGAAGGCGGTGAATATTACAAAAACTAGAAGCAGCAGCAGGGTCGCAAGAAAAACAATCTCGCGAGAATACTTCTTCGGGATTACTGCGTTGGAAGTGGTGCTGGTCGAAGAAGCCATTACGCCTGTTGTTCCGAGGATTAGAATACCGCATCGAACGTGCGAAGGGTAAAGTGGTCGGAATCCCTAGAAATCTCGCCGGCGGTCAGGCTTGATCGATCAAACGGTGGTGAATTGCATATAACGCGAGTTCGAGCCGGTCGGACACTCCCAGCTTGTCAAAAATATTGTGGAGATGATTCTTTACGGTCTGCTCGCTGATGAACAATTTCTCGCCGATTTCGCGGTTGCGAAATCCCTGCGCCACAAGCTGCACGATTTCTTTCTCGCGATCGCTCAATAACGGCTTCTCGCGCCGCTGCCCCGATTCAGCGGACTTCTTGAAGGCGTCGATCACTTCCGCCGTCATCCGGTTGTCGAGCCAGATTTCGCCGTCGGATACCTTGCGGATACTTTTCACGAGCAGATCGCTCGCCGATTGCTTCAGCACCACGCCGCGCGCACCCAACCGCATCGCGCGCACCACGTCGCGATCGTCTTCGGCAGCCGTTAGAACGATCACTCGCGTCGGCATCGAATCGAAATTGATCTCTTCGAGCACACCAAGGCCGTCTTTTTCCGGCATGCGCAGATCGAGCAGCAGGATGTCCGGCTTGTATTTCGCCAGCATCTTGATGCATTCCACGCCGTTCGACGCTTCGCCGACAATCTGAATTTCCTCGGCGGCATCGAGCAACTTGCGAAGACCTTCGCGGAAGATGGCATGGTCGTCCGCCACCAGGATGCGAATCACCTGTTTTGCTTTCGTCATCTCAACTCAATGGGATTTCAACGGTTAGGCGTGCTCCGTGCCCGGGATTCGACTCCACCGTAAGCGTTCCCCCGACGCCTCTTGTTCGTTCTTTGATCGAAATCGGGCCGAGACGCAGCCGATCGAGTTCTTCGCTTGTGTATCGCCCTGAAAAGCTAAACCCTCGGCCGTTGTCGTCTATGACGAGAAAGACCTTCGCCTCGTCTTGACCTAGTTTTACCACGACGTGACTCGCATTCGCATGCTTTTTTACGTTGTGTAGTGACTCTCTGTAAATCTGGAACAGCTCCCGGCAAATCCGGTCTGGCAGCGTCAAATTGCGATCTTCGATGAAAAGGTCCACTCCCATGCCCTGCTCGTTGCGAAAACGCTCGGCAAATCCGAGCATCAGTTCCCTCATATCGGCGCTTTCCACGCGCAAGGGGCGTAGGTCGGTGACAAACCTCCGTAACTCCTCACTCTCCTGCTGGACCGTCTTCTGCAGGCTCCCAAGCTCGGCACAGGCCTGTTCCGGGGTCTGCGTCGTCTTCTGGCGGAGCACTCCGAGCTGAATATTGAGGCTCAAGAGAGTCTGCAAGATACCGTCGTGTAGGTCGCGCGAGATGCGGCTTCGCTCAGCCTCCACAGCCCGGGCCCTGAGGTGGCGCAGGAGGAAGACGTTCTCAAGCGGAGGGCCCAAATGCCGCACGATCTGCTCAAGCCATCTAAGATCGCCTTTTGAAAATCGCTTGAGCGCCGCATTCGACGCGGTCGGATTGATAAGCAATACCCTTCCAGCCGGCCGGCCTCCCGCTTCGATCGTGACCGCCATCAACGATTTGGCGCCGAACTCGGCACGAGTGGCGTTCGGAGGCATGGGGACATCCCGAAACACCTGGGCTGTGCGACGGTCCCAACCGAAACCCTCCCCACTGCCATTCCGGAATTCCCAGCACATGTTGACTTCCAGGCTATCAGCTAGAAAAGTGTCGGACCGTGAAAGGGGCAGCATTTCTGGAGAGTTGGGTTCGCGTTCGCTTGGGCGGACTTTCCAGACGAACAATCGTTCGAGGTCTTCCTCGCGTATGGCAAGGCAGGCCTGCTCGCATCTGAATGCCAGCGCAATCTCGCCAAGTGCTTGCCGGATCGATTCCGCGAGGCCCCGGTCGAATTGAAGCAAGCGGGTTACTTTCTCGAGGAACTGCTGTCGCGCGAGGTGCTCGCGTTCGCGTGTGCCAAGGTATCCCATTCCCAGACCGGAAATGAGCGTTCCCGTCCCCAGCATCAGCCAATGAAGCAGGCTGGGCCACTTGAGCGGTTCGGGAACAGAATTTGCAACGCGTACGATCACCCCGACCGTCGCGGCGGCTACAAGGACGAGCATCGTCCGCGAATTCCCTAACGAACTGAGAGCGAACACGGAGAACAGAAGAAGGAACCAAAAGGCAGAGACTGAAGGCGTCAAGAATAAAAACACACCCAGCGCCACCGCATCTGCCACGAGCGGAATTCGCAAGTGCCAGTCGCTCAGGAATTGCTCTGTCAGCGCCATTCCGAGCGATGCGGCCAGATAAAACGACAGGAAAATAACTGCCGACCGTTTCACTGGCGCCGGCGTGGTCTCTAGCAATGCTACAAGAGCTAGTGCGACCAGAATGGCCCGAGCCAGGGTAACCTGGCGCTCAATATATAGACGTTCGGCGCTATCGAGAGGCATCGTGGCGGGTGAGTACCCTTAAAAGTCTAGCAAGCCTCCCGGTGCGCGCAACTCGATGTCGTCATCTGGTTATTGTCCGGCACGTCGGTCCGGTTGCTTTTCCACACATTTCCACAGCAAGCTCGCCGCATCGGATTGACAGAGGGTGCATAATCATTCGACACAATTCTTCGGACGCACAGGAACGCCGGGCTTGACTCAACGCTACACGCGCAGAGAAGCAGGGCGCATTTTGGGAGTCGAGCCGAGCCGTCTTCGCTACTGGGAACGGTTGCAGCTCGTTCGCCCGCACGCTCGCTGGGGCGAACGGTTCTATAGCTTCGGTGATCTGGTCGCGCTCCGCACTATCAAGCGCCTCACCGAATGTAAGATTCCCGCTCGCCGCGTTCGTCTCGCAGTTTCGCTTACCGAGCAGCAATTCGGAACCGAGCCCCGTCCTCTGCAGGAACACTGCATCCAACAACACGGCCGTGAAGTCCTCGTCGTCCCGCCTGGTACGCCAATGCCTTTTAATCCGATTCGGCGGCAGTGGGCATTTCCGTTTGAGCCATCCGTAGTGCCGGCGAAACTTCGCTCGATGGTGGGCCGAACCCCCGAACAACTCTTCGAAGTAGCGCTGGACTATGAGGCTAACCCTGAAACAATTCCCGAGGCGATTGAGACCTACGAGCGCATAGTCAACTTGGCGCCCGATTGGATCGAAGCTCACATCAACCTGGGCGTCGCTTACTACCAGACCGGTCAAATCTCGGACGCCCGTGACGCATTTCGCGTTGCAGTTGAACTCGATCCTCTCAACGGAATCGCTCGCTACAACCTTGGCTGCACGCTCGAAGAAATAGGTGAAGTCGACGAAGCCGTCGAACATCTGCGCCGCGCGGCGCGAGCGATGCCAGCACATGCCGACGTCCATTTCAACCTGGCGCTGGCCTATGAAAAACGGGGCGAACGCCGATTCGCGCGAGAACAGTGGCTCCTCTATCTTCGCTACGCTCCTTCAGGTCCCTGGGCTGATCAGGCTCGCGCTCGACTCAAGCAGTATGGTGGCCGCCCAAGGCAGTCTCCTCCGATTCCGTTCCGCCGCCCGCGCTGATTCCTGAGCGGTCACAAGAAGATGATGGCTATAAGTACCCGCTTACTACTTGTATCTCCGTTCTATTGACCTCACCTGCCGGGCCGGGTACCGTCGCAATAGGTTCCGGCCGGAGGCGGACGTTGACGGAGAATCTCGACTCAAACGGGGGTGGCGCCGAGAAGCGGCGCAGCACACGCGTGATGCATTCCGCCTCGATCACGATTAAAGGAACCGACACGCTTGGCCAGTTCTTTCGGGAATCAACGAAGACAGTTATGGTGAATTGCTACGGCTGCCAGTATCAGGGTATCCGCTATCCTGCTCCGAATTCCTCCATCATGCTGGAGGTGAGCCGCGGCGACTCTCGGCGGCTGCCGCGCGTGGTTCCGGCGCGAGTCATCTGGGTACGACGTCCTCAGGCGTACCGCACGCTCTATCATGTGGGGATTGAATTCGAAGTTCCTGGAAACGTGTGGGATATCGCGTTGCCACCGACGGATTGGTTTCCCTGTCCCGAGGATAAAGAACTGGTGATTCCGGTTGCGAGCGAAGAAAATATCGCGCATCCAAATCAGTTTGTACTGAGCGCATCGACGGTTGACGGCAAGGACTCCGGACGCTCCTCCGCTGAGTCGCCGAACGTGCTAGCTTCCTCAGCGTGCGCCACCGAGACATTATTGCTACCGGAAGGGCGTCCGGTCGTCGCTACTCAAGTGAATTCCGCCGCCAACAGTGCGGACGGTTCGGCTTCTGTCATGGAAATGGTGAAAATGTTCACCGCGCAAGCGGTGGCGCAAGAGATCGTGCGGATACGAGAGCTTATCGATGCCGAATTGCAAACCGCGATTCACAAGGCCTTTGATCGCCTAAGCGATCGTATTCAGGCGCCTCCGGTACAGCGGCACGCCACGGTTGAAAACGCCGCCACTTCGGAGACCTTGAACGAGGCTTCCGAGCAATTCGGCGAAGAGTCCGAATTGCCCGCTACCCCAAGCACGCGGCATACACCAGGGGAAGTTCGCCTAACTGCCAAAGAGCGACGCGCCGCGAAACGCGCTCAAAAAATGCAGAAGACCAAGCCCTGAAATATCAGATTCGCTCACACCCAGAGCTCCACAGAGACCTCCGCCTCAACTACTCCACGGTTCAACCCTCACCCGACACATGGTATTCTAGCGGCAACTGCGGTGAGCGTAGCTCAGCTGGTAGAGCATCGGTCTGTGGCACCGAGGGTCGCGGGTTCAAACCCCGTCGCTCACCCCATTCTTAACCAACCGTTCTCGCTGTGGGCTCCGCAGGATTCGTTAAGGCAACGAACTGACAGGAGACGAAGTTCCATGCACATTCCGAATTATCAGTTTAGGGCAACTCTGCTCGTTTCGACTCTCTGCTTTCTCATGCTCGGCGCCTGCCCACCAGTGCCAGCACAAACCACCGCTCCGCAATACAAAGTGGATCCTTCGTGGCCCAAGCAGTTGCCCAACAACTGGATTATGGGCCAGGTGGGCGGCCTAACGGTGGATCGTGAAAATCATATTTGGGTTTTGCAGCGCCCCAAGTCAGACACTGTGGACGAATTAGGGGCAGCGCAAACACCGCCGCGTTCGGAGTGCTGCGTTGCTGCACCGCCCATTCTCGAATTTGACGCGGAGGGGAACCTGCTGCGGTCGCTTGGCGGTCCAGGCCAAGGCTATGACTGGCCGATTTCTGAGCACGGCGTCTACATCGATAAAAAGGGCAACATCTGGGTCGCCGGAAACGCCCCGGTGGATCGCCAAGTGATCAAGTTCAGCCCCGATGGAAAATTCCTAATGCAAATTGGCCATCCCGCTCCCGCCACGCAGCCGGCTGATAGTTCGAGTCACGATTTATTGGGGCGTCCTTCAGGAATTGCTGTGGACGATGAGGCGCACGAGGTCTATATCTCCGATGGATATATGAACAAGCGCGTGATTGTTTTTGACTCTGAAACCGGTGCGTTCAAGCGTCTGTGGGGAGCCTACGGAAACCCGCCCGACGACGCTGATCCCGGCCCCTACAGCCCGGCGGCAACACCCGATCAGCAATTTCGGAATCCCGTCCACTGCGTTCATATCTCGAACGACGGGATGGTCTACGTATGCGATCGCACGAACAATCGTATTCAGGTCTTCACGAAGCAAGGTAAGTTCCTGAAGGAATTTTTTGTGCGTAAAGAAACGTTGGGCCAGGGATCCGCCTGGGACTTCGCATTTTCAACCGACGCTGCGCAAAAGTTCATGATTTTGGCTGATGGCGAGGACAACGTTTTGTGGATACTCGAGCGCGACAACGGAAATGTTCTGGGCGAGGCGGGCCATAGCGGCCGTAATGCCGGCCAATTCCACTGGCTGCACCAGATCGCCTCGGATTCGGGCGGCAACCTGTACACCGGCGAGGTTGATAACGCCAAACGCGTCCAGAAATTCGTGCTCGTTTCCGGCGACGAAGGTAAATCCAAGAAGAAGTAGGGATGGCTCTCCGGTTTCAGCGCTGCAAGGTTGAATAGTTCGGCTAGATGTATTGCTGTATTTCGCGGAGATTGCCGTTAGTAAATCATGTTTGTCTGATTTCACTTCTTCGCGAGGTTTTTGTGGCCCGCTCGGCATCCTCTATGACCCGAAAGCGTGAGATCAAAGAACGAGGCTCTTCGCAGGCCCGCAGAACGCCGACAAAAGGTTCGAGAGTGCTAATTCCGGCGCAAGCGAATGATGCGACGATTGAAATCGACGGCAACGAAGTAAAGCTCACCAATCTTCAAAAAATATTCTGGCCAAAACTCAAATTAACGAAACGAGACCTGCTCCAGTACTACGCGGACGTGTCACCGTGGCTCCTGCCGCATGTGCAGGACCGGGCTATGGTGATGAAACGTTACCCGAACGGAATTTCGGGAGAATTCTTCTTCATGAAGCGAGCACCGGAGTCGCGCCCCCGCTCGATTCCCGTCTGCTCGATCGAGCATCACTCCGGAAACGTGATCGATTTCCCAGTTGTGCAGAATCTTGCGACGCTGCTGTGGATCGTGAACCTGGGATGTATTGACCTGAATCCCTGGTACGCGCGCTGCGATGATGTCGAACGGCCCGACTACCTGCATTTCGATCTCGATCCCACACCCGGTGCTTCTTTCGCTCTCGTGCGCGAGACGTCCCTGGTTGTCCGAGACGCCTTGGCCGAAATTGACATCATGAGTTACGCAAAGACAACCGGCTCTCGCGGAATTCACGTCTACGTTCCCATTGTTCGTGGCCCCACGCAAAAAGAAGTATGGTCGTTTGCCAAGGCGCTTTCTGTCGAACTTGCTCGGCGTCATCCAAAATTGATCACCGCGGAATACCGCGTTGCAAAGCGCCCGCGCAGCCATGTACTCGTCGACTACAACCAGAACGCATGGAACCGGACTCTGGCGTCCGTCTATTCCGTCCGGCCAAAGCCGGAAGCCACCGTCTCAACACCGATTACTTGGCGGGAAGTGGAACGTGGCGTCGAGATGGGCGATTTCACCATGAAGACTGTGCCGCCCCGACTCGCCAAAATTGGCGACTTGTGGAAGCCGCTGCTCGAACAGAAGGGCCGCACGAATCTCGCGAGATTTGTATGACTCTCCCGCTCTCCAAAACCTACGCGCCGATGGAGGCGCAGCCCGCCGAAGATCTGCCAAAGGGATCTGAATGGCATTACGAGCCGAAATGGGATGGCTTTCGCTGCTTGGCATTTCGAGATGGCAACCGAGTTGATCTTGAATCCAAATCCGGTAAGCCATTGACCCGATATTTCCCTGAGCTCGTCGAAGCGCTCCGCGCTTTTCGGGCCATGCAGTTTGTGCTGGACGGAGAAATCGTCATTCCATCGGATGGGAATTTATCTTTCGACGATCTGCTCATGCGAATTCATCCGGCGGCCAGCCGAGTTGCGAAACTGAGTAAGGAGAGTCCCTGCCAATTCATTGTATTTGACCTGCTCGTCGACGCCTCTGGAAAAAACCTCGCAAATTTACCGCTGCGTGACCGGCGGCGAGTATTGGAAGCTTTCATTAAGAAATTCGCGAAAAAAAATGCGATCGTCGAGCTATCACCAATGACAAAAGACATCGTCCTCGCGCGAAAATGGTTCCATATGGGAATTGGGCTCGACGGGATCGTCGCGAAACGCGGTGACATGCCGTATCAAACCGGCGAGCGCACGGGAATGCAAAAGATCAAAAAACAACGGACCGCGGATTGCGTGGTGGGCGGTTTCCGCTATCTCGAGAAGAAACCTCTAGTCGGCTCGTTACTTTTGGGACTCTACGACAAACAGGGAAAGCTGAACCACGTTGGTTTTACTTCTTCCATCGCCAATGACGATAGGGCGCCGCTCACAAGAAAGCTGAAAGGAATGATTAAGCCGCCCGGCTTCACGGGAAAAGCTCCCGGCGGACTGAGCCGCTGGAGCACGAAACATTCGCTTGAATGGGAGCCTCTCGATCCGCGTCTCGTCGTCGAAGTTCAATTCGACCACTTCACGGGCGGGCGCTTCAGGCACGGCACAAAGCTTCTGCGTTGGCGGCCAGAGAAAGCGCCCACAAGCTGCACGATGAAGCAAGTGGAACGGGAAAACAAATCAGCGCTGGACTTACTCTAGCGATGTTCGAGAAGCGGCAGGTGAGACAAACTCTTACCAGGAATCGGCGGACTACTTCTTTTCCAGTTTCGCATCCAGATTAATTTCGCTGCCCGAAAGAACTCGCATGCTCCGAGTCCAGTCATGATAGCCGGGAAGCCGAACGCTTAACTCGTGCGTTCCGGCAGGCAATTCGAGGCTCGAAGGCGTCGATCCGATCATTTGTCCATCCAGATAAATTTCAGCGCCATCCGGCGTCGAACGAATGGCTACTTTGGCGGGCGCTGCCGTCGATTGATCGATCGACTTCAACTTTCCGTCTTCCAGCACAACCACCATGTTCGGGTAAGTCAGCCACGCTCGCCCTTGAAAACTCGTTTCGCGCTGCGGTGTTCCCATTGCGGCCACCACTTCGTCGCGTGTCATTCCCAAAGTCAGTTGCCCAGGGGCCATTGCGGGGCTAGATGGGGAAGGCGCGGGTGTAGCCGCGGCCGCAGCCGAAGGACCGGCGGCTCGCGCTACCGCAGTTCCTGTATAGTGCCCCTCTGGCGCGACCCAAGGATCAATCGCACGAAACACTTCGTCCTTATTCGCATTCACAAGTGTCTGCACTGGAAAATCGAAGGTGACTGCCGCCCATGCCCGTCCCGAACCCTTCTTATTGTTCATCAATTGCGCTGAAAGCAATGCCAGCGTCACGTTATCCTGCCCGATGGCGATACTGAAAACATAGAAGCGTTCGCCAACTGGAATCTCAATGTCATTGTTTCCGTGGTACAGCGTCGCAGTATCGCCATGAATCGAACTCGAAGCAATCTGGTTGCGATCGAACGAACCGTATAGCCCCGGCTTCTGGACCAAGACAATTGTTCCCGCCCGTCGAATCGCAGTCGCCGAGCCAACACCCATCATGCCTTTGCCCACAATCGAAAGCTGATAGGTTTGCGTCAGTACCTGCTCGAGCACGTCCCGGCCGTTGAAATCCGAAGCCTGCTGCTGAGCCCAAATTGGAAAAGAGGCAGACGCAGCCAGAAAAATGCCGGCCGCCACTATCAGAAGCAACTTGCCATTTCTCGGGCATGGCATGGTCGGAAGTATAAGACCGCTGAAGCATGCAAACAAGGTTCCCCTTTTCCTAGGCACCTGTTCTGTCGAATGGCAATTTTATCAATCGTCGCGGTTAAAAAAGTATGGCACGCTCCTGACGAACAACTTCCAATCGCCCCTCGATTTCAGCGAGCACCACGATGTAGGATACGTCGGATGATTCGAGGCCGAGTTGTTGTGTTGTTATTGTTTTTTCTCATCGCTCCCGCGGTAGCACGAGCCTGCGCCTGCTCAAAGGCGCCTCCTGGAATGTGCCCGGGCTTACAAAAGGATGATGTGGCGTTCGTCGGCACGGTTACCGCAGCCGAAAACGTGCCGCCCGATCCGAACGCGCCCACCGTCCCAGCAGTCGTTCGCTTCCATTTTCGAATCAGCGAACGGTTCGCAGGAGAAAATACAACCGAGGTTGATATTTTCGCTGGCGGCGAAGATGGTGATTGCGCCTTCTACTTCAAGCAAGGCGAGCAGTACCTCGTATTCCCCAACAAATCGGAGGACGGCCGCCTTTTCGCAACAATTTGTAGCGGCACGCGCCCGGCGTCTGAAGGCCGCGCCATAATCCCGCAACTACGCTCCATGCGCAACGGCAACCAAGTAGCTTCCGTCTTCGGTGTCTTGCGTCGCTCGGATCCCCCGATGCTCGCGCCGCCCGATGATCCCGAAGACCCTCTGCCCAATATTAAATTGAAGTTACGCTCGAAAGACGATCGCTTCGCCACCAGCACTGATGGCAGCGGTATCTACACTTTCTACGATGTCCATGCCGGCCAGTATCAATTCACGGCCAATCTTCCGGTGCGCATGGAACTCACGCAGAAAACGCTCAATGGCCCTCTGCCGACATTCAAGATTCCCAATGGCGCCTGTTACGAATACAACGTGGACGCGCTGCCTACCGGCCGGATTCACGGCAGCGTTCGCGGCCCGAATGGAAAGCCGCTGGCGAACGCTTCGGTGGAGCTCTATCGCGCCGGCGCGTATCAAGATTCGCGTCCCGGTCTCTGGGGTTTTCAAGGACCTAAGGGCGATTTCGAGTTTGATCACGTCGGCCCGGGCGAATACATCCTCGTTTTCAATCGGGGGAATCGCAAGGATCCGAATTCACCGTTTCCCCGAGCCTTCTACCCTGGTGCACCTGATCTTTCCACCGCCACGCCGATTACACTCAAGGACGGACAGCAACTCCTCAAAGCCGACATTCGGTTGAAGGAAGAAGACGGTTACCCAACGCGCGATATTCGCGTGAAACTGAAATGGAAAAACGGGCGTCCGCCTGGCGAGGTGTATGTGACCGCGAAAGCGGCTGACGGCGAAAATCCTGCCGCGCGAAAGATCGGCGAAGATGTCTACGCATTCACACTGCTCGAATCAGCAAAGTACACGATTTCAGCCTGGGAAGATCTCGATCCTTCCCGCCGCAACATCCGTCATGGCGCCGATGATGCCTGCGCAGATCCTTCTCGCATGGATTCCCCCGCTGTCGCGGTCGATGGTTCCGATGCCGATACGAAAGAAATCACGCTCACCCTCGTGCCTCCGGAATGTCCAGCGGCTCCACCCCAGCCTTCCACCGAAACTCCCACCACTCAGTGAGTTCTTCAGTGCGCGCTTTTTGATTCGGGAGGGCTGGCAGGCCCTTCTCCCTTCACATAATGCGCGTACCAAAAAAGATATCGCTCATACAGATCCTTTATAAACGAAGGCCGCACGAAATCGTGATACTCGCCGGGATAAACCACCAGCATCGTCGGCACGCCCAGCCTCTTCAAACTCTGATACATCAGCTCGCTGTTGACGATGGGGACGTTTGAATCCACATCGCCGCCCAACACCAGCGTCGGCGTCGTGACTTCTTTCACGCGACCGAACGGCGACAACTTTTCCCACAACGCGCGATTTTCCCACGGCAACCCGAGTTCATACTCCCAATGACGCGAATAAAGATCGGCGCCATAGTTCACGATATAAAGAAATTCGCCCGCATTTGAAATGGCCGCTTTGAACCGATGCGTTTGCGTGATGATGAAGTTCGTCGAAATCGCGCCGTAGGAGTGCCCGCCCACCGCCAGCTTCTCGGGATCAGCAATTCCCTGAGCCAGAACATAATCCACAGCCGCCATATCGTCTTCATAATCCTTGTGACCCCAGTCCGCAAAAATCGCTTTGCAGAACTCCTCGCCGTACCCGGCGGATCCTCGTGGATTCGGCTGAACCACCGAATAACCATTCGCCGCGAGAATCTGAGCGCGAAAATCGAATTCAGCCTGATGACTGAGCGTCGGTCCGCCGTGCAGCCACAGGATGGTCGGATACTTCCTGCCCGCCGTGTAACCGGGCGGCTTGATCACGAATGCAGCCACCGCGGTGCCATCCTTGCTCTTGAAGTGAACGTAATCTACCGCGCCTAGCTCGATTCCTGCCATCGCCTCGTCATTCACTTTGCTCAGCCGCCGCAGTTCCCCTTCCACCGGCAATAGATATGCCTCATCGGGTTGGTTCGAGGTCGATAACGTAGCTGCCACCGATCCATCCCGGCTGATTGAATAAAATTCCACCTTACGTCGCCCCGCGATAGGGCGCGTAATTTCGCCTCCATTCGGCGCCACACGCAAAAGATTCTGCGTGCCTTCATCTTCCGCAATGAAGTAGATCCACCGGCCATCTGGCGAAAAACGCGGCACATTCACCTCGCGATCCAGATTCTGGGTCAAAATTCGCGGCTCGCCGCCAGTTGCAGGCACCACCGCAAGGTGATAGGTCGCGTACCAAAATAGCTTCGGAT
>Ga0209525_1000103_pt1 | contig 26820 bp, 20 predicted proteins | sample JacPin_JW_Ref_O1_FD_187958 | JGI IMG/M metagenome (GOLD analysis project Ga0209525, IMG submission 187958) | Forest soil microbial communities from Algoma, Ontario, Canada - Jack Pine, Ontario site 1_JW_Ref_O1 (SPAdes) (version 2) | ecosystem: Environmental > Terrestrial > Soil > Boreal... | reverse complement strand
GTGATTTGGTCGGCGTGGGACTGGAGCATTTCGACGCCGGTGGCGGGGCGGCCGTCGGTGTGCTGCGCGGATTCGATGTCGATGACGAGATAGTCTTCGTCGAGCCATTTTTCCGAGGGCTTGATGAGGACGGGGCGGAAGCGGTCGAGGCGAGCGCGCAGGAGTGCTTCGGCGGCCTGTTCGACTTCGGGGGCGTTCATCCAACGATAGGTTTGGACGCAGAGGGAATTGAAATCGCATTTGAATTCTGTGGCGAGTTCGATGTCTACCACGCCGAACCAGTAGTACTTGATTCGAGCTTCGAGTTTTTCGCCGCTGGAGAGCGTGACGGGACCTGCGGATTCGACGATGGGGGCGTGCTGCTGCGTTTGCGCGTATTCGGGGCTGCGGTGCGTGAAGGCGGGGGAGCGCGGAGTGGCTTCGGGGCCGAGGATGACGCGCAGTTTTTCCATTTCGATGGCTTCGGCGACGTCGAAGAAGCTGAGGATGCGGAGAAAACCTTGCAGGATCATTGGCTAGAAGCGGCCCTCCGAGTCCACTTGAACAACTGAAGGACAATCGTACACCATGGCATCGGCAGGCTTGCTGGGGGAAGTGGCGAATCTCAAATTTAAAATTTCAGATTTCAAATGAGGCGGGGACGGAGTGGAATTTAAATTTCGGGCGGAGATTGGAATCGATGTCGTCGGGTGGAAAATTCTGGTGAGGTGGCGAACCGAAGGAACGATAGCGTGGAGGTGCCAAGTTCGCTTGGACTAGCTGAGGCAAAAGCGCACAAGGCCCTTCCTGCGTCAGGACAAGCATGAGTGCCCTTCGTGCCTCAGGGTAAACCTGTGCCACTGAGTGCGAGCCTCGGGGCTGACCGTGCGAGCGGAATTTATTTATTTGCTTGCTGCGGTCATCTGCAGCGCTTTTTCGGGTGAGGCGTCGAATACGGCTTTGTGATCGTTGCTGCAGAAGTGGTAGGTGTGGCCCTTGTAGATCGAGGTGGGGGCTGATTTTTCGTCTATGTCCATGCCGCAGATCGGGCAGGTTAGGTTGGTGGTGGATTGGACTTGGGCGTAGATGGCGTTGGATGCGCCGGTGGCGTCGAGCCAGCCCTGACCCTGGTATTCCATATTGAGGGCGGTGCGCATTGCCTGGTCGCGGCCGTAGTAACGCTCGACTACGCGCAGGGCCAGATCCATGCCGGAAGTGAGGCCGCCGGCGGTGGCGATTTTTCCTTCTTCGACGAAGCGAAAGCCGCGCTTTACGTGAATGTCGGGATACTGCATGGCGAGGTCGGTGTAAGCGTAATGGTGCGTGGTGGCGGATTTGCCGGAGAGTAGGCCGGTCTTGGCGAGGACGAAGGCGCCCGTGCAGACGGACATGGTGACGTCGGCGGCTTTGGAGGATTCGCGAATCCAGCGGTACATGGCTTCGTTATCGCCATTCTGTGCGGGGATTACGATTATTTTCGGCTGCGGCGCATTTTCGAATGTGTAGTTGGGCAGGATTTTCATGCCGCCTGAGGTTTCGACGGGCGCGTCTTTTTCGGCAATCGTGTAGAGGTGGAATCCGCTTTTGCCGTCCATTGGCGATGCGTCTTGAAAAACTTCCCAGGGGCCGCAAAAATCGATTACGACGGCGCCGTCGGAGATGGCGAAGGCGACGGGGATTTTGCCGGTGGCGGGCGGCGCGAGCGTCGAGGGGGCGTTTCCGGGCTGCGATTGGCCGGGCTGGTTTTCTTTCTGGGCGTGCCAAGAGAATGGAAGCGTTGCCGCGCATCCGAGAAATGCCGAGCTTTGGAGTAGCTGCCTGCGGGTGAGATTGTGTCGCGCCATAGTGCTCCTTATTTTGCTGCGTTTTTTTTTGCTGACTTGGTTCCGGTCGCTCTAACGGCTCACGCTAGACTATATCGCGACGCGGTGTAGTGTGCAGTTTTGATTCCATTGTGGTGGGTGGCGCAAGTTTTTGTTTTTGAGGGAATTGTAAACTCGGAGCAAGGTGGAGTCCGGCAGGTTATTGTCCGGTCGTGGGACGGATTGTCGCGGTTGCGGACAGGATTGCTCGAGCGATTGTAAGGTTGGAGCGGACTTTCAGGTGAGTGAGCTAAGGGAAGGCGCACAGGCAGGAGTGCCTGTGCCACTAAAGGCTAAGAGAACGCAATCGGGGCGGGCGGCAAGCATTGACGATTCCTCTAGGTTAGTTACGTTGGCGCAGGCTGAAGCCTACGCTACTTTTACGCGCGGACTTCCCAGGTGTCGCCTGCGCGGAGCAGCTTGGCTAGATCGCCTTTGCCTTTTTTGGCTTGGACGTCGCGGATTTGTTGGGTGATCACGTCTTCGTAGCGCGGGACGTCGTTCCACTGGCGCAGGACACCGATGGGCGTGGGGAAGCCGGGGCGATGTTCCATGTGGCTGAGCATGAAGGCGTAGGCGGCGCGAGGGTGGTGCTCGTCGTGGACGAGCAGATCCTTTTCGGTGAGGCCGTTGCCATTGCCGAGGTGGACGACTTCCAGGTCGAAGCCGTTCATGCGGATGCCTTTGTCGCGATTCTTCCCGAAGATTAGCGGCTTGCCGTGCTCGAGGTGAACGATTTGTTCGCTGCGAGCGTCTTTTTCGGTGAGCGTTTCCCATGCGCCGTCGTTGAAGATGTTGCAATTCTGCAGAATTTCGATGTAAGCCGCGCCTTTGTGAGCGGCGGCTTTCTTAAGAATTTCTTTCAGGTGCTGCTGAAAGACGTCGACGGTACGGGCGACGAACGTGGCTTCCGAGCCGATGGCGAGCGAGATGGGATTGAACGGGCGGTCAGCTGTGCCGTAGGGAGTGGATTTTGTTTTCTTGCCGATTTCAGATGTGGGTGAATACTGGCCTTTGGTGAGACCGTAAATTTTATTGTTGAACATGAGGACTTTGAGGCCGACATTGCGGCGCAGCATGTGGATGGTGTGATTGCCGCCGATGGAGAGGGAATCGCCGTCACCGGTGGCGATCCAGACGTCCAGATCGGGGCGCGTGAGTTTTACGCCGGTGGCGATGGCTGGGGCGCGGCCGTGGATCGTGTGAAAGCCGTAGGTATTCATGTAATAGGGGAAGCGGCTGGAGCAGCCGATGCCGGAGATGAAGACGAATTTTTCGCGCGGGACACCGAGTTCAGCGAAGACGGCTTGGGTGGCGGCGAGGATGGCGTAGTCGCCGCATCCTGGGCACCAGCGGACTTCCTGGTCGGTTTGGAAATCTTTTTTTGTGTAGACGGGTAAAGTGGCCGTTGTCATTTTGCGTTTCCTCTTTGGACCTCAGCGGCTAAAGCCGCTTGCCTTCTTTGTCGGTCGCGGCACGGTTGCCCTTCGTGCCTCGGGGTAAAAAACCGTGCTCTGACATAACCAAATTCACATGCCGCACAAGCAAAGTGCCCTGACGTAAAACCTTACTCCAGGATTTCGTCGATCTTTTGTTCGATTTCGGATTGCTTGAAGGGCTTGCCTTGGATTTTGTTGTAGCCCTGGGCGTCGACCAAAAATTTGGCACGCAAGATCATCACGAGTTGGCCCATGTTCATCTCGGGGACGAGGACGTGCTTGTAACGCTTCAGCACGTCACCGAGATTGCGCGGGAGCGGATTCAGGTGGCGCAGATGAACGTGGCCCACGGACTGGCCTTTTTCACGGGCTGTTTTCAGTGCGGCGGTGATGGGGCCATGCGTCGAGCCCCAGGCGACGATCAGGAGATCGCCTGACTGATCGCCTGCGGGCACGGCGTCGGGAATATCGTCGGCGACGGCTTCGACTTTCGCTGCGCGGAGACGAACCATGCGCTCGTGATTGAGCGGATCGTAGTTAATGTTGCCGGTGACGTCCTGTTTTTCGATGCCGCCGACGCGATGCTCGAGACCGGGCGTTCCAGGAATGGCCCATGGCCGCGCGAGCGTTGTGGGATTGCGGCGATACGGATGAAAATCTTCGGTGTTGGTTTCGAAATGCACCGGAATCTCGGGAAGTTCGGAGAGATCCGGAATTTTCCAGGGCTCGGCGCCGTTGGCGAGATAGCCGTCAGAGAGAATGATGACGGGAACCATGTATTTGATGGCGATACGGCTGGCTTCGAGTGCGATCCAGAAGCAATCGCCCGGCGAGGAAGGCGCGACTACGGGAATCGGAGCTTCAGAATTTCTGCCGAAGAGCGCTTGCAGAAGATCGGCTTGCTCGGTTTTTGTGGGGAGGCCAGTGGAAGGGCCGCCACGCTGGATGTCGCAAATCACGAGCGGAAGTTCGACGGCGACGGCGAGGCCGAGAGCTTCGGTCTTGAGAGCCATGCCGGGGCCGGAAGTGGTAGTGATGCCGAGTGCACCGGTATAAGCCGCACCGATGGCTGATGTGATGGCGGCGATTTCGTCTTCGGCTTGAAAGGTGATTACGCCGAAATCCTTGTACTGCGAAAGCTCATGGAGAATATCCGATGCCGGCGTGATGGGATAGGAGCCGAGGAAAAGCGGGATGCCGGCTTTGTCCGATGCAGCAACGAAACCCATCGCGAGAGCGGCGTTACCGCTGATGTTGCGATACGTGCCGGGCGAAAGTTTTGCCGGGGGAATTTCGTAGCTGATCTGAAACGCTTCGGTGGCTTCGCAATAGCTGTAGCCGGCCTGCATGGCCAGACGGTTGGCGGCGACGAGTTGCGGCTTGCCTTTGAATTTGTCCTCGAGGTAGCGGAGGGTGGCGTCCATCGAGCGGTTGTAGAGCCAGTAGCACATGCCGAGCGCGAAGAAATTTTTGCAGCGGTCCATGCTCTTGGCATCGAGGCCGAGTTCCTTGAGAGCCGCGCGGGTGAGCTTGGTGAGTTCGACAGCGAACAGGCGATAGCCGTCGAGCGAATGGTCTTCGAGCGGGCTTACGCTGATTTGCGCTTTGCGCAGGTCGTTCTCTTTGAAGTTGTCGAGGTTGACGATCAGGATCCCGTTGGTGCGCAAATCGGGCAGATTCATTTTGAGCGCGGCGGGATTCATGGCGACGAGAACGTCAACTGCGTCGCCGGGCGTATAGACATCGCTCGAAGAGAAGTGAACCTGGAATCCGCTGACCCCGGGAAGCGTGCCGGCCGGGGCGCGAATCTCGGCAGGGAAGTCGGGGAACGTGGCCAGATCGTTTCCGTACAGCGCGGCCGTATTCGTGAACTGGCTGCCGGTGATTTGCATTCCGTCGCCGGAGTCACCGCAGAAACGGATGCAGGCTTTATCGATTACTTCGCGCTTTCGGCGCGGTACTTCCGTTATGGTCGTTGACATAAATTCTTAGAATCCCCAGTCATGGATGAGGCAAATAACAGCGGGATATGAACCCTTTCTTCCCAAGTGCAGCCGAAGTGCCTGATAAATTGTTCCGATTGAAAATCCTAGCACAGCGGGACGACTAGGGTGACGAAAATCCGAATCGTGGCGTGACGTTATGAGCATCGAGAGCATGCTAATAAGTGAGATGCGGAAATTCTGTGACGCGTATACCTTGCGGGTGTGACGGGCGGCACCGATTTGGCACGTCGAGCGAGGGAAATCTACTGGACCGGGTCGCACAAAAGACGATCGCGGTGTGGGCAGCGCTGGATGCGCTGCGCTCAGCATGACAGCAGTGGAACTAACTTTTTGGCTTTTTCGAGTTGGCGCCAGATTCGACGTAGGGTTTGAGGCGCTCTGCGATGAAATGACGCCAGACTCCGTCGACGAGTTGAGCCGTTTTCTCGTCGATTTGGCCAGTGATATTTACGGTGACGCGAAGTTTCGTGCCTGCGGGATCGGGTAGAAATTCGTAGGTGGTCACGCTGTCGATTGCCATTCCTGAGAAACCGAGAGGGCCGGTGAAGCGGAGGATTTTGCCACGGTCGGCGTAGATGACGAGGGCGTGTTGGGCGCCGTTCCCGGCGTCGTCAAAAATTTCGCAGAAGCAGCCGCCCGGTTTCGCTTCAATGTAAAGCTTCTTGGGATGTTCAGACATGTGGTGATCCCACCAACCGCTGATGTCGCCGGTGGCAGCGTCATAGACGGATTCTGGTTTGGCGGCGATGATGACTTCCTGCTGGATTTGAAATGCGGAGGTTTTGATTTCTTTTGTTTCGGCGTGGAGAGCGGGGACCAGAGTGCATAGCAGCAGCGACGCGGCCGGTAAAAACATGGCGACGGATTGTTTTATTGAGGTGGTTATCGAGCTTGTCATCGAAAAAATCTCCTCAGTTTTGATTGAATGCGGTTCGTTTGCCGAATTTCCGTACATCCTACTATTAAACGGATTCTGAGAATCCTTTAGCTGGAAGAGACGGAGACAGCTTGATCCGTCCACACGAGAGAGTGTGGCTCGGGCGTACAAAAGAACGCCGTCGGCGTTTCCTTGTATTGGAGCGCGACGCAGCTGCCGAGTTGTGGCGCAGGCTGAAGCCTACGCTACTGGGAAGGCGTCGTCGTGGCTACCGTGGCCTAAGATTTTGGAGTTGTTTTCTGGGCGCGAGTTGTTGACACTTGTCGCGCAGCACCAGCCGCTGTTCGTCCCTTGGACGCAATCCAAAACTCCCCGAAGGAGAAGAGATGAATTTCGTGCGTTTTTGCCTCGCGGTAGGACTGTTGTCGTTTGTGGCGTCGGTGGTGCGTGCCGATACGCTGGTGCTCAAAAATGGAGATCACCTGACGGGTACGGTGGTCAGTTCTGATGGGAAAGAACTGACGTTCAAGACCGATTTCGCCGGCGAGATCAAAGTGAAATGGCCGACGATTGCCGAGGTGAAATCCGATAAGCCGCTGTATGTGGTGACGCCCGACAAAAAGACGGTGAGCGGAGACGTGACGACGGAGGGCGGGAACCTCGTGGTGCATACGAGAGACTCAGGCGCTCTTCCGGTGCCGTACGGGAATGTGACAACGGTCCGGTCAGAGGAAGCGCAGGCGGCGTATGAGGCGAGCCTGCATCCCGGAATTCTGGAAGCCTGGAAGGGGGGCGCCAGCCTCGGATTTGCGCTGGCTCGCGGGAACAGCGAAACCACCAACTTGACCACGGGATTTACGGCGGATCGGAAAACTCTGCACGATGAGATCACGCTCTACTTTACTTCTCTCTATTCAAGCAACGATCTGCCGGGCGGAGGCACTACGGCGAATTCGATTGTGGCGGGAGCTCGTTACGATCGAAATTTGACGAAACGGATTTTCGTTTTTGGTTCCGCGGATTACACGCACAACGAACTGCAAGGCCTCAACCTGAGGTCGATCTACTCGGGTGGGCTCGGCTATCACCTGATCAGCACGGACAGGACAACTCTGGATTTGCTGGGCGGCGTGAACTACACGCGTGAGACGTATAGCGGTGCGACGAACGGCGGGGGTGTGGGCACCGAGCGGAACCTGGCGGGAGTGACGACGGGTGAAACTTTCATGCACAAATTCGGTTCGACGACTGTGGTTACGGAGCAATTCTATTTCTATCCTGACCTGACGAATACGGGGGAGTACCGGTTCGCGCTGGATGCGGCCTCGGTGACGAAAATTAACAAGTGGTTGGGGTTGCAGATCGCAATCAGCGATCGGTATGTGAGCAATCCGCCGATTGTGGGGACGAAATCGAACGACGTGATTTTCTCGACGGGAATTAATTTCGCGTTCACGCACTAGCACTAACGACAAGCAAGTCTGAGAAACCGCCCGTTGGAGAGAGCGAAATGAATAGCTCCGGCGCGAGCTGAATCTCTGCGAGCAGCTCGCGCATCCGACAGGGGCATTTTGAAGGTCATTCGGGACTGTTTGTAGTCAGCGAAATCGCGACAGGAGAAAGAGACGATGGCGAAGATGAAAGCGGTGCAGGTGCCGAAGGCGGGTGGAGATTTTGAAGTGGTGGAGCGCGAGATTCCGCAGCCGGGAGCGGGGCAGGTTCGGATCAAGGTGCAGGCTTGCGGAGTTTGCCACAGCGACGTTCTGACGAAGGAAGGCGGATGGCCCGGTCTCACGTATCCGCGTGTGCCGGGGCATGAAGTGGCGGGCGTGATTGACGAGGTGGGCAGCGGCGTCACGGCGTGGAAGAAGGGAGAGCGAGTGGGAGTGGGTTGGCACGGCGGTCAGGATGGAACGTGCTTGCAATGCCGGCGCGGAGATTTTGGCAACTGCGCGAATCTGAAGGTGTGCGGAATCGCTTACGACGGCGGTTATCAGGAATATATGGTTGCGCCGGTGGAGGCCCTCGCGCACATGCCGGAATCGCTCGATGCGGCGGATGCGGGCCCTCTGATGTGTGCGGGAGTTACGACCTTCAATGCGCTGCGCCACAGCGGTGCACTGCCGAGCGACCTGGTTGCCGTACAGGGAGTGGGAGGACTTGGCCACCTCGGAATTCAGTTTGCTCAAAAATTCGGCTATCGAGTGGCGGCGATTGGCCGCGGGCCGGAAAACGCGGCGCTCGCGAAGAAGCTCGGGGCACACGTGTACATCGATAGCGCGGCAACCGATGCTGCGGCGGAATTGCAGAAGCTTGGGGGAGCGCGCGTGATTCTGGCTACGGCACCCAGCTCGAAGGCGATGTCCGCTTTGATAAATGGATTAGGCGCAAATGGGAGGTTGATGGTGGTTGGTGCGACCATGGATCCGATCGAGGCGACTCCGATTCAGTTGATCGTGAACATGAGAAGCCTGCAGGGATGGGCGTCAGGAATACCGACGGACTCCGAGGATACGCTGCGATTCTCGGAGATGACGGGTGTGCGGCCGATGATCGAGAAGTTCCCGCTGGTCAAGGCTGCCGAAGCGTATGCACGGATGATGAGCGGGAAGGCGCAATTTCGGGCCGTGCTGACGATGTGAGGCTGCAGTTGCGAAATGAGTGACGCGGCGCTGCAACGCCAGAAACTTAACTCTACGGGTTGATTGAGATCGGGCTGTCGGCGATCACGTCGAGAGTGCTTTCTTTCACCAGATAGGCGTCCGCTTTGATGGAGTCGGCTGGGCCGTTGTGGGTGAAGGTGGCTGAGCCTACTTCGTCAACGGGCATGCTGACGTCTTTTCCTGGGCCGACGACTTTGTAGATGCTCTTGCCGGGGGGAACGATGAACCGGATCGAAACGGCTTTCAGTGAGATTCCAGACACGGGGGATACGACGAGCACACCGGCGATGTCATGTTCCGAGGTGTTTGTGAAACAGTAAGATTCTTTGGGCGCGTGGATGCTCTGGTCCGTATCGACGGTGAAGATCTTGAAATCGCTGAAAGTGAGGGTTCGATAAAAGCGGCGTTCGCGCCCGTCAAAATATACTTCGACGGATTGGGGAAGCCAGAGCTGCTGTTTGTGCGAATGAAAGCTGACCGAGCCGTAGTTGATAATTTCCAACTGCTTCTTGAGGCCGACGGCGGGGATCGGTTTTACCAGCTCTGATTCGAGCCCGAGGACCTGGTAGGTAGCGGCGTCGATCCAAGCGCGTCCTTTTAGATCGAAAGGATAGAAACCGTTGAAGGTGCGATAGCCGCCGATGCGGCTGGGGCGATCGTTGCGCTGAATGAAATAGACCTGCCAAGCCGGACGGCCTTTCCGATTTCCCAAGCCCTCACATTTGAAGTTGTAATCTGAAGCCAGCAGCGGATGAAATAGCAAAGCAACAGCGGGAACGCCCTCGGTGGCGATGCCTCCGGGGAAGCGGCTTCGGTCGAGGCTTCCGTTACGGTATTCGTCGAGGCTGAAAAGGCCATTGTCAATGTTGGTGACTACGGCGATGTATTCGAACGTTCGCGATTGAGGCGGCAAGCGGTGACCGTTAAAGTCGATCGGATAGTGATTTACATGCTCGGTGGCGCTGAATTTCTGAAGATTCGCAACGAATTCCTTGGTTCGTTCGCTGACGCCGGCTAACACGGCGGGCAAATCACAAGATATGCCGACTGCGACATCGGGCTTGGATGCATCGACGCCCGGAGGAGCCCATTCGAGATGGGGCTCAAGAGTTTCCGCGGGAGCTGGTTCGGTCTTCGCCCGATTTATTTCTTCGCCTGTGGCTGAGACTGGTTTTGGGTTCGAAGGTTGAGAGCCGGTAGACGGGAGATCCGGCTTCATGATCAGAAAAAGTGTCTGGGCGCTCTTGCCGGACTCAATATCAATCGTTTGTTTCACCGGCGCGAAGCCAGGAGCGGACGCTTCAATCGCGTAGATGCCGGGCGGGAGGGCGGAGTAGACGGTTTCGCCCTCAGATTCCGATTTCATGCCCGATAGTTCCGAGCCTTCGTGAGTGACGACGCGCAGATTGGCTGTGCCGGCGAAAGCAGAATCGTCTTGGGTCCGGATGCGAACCTTCAGCGTGGCAGTGCCGACGAGAGCGCTTGGGGTGTTGCCAGGGGTCTCCGGGGGTTGCGGAGCCGCCGCGCCATTCTTTTCCGATATCGCTGGGCGAGCAGGATCCGGATTCTTGGTTGAATCTGGCTGCGAGGGTCGAGCGCTGGGTGATGGATTCGAGGTGGGAGACGCCTTGTCTTTAGTTTGGGGATCGCTCTGAGTGGCGGTATCGGGGTTCAGTCTAGCCTTTTTGACCTCTTGCGCGTTTTGAGATGCGCGGAGGATTGATGGCGACAATTGGAGAGCTAACAGCGGAACGAAAATGAAAACGAGATGCCGGGACACCGGAACCTCCACCACTTACCGCGATCTCCTGCTGAATGGTGCACTTCGACTCGGTTTTGTTACAGCCGAGCTGCGAAATCTTCTCTATTTGTCCGTGCAGGAACTACCGACCCCACCCAGGTCGGCTCATAACCCAAAAGCTACGCTGGGAAGGAATCTAACTCCGAGTGGCCACGAGATGCAATGTCGAAGATGGAAGACGTAAAGCGCTGTCTTCGGGAATTACCTGCGGTCCCCTCTGAAGAGTAGAGGGTCCTAGAAAGCGAGTTATTTCGACGGGCAGGTGCACCTGTACTTAGAGGTAAGTGACCACCTGTCTTCTAGTACTATTGACTTTCGCTTTTAGTTCGCCTATCTTCGCTAAGCTGATAAAAGGCCCCTGGGGGTTGCGATGACGTTAACGAAGAGGCAGAAGGAAGTTCTGAACTATCTTGTTGCGTTCATGAACAAGAACGGCTATTCGCCGAGTTTTGAGGAGATTGCGCGCGCTCTGAAGCTTACGTCACTCGCTACCGTCCACAAGCATCTCTCGACGCTGGAAAAGAAGAACTACATACGGCGCGGCTACAATCAGAGCCGGTCGATTGAGGTGGTTCAGCTTCCCAAACCGGTTCGCGAACAGGTGCTGGATCGCCACATCATTGAGTTGCCGTTAGCTGGAAGGATCGCTGCGGGAAGTCCGCTGGAAGCCGTAGAAGATAAGGAGACGATCTCGCTGGCCGATTTTGCGCGCGGGCAGAACACGTTCGTGTTGCAGGTGAAGGGCGAATCGATGCGCGAGGATCATATTCTCGATGGCGATTTCATCGTGGTAGAACAGACACAGGTGGCGAATCCGGGTGAGATTGTGGTGGCGCTGGTGGGAGAAGACGAAGCGACCGTGAAGCGATTCTATCGTGAGCCGGGCGGGAAGATTCGTTTGCAGCCGGCGAATTCGCAGATGTCGCCTATTTTAGTGGCAGCCACAGACGTGAGAATTCAGGGACGCGTGGTCGGGGTTCTGCGGAAGTATTAACTTCCCTGGAGTGATAATTCGGCGATATTGTCGGGTTCACGCGCTGATTTTCCTCTTCTTAATTCTCGCGCAGTGTTGAGTTGGCTCTCCGAACACAGTTGTTTCAATTTGGGTTGCCATTCTTTGCCTGCGGGACTACATTCGGGACTCCCAGTCATTCTACTTTCAGCGAGACCAGGCCCAAGGAGGGTAAATGTGGGGAGATAAAAAAACGGAGACTCCGGCAAAGACTCCGCTCCCGCAGCAGTCCAAGCCTTCGACACTATCCGCAACACCAATTACCGGGGAGGTAAAAACAATGGCACCACTTGATTCTCCATATCCTGCGACGACGTCGAGCGGCGGCACGGCTCGTCTGGGAGCAAGTTTGCACGTGAAGGGCGAAATCACCGGCAATGAAGATCTCCATATAGACGGCACCGTCGAAGGTCTTGTTCATCTCGAGGACCGAAAGCTAACGATTGGCGCCAGCGCGAAAGTGACAGCCGACATCATTGCGCGCGAAGTGGCGGTGTTTGGAAACGTGAAGGGCAATCTGAGAGCGCGCGACCGTATTGAGATCAAGAAGGACGGTTCGGTGGTCGGGGATTTGACGACCGCGCGGATCATGATCGAGGACGGCGCGTACTTCAAGGGCTCTATCGAGATCGACAAGACCGGCGACGCGTCGTCCAGCAGCGACAGCGATCTGGACAAGCCGGCTTATACGCGCTCAATGCGGACGGCTTCGAGCACTTCGTCAGACTAACTGCGGCGGCACGGCCGGTTCGGCGGAACCGGTCGGCGGCTCTAAGATTCCGGGGCGGGCCAGAGGGTGTGGCTCGCCAGCCGGGTTTTTCTTCTTGCGCTCCCCCTTGCCAACTACTCTTCTTCTGCCATTGTTGTTATTTAAAGCAGTCGACCTGCTCCTTTACCAACTAAAGATTCGAATACAACTGATGCTTACAGCCAGGGTTCAAAGCTGGTATTGCCGCGAGTCTTTCAGCGCACTTAGGGGTGTACTTGTGAATCGAGCTGCGGGAATGGTGTGGGTGACGATACTTTGCGCGGTGCTGGCGGCATGCGGCGGCGGAGGAAGCAAGGGCGGCAGTCAAGTGCTCACCGTTTCGCAGACGACGCTTACTTTTTCGGCTGTATTCGGCATCGCGAACGATCCCGCTCCCGCAATGGTGAACGTAACGAACACGGGCACCGGCGGTGCGCTCAATTTTACAGCGACCAGCGATTCGAGCTGGCTGATGGTGGCGCCGGCAAGCGGAACGACGGCCGGGACATTAACAGTCACAGCTGTGCTGGGGAGCCTGGCGGTCGGCACCTATGCGGGCCACATTACGGTAACCGCGACAGGCGCTCAGGGTTCGCCGGCAACGATCACCGTGACGTTCACGGTGAATCCCCAGGCTGCAAACACTCCTTTCTGGCCGCAATGGGGTAGCAACCCACAACACACCGGCATGGTGAGCGTGGCCGGGCAGGGCCTGGCGAATAAGCTGGCGGATATTGTCTACGATCCGTTCATCGCTCAGGAGAAGGCGGAACTCGGTGGCGAGCTTGTGGTTCACGAACAGACTCCTGTGATTGATGGGAACGATGTCTACATGGTGCTGAAAACCGGGACTTACAATTCGTGCAATCCGGTTGGGAACTGGCAGACCGGAGCGACGTGCGGGCCAAATAGTTGGAACTCGATGATATGGAACGAGCGCCGGTATACATGGACCAACGGTCAATTGGCGACAATATGGACATTTCAGAGCGATTGGGTTCCGGAGCCGAACGCAGTGAACTTCAATATAGGGTTCGGTGGACTTCAAGGATGGGAACCGGTATTTCATCCGATCGAGGCAAACAATTTCATTTACGTGCCTGGCGCCGCGGGTACCCTGTGGAAAGTTGATAAGACGGCGGGGACGAGCACTTCGCATATCAATCCCTTCAGCGGCGTGAACGGAGTTACGCCGGCCAACACGTTCGTTTCGGGGCCGCTTTCGGCGGATTCGAGCGGGAACCTCTATTACAACGTGATCCAACTCAACGTGACGGGTGGCAATCCGTGGAATTCAAATGACGTCGGAAACGCGTGGCTAGTGAAGATTACGCCGAACGATTCCGCAACGAAAGTGACTTACGCGACGCTGGTGCCGAATGCGCCGCCTGGCAATTCGATGTCGTGTCCGGGCACATTCGCATCGGCGCCTAACGCGGGAACAACGCTTCCGTGGCCGCCCAGTTCAGGTTCGACTGCGCCGTTCTTTCCAGGCCCGTGCGGCTCGCAGCGGCCTGGAATCAACATTGCTCCTGCGATTGCAGCCGATGGGACCATTTACACGGGGAGCAGGGCGCACTTTGATGCGATGGTCAGTTATCTGGTGGCAGTAAATTCGAACTTGACGCCGAAGTGGGCGGCTTCGTTGCAGAACGTTCTGAACGATGGCTGTGGCGTGATTGTGGCGATCGGACCGACGACCGGAACTCCGAACGCTTGCCGTGTGGGAACCACGACGGGAGTGGATCCCACGACAAATGCGATGGGGTCCGGATCGATTGTCGATCAGGCGTCGTCTTCGCCGACGGCACTGCCGGATGGATCGGTGGTGTTTGGCGCGCTTGATAATTACAACGCGGAGCGCGGGCATCTATTTCATTTCGATTCGGCGGGGAATTTCTTAAATGCGTTCTTCTTTGGATGGGATTCGACGCCCGGTGTGTGGATGCACGGGCAGACCTATTCGATTGTGATCAAAGACAATCACTACAATGCCCCGCAGTATTGCTTCCTGAATAGCCCGGTATGCCAGTCGTTGCCGCCGGGCCCTTATTACATCACGCAGCTCGATCCAAACATGAACATCGAGTGGAAGTTTCAGAACACCACCGTTGACGCGGTCCACCCCAATGGCTATGAGTGGTGCATCAACATGCCGGCGATCGATTCAAGTGGAAATGTGTATGTGAACAGTGAGGATGGGAATATTTATGTGCTACCACAGGGGCACACGGGAATATTCACGACTCCTGGAGGGCAGATGTTTCTGAACATTGCGTTAGGGGCTGCTTACACGCCGCTGTCGATCGGACCCGACGGTAAACTGTACACGCAGAATAATGGGCATTTGTTTGTCGTCGGGAACTAGTCAATGCTCAGAAGCGAAGCCCATATTCCGAGTGTTTTATGCTGGGTTTGCTCGCGGGGCTATAATGAGTGAATGGAAGCGAGTGACAATCTCGACCCACTACTTGCGTCAACCGGTTCCGGTAAGGATGTTTGGGCCGACGAGCACGCTGATGAATACGTTCGCCGGCTTCGACTGGATTGGGAATCACCCAGCCTCCGAAGCTTTGAGGACTGACAAACCATTTTTCCGCGTCTGACGTAAGGCGACTCTTCGTTGACAGAAATCGCGGGCTAGCCTATAGTTAGCGTTTGTCTTTTGAAGGAAAGGTGTGACTGGGCAGATGCGGACGTATGTTCCAAAGGGCCGAGAGGCCGAAGAGTTGACGGTAGGGAAGAACTGGTTCGTGCTGGATGCGAACGGGATCGTATTGGGGCGCCTGGCGACGCGCGTGGCGAGAATTTTGATTGGCAAGGACAAGCCGAATTACACGCCGTTTCTCGACTCGGGCGATCACGTGATCGTGATCAATGCCGAGCGAATCAAGCTCACGGGCAACAAGATCGATCAGAAAATTTATCGCCATCACAGCGGAGCACCGGGCGGGTTGAAGGAAATTCCCATCCGAACGTTATTGCAACGTCGTCCAGAAGAGGTGGTGCGCGAGGCGGTGCTTGGGATGTTGCCGAAGAACAAGCTCCGTGCGCGTCGCGCCAAGAAGCTGCGTGTCTATGCCGGAAGTGAAGCGCTTGCCCGCCACGCCGGACAGAAGCCCCAGCCGATAGCGCTGTAACCTCGAGACAGAGTTTTTGAGAATTTCTGCGCTCTTCGCGGAGAAATCTGCGAGGAGTGCCTGTGAATCGCTGCCGGGCGTTGAGCCTGGCAACGAGCGTTCACGATAAACAGGAGGCAAGTTGAGTTCAGCTTCGAGTTCGCTGGAAGGCGCGGCAGGCAAGCAGTTCTACGGCACCGGACGCCGCCGGGAAGCGGTTGCGCGCGTGTACGTGAAGGTGGGACCGGCGCGGTTCACGGTGAATGGCCGCCCTGTCGAAGAATATTTTCGCAATATCGCATGGAACACGGCGGCCACTGAGCCCCTGAAGTTCACGCAGATGCAGGATCAGGCGGATGTGCGCTGCACTGTAAAGGGCGGCGGAGTGGGCGGACAGGCAGGCGCGGTGCGGATGGGACTTTCGCGCGCGCTCTCGAAGTTGAATCCGGATCTGCGACCGGCGCTGCGGAAGAATGGTTTCCTGACGCGCGATTCGCGCATGAAGGAACGGAAGAAGTACGGGCAAAAGGGAGCGCGTCGCCGCTTCCAGTACAGCAAGCGGTAGTCATCCGGGCGATCGGGCACGGCATGCCGTGCCCCTACTGCAAAGCAAAGAAGTAAATTCACGGCCGGGAAGGACCGGCAGAAAAGGATGCTGGCGCCGCAAGGCGAGAAAAGCGTCCCTCTACTTAAGGAGGTACTTTGGGAGTCGAAATTACGATGAAGGAGCTTCTGGAGGCTGGAGTTCATTTCGGCCATCAGACGCGCCGCTGGAATCCGAAGATGAAGGAGTACATCTTCGGCGAACGAAATGGTATCCACATTATTGACCTGCAAAAGACCTTGAAGATGTTCCGCGACGCCGCGAGATATGTGGCGGAGATGGCAGCGCAAGGCAAAAGCGTTCTTTTCCTGGGCACGAAGCGACAAGCGCAAGAAGCGATTGCCGAAGAGGCTAATCGCTGCGGAATGTTTTACGTGAACCATCGCTGGCTGGGCGGAACACTGACGAACTGGGTCACCCTTCAAAAATCCATCAAACGCCTGAAGCTGCTGAAGGCCATGAGCGAAGACGGCCGGATGGCGCAGTTTTCGAAAAAAGAAGGCGCGCGGCTCGACCGCGAACTGAAGCACCTCCAACAGAATTTTTCCGGCGTCGAAAATATGGCCACACTTCCGGACGCGATGTTCGTGATCGATCCGAACGCGGAAGTGATTGCTGTGCGCGAGGCGCGCCGGATGGGCATTCCGGTGGTGGCGATCGTGGACACGAATTGCGATCCCGATCTCGTCAACTGGGTGATTCCCGGCAACGACGATGCGTTGCGCGCGATTCGGCTGTTCACTTCGAAAATTTCCGACGCAGTGCTGAGCGGGCGGCAGACATTCGAGCAGTCGCAGATTGCGGATCAGAAAGTTGCCGGCGTGGAGGGAGCGGAACCGGAAGTGGATTACGTCGATACGAGCGCCTATGAAGTTTACGAGAAACAGGAAGGCGATTTCGTGGAAGGCGAACCCGGGGACGTGACCACGGAAGAAGTGATTACTCCGCTGGCCAACGGCGACGATTCGGTCCCGCGCTAGTAGTTGCCGTTCGTTCTGTCCCATTGAGACCAGAAAAACAGGATTGAACAGGGCCTCGCAAACTTCGGGCGAACTGCCCGAATCTAAAAAGGAATTGAGCGCAGACATGGCAACAGACGGAAAACCGAACATACCCGCGCAACTCGTGAAGCAACTGCGCGAGCGCACTGGCGCGGGCTTCGCGGCATGCCGAGAAGCCTTGATTGAAGCGCAAGGCAACTTGGAGTTGGCCATAGACATTCTTCGCAAGAAAGGCCAGGCGGCGGCAGCGAAGAAGGCGCAGCGCGCGACATCGGAAGGGCTTGTCGGGTCGTACATTCATGCCGGCGGAAAGATCGGCGTGCTGGTGGAAGTGAACTGCGAGAGCGATTTCGTGGCACGCACGGAAGACTTTCAGCGGCTTTGCCACGACGTGGCGATGCATATCGCTGCGCTCGACCCGCGATTTCTGCGGCGCGAAGAAGTGACACAGGAAATTCTCGATCGCGAACGCGAGATTTACAAGGATCAGGCGAAGCAGACGGGAAAACCTGAGCCCGTGATCGAGAAGATCGTCAACGGCAAGATGGAAAAATTCTACGAAGAGAATTGCCTCTACGAACAGCATTTCATCAAGGACGAAGGCCTCACCATCAAAGAACTTGTGGATCAGGCGATTGCGAAGGTGGGCGAGAACATCGCGGTACGCCGGTTCTCCCGATTCAAAGTCGGCGAGATGGATGGCGCGACTGCGTCTGCGCCGGCGTCTGAAGAGCCTGACGCGCTTGTCCCCGCAGTATAAGTGGCATCGACCGCCTTGCCTTACATTCCACGCATCCGTGAACCCGGTCCGGCGGGGCCTCGACGATTTTACGAGTGCCTCGCTGCAAAGTTGTGCCAAAATTTGTCAAGCTGGATCGAAACGAAATGCCAGGGTGCGGTGAAATTCGCTAGTGCCAAATCATTGGAACGGCACTAGAATGCCCGCGGGGAAGACTGGGCCGATCGGACGATGACAACTGCAGACGCAGCAACGCGAGTTAGCGCAAAAGGCGTGCCCGTTTACGAACGGCTCGTGCTGAAGCTTTCGGGCGAATCGCTTTCGGGGCCGGAGCAGTCCGGCATTCACGCCGCTACGATTCAGGGAATCGCGCGCGAGGTGAAGGAAGTTCAAGAGCTGGGAGTGCAGGTGGCGATTATGGTTGGCGGCGGGAACATTTTTCGCGGCACTCGCCAGAAAGAGCTTTCGATCGACAGGGCCACCGGCGATTACATGGGAATGCTCGCGACGGTGATCAATGGGTTGGCACTGCAGGATGCTTTGGAAAAATCGGGTTGTCATACGCGGTTGATGAGTGCGATTGAGATGCACCAGGTAGCAGAGCCGTTCATCCGGCGGCGCGCCACACGGCACCTGGAGAAGGATCGAGTGGTGATCTTCGCGGCGGGAACCGGCAATCCCTATTTTTCGACGGACACGGCCGCGGCGTTGCGCGCGATGGAAATCAAAGCGCAGGTGATCTTGAAGGCGACGCGCGTGGACGGCGTGTATGACGCGGATCCGGAAAAAGTGCCGGGCGCGAAGCGGTTCGAGAGGATTACCTATCTTGACGTGCTGAAGAAGGGCTTGTCGGTGATGGATTCAACGGCTATTTCGCTCTGCATGGACAACAAGATGCCGATTGTGGTGTTCAACATGAATGTGCCCGGGAATCTGAAGCGCGTGGTGCTGGGCGAACCGGTAGGATCAACCGTGGGCGCCGCGTAACGCGCGAGCGAGGGAGGCGGCTTCGCAGATGACAACGATTGCCACAAGTAAAGACGCTATGAGTCAGGCAAAAGTCCGCATGGAAAAGGCTGTGGAAGATTTCCGCAAGGAGCTTTCGGGAGTGCGGACGGGCCGCGCGAACGTATCGCTGCTGGATCATATCCGGGTGGACTATCACGGTACGCCGATGCCCGTGAATCAACTGGGCACGCTGAATGTGCCGGACGCCACAATGATCGTGATCGCGCCATGGGATCCAAGCGCTGTTCCGCTGATTGACAAGGCGATTCGAACGTCCGATCTGGGGCTGAATCCCGCGTCCGATGGAAAAGTGCTGCGTGTTCCGATTCCGGCGCTGACAGAAGACCGGCGCAAGGATATGGTGAAGCACATTCACAAAGTGCTTGAGAACCATCGCACCGCTGTTCGCAATATTCGCCGCGACATCAAGGAAGCGGTGGAGAAGCTCGAAAAGGAAAAGAAAATCAGCGAGGACGAGAAGAAGCGAACCTTGGACGAACTGGAGAAGCTAACTCACTCGGAAACGAAGAAAATCGAAGACCTATCCGCGATGAAAGAAAAAGAAGTAATGGAAATCAAATAACGTTCTGACTCGGCTCGCACCGTCGTTAAATCTCTCACCCCTGTTTTTTGGGGCTGTTAGTTGACCGAGCGTACATCCTCGGGACGTATCAACGTAAAGGTGCAGTCGCCGGTGGACGCGGAGCATGCGAGTGTTCCGCGGCGGCCGAGTTTCACGGGAGCGGCATCGGGGAACATTGGACCGTAGTCGAGATCGCGCAGCTTTGCAGCAAATGGCCGAAGTTTTTCGCTGCCGGAAATAAATTTGACGGCATCGACTTTTGCATTCTTTCCCCCTGGCGACAGTAGAATGAAGAAATCCGCCTGAGCGTCTTCTTTCAATAGTTTTCCGGCAGGCAGAGTTCGAAGTGAAACGAGCTCGGGCTGCGCTTGCTTGACGAGAGCATCAATCCCCGTATTGCCTCCGAGAAGTATCACCAGACGCGCGCGGGTTTCGGGAACCGAATGCGGCGCGGCTATTGCTAACGCAAAAGTGTGTATCGCGCGGTCCTTCTCCCCTCGCTTCTGATAAATCTGCGCCAGGTGATCTCCTACTTCGCCGTGCTGGTTCAGCAGCCAGGATGCGCGAACGAAATCCAGAGCTTTCGCGTTGTCGCCCTTTTGAAAGTAGACCCAGCCAAGCGTGTCCCAATAGGCGCCCATGCTTGCAACCGCATTCAGGTTGTCGAGCGAAAGGTTCGAGAGTTCCACGTTGCGCAGACTGGCGGCGGTGGTGGAGACAGCGGATTCGGCGTATTCGAGCGCTTTGGCGAGTTCGAGTGAATGATCGGCGAGGTTGTAGGCGACGTTGTTCCAGACGTCCGGAGTTTGGGAGATTTCCGCAGCTTTTTCGAACGCAGAGAGCGCTTTTTCTCTTTCGTTTGTGTTGAGGTAAGCCTGGCCGAGTCCGACCTGGAGGCCCGCATTCTCGGGAGAGAGGACGCTGGCCTTATCCAGTTCGGGAACGGCCTCGGCATATTTATGCTGCTGGAGAAACAGCGAACCGAGGGCGGAATGGGCGATCGGGTCGAGAGGATTCAGCTCAATTTGCTTTTTATACGCAGCTTCGGCTTCGTCAAATTTTTCCTGCTGCTGCAAAGCAATACCCAGGTAGTTGTGGGCGTGTTCGTCAAACGCGTTTACGCCGATCTGCTTGCGAAATGCGTCAGCGGCTTTATCGAAATTGCCCGCGCGGAGATAGGCGAGACCGAGATCATTCCATGCCTGCTTGTGTTCCGGTTCGAGTTCGACGACACGCTGAAAGAGCGGAATCGCGGCGCGGATGTTGCCGGAATTGAGCGCGGCAAGACCTGTCTCGAGCAACTCATCTGCATTTGCAGTGGCGGGCAGTGCGGGCATTCCGGTGGCCGAGTTTGCGATTGCGAGTGTCTGAGTCTCGTCTGATTCCACGGCGCGCGAAAACGCAAGGTAATCGCTTGTGCGCGATGGCGGCAGTTCGCGCATTTTGAAGGTGAGCGACCGGGCCACCGTCAGAATGTGGTCTTCGTATCGATAGCTGGATTTGAATTCGGCGTAGTCGCGCGGGACCGAAACACCAACGGGAGGCTGGGCGATGTAGTTGTCAGGCAGGAACAGTTTCAATTGTACGCTCACGTCGAGCGGGCTGCCGAGATGAATCGGTCCCGAATTATTTTCCGGGACTGCTGGTACGCCTATGGCGGCAAGCGGAAGCGCGACTCGTGTTTTCTTGCTGGACCAATCAAGATAGTTCGGTTGAGCCAGGTCGAGATCGAGTTCGAAAGGCTTCAACGTATCCGAGGGATCGCTTGGTTTTACGGCGGTGACTTCGCCGTGAAGCCCATCGAGGGTAGCTACCGTCTGGCCGAGCTCTTTCCATTGCGTTTGCGGAGTGCGGCGGAAAGCAATGCGCAGCGCAAGTTCGTTGTCACCGCGGACGAAGTAGCGAAGTTTCGAAGTGAGCTTACCCAACTCGTTCACCTGTGCATCAACTTCGACGCGCTGGGTTGAAAGAAATGGCGGATCTCGCGGAGTTTCAACAATCTTTCCTGCGCCATCAGATGGCACAAGCAGCGCTGATTTATTGCGCAAAGATGCGGCCAGGAGCCGGAACGGCGCAACTTCGGTCGTTGTGTCCATCCAGATCAGTTGGCCGTCCACCGGAACAGCCGTGATCATGTGGTTGAATTGCGATGGCGAGGGCAGCGAAGCATCGAGTTGTCGCAGCGATGGAATGAGCACCGCGTCGGAACGAATGCCTGCAGCTTCTAGCATTGCGGCCAGAAGGGTGTGCTTGTCTTTGCAGTCGCCATATTGATTTTTGAAAACTTCCGCAGCAGCATGCGGCTGATAACGCGAAAGGCCGAACGAAAGGCTGACATAGCGAATATTTTTAGCGACGTAGTCGTAGAGCGCCTGGATCTTGTCGAGTTCTGCGGTACGGCCTTGAATCAGCTCCTGCGCCTTCGCTCGAATTTCCGGCGATGGTTCCGTACGGCCTTTTTCGAGCTGTGAGTACCAGCGCGCGATCTCCTCCCAATTTTCAAAAGTTGTGAGCCGGACGCTCGGCGGCTTCGGATTGGCGTCGTCGCTTTTTTTCTTGGCGTTGTCCTTAGGACGCGAAGGGACCGAACGCTTCCAGCGATAAATCGTCCGGTCGCCGGAATCAGATTTTTCATATCGAAAGTCAGGAGACTGTAGATTGATTGCGCGGCCTTTGGGAACATTCACTTCGAGCTGTTCATCGAGAACAATCGTGCCGTCGAGAAAATTGTGCTCAAACCAGAACTGGTTGGGCGCGAATGCCTTCACGATTTGTGTTGCGATCGAGTACTCGAGAGTGTCGCCGGGTCGCAGAGAAGGAACCGTGATGTGTTTTTCCTTGTAGTCCGTATAAACAGGGGCATCGCGTGCAATCGGCGCAGTCATTTCTTTCACGGCGTCGGGACCTGCGGTCACATTGGTGCCGTCGGCTTTGTGCACGACAACGGAACGTATGTCCATTTTTTCGTTCGCGTCGCTATAACCAAACACGAGTTCGCCGAGCGCCTGAAGGCCAGCGTCGCTTTGAACGCGGATGCGGACGTTGAGATCTCGTTCTCCGGTGCCGTCATCTTCAAATCGAGCGGTCGAGTAGTACTTCTCGATGACGAAAGGTTCCTGAGCGTAGTCGGGTGGAGACTGAGGAGCCGCAGCGGGAGGCGTTCCATTTTGGTGCGCGGAGGAGGTTGGCGAAGCTGGCGGTGCAGCCTGGGGTGCTGCAAGTGCAGCCGAGGATACGAGAAGAAGAAGAAGACCGAGGCCGAAGAAGCGATTCATCCAAGCTCCCTGTTGAAAAGTGCGGTTCAAGTGTAGGCATTTTGCTGTTACTGGTAAAGGCGTGCCAATCGCACGCGTTCGCAATCGGAAATATTCTCCGGGCATCCAGCCTTCGCGCAGGTGAGGTACTAGGACTTGCCGATCGAAAGTTGGTCTCCCGACTAACCTACAGATAAAATAGCTAGTTATTGTAAGCCGCTTGTGCCTGCGAGGCTTAGGTGCGGCCAGCGTCGAAGTCACCTCGGCTCGATTTTAAAGGTAGTGCTGAAGAGCCAACCGACCAAATTTCTTCGACGGGGGCGTCATGCCGGCGCGAAATTGCCCGGCAAAAATATTTGTAAATTTTTTTCCCATAATTTCCACAACTGAGCGGGTTGACAATAGTCTTTATTTTCCCTATACTTCGGCGGTTGTCCGGGCCTCGTTTTAGGCCCTGTGGTGAAAGGGAAGTCTTCCAGCCCCGGAACAGAGAACGGCGGAACGGGGCGCGGAAGAGCGGCCAGAATGGGGCGCCAGCCCCGCAAAGCCGTGCAGCCTCTCCGTATTAAGCAGATGCAGTTCACTCCTCGGGGTGAAGCGTCAGCGCGGAGTACCTGAATTACCTTCGGGTGCGTGGGCGACCTTTTCTGTTCATTCACGTGCGTAGCTCTGCGCGGCGAATTTGTATTTTCGTCAGCGTAGAAGAGGACGCAGAGTTTTCGAGATGCGAGGGGGTAGAGCGTGCCGACGTTTGCACAATTAGTGCGTTACGGACGGGAGCAGATCCGGACGAAGACGAAGTCGCCGGCGCTGGAAGGCTGTCCGGAAAAGCGCGGCGTGTGCGTGCGCGTTTATACGCAGACGCCCAAGAAGCCGAACTCGGCGCTGCGCAAAGTAGCGCGCGCGCGGCTGACGAACAGCGCGGAAGTGACGACGTACATTCCCGGCATCGGCCACAATTTGCAAGAGCACTCGATCGTGCTCGTGCGCGGAGGCCGCGTGAAAGATCTGCCGGGCGTTCGATACCACGTGATTCGCGGCACTCTCGACGCAGCGGGTGTGGAAAATCGCAAGCAAGGGCGCTCGAAATACGGCGCCAAGCGGCCTAAAGCCGCACAGAAGTAGGAGAGCAGATAGATGCCACGTAAAGGATGGGTTCTTCGCCGCAAAATCCCGGGCGATCCGGTGTATGGCAGCGACCTGGTGCAGAAGTTCATTTCAAGCATGATGTACGACGGCAAGCGGTCGACTGCGCAGACGATTTTTTATAACGCGATGGACCAGGTGGCGAAGAAGACGAACGACGACGCGTTCAAGCTGTTCAAGAAGGCGATTGAGAACTGCAAGCCGGTGCTGGAAGTGAAGTCGCGGCGCGTAGGCGGCGCGAACTATCAGGTGCCGGTGGAAGTGAATCCGTTTCGGCGGCAATCGCTCGCGATTCACTGGCTGGTGCTTTATTCACGCACGCGGGGCGGTAAGTCGATGACGGATCGGCTGGCCGAAGAAATCATGGACGCTGCGAATGGACGCGGCGGCGCGGTAAAGAAGAAAGAAGACGTGCACCGCATGGCGGAGGCGAACAAGGCTTTCGCGCACTATCGTTGGTAAGGCGCTGATAAGGCATCGGTAAATTTCGAGAAAATGGCACGACAAGTACAACTCGACCAGATTCGTAACATCGGGATCATGGCGCACATTGACGCCGGAAAGACGACGTCAACCGAGCGCATCCTGTTCTACACGGGTGTGACTTACAAGATCGGCGAAGTGCACGAAGGCACCACCGTGATGGACTGGATGGAGCAGGAGCGCGAGCGCGGGATCACGATCACGTCGGCGGCGACGACCGCTTCGTGGACGCGATTCGACAAGAAATATCGCATCAATATCATCGACACGCCGGGCCACGTGGATTTCACAGTGGAAGTCGAGCGATCGCTACGTGTTCTCGATGGTGCTGTCGCGATTTTCGATGCCGTCGCGGGAGTGCAGCCGCAGTCTGAGACCGTGTGGCGGCAGGCCGATAAGTATCGCGTGCCGCGCATTGCGTTCATCAACAAGATGGACCGCATCGGCGCCGATTTCGACCATTCGATCCGCTCGATGCGGCAGAGACTTTCGGCCCACCCCGTTCCCCTTCAGTATCCCATCGGCAGAGAAGACAATTTCATCGGCGTAATTGATTTCATCGAAGAGCGCGCCATTATCTGGAAAGATGAAACGCTGGGCGCCGAGTACGAAGTGCTGCCCCTCGAGAAATTGTGGGATGCGAAATTCCTCGAATCGCGACCTGAAATCGGCACTGCCGTGAAGGCTTCCGCGCTCACTCCGGAATTTTACAAAGAGCATCGCGACAAAGTGGTGGAGTACATTGCCGAGCACGACGATGCCGTGCTGACGAAATATCTAGCCGAGCACAAACTCGAACCGGCCGAATTGCGCGCGTCGATTCGCCGCTCGACGATTGGTTTGAAGCTGGTTCCAGTTCTCGCAGGTTCAGCTTTCAAGAATAAGGGTGTTCAGCCGCTGCTCGACGCAGTGGTGGATTATTTGCCGTCGCCGGTCGATGTTCCTCCGGTCGAGGGTGAGGATCCAAATGGCGACGAAGCCGTCCTGCGTCGCGCCTCTGACGATCAGCCGTTCGCTGCACTGGCATTCAAGATCATGACCGACCCGTTCGTCGGCCACGTCACTTACATCCGCGTCTATTCCGGCGTGCTCAAAACCGGCCAGAATGTTTACAACTCGACTCGCAAGACGCGCGAGCGCATCGGACGATTGCTCCGCATGCACGCGAACAAGCGCGAAGAGATCGAATCGATCGAAGCGGGCGATATCGCAGCTTGCGTCGGACTGAAAAACGTCACGACCGGCGACACACTGTGCGATGAAGAAAAACCCATCGTGCTCGAGAACATCGATTTTCCGGCGCCCGTGATCTCAGTGGCGATCGAGCCAAAGACCAAGGCTGACCAGGAAAAAATGGGCGCTGCGCTCGGAAAGCTCGCACAGGAAGACCCGACCTTCCGCGTTCACACTGACCACGATACCGGCCAGACCCTGATTTCAGGAATGGGCGAGTTGCACCTGGAAATTATTGTCGATCGCATGATGCGCGAATTCAGCGTGCAGGCCAATGTAGGCCGGCCACAGGTGGCGTATCGCGAGACGGTTTTGAGAAAGGCCGAAGGCGAAGGGAAATACATCCGGCAGACCGGCGGCCGCGGCCAGTATGGCCATGCGGTTCTCTCCGTCCATCCGCTTCCGAATTCAAATCACGAAGATATGCATGAAATGTCGACAGACGAAATCGACGATCTCGCGAAATCGGTAGCAGGCAAAGGCGGGAAGTGGCATTTCGACAAGGAACATCGGCTGCTTTTCATTGACAAAGTCGTTGGCGGAGCGATTCCCAAGGAATTCATCCAGCCTATCGAGAACGGCGTACGCGAAGCGATGGAAACGGGCGTACTCGCGGGCTATGAAATGGTCGATTGCGCCGTGGTGCTCGAAGACGGCAGCTACCACGACGTGGACAGCTCGGAAATGGCGTTTAAAATCGCGGGGTCGATGGCTTTCAAGGATGCCTGCAAGAAAGCTAACCCAAAGCTGCTCGAACCCATCATGCGCGTTGAAGTGGTAGTTCCTGAGGATTACATGGGGCCCGTGATCGCAGACTTGAACTCGCGGCGCGGTCAGTTGCAGGGACGCGAATCTCGCGGCGGCACCGAAATTATAAACGTGCAGGTCCCGTTGGCAGAGATGTTCGGCTATGCCACCGAAATTCGTAGTCGCACGCAGGGACGCGGCAGTTTTACGATGCACTTTTCGCATTACGAGCAGGCGCCGGGGTCTGTGTCAGAAGAAGTAATCGCGCGGGCGACCGGCAAGACGGTGAAGTCCTGACCCAGTTCTTGAGTTCAAGATCGAGCAGAGCACGCTGAACGCAGAGGAGCAGAGAAAGACATGGCGAAGGAGAAATTCGAGCGCAGTAAGCCGCACGTAAACGTGGGGACGATTGGGCACATCGACCACGGCAAGACGACGTTGACGGCTGCAATTACGAAAGTGCTTTCAAAGAACAATCCCAAGGTGCAATTCCGGGCGTTTGATTCGATTGACAAC